>WNFU01021341.1_pt1 | contig 10503 bp, 10 predicted proteins | sample 5400121 | NCBI WGS metagenome assembly WNFU01 (sample SAMN13153360, study PRJNA577476) | soil metagenome | isolation source: 100 cm soil or saprolite under grassland replicate 1 | place: USA:California | collected 2016-06-15
GCCGTCGCCCGAGCGATAGACGACCGCGCCATCGCCAAGCCGGTTGGCGGTAACGACGACCGGCCCGGTGATTTTGAGCTTCTGCTGCAGCGGCGAGGTCATGCGGCCTCCCGCGCGATCAATTTCTCGACGTGCGCGGCACGCCAGGGCGTCGAACGCGCGACCACCTCGCCGATGACGAGAATGGCCGGGCCCTCGCCCACTTCGGTCGCCAACGCGGCAAGCTCGTCAAGACGGCCGACGGCCGCTTGCGAATCCGGTCGCGTCCCGCGGGCAAGGACCGCGGCCGGAGTTTCTCCGTCGCGGCCGGCTGCGATCAAGCCGTCGCGCACGGCGGCCGCAGACGCCAGTCCCATATAGACGACTAACGTCGTCTGCCGGTCGGTGAGGCTCGACCAATCGATTGCGGCCGCCTCTTCCGCCCGCTGCGCGGTGATGAAGGCAAGCTTGCCCGCCTCGTTGCGGAAGGTCAGCGGAAGGCCCGCTTCGGCGGCACAGCCGAGCGCCGCGGTTACTCCGGGAACGACGACCACCGGTACGCCGGCCGCGCGCAAATACTCCAACTCTTCGCCCCCGCGCCCGAAGATGAAGGGATCGCCGCCCTTGAGCCGCACCACGCGGCGACCCGCACGCGCCGCAGCGACGAGGCGCCGGTTGATCTCGTCCTGTCCGAGGCCTGCCTCGCCGCGCCGCTTGCCGACAAACACCTGCTCGGCGCCGCGGCGGGCGCGATCGAGCACGGCGGCAGTCACCAATTCGTCGTAGAACACGACATCCGCGTCAGCCAGCGCATGGAGCGCGCGCAAGGTCAAAAGATCGGGGTCGCCCGGGCCCGCGCCGACGAGAAACACCGTTTCCGCTTTGCCGGCGCTGCTTTCGCGAGCGCCATCGCCGTCGATCGCGACGACCAGCCGCGCCTCCGCCTCGTCGGAGCGCCCGGCGAGGATCGCCTCGGCAATCGGACCGGCGATGATGTTTTCCCAGAAACGGCGCGGCGACAGCGCGCGCGGGACGGCCGCGAAGCGGCGGCGGTGACGGCCGATCAATTGGGCAAGCTCGCCGATCCGCGTGGGCAGCAAGGCTTCCATCAGCTCGCGCAGACGCCGCGCCAGGACCGGGGATGCTCCGCCGGTGCCGATCGCGACAACCACCTCGCCGCGATCGACGACGGCGGGAAAAATGAACGTCGAGAGCTCGGGCCGATCGACGACATTGACGGGGATGCGATGACGGCGGGCGCGGGCGGCGATTTGCGCGTCGAGCCCATCGCCGACTGCGGAAACAACGACGACGGCGTCGCTCAAATCGGCTTTGAGCGGATCGCCAAAACTGATTTCGAGCCGACCCGGTCCCGATAGCGTCAGCATCTCTTCCGCAACGTCCACATCGCGGGAGAACCAGCGCACGTGCGCTCCGGCGGCGCGCAGCAGCCGCAACTTGCCGCGCGCGGGCTCGCCGGAGCCGACGAGAATGACCGCCCCTGCGCAGGTATCGAGAAACACCGGAAGGAAACGCATCGCAGGCCAGCTCCGTGAAACGTTGACTAGTATTATTTTCTATATAGTAGTCAAAACGGATGCGAGAAGAGAAAAATATTGTGGCAAATCGGCCTGACGAAATGGAAAATTCTGCCTCGGCAGGACAGCTTCAAAGAACGCGCGTGTCGCGCGACGGCGGACGCAGCCTAACGGCCGCCGCCGACTGACACACAGGAGCAAATCATGTCGGCCATCGAAACGGCGTCGGCGCGGACATCGTGGAGCGCGACCGAAACCCAGCCCTGGATCAGCGAGGACTGGCTGTCCGTCGTCATCGGTCTTGTTATTTTTGTGCTGGCGCTTGCGGTGCTCGCCAATGTCGATTTGATCGGCTGGGTCGTCACGACATCGGTGTGGAGCAATCTCGGCCAGGCGCTGGGAACCGCGTCGAAGACTTACGCTGGCCTCGGCGGGGTCGGCGCCTTGCTCGCCACCTATGCGGCGCTGCTCGCGATGCTGAGCGCGGCGGCCGTCGCGTTGAACGCCGACGTGAAAAAATTCGCGCTCGCCTTCACGGCGGTGTTCTGGATCGCCTATGCCAGTTGGGTCGTCGGCAGCTACGCCAATTTCGCCGCGGTCACGCCGGCCGAACTGCAAAAGTTCGGCATCGGCTGGTCGCTGCGCTTGACCAACGAAGGCGGCTTCATCTTCGCGCTGATCGCGGGACTGATCATCGCCAATGTCTTTCCGCGCTTCGCCGAGACCATCAAGGAAGCGGTCAGGCCGGAGCTCTACATCAAGATCGCGATCGTGATCCTCGGCGGCTTCTTCGCCGTGACCGCCGCCGGCAAGCTCAATCTCGCGACCTCGCTGCTATTGCGCGGCGCCGCCGCAATCATCGAGGCTTATCTCATCTACTGGGCGGTGGTGTATTTCGTCGCCCGCAAGTGGTTCGGCTTCAATCGCGAATGGGCGGCGCCGCTGGCGTCGGGCATCTCGATCTGCGGCGTATCGGCGGCGATTGCCACCGGCGGCGCGATCCGTGCGCGGCCGGTCGTACCGGTGCTGGTCTCTTCGTTGGTCGTCGTCTTCGCGGTGGTCGAGGTATTGATCCTGCCATTCCTGGCACAGACTTTTCTGTGGCAGGAGCCGCTTGTTGCGGCCGCCTGGATTGGACTTGCCATCAAAACCGACGGTGCGGCGGTTGCCGGCGGCGGCATTACCGAATCCTTGATTCTGGCGAAGTCGGCGGCCGAGGGCGTGAACTACCAGCCGGGCTGGATCCTCGGCACCACCGCCACGGTGAAAGTGTTCATCGACGTTTTCATCGGCATCTGGGCCTTCGTGCTCGGCTATATCTGGACCAACCATATCAACGTGACATCGGATAAGGCGAGGATCGCCGAAATCTGGCAGCGCTTCCCGAAGTTCATCCTTGGCTTCGTCGTAACCTTCCTGACCGGCCTATACCTTGCGCTCGCAACTCCGGCGGATATCGCCGCGAAAGTGCCCGCCGCAATCGGCGAAGCCAACACGTTCCGCGTTATTTTCTTCATCCTGACGTTCTTCTCGATTGGCGTTCTGTCCAACTTCAAGAAGCTGTGGCAGGAGGGCATCGGCAAGCTTGCCGCCGTTTACGTCATCAGCCTGTTCGGCTTCGTGATCTGGGTCGGCCTGCTGATTTCCTGGTTGTTCTTTGCCGGCATCAAACCGCCGTTAGCCGGCTGATCCTTTGAAGGAGCGTACCCATGTCACAAGCCGACATCCGCAGCGAACTTGAACAGGCCGCGCCAGAGCCGCTGTTGCCGGTTGAGAAGAAGCTCATCGGCTTTAGCCTGGGCACCGGGCTCGTGCTTCTGGTCGTGCTCGCGCTGCTCAACTATTTCGTCCCGGCGAGCTTTTGAGGCACGCGCGGACTGCGCATGCGCCGAGCGAACGCCGTAGGCGTGCGCGTTGAGTTAGGCCACGGGTCGCGCCCTCACTCTGCCTTGGCCCCGACCGCGCGCACGAGCTTGCCGAGGCGCTCGGTTTCGGAGGCGATGAACGCCGCGAATTCCGCGGGCGTGCTGGCGAGCGCTTCGGCGCCTTGATCGGTCATCTGCTTGGCGATCTGCGGATCCCGCAGCGCTTGCACGAATGCAGCATTGAGCTTGCCGATAACGAGAGCGGGCGTGTCCGCCGGGGCAACGAGCCCGAACCAGGCGTCGAGCGCCACTCCGGCAAAGCCCGCCTCAGTCATCGTGGGGGCGTCGGGCAGCGCCGGCAGGCGGTTCGGTGACGTCACCGCAAGGGCGCGCACCTTGCCCCCCTGCAGAAACGGCAGCAGCGAGGAATAAGAAACGAAGAAGAAGTCAACCCGGCCGGCGGCGAGATCGGTGGCGGCGGGAGCGGCGCCGCGGTAGGGAATGTGCACCATGTTCGCTCCGGTCCTGAGCTTCAACATCTCGCCGAGCAGATGCCCGCCGGAACCGGTGCCTTGGGAGGCAAAGCTCAAGCCGCCGGGCTTCGCTTTGGCAAGCGCGACGAGGTCGGCGACCGACTTCGCGGGGCTCTGGAGCGGGACCGCGAGCAATTGGGGAAAGCTCCACATCGGCGTGATCGGCCGAAAATCCTTGATCGCATCGTAGGGCAGCGTCGAGTAGAGCGCGGCATTAACGGCATGGGTTGCCGCATTCGCCTGCAACAGCGTGTGCCCGTCGGGCGGCGCCTGCTTGACCACCGCCGCGGCGATGATGCCGCTACCGCCCGGGCGCGACTCGACGACGAGCGTCTGGCCGGTGTTCTCGGTGACCTTCTTGTTGACGATGCGCTGCAGCGTGTCGGAACTTGCACCCGGCGTGAAGGGAATAACGACAGTGATCGGCCGTGATGAGAGCAGCTCCGCGGCAGCCTCTTGCATCGTGGCGCCGCTCGCTGCGAAGGCCGCCAGCAAGACGACGGATGGTCGCAACATTTGCGTCTCCCGATGGGGAACGCGTAAGCGCGGCAAGGGCTCGCCGGACGTGATCAGCGTGCCTGCGACGGCGCAGGCAGCCTCAGTGGATCGCGAAGCTTGACGATCTGCTTGACGTCGTCTGCATCGATGATTTCGAGCGCCGTCAAGCCGCCGGGCCCCTCTTCGGCGTAAAGTTCTCGCGGTTTGGGGATCAAATGATCCAAACCCTCGAGCGCTACCTCGACGATATCGTCGTTGGGGTCGTAGGCGATGCCGAGCAGAGGTAGCCAGTCCGCTTCGACCTGATCGCCGAGCCGGAGCGAGGCGATCTCGATTTCAGCTTGTTTGCCTTCGAGCGTTGTCGATAGGCGATCGAAGAAAGTACGCCACTGTGTCTTGTCGACTTTACGGGTGGTCATGGCAAATCTCCCGGTTCGCCAACTGAGGAATGCTCCCTTGCGCGGCCGCGAACCAGCCGCGGCTCGATGAGCCTAGGTCTCGGAATCGTCAAAGTTTCGAGGTTTTCGCCGCGGCGAGCCGATTCGCGTCACAAGCGTCCAGCTCGGCGGATCGCTCGCTGGAAAGCTTTCCTCCAAACTTTCGTCGAGCTTGCTTTCGGAAATTGTAACGGCCGGCGCTTCTGGCTGGCGCTTGCGCCGCCTGTTCGCCGAGCCGTGCCGGGCAGTGGACCGAGGTGTCATATCAGCGGCCGCGCTCCTTGCCGATACCGAACCGCCGAGCTGCGCCGTGCTCATGATACACCTCTTGCTCCTCTCGGCCCACGGGGCGCGATACCAAACCGGCACGCGCGAGATGGTTCCCTTCGAGCTTTGCGTGCCCATTCGATGTGCACGCCACTGTTCGGAGGAGGCCGCAGGCCCAGGGAAAAGGTCGCGCGGATGTGCCAACCAAACGCGTCCCTTTGCGCTTCATCACACTCCCAGATACGCCGCCTGCACGCGCGCATCGGCCAAGAGTTCAACTGCGCTGCCGCTCGTCGCGATCCGCCCGGTCTCGACGACATAGCCGCGGTCGGCGATGGCGAGCGCCGCGCGGGCGTTCTGTTCCACCAGCAGCACCGTCAGACCCGCCTGCTTCAGCCCCCGCACGACGTCCAGAATTTGCTCGACCAAAATGGGGGCTAGACCCATCGAGGGCTCATCGAGCAGCAGCAGGCGCGGCTTCGCCATGAGCGCACGGCCGATCGCCAGCATCTGCTGCTCCCCACCCGACAGCATGCCCGCGCTGATACGCCGGCGCGACGCCAGCACCGGAAACAGCTCATAGACGGACGCAAGCTCGGCATCGAGCCGCGCGTTTCGTCGCGGCCACGCCCCGAGCCTGAGGTTATCCTCGACCGAAAGCGGCGCAAACACCTGGCGACCTTCCGGTACCTGTGCGATCCCGAGCGCAACACGCGCATGCGCGGACACGCCCTCCAGCGGCCGATCATCGAACCGGATCTGCCCCGCGGAGATCGGCTGCACGCCGGAGATCGCCCGTATCAGCGTGGACTTGCCGGCGCCGTTGGCGCCGAGGAGCGTGACGATCTCGCCCCTTGCCACCTCGATCGAAACGCCGTGCAGCGCCTCGATGCGACCGTAACTGCTCCTGACCTGCTCAACCGAGAGCACCGACCGCCTCCTGCGCGCCGCACATGGATGCGATCCGAGACGTTCATCACCAAGCGCATGTCGTGCTCGACCAGCACGACGGTAATGCCGTCGCGGATCAGGCGACGGATGACGGCTTCGATCTCGGCGGTCTCCACCGGATTGCAGCCCGCGGCCGGCTCGTCGAGCAGAAGCAGCTTGGGCTGGCTCGCGAGCGCGCGGGCCATTTCGAGGCGCTTGAGATCGCCGAACGACAAGGCGCTCGCCCGCCGCTCGGCCGCCGCGGCAAGCCCAACGCGCTCGAGCGCGGCCACGGCCGCCTCGCGGGTTCTCCGATTTTGCCGGCGCACCGAGGGCAGATGAAGGAGATCAGCGAATATACCTGTCGTTTCGTGACGGTGGCGGCCGACCATGACGTTCTCGAGCACGCTCATGCGGGAGAAAATCTGCAGGTTCTGGAACGTGCGCGACAAGCCGCGGCGCGCGAGCTCTTCCGGCGCAAGCGCGGTCACTTCCTCCCCGGCAAGGCGGACGCGGCCGGCAGCGGGCAGGTAAAGGCCCGAGATGAGGTTGAACAGCGTGGTCTTGCCGGCGCCGTTCGGACCGATGATCGAGAAGACGAGACCGGGCGCCACCGCCAGGCTCACGTCATCGACCGCACGCACGCCGCCGAAGGAGACCGACAGGTGCTCGGCAACGAGAATCATGCCCGCCTCAAGGAGAGCGCTCTCGCGAATGTCGGCACGATGCCGGCGCGTAAGAAAATCATCACCAGCATGACGATGAGACCAAGCGCCATTTGCTCGTAGTCGTGCAGCAGCGTGAGCGTCTGCGGCAGCACCACGAGGAGAGCGGCGCCGACGAGCGAGCCCGCCACCGATCCCATGCCGCCGAGCACCACCATGGCGACGAGCTCGATCGAGCGCAGGAAGCCGGACACGTCGGGCGTAATGTGCCCGTTGAGCAGAGCGAAATAGGAGCCGGCGACCGACGCATAGATGGCGGAGATGACAAACACCAAAAGCTTCATTCTTGCGACGTCGACGCCGAGCACACGGGCGGCGACCTCGCTGTCATGGATCGCGCGCAGCGCGCGTCCGCTCGGGCTGTCGATCAGGTTGAGCGCGAGCACGGCGCCGATCAAGAAGGTTACGGCCGTGATCCAATACCAGGCTTGTGCGCCGCGGACGGGGAAGCCGAACAAAACGAGGCGCGGCACCGGCATGCCGTCGGGCCCGCCGGTGAAGCGCGCCTCGTTGGTGAAGACGATGGCGAGCAGGATGCCGAAGCCGAGCGTGGCGACCGCGAGATAGTGCCCCTTCAGGCGCAGGATCGGCCGGCCGACAAGGAAAGCCACGAGCGCGGAGAGTCCGGCGCCGATGACGAACGACACCGACGAGGGCAAGCCGAGATGGGTGGGCCCGATCGCGACCGCATAGGCGCCGATCCCCATGAAGCCGGCATGGCCGAGACTCACTTGCCCGGCGAAACCCATCAACAGGTTCAGTCCGACGGCAGCGAGCGCAAATAGGAACACCAGGGCCGCGACGCGATAGTAATAAGCGGACGGAAAAAACACTGGCAGCACGACCACGACGGCGGCCATGGCCAGCGCTGGCACAAGTCGATGAGTCAGGAGCCCTTGCATGAAGCTCTCGACGCTATGTCGATTCCCCTCTCCCGGATGCGGTCAGAACAAGGACAGGCAGAGCCAGTCCCGGCATGCGTGACGCGCCACGAAGTCGGGCACAAAGGTCATACCCGCTCGACCGGCGCTCGGCCGAACAGTCCGCGCGGCATGGCAAATAGGACGATCAAGATGATCAGGAACGCGACCGCGTCCTTGTATTGCGAGGAGACGTAGCCTGCGGCAAAAGCCTCGAACAATCCGAGCAGCAATCCGCCGATCACCGCTCCGACGGCACTGCCGATGCCGCCGAGCATGGCCGCGGCGAAACCTTTGAGCGCCAGCAAGCTGCCGACGTCGTAGCTCGTGAGGGTAATGGGAGTGATCAGGATGCCCGCCACCGCGCCGATCGCGGCCGAAATCGCAAAGGACAAGGCGACGATGGCGCGCGTATCGATGCCGACGAGGCGGGCGGCGACTTCGTTCGCCGCGGTGGCGATCATCGCCTTGCCGGTCAAGGTGCGCTCGATGAAGGCCCACAGCAATACGACGATGACCACCGCACCGGCGAGCACTACCAGGCTTTGCGGCAGGATGGCGGCTCCTCCGACGCGGATCGCATCGCCGCCGATAAACGACGGCAGGCTGTGAAAACGCTTGTCGAATACCACCTGCGCGACGCCGCGCAGAAAGATCGACGCGCCGATGGTGATGATGATCAACACGACCGCGCCGCTGGCGCGCGCCGGCTCGATGGCGAAGCGGTGCAGGGCAAGGCCCACGGCAACGGTGACGACGATCGCGAGAGCGGCCGCCAAGGGCAGCGGCACGCCGGCGAGCCCGAGAAACACCGTCGTCATCCCGCCCAGCATCACGAATTCGCCCTGGGCGAAGTTGATGACGTCGGAGGCGTTGTAGATCAGGGTGAAGCCGAGTGCGACGAGCGCATAGACGGCGCCGACAGTGATGCCGGAGAATGCGAATTGGAGGAATTCAGGCACGCGCCTACTGCACCAGCGTCCAGTCGCCGCCCTTGATCTCGAGCATGCGGAAGGCCGAGAGATCGAGGCCCAGATGATCCCTCGGCGACATGTTGACGATGCCGCCGGTGCCGATGAAATTCTTCGTCTTCTCGATCTCGTCGCGCACCTTCGCCTTGTCGAAGCTGCCGGCGCGTTTCGCGGCCTCCACGAAAATCATCAGGCCGTCATAGGCGTGGCCGCCGAAGGTCGAGACCGGCTGGCCTGTCTTCTGCTGGTAGGTCCGCGTGTAGGCGACGACGACCGGCTTCTGCGGGTCATTGTCGGGGAGCTTCTCGGCCACGAGCAGCGCCGCGGCCGGCAGCCGCACCCCGTCGGCGGCGGGACCGGCCAGGTCGATGAACTGTTTCGAAGCGACGCCGTGGCTCTGATAGAGCGGCAGCGCAATGCCGAGCTGCCGATAGTTGCGGGTCACGATCGCGGGACCCTGGCCGAAGCCCGGATTGATCACCGCCTGCACGGCGGGCTTGCCCTTGATGTTGGTGAGCTGCGGGGTCATGTCGCTGTCGCGCGGGCCGTAGGATTCCTCGTGCGCGATGGTGATGCCGGCCTGGGGCGCAACCGTCACGCATTGGTCACGCATCGATTTGCCGAAGGCATCGGTGCCCGAGATCAGGGCGACGGTCGTCAAGTTGCGCTGCTTCAAATCGGCGAAGATCTTCTCGCAGGCCATCTTGTCCGTGTGCGGCGTCTTGAACACCCACTTGCGCACGGGCTCGATGATCTGGATGGCGCCGGCGAGCGAGATCAGCGGGATCTGCGCCTCCTCGAAGACGGGGATCATGGCAAGCGTCGCACCGGTGGTGGTGCCGCCGACCATGGCGACGACCTTATCCTCCTCGACGAGGCGGGTGGCGAAGGTGCGCGCCGCATTGGCATCGGCGCCGTCGTCGTAGACGACGAGTTGCAGCTTTTGCCCGTTCACGCCACCTTTGGCGTTGATCTCGTCGACGTAGATTTCGAGCGTCTTCTTTTCCGGGTCGCCCAGGAACGAAGCCGGCCCGGTGACCGATAACACGGCCCCAAGTTTGACTTGGGCGGAAGCCTCCCCCGCCCCGCCGGCCAGCCAAAGCGCAATGACAGCGGCCGTTTTTGCATATCCCGGCATGAATCCCTCTCCGTCGTGCATTCGGTCTTGGTCGAGTCGCAAAGTAACATGGTTTTCCGGGGCCGTGGCAGGGTCCGCACGCAGGGCGAACGGACCGATTCTCTCAACGAGCGGAATTGTTTGGCTCGATTTTCACGGCGGATGTAGCTGCCGCAAGGCGGCCCTTGTGGTGCAGAAAGTCGTCCTTGCACGATGCCTGACAAGGAACTTGCACGGTGCATTCGCGTTGAGTGTCGTGGGGTAATGTGCATGGGGCAGCGCGCAATGCGTACCGGTCTCGCAATCATCGCCATCGTCGCGGTTGGTCTGATCGCGGCGGTCAGTGCCTATAGTGACGCTTCGGGTCGCGCGGAGCAGGCGGCGCGATCGGCTCAGGCGCGGCAGGTCGCGCAGACGCCGGAACCGTCTCCGCCGCCGATGGGGCAGTCTGCGCCGGAGAATCCGCCGTCGACGGCTGCACCACCGGCCGCTGCCCCTCCTTCCAATCCTTCTCCCGGGACGCCCGCGGTCGTGCTCGACGACCAAGAGGTCTCGACCATCCTCGGCAAAAGCGTGCGCAGCAACGCCGGTGAGGACATGGGGCGGATCGTGGACATCATCGTCAGCCACGACGGGCAGGTGCGTGCGGCGATCATCGACTTCGGCGGCTTTCTCGGCATCGGCACGCGCAAGATCGCCGTCGACTGGCGCGCCTTGAACTTC
>WNFU01037395.1_pt1 | contig 10503 bp, 6 predicted proteins | sample 5400121 | NCBI WGS metagenome assembly WNFU01 (sample SAMN13153360, study PRJNA577476) | soil metagenome | isolation source: 100 cm soil or saprolite under grassland replicate 1 | place: USA:California | collected 2016-06-15
TGCTCTTGGAGAGCGGCATTTTTTGTCCGGACTTCCACAGTTGCGACCATTGGCCATAGTGCTGTTGTAGTCGGTTCTTCGCCGCGCTCACCACCCTGGCCAGATCCATCGTGCTGCTTGCGCCCCGCGCCCACACCTTTTTGATTTCTGCAATCCAATCGATCACCGTGTCGGATATCGCGCCAGCGGCCGACTCGTAGTTGGGTGAAGCAGTAAGTTTCACTGGTGGCGCGATAGTCACAGACTCTGGTGGTCGGTATAGCCCGGCTGACGTTCCGTTCTCCTTGCTTTCGTTCACTTCAATCAAATGTGACAGAATCATTGATGCGGAGAATAGATGAAGAAAGGATCTCTGGCTAGACACTGGAAATAGTGTACGGAATTCGTACGAAATGGTTGAATTAGGTACGATGGATGCTAGGCCACGTAACCGATCACTCCGGTTAGGCTTGGGAATTTCATGGGGAGCACACGCGGGCCGTGCGGGCGTGCGAAATCCGACGGGCCGCCGGATTCTTCTCGCTTCTCGCACATACCGAATTCCTCTGCGGACAGCCAAACGCTGCCGACTCGTCCAAGAGCTTTTCCGCGGGCCGCCGAATACAACAAAAACGCCGGTGCGGTGTGCTTCCCAACTTTTCAATATCTCTTTGGGGTTAGTTATTAACCCTAAGGTTGCATAAAATGCGCATTCCCCCCCCTCACCCTTCATCCCTCTCCCCGCGCGTTACATCAGCCTTGCTTGCACCGGCGCTGGGAGAGGGTAGGAGAGAGGCAAGTGCCACTGGCAATGACACGTCGCGGTATAACAGGAAAGCCGGTTTTATTCCACAGTTAAAGGTGGATGGTGCATGCCGCGCACGTTTTTATGCAACCATGGGGCTATGGCCCTTGGAAGCGAACAGATCCTGAAAGCAAACGGCTGGCGACTTGAGCCCGGTTCGAGGCGTCAAGTTTGAGGCGGATATTCTTCACAAGATTCCCCACAACGAAAACGCTGATCTGCAATTGCTCAGCAATCTCCTTGTCGCGGTAACCCTTTGACACGAGATCCGCGACATCATTCTCCCGTGAATTGAGCGACAGGTGATTTTCGGAATTTCGGGCTAAGCCGCAGGGCATATCCGCGGGAGACAGCTCCGCCCAAGCGCGAGGCTGTGCCCCTGATGGAAAGGTGAGCCAGGCCAGGAATTGAACTGGAGAGAAAGGCTTCGTAAGATAGCCGATCGCTCCCGCCTTGCGTGATTCGTTAATCCAGCGTGTATCGAGCAGGCCAGTAGTCATTATGATCTTCAAGCGCGGCATCCGGGCCGTTAATTCTCGGGTGCATTCAACCCCACCCATCCCAGGCATCTGAATGTCTACCAACACAACGTCGGCACCCAATTCATGGATGCCGTTCAAAGCTTCCTCCCCGGAGCCGTAACTGTCTGCGAACTCCACTCCCGGCACCTCGGCGAGGGTCGTCCTCGTCAATAGTCGGTCGTTTTCGTCATCATCCACGATCGCTACCCGGAGGCGAGACTGCGGACAGCTCAAGGGAGCTTTTGATTTTATTTTTGAGGTGCAATTATGCGTCGTCAAATGAACCATACGTGTGTGCTGTATCTGCGCGCCTTAAGCCTGCGACCGACAGTGTTTCTCTAATTCTCTAACGTCGAGGATTCTTCCCTCCTGGTTACCAACGTCAGAAAAAACGCCGGAGAAAATCATGCGGCTCGGACTTCTTTGGATCACGTTGTGGATGGAAAGCCAAAAGGGTGCCAACGGAGCGACGAAGATTTACTCTGCCACACACGGCCCGCTTCCCAAGGCTTCTGCGATTGCTCACGCTCCTCTTTGCCCGGTCCGATTCCCTGTATGGAATACGTAGCCGCCGTTGGTCATTCCACCTCATGCCTCTGTGCATCGTCTTGAGGCATGATTGTCCAAATTGTCGAAAAACTGTGCATTACTACCCCGATGCACAGAATCGCTTTTGGCCCCGGCATACGTTCGGAATTCCAAGTTGAATAGAAGGGCCCGCTCGAATCCCGCAGAAGACACCTTGGTGGGCCGACCGCTAAAATCATCCCGGAACCGGCGAGATCTGCGATGATGCGCACCACCTTCAGAATCCGGTCGTAGGCGCGGGCGCTCAACTTCAATTCCCTCATCGCCATCTTCAGCAGCTCCAGCGTTGCTTCGTCGAGGGCGCAGTAGGCCTTCAATTCCTTGGCCCCAACCGCGCGTTGCAGGTGATGGTCTTTTGCTTTCGAATCGTCCCTGTTGGCGCTGGCGGGCCGCCACCACGCGTTCGCGAATTTGGGAGGAGGTCTCGCCAGTTTGTTCCGACGTGATCTCCCTGAACTTTACAGCAGCGGACCCGAAACGCGGGTCAAATACTCCTGAATCTCGCGCGGCGAACAGTGCGATTCGCCCGGTATGTTCCCGTCCGGGGTCAGGGATGATGCGTTGCGTTTACACCAAAGCGCCGCCGACTGCGGCAGCCCGAATCGCTCCCGGCTACGCTTCAATCCGCAGGGTCCGCAATCAGATCGTAGTCGGTGTGGCCGACGATCTTCACCCGGGCGAATTCGCCCAGAGACAGTCTGCCGCGCACGTAAATCCGCCCGTCGATGTCCGGCGCGTCCGCTTCGCCGCGAGCGACGCGGTTCGGGCCCTTAAGCCGTGTCGCGGTTTCGTCCGAACCGCGGATCAGGCCGTGTTCCCAGGAGGTAACGTTGGCGTCCTGAAGTTCCCTCGCGCCGGCTTCCTTCTCGACGAGCACCGGAATCGTCCGGCCGAGAAACGATTCGGAAACGTGTCGGGCCACCTGGCGTTGCTCCGCCATCGCCCGGGCCCGCCGGTCCTTCTTCACCCGCTCCGGAACCTGGTTCTGCATCCGGGCCGCGCGCGTCCCTTCTTCCCGAGAGTAGGTAAAGACGCCGAGCCGCTCGAATTTTGTGTCCCGAATGAAATCGAGCAGCGTCCGGAACGACGCTTCCGTTTCACCCGGAAAACCAACGATGAAGGTGGTCCGGATGGCGATGCCGGAAATGCCCGCGCGGATTCTGCGGATCAAATCCACAATGTACCGCTGCGATGTTTCGCGCCGCATTCGCTCCAGCATGTTCTCGTCAATGTGTTGTAGCGGCAAATCGACGTAGCGCGCGACCTTCGCGCATTCAGCGATGGTCCGAATCAACTCGTCCGTCCAATGCGCCGGATGGGTGTACAGGAGCCGAATCCAGAATTCACCCGGCAGGGCATTGAGTTCGCGCAGCAGCGTGGACAGCGTCGTTGCACCGGCCGGCAGCCCCGTGGTCGCCGCGCTGAACCGCTCGGGCGAAGCGATGGCCCGACTCGGATTCGGGCGCAGATCGAGTCCGTAATAAGTCGAGTCCTGCGAGATCAGGTTGAGTTCCTTCACGCCGTCGGCGATGAGTTGCCGTGCCTCCTTGAGCACGTCCGCCTGCTGCCGGCTGCGGTGGGAACCACGCATCCGCGGAATGATGCAGAAGCTGCAAGGATGATTGCAGCCTTCGGCGATCTTCACGTACGCCAAGTGTCGCGGTGTCAAACGAAACCGCGGCGTGGCGAAGTCCGGGATGTACTGCGGCCGAACGGTCACATCCACCAGCGGGCGGGCAGGGGCCGGACGACTCGCCGGAGTCACCACGGTTCTCGTTCGACCGAACCCGTCCGTGCCGCGAAGCGATTTCTGGCGTTCGCGTGCGGTGACGGCGCGTTCGCGATCCAGTTCGGCCAGGCGGCTCGCGATGCTGCTCGTGGGGCGTGCACTCCGAACGCCGTCGGCTCCGGCGAGCTTCTTCAGCCGCCGGGCGAGCGCTTCCTTGACGATCGTCGAGACTTCCGCCACCTGATCGATGCCCATGAACGCGTCCACTTCGGGCAGCAGTTCCGGCAGTTCGTCGCGAAAACGCTGCGGCAGACAGCCGGAGACAATCAATCCCTGGTCGCGGCGATGTGCGTCGCGAACCTGGTCTGATTCAAGAATGGCCTCCACACTCTCCTCCTTGACGACGTCCGCACTGGCTGCGTCGTTGGTGAGCTCCAGCCCGTCCTTCAGGAGCGCACCGAGCATGATCTCGGCATCGACCAGATTCTTTGCGCAGCCAAGGGAGAGGAGCCCGACGCGCACCGGACGCCCGGTTGAATGACCGCTTTTCACAGAAAGCAGAAACTACGCGAATGGAACCGGGCGACGCAACTCAGGAAACGGAAGCTACTTCTTCGGCGAGCCGGGTGGCAGGGGCAAAGTGTCACCGGCCGGTTTCTGTTGCGGCTGATAGAGTCCCGGTCCCAGGTCCGACAGCGGGTCCTTGGCTTGCTGGGTCCGCCAGGCACGGTAGCCGAGCACCGCGACGAGCAACAACAGTGCTGCGCCCAGTGCGGGGAGCGCAACGCGCCAGTTGACCTTGGCAAGCTGCAGGATGACCGCGTCCAGCAACCCGCTCGCCCCATCCGTCAGCGGCGGCGGCTCGTGGAACCGATCGGTCTGGCCCAGCTCGGCATCGAGCGCGTTGATAACCTCGGGCACGTCGAGCTTCAGCAACCCGGCGTAAGCGCGCACAAAGCCACGAATGTAGATCGGAGCGGCAAAGCCGTCGTAATTGCCTTCTTCCAGCGCGCGGACGTGGTCGGTGCGGATCTTGGTTATCTCGGCGACTTGGTGCACAGTGAGCCCCTGCGCTTCCCGCGCGCGGCGGAGTTGTTCGGCGACCGTGGACACGTGATGTACTTAGTCCGAAAACGCCAGGTAAAGGAAGGCGAAGATGTTGATCACCGGAATCAGCAGAAGTATCCCGACCAGTGCCCCTTTCTTGCGCGCCATGCTGACCTTGATGCACCAAACCACGGATAAGAGCAGACTGAGCAGTGCATTGGCCGCTCCGACATATAACGCCGCTTTGCTGCCGGTCACGGAGAGGTAGGAAACGGCGCCCGATCCCAGGAGCAGCACCGGCAGCCACAGCACAGACATGTTGGCGGCCTTCAATAGTGGAACCGCCTGGAACACCGGCAACCAGACAAGTACGCCTGGGTTGCGCCCGGTCTTAACGCAGATCGTTCGCAGGCAGAAGCAGGTGAAAAGATACACGGCCAGCGCGCCAACGGCCACCGCCGACAGGATTCCTGTACCGAGTGCGCGCACTCGGTCGAGGTCGATTTGCTGGCCGCCGGTTTTCTCCTTCCAGGCGTCCAAGATGCCCCGGGTAAACTCAGTCGCCCGGTTCGGCTCGGGCTTTTTCACTTCATATCCGAGTTGTTGAAGCACGTTGCTGTCGAGCTCGCTCAGCCGGATGCTGGTCATCCCGCGTGTATGCGAGATGATGATGTGCGTGGCCGATTTGCTCGTGACCAACACGTTTGAGTAGGTCTGCGTCCCGGTGGTGAGCGTTTCGAGCTTCTGCGGTGGGGGCTCAGATTGGGAAGCCGCCGCCAGAATCGTCGCCGGCCAGTACACCGCAAACGCCAGCAGGACAAGAAGCAAGCATGCGTGCATGCAGCGCCGACTATGCTTCACCGGGTGCCGGTCACAAGCCTTTAGTGGCTTGGCTCGATGCCGGAGCCGTCGGCGCCGGTGCCGTCTAGATCGATGAGAATGTCGCGCGGCTCGGCTCCCTTGCTCGGGCCCACAATGCCTCGGTTTTCGAGTTCATCCATGATGCGCGCGGCACGGGTGTACCCGAGGCGGAGGCGGCGCTGAAGCAACGAGACGCTGGCTTTCTGTTCGCTGCGGATGACCTCGATACATTGCTGGATCAAGTCTTCGTCCTCGTCGATCCCCCCTTGGTTGTCTAAATTGCCCACGGGTTTCTGTAACTGCTGGTGGATCTCCACCTCGTAGCTCGGTTGGCCCTGCAACTGAATGAATTCGACGAGGCGGTTGATTTCCTGATCGGTGATCAGCACGCCCTGCGCGCGGATCAGCTTCGCCGAGCCCGGCGGGAGGTAAAGCATGTCGCCCTTGCCAAGCAGTTTGTCGGCGCCCATCGCGTCGAGAATCGTTCGCGAATCCACCTTCGCCGCCACCTGGAAGGCAATTTCCACGTCGGCCGGGGCCACGAGCATGAGGTCGGCCAGCTCGTCGATGATCACCACAATGTAGCTCAGCTTCTCCGGAATGACGATGTCGTCGTCGCGCGGCACCACGATTTCCTCGTCCACCTCGACGGCGAATCCGTCGGCGCCGACCTCAATATTTTCCTTTCTTGCTTTGAGCGGCAATTCCGGTTCGAACCTGGGCAAGGGTTTGTCCTTGGGCCGTTCGTTGAACGATTTGATGTTGCGCACGCCGACCCGGGCGAAGATCTGGTAACGTTTTTCCATCTCGTTGACAACCCAGCGAAGCGCCAGGATGACTTTTTTCGGATCGTTCACCACCGGTACAACCAGGTGCGGGAGATGGTTGTACTGCTGCAGCTCGACCACCTTCGGGTCGATCATCACAAAGCGGAGCTGGTCGGGCGAAAAACGATAGAGGAGCGAGGTGATGATGCCATTGATGCAGACGGACTTGCCCGACCCGGTGCTGCCCGCGATGAGGAGGTGCGGCATCTCGGAGAGGTCGGTGACAATCGGGTGGCCGTAAACATCCTTGCCGAGCGCCAGCGGGATGCGCGCTTTGATGTTGCGCCATTCCTCCGATTCGAGCAGGTCGCGCATGATGACCTTGGTCTTGATGAGATTGGGCACCTCGACGCCGACCGAGCTTTTGCCGGGCACCGGCGCCAGAATGTGGATTCGTTCCGCCTTGAGCGCCGCAGCGATGTTGTTCGTCAGGGCGGTGATCTTCTCCAGTTTCACACCGGGCGCCGGATGCAACTCGTAGCGCGTAATCGTCGGGCCTTTGGTGATGTCGCCCAACGCCACCTCGATGTCGAACTGTGCCAGCGTCTGTTGCATGAGGCGCGCGTTGCCCATGAGTTCTTCCTTCGACTCGGTTGGCCGAATGGTCAGGTCGGCGTAATTGAGCAGGTCCAGTGGCGGCAACTGGTAGTTGCCAATGAGCGGTGTGGCGGCGACCGCGATGGGTTTGGGTCTTCTGGATTGCGTCTTGGGTTTGGCCGCTGCTGCGGGTGAAACGGGAAGGACGGGCTCTGGTTCGACGGCCGTTTTTTCATCGACCAGCGTGGTTTTGTCAGGTTCCTCGGATTGCTCCGTGGCCGCCTCGCCAGCCGTCGCCTCCGACTTCCGCTCGTTTGACTTCTCCCTTCCTTTGGGCTTCCCGAGAATGTCGCCGGTGCTCGCTGCGGCGACTTCCCTTGCCGGAATCACTTCACCGTCGATCTCAGCAGACGCTTCCGGCTCGGGTTCGGGCGTTTTCGACTTGGGGCGGGCCGTCGAGCGGAATGTTTTTGTCTGCGGGAGGCTCAGATCGCGGACGGTCGGTTCGGGCACCGGCTGGAGATCGGCCCCCAAGCCGGCCTTGGCCACTTGTTCCTGCAGCTTTTTCGCCTGTCGTTCCAGTTCGCGCGCCCGTCGTTCCAGCGCCTTTTCCTCGGCGGAAAGAGCCTGCTCCCCGCCGGGATCGGTAGCGCGCTGTGGCCAGAGGCCGCGCAACCATTCGCCGAGCTGGAAATTGGTGAGGAAGAGCAGGCTGATCACGTACAACGTCGCGAGGATAATCGTCGCGCCGACCTGGCCGAAGTGGCCGAATACATACTTGTTCAGCATCATCCCCAGCCATCCCCCGGAAGGGGCGTTGATGTTCCCGCTCAGGTTGCCGAGCACTTTCATCGACTGATGCAGATCGAACAGGCCCAGGCAGCAGAACAACAGGATGGCCGTCCAAACCCAGCGGCGATGAAAATATGCCATCGGCTGGAAAAGGTAGCTCAGCCCGAAAAACAATCCGATGATCGGCAACCCATACGCCCCGGCGCCAAACAGAAAAAAGAGCAAAAAACCGAGCCACGCGCCCGCGGGGCCGATCCAGTTGTGCTTGGGCGAGTTGGTCACGGTGGCATTGATCGGGACATCCTTGAAATCGTACGAGCAAAGTGCGACCAGCGTCAGCAACGACGCGCTGATGAGCACGATGCCGATGATGTCGCCGAAGCCGCGCGCGGCGATTTCGCTGGACGATGCCTTCCGAGCCATGCGCGCAGACTAAAGCAAGGGAAAACAAAGTTCAAAGGTCTTGTTCGTTCTTCGACTTGGGCGCATCTGGATACTCCCGCCAGGAGCAGAATCGAGAATACGCGCTAAGATCGTCGAGCCAATCAGTCATGTGGAACGCCACGTCGTCCGCCACAGCATCCGAAAGCCCAGCCTCGCGACGAGCAATGTCACGGATGCGAGCTCGAACAAGTTCTGGATCGATCGGATTGAAACAGTAACCTGACCGCGCTCCTCGTCATTCGGTCCAGCGTTGGTAGGCCGCACGTTCACTTCACTCTCCCGGGTTGGCGTTGTGGTCGGCGCTCTATCTGTAACTGCCGTGTCCGCCCTGCGACCTGTGCCGATCGCTTCTCCCCATTCAACTCGGCGAGAAGCTCGTCGGGATAACGCTTGAAATACTCACCCCACCACGTGCGGCTCAAGCCTTTCAATGGACACCACTCGGTCGAGAGTGTCCCGGTTAGACAAGCCTGCCGCGAAAGCCGCTTTGGGCCTGATTCAACCTTTGCCATACTAATCCACGGCCGACTTGCTCGGCAATCCTTCTGCCGGGCCTGAGACGCACCAATCGACAGGCGTCGATCGTCATTTGCAGGTGCTCCGGGAAGAAGATTCGGCCGATTCTCTTGCAAAGAAAGACCAGATCGACGTGGGCGTATTCGATCCATTACAGACCGGCCTTGGCTTGTTCGATCCTCTCCCTGCCGTCTCCCCTGGGCCTGCCTTGCGGTCGGCTTGCCCAGGATCGGCCAGGGCGGGATACACTCCCAACGGCTTTTCCATGTTCCAGATCCATCGGCGGTGCATCATTCGCGTCGGGCCACGTTAGGGAGCCCGAACCTGACCGCTTACCTTTTTGGTCCAAGCCTTGATCAGCCTCGGATGGCTTGTTCTCTGCAGACCTAACTTCATGTCACAACTAACGTCCCAGCTCAGCTGCCGGCACCCGACGCTGAGCGCGGCAAGCAAAACCGGTGAACGAACAACCACCACGCGCCGCCAAAGCCAAGGGCGGGTGCCGGTTCGCTGGAGCGCCCTTGTTCGGCCAAATTGTTGGTGAACATCGTCCTAGCCGACCTAAAGGAGGCTCTTTCTGCCGCCCCGTAGGGGCAAGGAGAAAATAGCCCAGGGCAAAGGCGCGCAGCGACTGCCGCCCTGGGTTACCGAATCACCAACCTCAACCCCTCTCTTCATGGTCTGCCCGTGCCGAACCGCCGGTTCGGCACGGGCAGACCATGAAGAGAGGGAGATATTCGTTATTGCACCATTACCCAGGGCGGCGCTTCGCTTGCCCTGGGCTATTATCTTTCGCCCCTACGGGGCTTGCCGTTTAGCTCGCTACGCTCGCAAGTCACGGAACGTTCCGGCTCACCGACCCCGCGCCAATTATGCCCGGCACGCAACCGAGATGCAATCGCGGGGTTCGGTGCAGCCGGTTTGTTGAACTGAATCACACTGATACAGAGGCTATCAGAAGTCCACGATCATCGTGTAAGGCAGGATACACGCAGTAGCGACGAAAGCCACAAGGAGGGCGCCTCCCACAACCACGGTTCCTGCGAAAAGGAGCGCCGCCGACGTGGACAGGCTGGTCCGTGTGCTGAGGTACACCGCAAGAATCACCCACGGTAATGGACACCAGAGCATCCACCAGTGTGGTAACAGCACCCAAGCCGTCAGGTTCGGAACCGCCATGCCGCGGTGGGTAGTTCGTAGGGAAACTACGACCAGGTGTGAAATCACCCAGCAACCGGTGCTCACAATCGCCAACCCGAGAGTCATGAGCCAAACGAAGGCTTTCATCGCAAACGATTGTCTATCGCCACCGGGTAGGCCTGAAGCGGTTGCCCGCTCAGGCCCCCCTCAGAACCGTGCGTGAGAGTTTCCCCTCACACGGCTCAAGCCTTTCAATGGACACCTCACAGCGCGGGGTGTCCCGGTTGGGCAAGCACGTCGCACAAACGCCTCGGCAATCCTCATGCCGGGCCTGAGACGCACCAATCGACGGGTGTCGATCGTCATTTGCTTTTCTCAGTAAGAACGGTTCCATCGATGTTCTGACAACGAAAGACCAGATCGACGTCGGCATATCCGCCCGATTACAGAGCGGCCTTGGCTTGTTCGATCCTCTCCATGCCGTCTCCCCTTGGGCCTGCCTTACGGTCGGCTTGCCTTGGACCAGCCAAGGCGGGACAAACTGGAACGGCTTTTCCATGTTCCGCATCTACCACAGGACGGGTTAGGTCCACTCTGTACACCGGCGGTGCAACGTTCGCTTCGGGCCACGTTAGAGAACCCGAACCTGACCGCTTGCCATTTGGCCCAAGCCTTAATCAGCCTCGTGTGGCTTGTTCCGGGTTACGATGCTTGCGA
>WNFU01011282.1_pt1 | contig 10501 bp, 8 predicted proteins | sample 5400121 | NCBI WGS metagenome assembly WNFU01 (sample SAMN13153360, study PRJNA577476) | soil metagenome | isolation source: 100 cm soil or saprolite under grassland replicate 1 | place: USA:California | collected 2016-06-15
GATGCCCAGCCGCCGCGCGACCATGTCCGTGTGCGACTCGCAAGCGAAGGTGACCTGCGGCTGGCCTGGCGCCCGCATGCTGCCGCAAGGGAGCTGGTTGGTGTAAACGCACGAGGTGACGATCCGCACGTTGGGGATGCGATAGGGACCCGCCGCCCGCCGCGAGCCGGCCAGGGTGATGCCGCCGCGGAATCCGGCGTAGGCGCCGCTGTTGTAGAGAACTCGAACGTCGCGGGCGACCAGCCGGCCACCCTGGTCGACCCCACTCTTGATGCGGATCACGGCCGCGTGGCGCGGGATGCCGGCCTGGAACTCCTCGTTCTGGCTCATGACCATCTGCACCGGGCGCCCGCTCGCTTTTGCCAGGAAGTAAGCCAGCGCCTCGTCGACGATGTAGCCCTTGCCACCGAAATCGCCGCCGATGCGATTCGGCATCACGATGAACTGCTCGGCCGCCAGGCCGGTGGCCTGAGCCAGATACTCGCGGACGCCAAAGAGTTGCTTGACGCACGACCAGACACGCACCTTGCCGGACGGCTCGATCGCCACGGTGCAGCTATGTGGCTCGATAAAGCCAACGTGCTGCATCGGCAGCCGGAAGACATCCTCAAAAACCCGCGCCGAGCGCTCGAAGCCGGCCTCGACCTCGCCTTTGGCCACCACCACCGTCGAGTTCGCGTTCGGCTCCGGCGGCAGCGGGCCCCGCTCGTAGCCACTGGCGTATGTTTCGCGATCTGGGTGAAGCGCGGGGGCATCCGGCAGGAGAGCCGTCTCGATGTCGAAGACGCCCGGCAGGTCCTCGTACTCGAGCCTGATGGCGTTCAGCGCCTCCTCGGCGGCGTCGCGCGTCTCCGCCGCTACCACCGCGATCTTCTCGCCCACGAAACGCACCCGCTGCCAGGCGCATGCGGAATCGGACTGCGCAGGGCGATGCCAACCAGCAGGCCCGGCAACGGTACGTCGCCTGCGTACAGCGCTGCGCCGGTGACCTTCTCCGGCCCATCGACGCGGCGGACGACCCGCTCCCGTACGGCTTCGGTCACGCCAGCAGGGTACGCGGCCACGCCCAGACTGTCAAACGGCGGGCGCCGAAGGTGCAAGCCGGGCACTGCCTGTGGCTCCCTGCAAGTGAGTTGGCTGTCGGGCCAAGTGTTTCATCCTCCACAATGGCCGCAGGCGGGATGGCTCGGAAGGATGGGCATCAGCGAGCGCGTCCCAGCCCCGATGGGCGGAGCGGCCGGACGATCGCCCAGCTGGGAACGTTTGCGATGTTAGTATGGCTTCAGGCATGGACGAGCGGACCCGCGAGCTGGCCATCCTCAACGCTATCGCCGAGGCGCTGAACAGCTCGCCTGACGTCCAGCAGGCGCTCGAGCGGACCCTCGGCCTGGTGGCCGATCTGCTTGGCTTGCGGACCGGCTGGATCTGGTTGATCGACCCGGACAGTGGACAGTTCTACAGCGCCGCGGCCCGCGATCTGCCACCTTACCTGCAGGAGCCGGTCCGAATGGCCGGCAGCAAGTGCTGGTGCATCCAGGACTTCGAGCGCGGCGAGCTGAGCCCCAAGAACATCGACGTGCTGGAGTGCAGCCGCCTGCGCCCCGCAGTCCAGACCAAAGAGGCGGAACTGACGCGGGGGCTGGCCTACCACGCGAGCATCCCGTTGTACTTCCAGGACAAGCCGCTCGGGATCATGAACCTGACCGGGCCAGCCTGGCGAAAGCTCACCCGCGACGAGCTGCGGCTCCTGTCGACGATCGGCTATCAGGTCGGCATCGCGATCGAGCGAGCCCGGCTGGCCGAGGAGGGCACGAGGCTGGCCCGCGCCGAGGAGCGCGCGAGGATCGCGCGTGAGATCCACGACACGCTCGCCCAGGGGCTGACCGCGATCGGGCTGGACCTGGAGGGCGCGCTGCGCCACCTGGAGAGTGAGCCCGAGCAAGCCCGCCAGCGGCTGGAGCGCGCGCTGGGCATGGCCCGTGAGAGCCTCGAGGAGGCGCGGCGGTCGGTCATGGACCTGCGCGCCGCGCCGCTGGCCGGCAAGCCGCTGGCGGAGGCGCTCGCCGCGCTGGGGAGGTCGTTCACGTCCGAGACGGGGGTCCGCATACGGGTCCGGTCCAGCGGCGATCCGGGCCTGTCGCTCCGGATCGAGTCCGAGCTCTACCGCGTCGCCCAGGAGGCGTTGGCAAACGTCCGCAGGCATGCGCGAGCGACCGAGGTCGAGATGAGTCTGCAGGCCTCCGCCACCGAGGTCCGCCTCTCGATCCGGGACGATGGCCGCGGCCTCGAACCTCGGGCGGCCCGGGCCGCGGGCAGCAGTTACGGCATCCGCGGGATGAGGGAGCGCGCCCGCCTGCTGGGCGGAAATCTTCGGGTCGTCAGCCGGCCCGGGCGGGGGACCACGGTCACGCTCACCGTCCCGCTCGCAGCGGGCGCGGAGCCGAGATGATCCGCCTGCTGGTCGTCGACGACCACCCAATCGTCCGCCAGGGATTGGAGGCGGCCCTGCAAGACGAGGCTGAGTTCGAGGTGGTTGGATCGGCCGGATCGGCCGAAGAGGCCCTGGCGCTCGCAGGGCGCCTACGGCCCGATGTCGTGCTGCTCGACCTGGAGCTGCCCGGGCAGAGCGGCGTCGAGGCCATCCCTCGCCTCGCGGCAGTCAGTCCAGATAGCCGCGTCCTCGTGTTCACGGCCTACGAGACCGACGAGCGCGTCTTTGGCGCGATCCAATCCGGAGCCAGGGGGTATCTGCTCAAAGGGGCCACCGCCGACGAGATCGCGCGCGCCGTCCGCGCCGTGCACGCGGGTGGCTCGCACCTCGAGCCACGAGTTGCCGCCAGGCTCATGGCCGAGCTGCGCGCGCCGCGGCGCTCTAGCCGCCAGTTGAGCCAACGCGAGCGAGAGGTTTTGCGACTGGTGGCCGAGGGGCTGCCCAACAAGCAGATCGCGCGGGCACTCTCCATCTCCGAGCGCACCGTCAAGTTCCACCTCAGCTCCGTGTTCCAGAAGCTCGGCGCAGACAACCGCGCCCAGGCCGTGGCGCTTGCAGCAGCGCACAGGCTGCTCTGAAGGGGAAAGGGGGCCTCGAAGTGCTACATGGCCGCCGAACCGGAGCGGCCCTATACTAGCCGCAGCATGGAGCAAACAGGATCCCGCTTTGGACGACGCTCGTTGTTGCAGGGGAGCCTGGCCGTGGCCGGGCTGGGCCTGCTGGCCGGCTGCGGGGTGCTGCCGCCCCGGGTTGCGCCAGCGGCGCAGGTCCGACGGATAGGATTCCTCAGTGCAACCGCCCCTTCCGCCATCGCGGCCCGCACCGAGGCCTTCCGGCAAGGCCTGAGTGAACTCGGGTACGTGGAGGGGAAAGACATTGTCATCGAGTATCGGCATGTAGTGGGCGAGCGAGATCGGCTGAGTGATCTCGCAACTGAGCTGGTAGGTCTGAATGTTGATGTTATCGTCACGACTGGGCCGACATCGACCCTTGCTGCCAAGGAAGCAACTTCTACGATTCCCATTGTCATGGCGTATCACAGCGACCCTGTTGGCTCTGGATTCGTGGCCAGCCTAGCGCGTCCTGGAGGGAACATTACTGGATTGTCCAGCCTTGCCCCAGAGATGAGCGGAAAACAACTGGAGATCATGAAAGAGATCCTGCCCAATTTGTCCTGTGTGGCAGCCTTCGGGACTTCGAGCCAGCCGGGCAACGCCCAAGCGTTAAGAGAGACGGAGATCGCAGCGCGGTCGCTCGGGGTTCAGATCCAATATGTGAATGTAGAACGACCTGAAGACATTGAGGCTGCGTTTAGAGAGTCAAACAAGAGGTGTAATGATGCAGTCCTTATGCTTCCGAGTCCTATCCTCAATGCTTATCGAACACAGGCTGTAGAGCTCGCGGTAAATAGCCGGCTACCGGCAATATATCCGATGCCAGAATTCGTCGAAGACGGGGGGCTTGTGAGCTACGGCGTGAGCTTTACAAGCTTGTACCGGCGCGCCGCCACGTACGTGGACAAGATCCTGAAGGGCGCTAAGCCCGCTGATCTGCCGGTGGAGCAACCCACGAAGTTCGAGCTGGTCATCAACCTCAAGACCGCCCGGGCGCTTGGGATCACCATCCCACAGGAAGTCCTGATCCAAGCCACCGAGCTCATCCAGTAGGGCCGTTCGTTCTCTGCTCAGCCTGCCAGTCTCTGCCAGCCAGGGCACCCGTCCCCCCCATCCCCCATCCGCCGTAGAGCAGCCCCTGTCCACCTGGACAGGTGTCTTGTTGCCCTCCTGCCCGAGGTCGGCGGCACGCCAGCAGGCGCATCCTCAAAGCAGAACCGCTGCCGAGGCGGCGGGCTGAGGGAGATCGAGCCATGAGACAGGCCGAATATGTGGCGCTAGTTACTGGTGCCTCGCGTGGACTGGGATTGGAGATCGCGAGGCTGTTCGCCGGGCGCGGGGTGCCACTCGTGTTGACGGCGCGCGGCGTGGAAGCGCTCCAGGAGGCGGCCGAGGAGCTGCGGGGCAAGGTCGAGGTTGTCGCGCTGGCGGGCGACGTGGCGGAGCCGGCCCATGTCGAGCGTCTGGTTCGCCTGGGTTTGGACCGCCTGGGACGGATCGACGTGCTTGTGAACAACGCCTCGTCGATCGGCCCGAGCCCCATGCCGGCCCTGGAGGCCTATCCGCTCGACGTCCTCGCCGAGGTGTTTCGCGTCAACGTCATCGCCCCGCTCCACCTGGCTCAGCTCGTCCTGCCCCAGATGCGCGAGCGTGGGCGGGGCCTGGTCGTCAACGTGACGTCAGACGCCGCCGTCCAGGCGTATCCGACCTGGGGCGGCTACGGCGCCAGCAAGGCGGCGCTCGAGCAAGCGTCGCGCGTCCTGGCGGCAGAGTTGGAAGGCAGCGGGGTCCGCGTGTACGTGGTGGACCCGGGTGACATGAACACCCAGATGCACCGTGAGGCGGAGCCGGGCGAGGACCTCTCACACCTGCCGCGCCCCGAGGCGGTCGCCCCAGCATTCGTGCGCTTGGTGGAAGGAGAGATCGCGCCGTTCGGCCGGTTCGAGGCACAAACGCTAGCGGCGGCCGCGGCGGCAGGGAGGTCAGCATGATCGGCCTCGAGCACTGGCTGGATTTCAAGTTGCCGGCCGAGCTGGAGGCGACCGAGCCGCCGGAAGCGCGCGGGCTGCGACGGGACCAGGTGCGGCTGCTGGCCACCTATCGTGAAGACGATCGGATCGTCCACGCGCGGTTCGTCGATCTGCCGGATCTCTTGCGGCCCGGCGACCTTCTCGTAGCGAACGACTCCGCCACGCTGCCGGCCACGTTGGCCGCCCGACGAGTGGATGGGAGCGAGCTTGCGCTTCATCTCTCGACTCGCCTGCCAGGCCAGCTCTGGGTGGTCGAGCCCAGGCAGACGCAGGTCGCCGCGGGCGAGGCGCTGGCGCTGCCGGGTGGCGGCCTGGCCACGCTGGTCACTCCGTACGCCCGCTCCCAACGATTATGGGTCGCGCGCCTGGACCTTCCAGCTCCATTCGTCGAGTACCTGCATCGCTGGGGGCGCCCGATCGCCTACCCGTACGTGCGGGGCATCTGGCCGCTGGAGATGTACCAGACGGTTTACGCGGACGAGCCCGGCTCGGCCGAGATGCCGTCGGCCGGACGGCCATTTAGCGGTGACGTACTCGAACGGTTGGCCCACCGGGGAGTGGGCTTCGTGACGCTCACCCTGCACACCGGAGTGGCGAGCCTCGAGGACCACGAGCCGCCCTACGAGGAGCCCTTTGAGATTCCGTCTGACACGGCCGAAGCGGTCGCGGCAGCCAGGGCCGTCGGGCGGCGCGTGATCGCCGTCGGCACGACTGTCGTCCGAGCGCTCGAGAGCGCCGCCGACGAGCACGGCCGCGTCATCCCGTCGCGCGGCCGGACCGACCTGGTCATCACGCCCGAACGGGGAGTCCGGGTGGTCGACGGGTTACTGACGGGGTTTCACGAGCCGAAGTCGACGCACCTGGCGATGCTGGAGGCGATCGCGGGCCGCGCGCACCTGGACAAAGCGTACCGCGCCGCCCTCGAAGGCCGGTACCTGTGGCACGAGTTCGGCGACCTGCACCTCATCCTGTAACCGGACCGTCAACCTGAGCGCCTGGCCGGAGTGCGCCCCTACTGCGTAGTTTTCGTCTCAATCGGGAGGTCTTGCTCGAGGCGATCCATACCCATTGCCTGGCGGTACGCCTGCGCGATCTCCTCTGGTTGGCCGGCCTGGAAGATGAAGTTGGGCGGGTAGAGCGTGCGGGGCAAGCGGCCCTCCGCCACGTCCGCGAGCGAGTAGCCGGCGATGAACCGGTCGCGGTCGATGATTGGCAGCATCACGCAGCGGTTCTTCTCCGAGTCGCGGATCAGTCCTTTCGGCTCGCCTCCAGCCGCGACCACCTTCGCCTCCTCGAGCATCCGCCTCCGCATTAGGATGACGCCGCGGTCGCTCTCGCCCAGGTGTTCCTGCGTCCGGTCGGCGACGGTTCCCTGTCCCACCCAGGCCACGAAGTCCTGGTTCATGATGTGGCTGCTGATCCAGCGCCCCGTCTGCTCGTCTCTGATCGGCCCATGCCACCACGGGATCCGGTCTTGCTCGAACGGCTCCATCTCCTCGGGCACTCGATCGAAGAACCAGCCAACGCTCAAGGTGGTCTCGTCGTCGACCGGCACACGCCACTCGAAGTGACCCCCTGTGAACAGGCAGTTGGGCCACAGGCACACCCGGCCCACCGTCCACAGCTCGTCGTTCTCGGACTGGCCCTCCAGGATCCGATGGTAGCTAAAACCGTACTCGAACTCCTCGAAGCCGATCCGCAGATGAGTGGGCGGCCGGGGCCCGTCCAGTTCTCCGCGCAGCGCGCGCGACCAGTTGGTGTGCAGCCACTCGAAGTGAACCGGATCGATCGAGTTCTCCTGGCACTGGAACCAGTTGCAGGGGATCTCGGACAGCACGACCTGGACGAAGCCGTTGCCCCAGGTGAAGGGTTCCCAGGTGGGCACCAGCGGCGCCGGCCCCGGCCCCAGGTAGGCCCACAGCAGGCCGGCCTTGGCCTCCACCGGGTAGGCGGTAAGTTTGATGCGGTCCTTGAAACGAGCCTCCGGACGGGCCACCTCCTCGAAAGGCTGCTGAAGGCACCGGCCGGTCTGGTCGTAGAGCCAGCCGTGATAGTTGCAGCGCAAGCCGCGATCCTCGACGAATCCGTAGGACAGGTCGGCCCGGCGGTGGGCGCAGTGGCGGTCGACCAGACCGTAGGTACCGCCCTTGTCCTTGTAGAGGACCAGGTCCTCGCCGAGCAGCCGCACGGCCTTGGTCGGCTGCTTGTCTAGCTCGCCCTCCGCGGCGAACGGCATCCAGTAGCGCCGCAGCAGCTCGCCCAGCAGCGTGCCGGGTCCCACCTCCATCAGTGTCCTGTTTTCCTTTGATTTCAGCATGGCGCCAATTCGCTCCGCCCTGGGCTGCACCGCGAGGCTACTCTCCCGGAATGTTAGCCTCCATCGGCCCGCCGGGCCAGCACGCCGGCGCGTAGCGGCACATCGTCAGCGCAGCCGGGGAACGCCTTAGAAGAGCGGTGGTCCCGGCAGCGGCGGGAGTGTCTCCGGCTCGGTGTGAAGCAGGAGCCGGCCCCACTGTTCATAGGTCGCCACCGAGGCCGTCGCGTGTTGGGCGGCCGCGTGCGCGTCACGGGATAGTCGCTCGAGCGGGCTGCTGGTGTGGATGGCCGTGCCGCCGGCCGCGCTGAACATCAGGTCGGCGATCTGGCTCGCCGCGATTGAGGCGTTGGTGTTGGCCAGGCGCGCCAGGGCCATCTCCTTCGTACTCAGCTCATCGCCGCTGCGGACCCGTTCCCAGAAGCGGCTCGTGGTGTCCCAGAGAAAGGCGCGAGCCGAGTGGAGGAGCGCCTCCGCTTGGGCGAACTGCATCCGCGTCAGCGAGCGATCGCGGAGGAGGATCGTCGAGCGGGTGGGCGTCTTGGTCTGCGCCAGCTCGTACAGGGCATCGATAGCAGCGCGGGCGACGCCGAGGCGCTGCGCACCGTGAGCCAACACCCACCAGCGGTGCTTGTAGAGCGGCCCCGGGTGGAAAGGCGTGTCGGTCCACCAGAAGGCCCAGCCGGCCGGCACGAAGACGTCTTCGACCTCCACGTCGTGACTGCCGGTCCCGCGCAGACCGCTGACGTGCCAGGTGTCATGGATGTTCACGTCCGAAGCCGGCACGATCACGATCCGCTGCTTTGGTAGGCCGTCGGCATCGAGACGCGGCCGGTCACCATCGTAGAGGCTTGTCGTGAAGCCGAGCCAGTCGGCGCTCTGGCAGCCGCTGGCGTAGGGCCACCTCCCGGTCACCCGGTAGCCGCCGTCGACGACAGTGGCGCGACCGTACGGCGCGGCCAGCGTGCCAGACATTATCGTGTTGGGTTTGCGCCCGAAGATCTCCCGGCCGACCTCGGGTGCGAGGAAACCGGTCACATGCGCACAGGATGAGTAAACCTGGGCATTCCAACCGGCCGAGCCATCGGCGTGCGCGAGCTGTTCGATGACGTCGAGCTGCGTGATCGGGTCGATCTCCAGTCCGCCGATGACCCGCGGCGCGAGCATTCGGGTGATGCCTGCCTCGGCCAAAGCCTGGGCGACCTGCTGCGGCAGTCGCCGTTCCCGTTCGGCCTCTTCGCCACTGGCCCGTACTAGCGGCAGGATGGCCCGCGTCGCGTCGAGCAGTCTCTGGGTTGCGGTCCCGGTCATGGCTCGATAATAACGATGGCTCGGCCAGCCCGAACAGCGTATGATGCCGTGCAGCGTCGTGGAGCGCATCGACCGGAGGAGGAAGAGGCATGGCGCACAAGGGACGGGCGATTCTTTTGGTGTACACCGACCTGGTCGACCCCAAGTACGACGAGGAGTTCAACGCCTGGTACAACACGCAGCATGTGCCGGATCTGCAAGCTTTGCCGGGCTTCCTCGACGCGGCGCGCTACGTCGCGACGAAGGGCGGCCCCAGGTATCTCGCCGCGTACGAGCTGGAGAGCGCCGACGCGCTCCAGACGCCAGAATACAAGAACCGTCCGATCCCGCCCTGGGATCGACGCATGTCCCCGAGGATCGTCGGCAAGAATTTCGCCCGCGTCGTGGCGGAGCAAATCTACCCGGACGGCCTGGAACAGGCCGAGCGTGGGATGGCCCCCGCCCTGCAGATCGGCCGGATGTCAGTGCCCGAGGACCTGGAGGCCGAGTGGAACGCCTGGTACAACGGCGAGTACGTCCCCGCCTACTGCAAGGTGCCGGGCGTCATCTATGCACGCCGCTTCCGGGTCGTCGAGGGCGAGGTCCGCTACTCCACCGTGTACGAGTTCGAGGACGAGAAGGTCTCCGAAAGCGCGGAATGGAACTACCAGCGCGAGAATTCGTCCCCAAAGTCCGGGCGGATGCGAGACGTGATGACTATGGCCGCGGGCTCGCCCGGCGTGTACAGGCGTATTTCTCCTGACGTCGCCGCATGAGCAGACTCTCACCCCGTCGATGCTCCCGACGGCCAGGGGTGGTATGCTCGCGCTGAGAGCATCCGATCAGCCGCTACGTTTGGGCCCTGCGGAACGGCTCAGGGAGGGAACGGCATGACACAGCTCGAAACGGCACCGGCCTCGGGCGCGTCGGGCAGCCGATGGGCCGCCGAAGATGTCGGCAACATCATCTCCTTGGAGCATGTCAACACGACCATCCCGGACCAGGCGCCCGCGACGGTGTTCTACATCCTGGGGATGGGCTTCACCCGCGACCCCCACATGAACGTCGGACTGAACAATATGTGGGTAAACGTGGGTGAGCAGCAGTTCCACCTCCCGACGCGCCGCACCCAGTTGATCCCCGGCCATGTCGGAATCGTCATGCCTGACCTCGATGCGCTCACGGGACGGCTGCGGTCGGTGCAAGACCAGTTGGCGCAGACGCGGTTCGGCTTCTCGGTCGAGGACGACCACGTGGCCGTGACCAGCCCGTGGGGCAACCGTTTCCGCTGCTATGAGCCCGACTCACGCTTCGGGGACGTACGCCTCGGCATCCCGTACGTCGAGTTGGAGACCCGCCCCGGCACGGCGGCTGGGATCGCCCGCTTTTACAAGCAGGTGCTGCGTGCGCCGGCCGCCTTGCAGGACAACGGCCAGGGTGCGGCGGCGCAGGTCCCGATCGGCACGTATCAATGGCTGGCCTTCCGCGAGACGGATGACCACATCCCGCCCTATGACGGCCACCACATCGCCGTGTACATCGCCGACTTCTCAGGGCCCTACCAGTGGCTGAAAGCGCGCGACCTCGTCATGGCGGACGTGGCGAACCACCAGTTCCGGTTCAAGGAGATCGTCGAGCCCGACTCGGGTGCGCAGCTCCACACCCTGGAGCACGAGGTCCGCAGCCTCTTCCACCCGATGCATCGCCGGGAGATGGTCAACCGCAACGCCGAGCAGAGCACGGGGGCCTATGTCCGGGGCCA
>WNFU01010125.1_pt1 | contig 10500 bp, 6 predicted proteins | sample 5400121 | NCBI WGS metagenome assembly WNFU01 (sample SAMN13153360, study PRJNA577476) | soil metagenome | isolation source: 100 cm soil or saprolite under grassland replicate 1 | place: USA:California | collected 2016-06-15
TGCGCCGGTGGGGGCGTCGCTCGGAGACCTACCTCTTCGGCTCGCGTCAGGGTGAGAAGGACCGCTTCGGTCCACTGGCCGACGGCACTCCGTATGACCTCGTCTTCCTGTTCGAGGCCATCGGCTACAACTTCGAGCCGTCAGAGCTCGGTGCCGCGTATGGGCTCGTTCAACTGGACAAGCTCACCGAGTACAACGACCGCCGGCGGTTCAACTGGCAGCGTCTCGACGATTTCTTCGCCACCCACGAGGACAAGGTCGTGCGGCCCCGTGCCCGCGAGGACGCCCAGGTCACGTGGATGCGGTACCCGTTCGTGTTGCGCGAGGGGCTCGACCGCACCGCGATCCAACGGGAGCTCGAGTCGCGCGGCATCGCGACGCTGATGGTGTGGACCGGCAACGTCCTCCGCCAGCCGGGCTTCGCCGGGATCGAGCATCGGGCGCCCGCCGGCGGTTTCCCCAACGCCGACCGGGTGATGGACCGGGCGTTGTCGCTCCCGTGCCACCACGCCCTCACCAGCGACGACCTCGGGTACGTGATCGAGTCGCTGGCCGACGTGCTCTCGGACTGAGACGACGGCATCTGCGTCTACCCGGTGAACCTCGGTGTGATGGCGACCGCGGTGGGCGCGGCCGGCGTCGGCCCGGGCGGGATCGGTCCGGGAGGCGTCGGTCCGGGAACGGCGACTTCGACGGCGCCGATGTCGCACCCCGCACCTTGCGGGCGGGTGACCGCGCGCTGGTCGGTCGTGATCCCCGCGGCGCCGTCGGCCTGACACGACGCGATCGCGATCGCGTCGATCAGGGGGCTGCCCACCTGTGGCAGCCGAGTCGGCGTCGGACCGCCGTTGTCCGCCAGCGCGCCGAGCGCCGGGTCACCGGCGTTCTGCGCGTCGGTCGCCGCGGTGAACCCGCACGACGCGTCGTCGGAGAAGTTGAACCCGTTGGACGTCGTCGTCCCCCCGGTGCAGTTCGTGCCGCCCAGGGCCACCACCGACCCGAAGGCGGTCAGCACGCCGCTCGCCTCGCGAATGTTGCCGCCGGCGGCGGCGCTGTTCTCGACGACCGTCGCGTAGACCAACGTCACGTTCCCACTGTTCTCACGGATCCCGCCGCCTTGGGACATGTCACCGGTTGCGGTGTTGCCGCTGATCGTCGAGTTGGTGACGATCACGTTCCCTTGCGACTGGTGGATTGCGCCCCCCTGAGACGCGGGCTCGCCCGTCGCGGTGTTGCCGCTCATCGTCGAGTCGACGACAGTGACGTCGCCCCCAAAGCCGTCGTCGACGGCTCCGCCGTCCCCCCGGGCGGCGGTGTTGGCGGCAAATGTGGAGCGCGTGACCGTCACGGCGAAGTTTGTGTCGATCCCGCCTCCGCCTTCTGCGGCTGTGTTCCCGAAGAAGATCGAATCGGTCACGGCGATCGACGAGCCTGGCGATCCGCCGCCGCCGAACGTGCCCGCGCGGTTGCCGCTCACGGTCGATCCGCTCACGGTGACCTCGCCGAAGGTGAGGAAGCCACCACCCACACCCGCGGTCGACACGTTGTTGACAATCGCCGAGTTCGTCACCGTCAGGACCCAGCCGGCAGTTCGGAGCGCAACACCGCCGCCCGTCGTGGCGGTGTTGCCGGCGATGACCGAATCGGTGATGTTCGTCGCCCCTGCGGACACGACCCCGCCGCCACCGCCCGCGGCAGCCGTGTTGCCACCGGTAATCGTCACGTGCTCGAGCGTCAACGATCCGGCCGTGTTGTTGTTGATGACGCGCGAGGCGCTGTTGCCGCTCACGGTGATGCCGTTGCCCTCCAACGTGAGCCCCGGCGTCGTTCCCGAGTTGTAGAGCAGCTCCCCGCTCGTGATGACGATCGGGCTCCCGACCGTGCTGTTCACGCAGATCCGTGACGGCCCCGGTGTCGCCGTCGCGGTCGCGAACGCCGCCCGCAACGAGCCCGCACCCGAGTCGGCGTTGGTGGTGACCTCGATGTCGCCCGCCTGACACCCCGGGCCCGCCGCTCCCACCGGGCCGGACGAGACGGCCAGCGCGGCGAACGCGCCCGCGGCGGCTATTGCCGCGGCGACGACGATATGCAGAGTGGCTCGGCGCCCCCGCCCTCGCGCCGCGTGCGGGCTCACGATGCTCTGTCCTCGCGACAACCGGATGGGTCGGCGCAGGCTAGCGCTCCATGATCGGCGTCACGCGCCTGTCGTCCCGAGGCTCTCGGCGAACCGCTTGGCCTCCCTGCGCCATACCGGCTGGACCGTGAACTGCGCGTCCTTCTCGTGCCCGAAGCGCAGTGCGAGATGCTGCGGCTTCGCGGGAGGATCGGCGGCGAGGACGGAGACCTTGTCGCGTGGGTAGGAGCCGAGCATCTGACTCTTGCGAGCGTTGAAGTTGTTGCCCGAGTGCACGATCACTCGTCGGTCGGTGAGCGTGAGAATGAACGACGCGACGCCGGCTTCGACGAGCAGCCCGAAGACCGCGCGAGAGAAATCGCCGCTCGGATCCCGTGTCCACAGCGAGACCACCACTTGCTCCCCGGGCTCGAGCGCCGCGTCAACGGCCTTCGCGATCCGCTGCGCGAACCCCTTCTTGCCCAAGAACGCCATGCCGTTCGTCACCTCCTCGAGTTTCAGAGGCGCTCGGCGGCGAGCTTCGCAAGTTTGGTGACCTTCGCCTGAACCTCTTGCGGTGTTCCCGAGCCATTTGGTGATCCGATGTCCGGCAGGTCCACCTCGTGCACGACGAGTTGCTGGTTGTCCTTGAGAACGCGAATCTCTCTCGTCTTGAACTCCGGGTCTTCCGGGACGTAGTACGCGCGGTCGCCCACATGCCGGACGGTCTGCGTTTGAGCTTGGAGGCCCGTCGAGGGAGAAACAAGCTCTGCCCGCTCCGCATCGAAGCGCTTCTTGTCGTAACCCGACAGGGTCGTCACGTTCACATCTGCAACCACACCGGCAGGAGTGCGCACGTCCCAGGCACACCCGTCAGACGTGCGAACGCGGTGGCGGACCCGACCGCCAAATGCCTTCCCGACTTCCGCATTCTTCAGGAGGCCGCAGCGATCAGGTCGATTCGCTCGAGATCCCGTTGCACCCGCGGGAACCACGAACCCTGACGACACGACCGCGGCGATGAACCCCGAAATGAGCAACCTGCGGAGGATCCCCACCCGCAACCTCCTGCCTCGTGAACCGTCACGCTACTCGTCCCTTAGCTCGCCCAACGAGAGGTGACCTGACCAGCTCTGCGAGAGTTCGCCGGTGGATGACTGCTAGTGACGGGGAGGGACAGGCGCATCATGCGCCTGCCCCTCCGACCGCTACTTGAACTCGAAGTTCGCGCGTTGGACCGTCCCGTCTGCCAACTTCACGACGAGCTGGCGGCACGTGTCGCTCCACGCCTTGTTGGTCTTCCACACGTAGGTGTACGTGTCGGAGGCAGCGTCATAGCTCAGGCTGCTTTGCCCCGCGGCAACCGTCTCCTCGATCCCGTCGGTCGTCGCATCGCTGTTGCAACTGACCTGCTGCGATTTCGGGTAGCCAGCGGCGATGACGTCGAGCCCCTGATCGCCGCCCAGGCTGAACTTCACCGGTACGGCCTGACCCGCCTTGACGGTGTTCAACGTCGGTGGGTTGTCGACCGGTGTGAAGAACCCCGTGAAGTCGTAGTGGACGCCGGCACCACACGAGGCAGTCGGATTCGTCCCGAGCGTGAAGGTGCATGTCACGACATCATCAGGCCCCAGGTCAACCGTCACTACAGGCGAGGTGAGGATCGGGTTTCCTTGTTGGAACCCGACCACCGAGTAAGAGCCCGGCGCGATGCCGTCGATGACGAAGTTTCCGGTCCCGTCGGCGAAGGCCACCCGGAAGCCGGGGCAACCGAGAGTGACGTCTCCCGAACCAGGACACATCGCGGCCCCGGACTGCGGCAGGACGGCGCCGCCGTCTCCGAGGACCGTGCCCTGGACCGTGGCACCGAAGGTGAAGAAGATGCTGGTGCGGTCGTTGTCGGGATCAGTCTGGTAGGCGACGCCCTGGGTGGATCCTGCGGGAAGGGTTACCGCCCACGCGCCCGTGACCGGGTCGGCTTGGGCGTTGAGGAGCTGGAAGCTCGTGGTGAGCACCGTCACCGCGCTCCCGGGGGTCGCGGTTCCCGAGACGGTGTTGGTGCCGAAATCGAAACCGGTGACCGTCAGCCCCGTCACGGTGAGGGTCTTGGTGGCGGTGCCGTCACTGACGGTGACCTCGTGACCGGGCTGGATGTCGAAGACGCCCGCGAGCGCGAAACGGAACTCGAAGAATTGTCCGCCGCTGTTCGGCTGCGCGACGGCTGAGTCCGTGTAGTCCACGCCGGGACCGTTGGCGGGGTCGTCGATCTGTAGCACCACGGTTGCACCGGTGGGCCAGTGCGTGAAGCCGCCGCCGCGCACGTCGTCATTGGCGGGGTCGACCCAGATCTCGTGGGGAGGCGGTATTAACCAACCGACCTGGGTGAAGTCACCGTCGTCGTCGTGCTGCAAGGCCCAGCCCGCTGATGCGACAGGCGTCGGTCCGCCGACGAAGGGCTGAAGGTCGACGACCGCTTCGCCGGGGTTCGGGCCCGGCACGGAGAAGTCGGCGATCCAGTTTCCCGACCCGTCCGCCAGCACGTTGCGTTGTATCTCCGGGGGAGCGGAATGCACACCGACGTTCACCTCGCTCCCAGGGGCGGCGGTGCCCGAGACGGTGTCCGCATAGGGATCGGCAGACGTGACTGTCAGCCCGGTCACGACGTGCGTCCTCGTCGTGGTCCCATCGGTGACGGTGACCTCGTGTCCGGCCTGGATGTCGAAGATCCCGGCGAGCTCGAACGAGAACGCAAGGTTTGGTGGCTCTGCGGTCGGGTGCGCGGTCGTCTGGGCTGTGTAGTCGACGCCGGTCCCGTTGCCGGGGTCGTCGATCTCGAGCGTGACCGTCGCCCCGTCAGGCCAACCGAGGAAACCGAAGACCTGGTCGTTCACCGGGAACACCGTGATTTGTGCAGGTACCGGTGGAGGCGGCGGCGCCTGCCACAACACTCTTGTGATTCCATCGGTGTTTGCCTGATTGGCGTGGCCGCCTGGCGCCGGCCCGGGTTGGATGTCGTAGACATCCTGTTCCTCGGGAGCGGGTCCGCCCGCGGTCGAGAAGTCGGCAGTCCAGTTCCCCGACCCGTCGGCGACCTCATGGCGGACGGCGTTCGAAAGGTGGAGCCCGACATCGACGTTGCTTCCAGGAGCTGCGGTGCCCGAGACCGTGTCGGCGTCGGGGTCCACGGCCGTGACGGCCAGCGCTGTCACGGTGTGTGTCGTTGTCGTGACGCCATCGCTCACGGAGACCACGTCGCCTGCCTGGACGTCGAAGACGCCGGTGAGCGGGAAGTGGAAGTCGAAGAATTCGAAGCTGTTCGGATGCGCAACAGTCGAGTCGCTGTAATCGACACCTGGACCGTTGCTCGGGTCGTCGATCTCGACCGTGATCGTCGCGCCGTCCGGCCATCCCCAACCATCGACGTGATCGTCGACAGGGAAGACCACGACGGTCGGCGCCTGCTGCGCGGCGGCTGGCTGGACTCCGCTCAGCGCGCCTGCAACCAATGCGGCCGCGCCCACGACGGCGGCCACCGCACGATGAACCCTGCCCATACCTGATTCCCTCCCGGCCCGAAGGCTCACATTGTGCTCTGAAATCAAGCGCGTTGCGGTCAACGCCCGCTCAGCGATCCAGCTGTGACGAATTCTCGTCGCACAGAGAGCGAACGGTCCTTCTCGGAAAACCCGCCAGGTTCCGGACTCGTCACGCTCGCTCGTTGCGGGACGGGTCGGTGTTCCTTATCGTCTTCCTGTCTTCTTCTCGTCGTCGGTGGAATCAGGGGGGTGGGCGCGACGGCCAAGGGAGGAGAGTCGCGGGTCTGCGCGTGGTGTGGCCAGACCTTCACAGGGTCGGCACGCCCCGGGCCCAAGCCCCGCTACTGCTGCCAGTCGCATCGCCAGCGCGCGTACGAGGCGCGGAGGCGCGCACGCGACACCGCGTCCCGCGTAGGCGCGAAACCGGCGCACGTCGGTCGCCACGACGTTGCCATCCGGGTGTTGGGCCCGGTCGAGGTGGTCGGAAGCGACGGTGATCGCGTCGCGCTCGGCCCCGGGCCCGCGACCGTGCTGGCCGCTCTTGCGATTCGGCCCAACGCGGTCGTCCCCGCCGAAACGCTGTTCGACGAGCTGTGGCCGGGGGTACCCGACCATGTCGCCAGGCGACGGTTGCACACTGCGATCTGGAAGCTACGGTCGGTTCTCAGCTCCGCCGGTCCCGATGGCGCCGCGCACGTCCAATGGTCCGCTCCCGGATACGTGCTCGACGTCTCGGAGGACCAGCTCGACTGGATGCGCTTCCGGCGGCTGCGTCTTGCTGGCGAAGGAGCGCTCGTGCGCGGATCGCCCGGCCTCGCGAAGTCGTACCTGTCGGCCGCTCTCGGGTTGTGGAACGGAACCGAGCCCCTGTCAGGGATCGACGTCGCGGTCGGTCACCTCGGCTTCATCGCAACCCGACGCGCGGGAAGGGAACGCGCTGCCCGCAGCCTCATCGACGCGGAGTTCCAGCTCGGCGAGTACGCGCTGCTCACTGCGGAGCTCGAGCCGTACATCGCGGGCGATCCCCTGGACGAATCAGCCGTCTCGCAACTCGCCGTCTGCTATCAGCGTCTCGGCAAGACCGCGCAGGCGCTGGCGACATGCGGGCGGTACATCGAGGCGGCGGAGCAAGCCGGCGTGGTGCCGTCCGCCCGCGTCACCGACCTGCAAGGCGCCATCTTGCGGCGCGATCGGATCGATTGCACCTCTCCCGGACGAGGATCGTCCGGCACCGAGCGCGGCGGTACCGGCGACGCGCCTGGCAACCGCGCCTTTCTCTCTGCTGCATGGGAGCCGTTCGACCCGTCGCCCGTCGGCCCCGTGCCGGCGGAGCTCCACCTGCGCGTGGAGGAGCGCGGCGGGCGCGTCCACGACGCGACCGAGCGCTCGATCGAGGCCTCGTTCTCCGAGATTCGGCCCGCGCTCCGCGCCGCGGTGGAGCTGCAGGAAGCGCTCAGTCCGGAGCCGCGCGTCTCCGCGGGCGTGCATGTATTGGTGGAGACCGGACCGCAGGGGGAGGAAGCGACCGAAGCGTTCGAGGGACCACCAAGGGTGCGCGCTCACCTCCTTGCCGCCGCCGCGCGCGAGGGACAGATCCTCGTCTCGGGAGCAGCGGAGAGCTTCCTGCGAGACCACCTGTGCGAGGACGCCGGGCTGCGTCCGCTCGGAGCCCATCGGCTGAACACGCTCACGCCGCCGGCGGCGGTGTTCCAACTGACCGCTCCGTCCGTGCGCGCGTCCGAGGCCGCCCCCCGCTGGTTCGACCAGGATCCCGTCCGCAACCTGCCGGGCGAACCCTTCCGCCTCGTCGACCGGGAACGGGAGGTCGCCGAGGTGACGCGGCGCCTCGCGGAAGCGCGTTGGGTGACGCTCACCGGTGCGCCGGGAAGCGGCAAGACGCGTCTTGCCGCTCACGTCGCGACGGGTCTGAGCCACCAGTATCGCGACGGCGCGTGGTTCATCGGGCTGCAACCCGTATCCCACGGCGACCTGATCGCCGCGACGATCGCCGATGCGCTTCAACTGCCTCGACGAGGCCCGCCGCTGGACACCCTGTTGTGGCACCTGCGAGAACGCCATGTCCTTCTCCTCGTCGACAATTGCGAGCACCTGCGTTCGGACTGCCGGGAGCTCGTCGACCAGCTCCTCCCCGCGTGCCCCTGGGTCACCGTGCTCGCGACGAGTCGTGAGGCGCTTGGATCGAACCTCGAGCAGGTGGTGCCGGTCCCACCCCTGCAGCCGCCACCCCCCGCGCCGCTCGAGGATCTCCTCACGAACCCGTCGGTGCAGCTCTTCTACGACCGTGTCGACACGGACCCGCCCGGGACCGACGCCATCCGCGACGAGCAAGCCGTCGCTCGGATCTGCCGCGCAGTCGAAGGCCTGCCGCTGGCGCTCGTCCTCGCCGCAGCGCGAGCGGATCAGCTCGGCACCGCCGTCCTCGCCGATCGCCTCGAGGACGCGCTGGGCGGGGGCCGTGGCCTCGAAGTCCTCTCAGAGGCGGACGCAGATACTGCTGCGACCCACGCGACCCTGACCGGCACGATGGAGTGGAGCTACGGACTCCTCGACGAGCGTGAGCAGTTCCTGTTCGACTCGCTCTCGGTCTTCAGAGGCCAGTTCACCGTCGAGGACGCCGCCGCGGTCTGTGGGCCGAGTTCACGAGGTGAGCTGCTCACCAGCCTCGAGCGTCTTGTGCGGGCGTCCATGGTGACCACGGAGGACGTCGGCCGGGGCGCGTCCCGATTCCGGCTTCTCCAGCCGGTGAGAGACTTCGCGTCGGCCAAGCTCGCCAGACACCCCGACCGGGCGGCCGTGCTCGGTCGCCGGCACGCGGCGCACTTCCTGTTCCTTGCTGAAGAGGCGGAGCCTCGTGTGCGCGGCGCCCAGGATCGGTCGACGCTCGATCGACTGCGCGCGGCTCTGCCTGATCTGTACGCGGGCATCCGCTGGGGTATCTCCGGCGGAGAGCCGCTCACCGCGATCCGTCTCGCGGGGGCGCTTTGGGTGTTCTGGCTCGTGCAAGGCCGCATCACAGAAGGCCGGCAGACGCTCGCCTCGGTGCTCGCCACCGACGAGACACCCTCGCCGGCTCGGATACGAGCGATGCTGGCCTACTCGTGCCTCAGCTGGTTCGGGGGCGACCTCGATGCGGCCCGCAAGAGTTGCCGGGAGATCCTGACCGACGCCGCCGCGATCGGCGACGAGTGGGGATGGGCGTGGGCGGCGAACGGCTTCGTGGCATTGGGCATGTTCGACGCCGACGACGAGTCCATTCCCCTCAGGGGGGAGGAGGCCCTCCCGCTGTTCCGTCGGCTCGGCAACACCTGGGACACGGCCCTGGCGCTCCAAACGCTGGGGGGCGCGACCTGGCACCGAGGTCAGTATCAACGGGCGGAGAAGGCCTACGGCGAGGCGGTCGAGCTTCTCCGGTCGCTCGGCCATCCGACGCTCATGCAATCGCTTTCGGGGCACGGCCTCATGCTCGCCCTCCTGGGCAACCTGGATGCCGGAGCTGCCGAGCTCGAGCAAAGCATCGTGTATGCGTACGAGGAGGGTGACCTCGCAGCGCTCGCATTGGCGCTCTGCATTCGGGGCGCGATCGCCCGGTACGGCGGCCACCACGATCATGCCCGACACTGCTACCGAAACTCAGTCCGCACGGCCCGGGAAGCCGGAGAGGCGTGGTCGATGCAATGGGCTCTCGACGGGCTCGCGAGCATGGACGACGTGGGTTCGCAAGCGCCCTCCGACCGCGTTGCAGCCTCGGTCGAGCTGCTTGCGGCTACAGAGGCCATGTCACGTGCGACGGGAATCGTCCTCGCCCCGAGGGAGCGGGAGGCACACGCCCGAGACGTCGAGTGCGCTCGCGCCCGGCTGGAACAACCGACGTTCGATGGCGCCTTCGCTCGAGGTCAACGCCTCGGTCCCGACGACGCGATCGACCTCGCCCTGCGGCTCGACGAGCCTCCACGGGAGCCGCTCGAGTAAGGCTGCTACCTGGGCGACTCATCGCGCTGACCCGCAGCGCGCTCGACGCCCTCGAAGAACTCGGGTGGCATCTGGCTCATGAGCTCTTCGCCGTTCCAGTACTCACGCCAGGCGGCGATCTTGTCGTCGTCGAATTCGATGGTGCACATGACGCGCAGCGTCGGCGCCGCGCCGGACGGGAAGTGCCACGTCTCGGTGCGCTCGACGAGCACGGCATCGTCGCCGGCGGGGGCGATATGGCGGATCTCGTAGTCCATGCTCGTGACGCCGCCGGCGATCATGAAGTCGAGCTTGCGGCGGATCGCGTCCTTGCCGACCGCGGGATCGGTCGGTACGGGCAGGTCGTGGTAGGTGGCGTCGTCGGTGAAGAACTCGAGCGCTGCGTCGAAGTCGAGGCGGTAGATGGCGTCGAAGAACGCCTCGACGATCTCTACGTCGTTGAGCATCAGCGCGTGACGTCGGCGAGCAGCTGCAGCACTTCGGGGTCGCGGCTGCCGATGAGCAGCGTCGTCACCGGCGTCTTGCGCCATGCCTCGATCCGCTCCCGGATGCGCGCCGGCGGCCCGACGAGCGAGATCTCGTCGGCGAACTCGTCCGGCACCGCGAGCACCGCCTCCTCGCGTTTGCCCTCGAAGAACAGGTCCTGAATGTGGTGCGCCTCTTCCTCGAAGCCCATCCGCGCCATCAGGTCGGTGTGGAAGTTGCGTCCCTTCGCGCCCATGCCGCCGATGTAGAAGCCGAGCGCGCCCTTCACCGGCAGGAGCGCCTGGCCGACGTCGTCGGCCACGGTCACGGTCACGTTCACGGCGATGTCGAAACCGTCGGGGGCGTCGGCGAGCTGATCGCCGTACACATCTGGAC
>WNFU01010126.1_pt1 | contig 10498 bp, 8 predicted proteins | sample 5400121 | NCBI WGS metagenome assembly WNFU01 (sample SAMN13153360, study PRJNA577476) | soil metagenome | isolation source: 100 cm soil or saprolite under grassland replicate 1 | place: USA:California | collected 2016-06-15
CCGTGGGTGCCGAAACCTCCTCCATGGGGTTGACCTGCGGCTTCGCGCCGGCGGCGGAGGCCCGGGATGATCGCCAGCCATGGCGTTCAGACGCTTCTAGTCCGAAGTTCCCCTTGTCACCTCGGTCGAGACCGCTTCTACCTGGGTGTTCGCGCCCTCTTGGGCTGGCATCCTGACTACGCGGCGCCGAGGCGGTGCGAGACCCCGAGGAGTTCGAACGCTCGGCGTTGGATCGGCGTCGGCGTCGTGATGACGTTGAACGGCGGCAGACCATGCTCGGTCGGCTCGATCTTGTTCAGGCAGATCGTGGCGAGGTCGGCGAGCAGGCTCTTGAAGCTGTGGACCGGCTGGCCCTCCTCGGTGCGTTTCGTGTGGATTTTCTTGAGCGCCTTCTCCGAGCGGCGGGCGGGGGCGACCGGGCTCGTGGGTGCCGCCTGGGCGGCCTCCGCGTCGTCGTCGGTGAACAGCATCGGGGCCAGGCGGTTGTTCATGTGCCAGGTCACGTAGTAGGAGAGCATCCGAAGAAAGACGTGGGTGCGGACCCGTTCCTCGGTCCGATGGCGGATCGGGCGGATGTCCAAGTCGGTGTTGAAGCCCCGGAAGGCCCGCTCGACGTTGGCGAGCGCCTTGTAGGAGGAGACGACGCCCGCTGCCTGGAGGACCTGCCCCTCAAGGCTGGTGCGAAGCACGTAGATCCCGTCGAGTGCCGCCTCTGCGGCGATCTTCTGCTCGTCTTTGCGGAACGAGAAGCTCTCCTCGCCGATCTCGACGACGAAGTGCTTGGCGACCTTGCGGCGGTTGATCACCCTGCCGACCCGCAGGGCGATCTTGTCCTTGCCCCGAAGCGGGCGGCGCTGGCGGGTGACCGCGGCGGCGATCTTTTGCAGCTCGGCTTGGGTCGCAGCGAGCAGTTCCTCGCGCTTTCGTGCCCGCTGCTGGGCGAGGAAGGGGTTCTTGCACGCGACCAGCCGTTCACCGGGATAGTCGGGGTGGGCGATCTCGAACAGGTCGGTCTCGTCGAACAGCGAGAGCTGGAGCGCTTCGGCCTGCACGAGCGCGGTGATCTGCGGGGCGCGAAGCGCGGTGATGAAGTCGAGCTCGGCCGGGCGCACGTCGTGCTCAAGGCGGGCCTTCGTCAGCATCCCCCGGTCCCCGACGACACAGACGTGGCTGAGCGAGAAGCGCTCCTTCAGCTTCTTGACCTGCGAGGAAAGCGTCGCCGGGTCGCCGGTGTTGCCCTTGAAGACCTCGACCGCGATCGGGATGCCTTGGTTGGTCGCAAGCAGCCCGTAGACGATCTGGAGCCGGCCGCGCACGCCGTCTTTGGGGTGCCCGATCGCGCCGAGGGGGCAGGTGCGGCCCTCGAAGGCGGCCGAGGAGACGTCGTAGAGGACGAGCGTGCCGTCTTTCAGGTGCCGGCGGGCGAGGGCGTCCTCGATACCCGGCTGGCGGGGGTAGAGCCAGTCCATCGCCTCGTAGAGGTCGTCCTCGTCGCAGGCCGAGCACGAAAGCACCTGGCCGAGGGAGCTGGTCGCCGTCTCGGAGCGCAGCCCCCTCGCGCAGGCGAGCTTCGAGGAGGGGTCGATCACCTGGGCGGCCACCATCGCACAGACGAGGTCGCGTGCGCGCGAGGGCAGGGGGTCGATGACCTCCTGCAGGCCAAGGGCGCCAAGGGTCCCCAGCACCGCGGCGACGTGACCGTGCGGGAGGCTGCGGACAATCTCGAAGGCACCCTCGGGCGCTGCCTGTGGCGGTAGTCCCTTCAGCACGCGGCTGAGGGCGTCGATCTTCTCCTCCGGCCAGCGGGAGAGGTTGGCGAGCGTGCGGTTTCGCACCTTGCCGCCGGCTCGGTAGCTTTCCCGCAACAGGATCGCCGGTGGCGATCCACGGTTCGGGATCCGAGCCACGTACATGCCGACAATTCTAGCTACATCGCACCACCATATCAAGAATTACAAGGATTCCTGCTCGCTCAGCCCGTAGATTACATGTCTACGAGAGCCTGCCTCGAGGGACGCGAACGCCCAGCTCCAAGTAGCACCATGGGCATCAAGCGGGCGTCACCGGGGGGAACTTCGGATTAATCGTGAGGGCGCGTTTGAGGAGCTGCTCGGCCTGAACATGTTCCGCCCGACTCCATAGGTACACACCGGTCTTGCTGAGGAGCAGCGCTACAAACACTGAATCCATTTCGAGTAGACTGGTGTGATAGGCGGCAGCGAGTGCATGAGGCAGTAGTGTGGCGCACACTGGCCACACGTTTGGCTGAGTGGGATCCGCCGGAAAGGCGTCACTCAGGAACATCGTGGCAGTTGTAGCCCACTTCCGCCGTTCTACAGCGGTGAGCTTCCCGCGAATGACGGCTTGGACAAGCCGATGCACGCCTAGCATTTTCCCCTCGTGGCTCGTCTTGATTAGCGAGTAACGGCGCAGCACCCCGATTGTCCGCTGATAAGCGATCGGGTCTGTGACCGCGCCGGCGAGCCGGTCGGGGAGGAAGGAGGGATGCTCGCTGGGTAGGGTACGGGGAATGTCGTCGGGGGCTAAGAACGAGCACACACTGAGGAGATCTTGGGCGTCTGGTGCTTCATTGCGCACGCGATTCAGGGAAAGCGCCCATGTGCTGGCAATGGTGTCTTCGGAATTTGACGGTCGACCGAGAGCGAACAGCTCGAGCGAGCGTTCCCGCAGAAGCGACAGGTAGGCATCGGGCGACGTGTCAGTCTCCTCTAGGTAGGCGGCGGCCTGCTCCAGTGCTAACGGCAAGTCGCCCAGCTTCTCCGCCAGCTGTCCCAAGATAGATCCGTTGCCATCACGCCTGAGGCGCTGGCGGAGGAAGCTGACCGCCTCGTTGCGGTCAAGGACGTCGACTGGGATAGCAGAGCCAATGCCGCCCCAGACAGGGTTACGGGAGGTAATTAGCACCTGCCCTCTGCCTCGCGGGGGGCGTAAGCGATCCAGGCTTTGGGGGTCGGCGGCGTTGTCGTACACCAGCAGCCAGCGGTCCCGGCGGCTAAGCTCGTCAAATAGCACCTGGACCTGCTCATCCAAGCTAGAGAGCCTACGAAGGCACAGCCGGCGGGCCAGTTCGGCCAGCCGCCCTGAGATGGTGACGGGCTCCCCAGCGGGAATCCACCACACCAAGTCATAATCGCTGGCATAGCGATGGGCATACTCGATCGCCAGTTGAGTCTTGCCGACCCCGCCCAACCCATGCACTGCCCCGGCCTGCACGACCGCCCCGACCGAGCTCTCTGTGAGGGACCGGCGGAGCGCGGCAAGCTGGTCGCCTCGGCCGATGAAGTGGGGATTACGTGGCGGGACGTCAAAGACCGCCGGGCGGCGGCCAGGAAACGATGCCCCCGCGGGTTTGGCTGCGGCGCCCGGATACCGAGGTGCGTCAGCAGGCTTGGCCCGACCCCGGGACACGCCGGCGCGCAGCCGCGCTGTCGCCTCGTCTTCCCCAAGATCGACCAGGTCGATGTAGACGCGGTTGGCGATTAGCGGCGGCGGCGTGCAGGGCTCGACCCGCACTGGGAGTAGCCGGTCGCGCTGGTCGCGGCCCCGAATCAGCGCAGCGGTCCACTCGTCAGTGGCGTACTGGGAGGTGAAGTAGACTGCTGACATCACCGCCAATACCCGGTCGGCCTCTTCGAGCGCCTGGTTCATGCGCTGGATGAAGTTCTCACCAGGACGAAAGTCCCAGGCCTGCACGACGGTGGTGTAGCCGGCCTGTTCAAGGGTATGGGCGATCCACTCGGCCCAGGCAACATCTGCGCTGGTGTAGCTGATGAAGAAGTCCCGCCGCTGTTCCACCCCTGCCTGCCCCTGGCCCACATCGATCACTCTGAGAGACCTGCGACGCTTGTCCTATCACATCGAGGCGACGCAAGCGTGACCAGGTTATTGAGGCCATGCAGACTAGCTAGGCACTGGCCTTACCCTTGTCCCCGGAGAGCCTCTCCGCCCAGGGTGCAAACGATTGGCGAAGCGGTGACCTCGTCAGAGTCCACCCATTACCGTCCTTGGCCGGTGACGGCACTTACAAGCCTCGCCGTATCGACAAGGTCGAGCAAGACAATTTCCGCTCCCGCGGACTGCAAATCCGCTGCGTCGCTTCGGCCGGATGCGACCGAGATAATCGCGGCGCCGCCCTCTCGCGCGGTGATCACATCACTTGGGGAGTCACCGACAAGCACGGTAGTGGCCTCGTCGAAGGCGAGGCGATACTTCTGGTTGGCTCGGTGGCGTGCAATGTCGACGAGGTTGGCGCGGACGGGGTCGTCGGAGCCGTAGGCGCCGATCTCGAAGTCGAGGTAGGGGTCCAAGCCGAAGGCGGCGAGCTTGATGAAGGCGACGGGCTTGATGTTGCCGGTCAGGACCGACTGGATGATTCCGGGAGTTTCGTGGAGCGCTTGGAGTGCTTCGAGCGCGCCGGGTAGGGGGTGCCCGCGCTGTTGGAGGAGGGGGAGCTTGGCGCGGTGGCCGGCGGTGAGCGCGTCGGCGAACTTGGCGAAAAGCTGATCGGACGGCTCGATGCCGTGGATGGCAAGAGTCTCACGGAAGATTTCTGGTTCTGTGCGGCCGGTGGGATCGGCCTGGCGCTGCATGGGTCGTCCAGTGGTCTGCTCGAAGGCGTCGCGATAGATCTGTCGGCCGATTCCTTCGGTGCTGACAAGGGTGTGGTCGATGTCCCACAGGACCAGCCGTGCGGTACTCGTCAACGTGGCACTCCAGGTGGGCGATCGTCTGGGTCATTGTCGTTCCGAGCGTCTCAGCTCTACGAGCGACCGGTGACCAGTGGCTGCGCAAGCGAGCGGTCGGCGCGTATGCGTCGCGCATCGCAAACGGTACACTTCCTGGCACTCGGTGCAGCTGGTCGCTCTGGTGGTCTTGGCCTCGCTGGGGAGGTGAAGCGTGTCGCCCGACATCCCGATCGGCGAGCGGGTCCGGTTCTTTCGTGAAGCGCAGCACAAGAAGCAGACGGTGGTTGCCGGGCTGGCTGGGATCACGGTCGATTACCTGTCTCAGATCGAGCGTGGGCTCAAGACGCCGACGATCCCGGTGCTGCACGCGATCGCCGGCATCCTCGGCGTCCCAACCTCCGAGCTGTTGGGGGAGCCGCCCTCCGAGTCTGACGGCCACGGTCATCCGTCGACGCCAGCGATCCATGGTGCCCTGCTCGGCTACCAGCTTCGGGAGGAGGGGGCGCAGCTTCCCAGCCTTGGCGAGCTTCGGCGGCGGGTCGACGCTGCCTGGAAGGTATGGCAGTCGTCGCCAACCCGATACACCGAGGCGGGCGAGCTGCTTCCAGCGCTCGTCCTGGACACCGAGCAGGCGATCCGCGCGCACAACGCCACCGGCCAGGCCGAGGATCGGCGGGAGGCGTTCCGGGTCGCGGCCGACCTGTACTTCTTGCTGCGCACCTTCTGCAAGCGCATCGGCCGGATCGACTTGTCCCTGCTGGCGGCTGACCGCGCGATGCGGGCCGCCGAGGCGGCGGACGATCCTCTTCGGATCGCGGCGGCGAAGTGGAACCTTGGGCACGTCCTGTTGGCGGAGGGTGAGGCGCAGGCCGCCGAGGAAGTGGCGATCAAAGCCGCCGAGGAGCTGGAGCCGCACCTCGACGACGCTGATGCAAGGTTTGTCGCCATGTACGGCGCCCTCCACTTGGTGGCAGTCGCGGCGACCGTTCGTCGTGGTGATGCCTGGTCCGCTCGGGCTCGGCTCCGCGAGAAAGCAGAGCCCGCCGCTGAGCGGGTTGGCGAAGGCAACGTCTTCTGGACAGTGTTCGGTCCGACGAACCTTCAGTTGCACGCGGTCAGCCTGGAGATGGAGGCGGGGGAGACCACCGAGGCGCTCCGGCTGGCCGATGGCGTCGACCCCTCGCGCTCGCCCTCGATCGAGCGTCGCCTGACCTTTCAGCTTGAGGTCGCCCGCTGCTACGACCAGCGGCGAGACGATCCGGCCGTGCTGCTGCACCTGCTCGGGGCCGAGCATGAGGCTTCCGAGGACTTGCGGTACAACGTGCTGGCCCGCGAGCTGGTTCGCGGCCTCGTCAAGCGAGCGCGCCCGTCGTATGCGGCCGAGGCGCGGGGTCTGGCCGCCCGGATCGGGCTGCTCTCGGCGTGAACACGAGCCAGTAGTCGACCCGAACTGACAGTACGTCCACTGAGCGCATTCGGCTCGTAAGCTCCAGCTTGCCCCGAACGTTCAAGGGCCTTGGCCGCGCTTTCACCCTTCAGCTCATGAGCGCAGAGCCACCCGAGCGTCCCCACGCTCGAACTAAAGGCCCTGAACCCCCAGCGAGGTAGGTGGTGAAGTCGATGATGCGAACCTGGGCTGGCGTGGCAGTCCTCGGGCTCGTGATGGTAGCGGCCGTTGCCTTGGACCTATGGTCCGCGCGGAGCAAGGCGGGCAACGACGAGTTGCGGCTCGACGGGGACTCGACGCTTCTGTGGGTCCTGCGGCTGATGGGCGGGAGGCCGAGATGGAGGTAGCCCGCGCCTCCTTGACGGTCGCGCGGCCACCCGGTTCGCCGGAGCCTCGCGTGCTGCTGGAGCAGGCTGTCCGCACGATCCGCAATCGCCAGGAGGCCGCGGCGGGCGAGTTGGCGTTGGAGGTGGACGCGGTGGCGTCGCTGCTGGTGGCGTTGCAGCAGGCAAGCCGCTGGTGCGGAGTCCAGGCGCCGCAGCACGTCAGCCCGCGGAGGCTGCGGCACTGGGCGCTGATGCTGAGCAGCCAGCCCGTCACCCCCAGGCTTGGCAGCGGCACGAGATAGCGGGTGTGGGCCGTGCCGGTCTTCCGGCCCATCCCCATGAGCGGTCGGTGGCGGGATCGAGCCGCACTCGAGGGAGGTCGCCGGTGCCTCGGCTCCCCCGCCGCCGACCCCAACCCGTCGGCATTAGACAAGGAGTGAACGGACATCATGCGCAGGATCACCCTCGGCCTCGCCGCGGGCAGGCCAGCCATGCGACGCGCGGTCGCACGCCTGACCGGCACGCGCGGGCTCCCCGCCGGGCCGGGTAGCCTCGCCGCGCAGATCGTCGGGCTTGCCGACGCGCTGGTCGAGGTCCTGGATCAGGCTGCCGCCCGTAGCCTGCTGGTCCCGCCCGCCATCACCAACGGCGTCCACGAGCTGCGTGGCTGGGCGGTTAGGGTCGACCAGGGCACCGCCGCCCGGCCGGCAGCCGTCGACGCTACCCGTCTGCTGGCCTATCTGCGCGGCCTGCCGGACCAGCAACTGCTGGCGTTGCTCGCCGACCTGCCATGGGCGCGCCTGGACATGCTGTTGGACGCCGTCAGCCTGCACCAGCCACCCTCCCTAACCGGGAGCCAACGACCATGACTGAGCTGACCTCACTCGCTGGCGCCCTCACGCCCAACCCCGACCAATCGACCCCGACCCCTCCGCCGCAACGCACCCGCAACCCCACGCACCCGCCGACCAGCCGACCCGTCATCCGGGTCGCCCGCAGCGTTACCGCCCTGGACCCCACCCTACTGCCGGAGTTCATCGCCACCGCCGTGGCAGTCGACGCCCACGCCAACGCTCTGGACGTGACGCTTCGCCGCTTCAACACGTTGGAGATCCGCCTGGGCCGCGTGATGCGACGGCTGAAGCGGCGTGGTTGCGGGCCGAACGAGGAGGAGTTCGCCGCCCTGCTGGACTACATCGGCTCCTCCGATGTGCGTGTCCGCCTGGAAGAGCTCGTCGAGGTCTTCCCGCCCTGAGTGCACCGGTCCAGTACCCAGCCACCACCCGCAGTGACAGCAACGCAAACGATTTCAACGAGCTGGGCGGGGGTCGAAGACCCGCCCAGGTGGCCGGCCCCGGGAGGACCACCGCCGGGCCAGAGCCATGCAAGGCCCGAACCGTACCGACCGGGGCCGGCCATCACCACATGTCCGAGGCTCGCGACGCACGCCCCGGGTCGTCAGCGCGAACAGGGGGTCGGTCGCTCCGTGGCGGACACGTCTGGGAGGGGGTCTCGGACACCGGGAGCACCGAGGGCTTGACGATACCTGCTCGCGACCCGCAGTCCAGGTCCCTCGGTGCTCACCACCGGACCGAAGCTGACACGCCATCTCGAAGAGCCTCGGCCATGTCGGCGACCTGGGACGGGATATCCCTGAACCAACCGCCGGGGCACCTGCACACGTTCTCGATCGGGTAACGACACGACGGTCGAGTATTCGCGGTGAATATTCGCGACTCGTGGTGGCGATCAGCTGTAGGGTCCGCGGTTCGGTGAGCAGTGACGAGCCGACTGCCTGCGGTTTCCCGGCTGTGAGCAATGGCAATCCTCAGGTCGTCCGCGTGATCATGAGCAATCAGGCATCTGCAGGGCGGGTTCCTGAGCGGCCCGGAGGATCCGGAGTGCTTCGCGGATGAGCTCGCCGCCCTGTTCTGTGGGGGCGAGGGGGGTGCTGGTCCTGTCGATGATGGTGAATCCGGCTGCCTTTTCGATCTTGTGGACCATTTGGCGCAGGGCGCTGTCGCGTCCGCCGTAGATGGTGCGTGCGGCGGCGGCGATGCTGTCATGGCCAGGGATCTGGGTGATCACAGTCAGCCGGCTGAGGGTGCCCTGGCGCATGGTGATGGCGCGCATGGCAGGTGATGGCGGTTCGGGCAGGTCGAGGTGGCCGACGCTGGGGTGGTGGCGGTGTCCGCGGATGGGCAGGTCCCAGTTGCTGGCCAGGCTCCTCAGGTAGGAGGAGGTGACGCCACGCTCGCGGGCCAGCGCGCCGATGCTGCGCAGGTTATCGACGTATTCGCGCCGAAGCCATTCTCGGGTGATCCCGGATTCTGGCGGCGGGCGCCGGTAGTTGCGGCGTTTGGGCACGTGGTCGATCCGCAGGAGCCTGCGGATGGTGGCCGTGGCGCAGCCGGCCATGGCGGCGATCTCGGCGACCGGCGTGTTGTGGTGCTCGTAGAGTTCGCGCAGGCGCTGGGGGCCGAGGATGTCGGCGCGGGCCTGGGACAGGGGTAGGCCGTTCGCGGTGGCGGCGGGCGGGCCGGTGCCGGTGGCCTCGCACAAGAGCCTGGTGTGCTCTGGTGTCAGCCCCAGGGCGGCGGCGGCCTGGTGGACGGAGCCTCCCGCTTGCAGGACGGCGGTCAGGTCTTCTCCGCGGATGCTGGCGGGGTCGGTGCCGGGCCAGTCTGGCCAGGTGACCCGGTGCGCGGGTGGTTCCCAGGTGACTGGTTCGGTGATGCCGTGGCGGGTGAGGCTGGCCTTGGCTTGCTCGTGCAGGAAGGCGCGCAGCGGTCCTGGGGCGCTGTAGCGGAAGTCGGTGCAGTGGTGGCCGAACGGTTTCCTCGCGCCGGGGATGGCCGGGTGCTCACCGGTGAGCAGGACGAGCACATACCAGCGCAGCACGGCCTCGCGCGGGGCATAGCCGGCGCTCCATCCGTGCCGCAGCCGCAGCCTGGTGTAGGCGTCCGGGTCCAGGGTGACGGACTCGGGGCTGGTGAACAGGGCGCGGCGGCGGGCGTAGTCGATGGGGCTGCCGTTGGCGTCCAGGGCCAGCGCGAGCTGGGCGAGCACGGATGCCAGCGGGGTGCGGTCACGGCCGCGGTAAAGGATCCTCTCCACGGCGCCGCGGCTGGTCTCAGCGGAGTGGTTGCCAAGCAGCGGGCCGGCGCGTTCGAAGTTCAGCCGTGGCGGCCCGCCCGGGAGCAGCAGGAAGCTGGCGCAGCCGCGTCGGAAGGAGGTGAACGATCCGGTGCGTGGGCCTTCGGTGGCAGATCCGGGGGCAGATCCGGGGCCGGCGGGTGAGCGGCCGGGGTTATTCGGGAGCAGGCGCATGGTCCAGGCCGGCCACAGCATCGCGGGGATCATCGCCGCCCGGCGGGTGATGACCTCGGCGGGCAGGTCTGGCCAGCGCGGTCGCGGGGTGGCGGTGGTGTAGCGCAGCCGGGCATGCAGGCTGGCGTCACTGTCGAGGCGTCCCAGGACGCGGCTGACCATGCCCGGGCCGCTCCAGGCCCACCGGCGGGCGATCGCGCCGATGCCGGGCGCGTATCGCCGGTGCTGGAGCAGCGTGCGGTCGGCTCGTAGGATCCAGTCGAACAGGATCTCATGTTCAGGGTGGCTATCGTCGAGTGCGACGCAGGCCAGCGCGGCACCGACGGCCGCACTGCGGGCATCGTCTCCGGGGCCGGCGCCGGCCGGGCCGGGCAGCGGGGACCGGGTCTCGTCGAGCACGGCGCGGACGATCGGCGGGGCCTGCCCGGGAATGGCTTGGAGGCCGCGCAGCGCGCGCCAGGCTGTCGCGTAGATCTCCCGCAGCGCGGTCAGGGCGGCGGGCCGACCGCCGGGCGGGCTGGCCGTGAGCGCGGCCAGGTGCTGGTGGGCTGCTAGCCCCGTTTTCCGCACCGCAAGCGGGCATGTAGCGGGGCTGCGGTCTCGCAGTTCTCTTGCTGTAGCTGGGTTTCTCGGGCCTCTCGGCGGCTCCAAGCCAGGCCGAATGTTGTGCCAACGACACGAGTTACATG
>WNFU01018512.1_pt1 | contig 10498 bp, 12 predicted proteins | sample 5400121 | NCBI WGS metagenome assembly WNFU01 (sample SAMN13153360, study PRJNA577476) | soil metagenome | isolation source: 100 cm soil or saprolite under grassland replicate 1 | place: USA:California | collected 2016-06-15
GCTTGAGATGATCGTCACGGGGGAGACCGTCGCTGCGGAGGAGGCGTTGCGCATCGGACTCGTGAGCGCCGTCGTCCCCCGAGAGCGCCTTGCGGAGGAGGCGGAGGCGATCGCTTCTCGGATCGCGGAGCGCGGGCCGCTGGCGGTGCGTTACGCAAAAGAGGCGATCTCCCGCGGCCTGGAGATGCCTCTCGAGCAGGCGCTACGCTTCGAGACCGACCTGACGGTGATCCTTCAGACGACGGAGGACCGGGCGGAGGGCGTGCGCGCGTTCCTCGAGAAACGGAAAGCGGAGTTCAAAGGGGAGTAGAAGCGAGTCATGCAGATCATCCTTGAAGTCGACGAAGCGTGGTCGCTCATGGCCGTGATCACGTCGTATGTCATCGACCATAGCGGCGTCTCGCAGGAAGGCAAGCAGGCGATCAGGCGCTGGCGGACCAACCGGGCTTCGGGGACGGTGGAGATGGACCGATTGGCCGTCTCGATGAACGAAGCGCTCGGTACGTACCTCGACGAGAAGACGGCGCGAATGGTCCGCCAGAAGGGGCGCTACCAGTCGGTGCGGGAGAAAGAGCTGTGAAGCTGGAACTTCAGCGCGAAGAGGCGCGGGAAGTGCTGGTGGCGATCGTCGACCGGCTCATCGAGGAGGGCGGACTGGGCGACGAGGACCGGGCCGCGCTTCGCCGCTGGCTCAGCGAGAGCATGAAGGCCGGATCGGACGGCATGATTGAGCTAACGGCCAAGATGAACGCCGATATCGACCGGGCGCTGAAGACGAAGGAGAAGAGCGCCATCATGAAGCCGGACTGGCGATAGAAGGGCGCTTACCGATGACTCTCGGATGTAGCGGAGCGCCTTCAGCCCTCCACAGCGCCCGTTGACGGCGGGAACGACCGACGGTGCCGGACACGATCATCTATCAAAAAGCCCTCGGCGGCCTCGCCTGGGTCACCCTGAACCGGCCGGAGGTCTTGAACGCGATCAACATGCGGATGCGCGATGAGCTGTGGGAGGTGATGTATGCCGTCCGCGACGACCCCGAGGTCCGCGTCGTGATCTTCAAAGGGGCGGGCGACCGCGCGTTCTCGGCCGGGGCGGACATCAGCGAGTTCGGGACGGCGCCGTCGTACGTCGAAGCGAGGCGCGCCCGGCGCGAGCGCGACTTATGGGGGTTCATGCTCTCGCTGGATAAAGTGCTGATCGCCGCGATTCACGGCTTCGCCTTGGGCGCCGGCATCGAGCTACCGATGTGCTGCGACTTCCGCATCGCCTCGGAGGATGCGCGGCTGGGGCTGCCGGAGGTTGGCCTCGGCTACATCCCCTCGGCCGGCGGGACGCAGACGCTGCCGCGCCACTTGCCGCCGGGTATCGCGATGCAGATGATACTCACGGGCGATCCCATCGACGCGCAGACGGCGTTCCGTTACGGCCTCGTGCAGCGCGTCGTGCCCCGCGAGCGGTTGTACGCGGAGGCCGAGTCCCTCGCGCGGAGGGTGCAGTCGCATCCGGCGCATGCGGTGCGCCTCGCGAAGCGGGCGGTCGTCGAGGGAATCGAGATGCCGCTGGCGCAGGGGCTGGCGCTGGAGGCGCGGCTGGCGGACACGCTGGTTGCGGCCGAACAGATCGCTCCCATGTGATCGGTTCACGGATGGCGCGGCTCTCCCGTATTCCATGGCCCTGGCGCATCGGCCTCGGGGTCCCGCTACTCGCCGGTGTCGTTTTGGCGATTGGTGCAGCGGTCTCCTGGGTGTCAGGGGGCTACGAGCGGCCCGACACGATCGAGGCCGGGCAGATCAGCGACTTCGATATCGCGGCACCGATATTGTTCGAGGAAGACGACGTGTGGGTGGTCCGGCTCGACGGAGACCAGTTCCTGGCGCTCTACGACCGCGGGCTCGAGTCCGGCTGCCCGTTGCAGTGGCGCCGGGAGTTCGAGTTCAAGGACCGGACCGGCTGGTTCGAAGACACCTGCACGGGCTCCGCCTACGACCTGACCGGCCGCTGCTTCTCGGACGCCTGCCGGGGCTCTTTGCTCGACCGCTTCTCAGTTAGTATCACGACTGCTGGTGTTGTGGTGGCTGACCTGCGGTCGCTTGACCGAAACCTGCCTGGAGACGCAAATGCTCCTCCGGTGAACCCGTTGGACGAATGAGGCTACGCGGACTTCCCCTCCCGCGCCATTCCGTTTGGCCGATTGTCCCGTTTGTCCGATTGCGCCGTTTGTTCTATTGTTCCCTTGTTCCCATGTTCCAGCGGAGGGGTCGCCCATGAACACAGCCGAATTCTTGATGATCGCATCGTCCGTCGTCCCGGACAGGACGGCGATGGTCTGCAACGGACGCTCGCGCGCCTTCGCCGAGATGCAGGAGCGCGTCAACCGCCTCGCGAACGCCCTTCAGTCGTTCGGCGTCGGCAAAGGCGACAAGATATCGGTCATGGCTCTGAACTCGATGGAGTACGTCGAGATCTACTACGCCGGCGCGAAGCTGGGCGCCGTGTTCGTGCCTCTGAACTACCGCTCGAAGCGCGAAGAGCTCGCGTACATGTGCAACAACTCGGAGACGAAGGTCCTCTTCGTCGGCGAGCGATACCTGGAGCTGGCGGCGGCGATCAAGCCGGAGCTTCGCACAGTGGACCACATGGTCTGCATCGACTCGCGGCCGGAGGGGATGGCAAACTACGATAATCTGCTCTCTGCGCACGAGCCGGAAGAGATCTTCACGGAGATCGAAGACAGCGACCCTACGATCGTGATCTATACGAGCGGGACGACGGCCTTGCCGAAGGGCGTCGTGCTGACGTACCTCGGAATGTCCGTCTACGTGACGAACACGGTCGAGCCCGCAGACCCGGCGGCGGAGAACGTTGACGTGCTGCTGGTCTCGGTGCCGTTCTACCACGTCGCGGGCGCGACGACGATGCTGTCGTCGGTCTGGGGCGGGCGCAAGATGGTGGTCCTGCCGCAGTTCGACCCCGGCGCTTGGCTCGTGGCAGTGCAGACGCACCGCGTGACGCACAGCTTCGTCGTACCGACGATGCTCAAGCGGATCATGGAGCACCCGGACTTCGAGAAGACCGACCTCAGCTCGCTCAAACTCGTGGCGTACGGCGCGGCGCCGATGCCGTACGAGGTGGTGACGAAGGCAGTGCAGAAGTTCAAGTGCGGCCTGATGAACGCCTACGGGCAGACCGAGAGCACGTCGTCGTTGACGTTCCTGGGACCGGAGGACCACATTATCCCCGTTGCGCCGCCGGAAGAGCGCGAGCGAAAGCTGCAGCGTCTACGTTCCGTGGGCAGGACGATGGAGGACGTTGTCGTTATGATCATGGACCCCACGGGCGAAATATTGCCGCCTGGACAAGAAGGCGAGATCGTGGCGCAGGGCGCGCGAGTCATGGCCGGCTATCTCGGCCGCGGCGAAGAGACGAGCGAGGCGATGCGGGGCGGCTGGCTGCATACCGGCGACGTCGGCTGGATGGACGACGAAGGCTATCTCTACATCACCGGCCGTACCAAGGACCTCATCATCCGCGGCGGCGAAAACATTGCGCCGGGAGAGATCGAGGGCGTCCTCCAGCAGCACCCGTCAGTGGAGGACGCTGCGGTGATCGGCGTTCCGGACCTAGAGTGGGGCGAGGAGGTGAAGGCGATAGTGGTCGCAAAGGGCAATCAACCTTCACCTGAGGAACTGACGTCGTTCGTGAAGAGCCATCTGGCCAGCTATAAGGCGCCGAAGTACTACGAGTTCGTCGATGAGCTACCGCGAAACTATCTTGGTAAGGTGCTCAAGACGGACCTGCGCAAGCAGTTTGGCGAACCGACGGGCGCCCGGCCGCCCTAGAAGAAGTCCGACCCGTTCGGCGGGTACTCTGACGCGAAGATGCGATCCGCGAGGAGCGCTGCATTCTGCTCAGCCGCCTCGGCTAGGCCGGAACGGACGGCGTCGCTGGCGCGCATGAAGCCGTCGTAGAGGGCGGCGAACGTCGCTGCATCCATCGAGAGATCGGCGGCGCCGTCGGCCTTGCGGGCGGTCAGTTTGCCGCCGGAGGACTCGATGCGCCACGTTCCCTGGTTCCACGGCGCGGCGGCGTCGCTGATCGCCATCGTGAACGCGCCGTCGGGCGCACCGGGCGCCGCCGGTCGCGCTGCCACCGCCGCCTCGACGTCCACCACACGCAGCATCATATCGTCCACGTACTCGCGCGTTACCTGGTACGAGTCATCGATGGCGTAGGCGAGCGGGTCTTCCACCGGGCCGTACCAGAAAATCTCGTCCGCGAGGTCGTGGGAGAGAACGTACCGTAGCAGCCCCTGATACGCGCCACCACTCAGTGCAACGAATTCGCGGAGCCACATCTTGCTCGTGTAGGTCGGCTGAGGGCCGCGGCTGCTTTCGTAGCAGACATAGCCGCTCGGATCTCCGTTCTCCCCGTACCATACAGCGACGTCTGCGAGCTTGCGCTCCGTGTCGTAGATGCGGCGGAAGAACGCCTCTTTCCACCAGCGCCCCGAGCGCACGTGCTGCCCCGTCCGCCGCTCGCTGTATCGCCGGTAGACGTCCTCAACGACCGGTTGATCTTCTTCCGTCACGCGCACCGCGCGACCTCGCACCGCTGCCGGGTGGTAGGCGGCGACGTGCTTCGGGTTGAACGAGAACTTGAGGTTCGCGCCAGCCACCATCCAACCGTATCGCCGGTACAGCGATGGGTGCGGCGTGTAAAGCGCCGAGAGCGGCTGTCCGGCCGCGCGCAGCTGCTCGAGCGAATGCCGAAGCAGCATCCCTACGTAACCCTTCCGCCGATACTCCGGCAGACACGCGACTGACGATACGCCGCCCATGCGCACCGGCTGGCCGTTCACCAGCATTGTGAAGTCGTATATTCGCAGCGACGCCAATATCTCGCCGTCTTCGATGAGGACCAGCGGATTCGCCAACTCCTCCACGTGCCGCATCCGCTCCCGCCCTTCCTGCGACCGGTCGCCCGTGAAGGAGTACGCGACGACCAGATGCACGCGATCGAGCTCGTCTTCGCGAGCGGGGCGGATTTCCGGCATAGCGATGGGATTGTAGCAGGCGCGCGCTCGCCGCTCATATCTTCTCGATATAATCTGCGCGGAGGCGATCAGGATGAAGGCTGACCCCAAGACCGAGGCGGCCGTGCTGGCCGTGATCGACAGATTTATCAAAGCCTATATCAGGAGGGACCCCGACGCCTGCCTCGCGGTGTTTTCACCCCAAGTCGTGACATTCGGAACGGGCGCGGATGAGAAGATCATTGGTCTGAAGGAGCACAGAGCTCAGTGGGAGCGCGACTTCTCACAAGCCGAGCCGACTGTGTGGGACGTCATATGGCAGTCGATTTCGGCACGCGATTCAGTTGCCTGGGTCGCGGCTGAATGCCGGTCATCGTGGCTGATAGGCGACACCCACTACACCATGCCTGCGCGCTGGACCCTCGTGCTTGAGCGGCGCGGCGACCAATGGCTAATTGTGCAAAACCACGCTTCGGTTCCAGCCAGAGAGCAAGCACCAGGCCAGTCTTACCCAACTCCGATGGAGGCCATCGCCTCCGCCGTCCGCGAGGAGCGCCCGGACCTCCGTCCGCGGGCCGCCCCGGACGGTACCGTCACGATGCTCTTCACCGATATCGAGAACTCGACGAACCTCACCGAGCGCCTCGGCGACACCCAGTGGCTCGATGTCCTGCGCGCTCACAACTCAGTCGTGCGCGAGCAGGTCAAGGAACACCGCTGCTTCGAGGTCAAGTCGCAGGGCGACGGCTTCATGATCGCCTCGCAGAGCGCCCGCCGCGCCGTCCACTGCGCCATCGGCATCCAGCGCGACCTCGCGAAGTACAACCAGACGGCGCCGGAGCCGATCAACGTGCGAATGGGCCTTCACACCGGCGAGGTCCTGAAGGACGCCGACGACTTCTTCGGCAAGCACGTTATCCTCGCCTCTCGCATTGCCGGCAAGGCCCGCGGCGGCGAGATCCTCGTCTCGTCGCTACTGAGGGACCTCACGGAGAGCGCCGGGGACCTGCGGTTCGGCGAGGCGCGGGAGGTGGAATTGAAGGGGCTAAGCGGGACCTACCGAATATACGAGGTGATTTGGAACGCCTCCCACCTGTCATCCTGACGAAAGAAGGATCTGTCGCTGAACTGCGAAGCTACCGCGAAGGCTTTGCCGCGACCGAGAACTGTCCGGCGCGCCAGCCGAACAGTTGCGGGGCCAGGTCCCTCATCGCGGGGTTACGCTCTCGAATTAGCGCTAGCTTCTTCGCGCGGGTCCAGCCCTTGATCTCCTTCTCCCGCCGAATCGCTGCCCAGACGTCTTCAGTCACTTCATAGAAGACCAGCTTTACGAGCCGGTATCTACTCGTGAACGCACTCATACTCTCGCGGTGCTCCCCAACTCGGCGCTCCAGGTTGTTGGAGAAGCCCGTGTAGAGCGTTCCGGACCGGTTGGTCATTACGTAGACGTAGTAGGAGCGCATCTCTGAGTCCCGCCTGTCCCCTGACTACGCCGATTGTTCTCGGACAGGCCCTTCCTTCGTCAGGGTGACAGATAGGAGCGTTGGTGTGGAAGGGCTCGGTGTCACACCCCCTCGTTTGACCCCTGACACGCCCATTCGTATCATGTGCTCGCCTTGAGACCGGAGGTGTGAATGGAACCATCCGCGCCATCGACTGACTTTCCCGGCAACATCTTCTTCTACGTCTTCTTCTTCGGCTTCCTCGCCTTGGCCTCATCCCCTGGCTCATCGGCAACGCCCGCGTCGCCCGGCCGCGCTACTGGTACTCAGGCCTCCTGCACACGCTCATCTGGTGGGGCTTCATCGTCCTCCAGGTGCGCACGCTGAATTTTCTCCTGAACGGCGTCGACCACAGCGTTAGCCTCGAGGCGATCTTCGGTGATGTCTACGACTACGCCCTGCGCCCGACGATGGACGTCTTCAACATCCTCGTCATCGCGGGCGTGGCGATGGCGGCCTTCCAGCGCTTCTTCTGGCGTCCCCAGCGCCTCACCCTCAACTACGACGCCTGGATCATCCTCTTCCTCATCTTCTACCTGATGGTCACCGACGTGTTCGTCAACAGCTTCGAGATCTACCTCTTCGACCGCGACCACGAGAAGCTCTCCTTCCTCGCTTATGGCGTCTCCCAGATCTGGGACGGCATCGGCATGTCCCAAGGGACAGCGGAGGCGTTCCACACCGTCTTCTGGTACCAGCACCTGCTCGACTTCCTCGTCTTCCTCTGCTACCTGCCCTACTCCAAGCACTCCCACGTCCTCACGATCGCGCCGCAGGTGTTCACCCGCCGCCTCGAGCCCACCGGCGTCCTCGCGCCCATCCCCGACTTCGAGAAGCGGATGGAGGCCGGCGAGGCGTTCGGCGCCGGCAAGCTGACCGACTTCACCTGGAAGCAGCTGCTCGACTCCTACAGCTGCACCGAGTGCGGACGCTGCACAGCCGCCTGCCCCGCCAACCTCACCGGCAAGCTACTCTCGCCCAAGCAGGTGATCGTCGACATCCGCCACCTGATGGAGGAGCAGGAGCCCGCGCTCGCCCCCTGGACGAAACGCCCGGAGACGCCGACGCCGCTCATCGAGGGCGTCGGCTTCGAGCCGATCTGGGACTGCGTGACCTGCGGCGCCTGTATGGAGGAGTGCCCCGTCTTCATCGAACACGTCCCGACGATCATGGACATGCGCCGCTTCATGGTGATGGAGCAGTCGAAGATGCCTGAGACCGCCCAACAGACCCTGATGCAGCTCGAACAGCGCGGTCACCCCTGGCGCGGTACGCAACTCACCCGCACGACCTGGATCGAGGAGATGCGGGCGGAAGGCGTCGAGGTCCCGATGTTCGACGGCTCCCAGGAGTACCTCTACTGGGTCGGCTGCACCGGCGCGCTCCAGGAGCGCAACGTCAAGGTCACGAAAGCGCTCGTGCGCCTGCTGCTCGAGGCCGGCGTCAGCTTCGGCGTCCTTGGCGGCGAGGAGGGCTGCTCCGGCGACCCGGCCCGCCGCCTCGGCCAGGAGTACCTCTACCAGCTACAGGCGGAGCAGAACATCGCGACCTTTAAGGCGAAGGGTGTCCAGAAGCTGATCGCCAACTGCCCCCACTGCTACAACACGATCGCCCACGAGTACCCGCAGTTCGACGGCAAGTTCGAGGTCACCCACCACTCCGTTTTCCTCGCCCGCCTCATCGCCGAGGGCAGGCTGCGGCCTGACGCGGCGAATGGCCTCAGCGAGAAGTCGGCCACCTACCACGACCCCTGCTACATCTCCCGCCACAACGGCATCATCGACGAGCCGCGCTCCGTCCTCGCCGCCACCGGCACGCGGCCGCTCGAGATGAAGCGCTGCAAGCGGGGGACGTTCTGCTGCGGCGCCGGCGGCTCCCACATGTGGGTCGAGGAGAGCCGCGGCCAGCGCATCAACGACGTCCGCACCGCCGAGGCCGTCGACACCGGCGCGGACCTCATCGCCGTCGCCTGCCCCTTCTGCATGCAGATGTTCGAGTCGAGCGTCGGCAACGTCCCCGCCGCCGCCGAGCGGGGAGTGCAGGTGTTCGACCTCGCGGAGCTGCTGGAGCAGAGCGTGGCGTTCAGCCGCCCGTCTACGAACAGCGGCTCGCCTCCCGCCCCGCCGGAGAAGGTGGAGGCGGGGGAGACGCCGACGGTTTAAGCGGTCAACATTAGTCTGGTTGCCTGCCTCCTCGGTACTCCTGGTCGACGAATTCGTATTTCCACCAGTCCGCGTTCTGCCAGTCCCCGTTCAATGGGTACATCAAAATAGCTGGGGGCGAATCGCGCATCGCTCTGCTCGGCGGCCCATCCGGACAATACGCGAAGCCATCTGCCAAGACTCCGCCCCCAGTCTCCAGGAAGACGCAGCTTTCCACGTCCTCGATCTCGCTCACTTGAAAAAGCCCCACGCGGGTGCCGGTTTCGGGCCGCTCGATGACAGCGCGGTCCAGAGCAGATTCACTGAGCTGAAAGCGAGCTTTAAGCGCGAGGAAGTCTTCACCCACCGGGTAAAAGAAGAACCAGGCGGCGACAGGAAGAGGAAGCAGGTAGCCAACAACCCACAGCAACCGTTTTGCCAGACTCCAACGTGTCGCGATTGCGATCTGGGTCGCTAACACGAGCATTCCGAACCAACTCAGCCCCAGACCGAGCGAGTAGACAAATCCGAGGACGGCTGTCAGAACGTCCTCATCCTGAGGATCGCTGACCAGAACAAGCGAAACAGATAGCCAGGCAAGCGTCATGAGGACAACGAACGCCGGGTGCAGCGGCTGACTGCGTAGCGAAATGGGTGACCCCCGAGAGAACGTCCAGTACAGCGCTACACCAATGAGAATCATCGTCGGCAGTACCACGCCAAACGCACACATAAGGACGAAGAGGCCGGCCTCGTATTCTGCCAGGAACACCGTCGCGATGACCCAGCCAAGCGTTCCGATAAGTGCGACCAACCCCTCTCGCTGCGAAACATAGGTCGGGCGCCAAGGTAGGCGGATGCCACAGTGGGGGCAGTATCTATAATCCCCCGAGACCTCTCGGCCGCACTGGTGGCAGACATCCTTGTCTGACATTTCCCTAAAGCAATGACTCGCCAGTGGTTCCACTGTTGCAAACGAGCCCGGTGTCAGGGCAGGTACGCTCTGCTGTCGCAGACTTTACGCAGAGAGTCGCCTAACCCGCGCGACGTAGCCCTTGCCTTTCGCGGGTCAGGCTCTTAGCCTGACAAGACAGAACCTGCGAACGGAGGCCATCGCCCTATGCCTGACAAATGGACCGCCGCCGACATCCGTGACCAGCACGGCCGCGTCGCCGTCGTCACCGGCGCGAACAGCGGCATCGGCTTCGTGGCCTCACGTTAGCTTGCCCGCGCCGGCTGGGCCGCGGAGGACGAGGCGACTGCCGTCTTGCCGGATATTAGCTCGGCATGATATAGTTTGGTCAGACTAAGACCAGACCAGACTAGATTCACAGAGGCCTCATGAAGCAAGTTGGCGTCTACGACGCAAAGACTCACCTCCCCCGGCTGCTCGACGAAGTTGAGCGCGGGGAGACGGTCACGATCACCCGCCACGGCCGCCCCGTTGCCAAACTTGTCCCCGTCAGCGGTGCGAGCAAGCGCACCGTCGAGGAGACGATTCAGGCCATTCGAGAGTTCAGGCGCGGCCGCTCGCTTGGGGGCCTTAAGATCAAGGACCTCATCGAGGAAGGCCGCCGCTTCTAGTGACGTTCGTCGTCGACGCCTCCGTCACGCTCAGCTGGCACTTGGACGACGAACCGAACGCCTATTCAGACAAAGTATTGGCACGTCTAGCCACCGAGCCGGCGGTGGTACCGCGCATTTGGTTCTTGGAGATCGCGAACGGACTTCTGATCGCCGAGCGGCGTGGACGCATAACCTCGGCTCACTCTTCTCACGTCCACCAAGCCCTGGCGAACCTTCCCATTACTGCTGACGAC
>WNFU01010128.1_pt1 | contig 10496 bp, 13 predicted proteins | sample 5400121 | NCBI WGS metagenome assembly WNFU01 (sample SAMN13153360, study PRJNA577476) | soil metagenome | isolation source: 100 cm soil or saprolite under grassland replicate 1 | place: USA:California | collected 2016-06-15
GCGCCTCTTCCAGCTCGAACGCGGGCAGGTCCAGCTCGTCGAGGTGACGCTGGCCGAGAACGCCCCCGTGGCAGGGCGCCCGATCCGCGACGTCGGCGTCCCGCGCGACGCCACCTTCGTCGCGGTGGTGAGAGACGAGCACGTCGTCATGGCACGGGGCGACACCGTCTTCTACCCGGGTGACGAGGTGCTGGCGCTGTTACGCCCGAGTCGGAGGAAGAGCTCCGAGGGATCCTCACCGGCGGGTGACACGCCCGGCGGGCACCGGTCCTCTACCATTTGCACCTTCTCGATCCGTCGGAGCATCCTTCCCGCCCATGTCGTCCCCGACCACCACTCCTCGCGCGCCGGCAGGTAGGCCGCCCGGTGGGAATCCGTCGGGGCCCCGCCGCTCGCGGCGGATGCAGATCGCGGTGATCGCGATCTCGGTCGGTCTGCTGGTGCTGGCGGCGCTCGTCTTCTTCCTCCAGGGGGGCAGCGACGACAACTCGGGGCCGAGCAAGAAGTCCGTGTCGGCCAACCTGCAGCTGACCCTGGGCGGGGTCCAGAACGCGAACGCCGGGACGCCCGCCACCCTCGGGGACGACGCGGCCAGCCAGATCATGACAGCGGTGGGCCAGTACGTCGACCGGGGGCTGATCGAGCCGGTGAAGACAGGCCAGCCGGCCAAGAACGTGTCGGACCTGTTCGACTCCGGCACGCAGGCCGCGATCCAAGGGCCGGACAAGGACGTCCTGTTCGAGACGGGCCAGCCCAAGCGCACCGGCAACTTCATACCGGCGGCCGACCCGGTGCTGATCAACGCTCTTTCCGACAACGGCGGGCAGTTCGTGCTGGCGACGGCCAGCTTCGGTTACAGGGCCGACGTCGCTGTCCAGGGCGGGACGCTCAACACGGTCCGCTCGATCGCCCTGACGTTCACGCCCGAGAACGGGGCGTGGAAGATCACCGGCTACGACGTCACGGTGACCCGCCAGGGCGCGCAGGTGGAAGGCGCACCGACGACCACGGCGGCGAAGAAGTGACCTCGAGGCCCCGGACCATCCTGGCCACGCTGATCGGCCCGCCGTTGTGCGGCCTGCTGGTCGCGTCCCTGGTCGCAGCGGCGTGGGTCCTCACCGGCCTGCCCACCTTCGCCAAGGGCGACACCTGGATGCGGATCCAGAAGGTCGCTCCGACCGCGGGCGCCAGCTACACGTCGGGGCAGCCCGACCAGGTGCAGTTCTTCCTCGTCGTCGGCAACGACTCGCGCGACCCCAACGGCGTCGGCCTCGGTGACGCGATCCATGTCATCGGCGTGAACCCGGGAGCCAAGGCGGCGACGATCATCGACATCCCCCGCGACACGTCGATCGGCGGCGGCGGAAAGGTGAACTCCGTGCTCGCCACGGCCGGGCTCCGGCAGTTCACGCAGACGATCAGCGACTTCGTCGGGGTCCCGATCAAGTTCTCGATCACGACCAACTTCGACGGGTTCACGAGCATGGTCGACGAGTTCGGCGGCCTCGACGTCAGCGTCCAGGAGCCGATGCACGACGAGAACTCGGGCACCGACTTCGACCCCGGCCCGCAGAAGCTGAACGGCCCCGGCGCGCTCGCGTTCTCGCGCGACCGCCACAGCTTCTCGTCCGGTGACATCAAGCGCACCGAGAACCAGGCGTACCTGATCATCACCGCGCTCCAGAACATCCAGGCGCGCAATGTCGGACCGGGCGGCGTCCTCAACCTGCTGGGCCTCCTCGGCCGTCACGTGCAGATGGAGGACGTGAGCTACCAGGACCTCTACCGGCTGGGACGGCTCGTCCTCACCATCGACCCCGCCAGCATCAAGAACGTCGTGATCCCGACCGGCGGCGGGAGCGGCACCAACCTCGCGCCGGGCGCGGGCATCCAGGACCTCTTCAACGACTTCAAGGACGACGGCGTCCTCCAGTCGCACTAAGGCGGCTCCCCGCATCCGAGCACGCAGTCCGGCCTGACCTCGGCGCGCGCGGTACCTCGGGCCGGGCCGCCGAGTCGGCCGAGCCCGGGCACGTCGACGGTGACGGTCGCGGTCGCGAAACGCCCGGCGCACTCGCAACGCACCAGCCGGGCGTCGTTGTCGGCTGCCGTCTCGGCCGCCGCCGTCGCGGCCGCGTCTTCACCCCGCCCGAGGGCCAGCATGTCGGCCGCGGCGAGAGCGGCGGCGTCGGCAGCCGCGTCGGCGCGCGCACGGGCGACGAGGGCGCCCCCGAGCCGGCCCGCGGCAAGAGCCAGCACCGCGGCCAGCACGACCACGGCCATGAGCACGACCGTCATCGAGCCCCGCTCCCCCGGTCGTTCCCTCACCGCTCGACCCGCATCGAGACGCGCCCATGGAGCGTCGGATCCGGGAACAGCGCGCCGACGAGCGGCAAGTTGGTCGCCGACCGGTACGTCACCTCGACGGTGATCGGCTCGCCGACCGCGGGCCGGTCGCCCACGTGCACGTCGGCGCCTCGCAGCGTGCGGTGGGCAGCGCGCACGGCCCGACCGGGATCGGGGTCCACGCTCGCGGCGCGCGCTGCCTCCCGCGCCGCGTGGACCACGGCAACCTGATCACGCACGACGAAGGCGACCTGCAGCACGATCAGCGCCGCGAACACGACGAGCGGCATGAGGACCGCGAACTCGACTGTCGCTTGCCCGGACTGTCGCTTCAGGGCAGGACCTTCTCGATCACCTCGTCGAAGAGCCTGCCGATGGCGTGGCTCTTCGTGGCCCAGGCGATGAGCAGCGCGCCGATGGCGGCGGCGCCCAGGATGACGAGCGCGTACTCGGCCGTGGTCTGCCCGACCTCGACCCGCAGCTTGCGCGCGATTCGACGGAGCATGGTTGCCTCCTGGCAATGAAGGTGGTCGGGGGAAGCGCTCACATGCGGGAGAAGCCGGCCAGCAGTGTCGGGACGACGGTGAGAAGCGCGAACGCGGGCAGGACGACGAACACGAGGGGAAAGAGGAGCCGCACCGGCACGCGGCGGGCGTGCGCCTCGGCGCGGCGGCGCAGCTCGGCGCGTTGCTCGGCGGACAGCCGGGCGAGCGCGGGGCCGACGGGCGCGCCGAGCCGGTCGGACGCGAGCAGCGCGTCCGCCAGCGGACGCAGGCGCGGTGCCTGCGACGCGAGGTCGTCGAGGGCGTCGGCGAAGGTGGCGCCGAGCGCGCACGCGCCGCGCACGCCGGCCAGCCGTGCAGCCATCGCCGGCGGCGCCCACCGCAGGGCGAGGTCGACGGCGAGGTATGGCGTGCAGCCGGCGTCGACGGCGACGCCGAGCAGGTCGAGCGTGACGGGGAGCTCGGAGGTGAGCCCGGCGTCCTCGCGGTGGGAGCGGCGCTGGTTCTGCAGCCCGACGAGCACCCGACCGACGGGGCTCCCCGCCAGCCGGGAGAGGATGCGCCGAGCCGGCGCCGGCGTGGCGGCGGGGACCGGACGCGAGGGTCGCAGCGGAGCGAGGCGCTCACGGATCCGCCGGCGGCGGGCGCGCAGGACCAACGGCGCTGCCGCCAGCGGCCCCCACGCCAGACCGATGAGCCAGCGCGCCACCGTCCCGAGCGACACCGTCACGTCGCCTCCGCCGAGTCGAGGATGCGCCGCATCCAGAGGGCGGCGACCGTCTCGAGGAGCAACCCGAGCCCCAGGCACACGCGGCCGGTGCCCGTCCCCACGAGCAGCCCCACCGACCCCGGGTCGACGAGCGCCGAGAACACGAGGTACACGAGCGGGCACGCGCCGACGACGACCGCGGACAGGCGCGCCTGCGCCGACAGCGACCGCGCCTCGGCACCGGCGCCGATCCGGTCACGCAGCGACGCGGCGAGGCCGTCGAGCGCGTGCGCGCTGCGACCCCCGAGTGTCTCGGCCACGGCCAGCGCGCCGGCGACGGCCCGCACGTCGCCGATGTGGCGTTCGGCCGGCCACGCGACCAGCGCCTCGGCCAGGCCGACGCCGAGATCGGCGCGCGCCCGCACGCGGCGCAGGTCGGACGCGAGCGGTCCGTCGCCGTCGGCGAGCGCCCCCACGCCGTGCGCGACGGTCCCGCCGCCGCGCAGGTGCGCGGCGACCTGCTCGAGCGCGAGCGGCAGCGCCACCGTGTAGCGCCGGCGCGCCCGGGTTCGCAGGACCCAGAGGCCGGCGGGCGCGCCCAGCGCGACGAGGAGCATCGCCGGTGGCACGAGCCCGGGCGAGATCGCCACCGCGACGACACCGGCGGCCGCCGTGGCGCCCACCCACAGCTCGACGGCGGGCTCGGGCTCGATCGCGAGATCCGCGTCGGCCAGCGCCCTCTCGACGCGCGGCCGCACTCGGGCCGGCAAGCGCCAGCGCTCGGCCCGGCTCAGGGCGCGGGCTCGCTCGGCGGCGTCCGCGCGCCGCGCCGCGGTCACCAGCGCCGCGACGGCGAGCGGGCCGGCCACGGCCAGCACCAGGCTCAGCACCGGAACCACGACGCGTCGGGTGCCGGTACGCCGGTTCGCCGCGGCGGGCGCGCGGGCGCGCCGGCCGGTGCGAGCTCGCCGCCGCGGCGCTCGAACAGCGGGCACACGTCGAGGGCGTCGGGCCCGTCGGCGAGCTCTCCAACCGCCTCCACGCGGCGCGCGCCGTTCGCGTGCCGCGACACGTGCACGATCGCGTCGACCGCCGCACCGATCTGCGATCGGACCGCCACGAGCGGCAGGCCGACGCCGGCCATGAGCACGAGCGTCTCGAGCCGCGGGAGCACGTCGACGGGGCCGTTCGCGTGCACGGTCGACAGCGACCCGTCGTGGCCGGTGTTGAGCGCCTGCAGCATGTCGAGCGCCTCACCGCCGCGCACCTCGCCGACGACGATGCGATCCGGCCGCATGCGCAGCGCCGTACGCACGAGGTCGCGCACCGACACCGCGCCCGCGCCTTCGGCGTTGGCGGGACGGGCTTCCAGCCGCACGACGTGCGGCTGGGCCAGGCGGAGCTCGGCGGTCTCCTCGATGGTGACGATGCGCTCGCGGGCGGGAATCGCGGCTGAGAGCGAGTTGAGCAGCGTCGTCTTGCCGGCGCTCGTCCCCCCGGAGATCAGGAGGTTCCACCCGGCCGCAACGGCCCAGCGAAGGAAGGCAGCGGAGGCGTCGCGCACGCCGAATGACTCGAGGCCGACGGGCCGGGCGCGGAACCGGCGGATCGTGACGCACGGGCCGTCGAGGGCGAGCGGCGGGATCAGCGCGTGCAGACGGGACCCGTCGGCCAACCGGGCGTCGACCATCGGCGAGGCGCGGTCGAGGCGGAGGCCGAGCGGCGCGACGACGCGTTCGACGAGACGCACGATGGCAGCGGCGTCGAGGTCGAGCTCCACGACCTCGAGCTGCCCGGCGCGCTCGATGTAGGCGCGACCGGGACCGTTGAGCATGACCTCGCTGATCTCGGGATCGGCGAGCAACGGCTCCAGCGGGCCGAGCCCGGACACCTCGTCGGTCAGCTCGCTCAGCAGGCGCGCGAACCGCGACGCCGTCAAGAGCGGCGCCTCGTCGCGTAGCAGCTCGGCGAGGCGGGTCCGGACGGCGAGCGCCCGCCCGGGCCCGTCGTGCTCGCCCAGGTGAGCGAGCGGCTCGATCCCTCCGGCGGCGACGAGGCGGCGGTGCACACGCTGCTTGAGCCCGGCGTCGCCAGCCGAGGGACGAGGCGAGGAAACAGGGGGAGCGGTCACGCGGCCTGCCCCCGGCGCGCCCGAAGGAGGCCGAGACGCTCGAGCGCTTCGTGCACGGGCCGCGCCAGGACGTCAGGCAGGCGCGTGGGCAGCAGGCCGGCGTCGACGGCGCGGGCGATCGCCGCGCGCACCGGCACCTCGGCGAGCACGGGCCGGTCGAGCACGTCGGCGATCTCCCTGCGGCCGAGAGACCGGCCCGGCTCGGCGACGAGCAGCACGCCCGCCGCGTGCGCGAGCGGCGTGGCTCGGACGGCGCGGCGCAAGGTCAGGTAACAGCCGCGGACGACGACGACCGACGCGTCCGCCACCTCCACGACGGCGCGGGCCGCGGGACTCTGCGCGCCGCCGAGGTCGACGACGGTCGGCACCGGTCCGTCGCGCAACGCGACGGCCAGGGCGGCGCCGGCCTCGGCCGCCGGGACGGGGGCCAGCGGCCGGGCCGGTGCGCCGCGAGGGACGAGGGCGACGCCGGACGCCGCTTCGACGGTCAGACGCTCGAGCGCGTCCGTCGGGGCCTCGGGACCGGCCGCGAGCCAGTCGGCGAGGCCGGTGGGCGGGTCGGCGCCGAGCCCGAACAGCGCGGGCTGGTCGCCATCGAGGTCGGCGAGCCGCGCGCCGCCCCGACGGCCGAGCACGAGCGCGCACGCGGCGGCGAGCACGGACGTGCCCGAGCCGCCTTTCGGTGACCACAGGGCCAGGAGCACCGCTCCCCCTCCTCTTCTCTGCGCGCTCGACGCACGCTCGGGCGCGGGCGCGACGGTCCGAGGAAGAGTGGGGAGGACAAAAAAAGCTCCCCGACCGGGGAGCTGATGCGAAGGTAGGGATTCGTGGGCCGGATGTCAAGAGGCGCGTAGGCTCGGCCGCTGGATGGGCGTGCGCACGAACACCGCTGCGTTCTTCGACCTCGACAAGACGATCATCGCCAAGAGCTCGGTGCTCGCCTTCGGGAGGTCGTTCTACCGCGAGGGTCTCTTGTCGCGCCGGTCGATCGTCAAGAGCTTGTACGCGCAGGTCGTCTTCATGCTGGTCGGCGCGGACGAGGAGAAGATGGAGAAGCTGCGCGTCGCGATGTCGGCGATGACCCGGGGCTGGAACCGCGACCACGTGGCCTCGATCGTGCGCGAGACCCTCAACGACGTCATCGAGCCGATCATCTACGCCGAGGCACTCGAGCTGTTCGACGACCATCACGCTGCCGGGCGCAGGGTCGTGATCGTGTCGTCGTCGCCCACGGAGGTCGTCGGGCCGCTGGCCGAGTTCCTCGGCGCCGACGATGCGATCGGTACCCGCGCCGCCGTCGACGCCGAGGGCAACTACACCGGCGACCTCGAGTTCTACGCCTACGGCGCGTACAAGGCACAGGCCGTCCGGGAGCTTGCGGCCCGCGAGCACGTCAATCTGTCCATGTCGTACGCGTATAGCGACTCGATCACCGACCTGCCGATGCTCGAGCTCGTCGGTCACCCCGTCGCGGTGAACCCCGACAAGGAGCTGGCCCGCGCCGCCCGCGAGCGGGACTGGGAGATCCGCGAGTTCGCGCATCCCGTGCGGCTGCGCGATCGCATGCCGGTACCGCCGCCGGGCCCGACGATCGCGGTGGGCGGCGCACTCGCCGCCGCCGGCGCCGGCGTCGCGGTCTGGTGGTGGCTGCGCCGCCGCAACGATGCCGCCTGACGGCGACGACGACCCGGCGCGCCTGCCGCGCGTCCGACTGGCCGAGCTCCCCACGCCGCTCCAACCGATGGACCGGTTCTCCGAGTGGCTCGGCGGGCCCCGCGTGCTGGTCAAGCGGGACGACCTCACCGGCCTCGCGCTGGGCGGCAACAAGGCGCGCAAGCTCGAGTACCTGTGCGGCGAGGCGCAGGCGCGCGGGTGTGACGTGCTGGTGACCGGCGGCGGGGCGCAAAGCAACCACGCCCGCATGACCGCGGCGGCCGCCAACCGGCTCGGGCTCGACTGCCACCTCGCGGTCGGCGGCCGCGAGCCCGAGACCTACAGCGGGAACCTGCTCCTCGACCGCGTCCTGGGCGCCACCCTCCACTTCACGGGGGCGGACACGTACTACGAGGTCGAGTCGGCGATCGAGAAGGTGGCGGCCGGGCTCACGGCCGATGGCCGACGCCCGTTCGCGATGCCGATCGGCGGCGCGTCGGTCACCGGCGCGGCCGCGTTCGTCTGGGCGGCGGACGAAATGCTCGCCCAGGCCGACGCCGACGACCTCGGCGACGTGGACTGGGTCGTGGTCGCCGATGGGTCGGGCGGGACCCACGCCGGTCTTCTCGCCGGTCTGGGCGGCGAAGCCCGCGTGCTCGGCGTGGACGTCGGGACGCGGCCGGACCTCGACGACGTGATCCCGCGCCTCGCGGTCGCTGCGGCAGCGCACGCCGGCCGCAAGGCGCCGACCGACGAGCTCCTCCTCGACCACACCCGCTTCGGTGACGGTTACGGCGCGGTCACCGACGCCGCGCTCGAAGCCATCCAGCAGGTGGCGGGACTGGAGGGAATCATCCTGGATCCCGTCTACACGGGGAAGGCGATGGCGGGCCTCGTCGCCGCGAGCCGCGAGGGCCGCTTCGGCGCGGGCGACACCGTCGTGTTCTGGCACACGGGCGGGGCGGTCGCGCTGTTCGCCCGCCGCTACGCGGCAATCTTCTCGGGCCGCTGACGGGAACCGGACGCGAACGTGCCCGGGCGGTGCCCGGGCACGATACGGAGGCCCGGGCCGCCGGCGTGCACACCGGCGGGGGGCCGACGGTCAGACTTCGCGGACCTTGCGGGCTACCGCGATGCCGATCGCCACGAGAACGAGCAAGACGAGCAGCTTCTTCACAGCAATCTCCTGTCGACGGGCCTGACCGGATGCTAGCCCTGATAGACCGGCATCGGAGGTGAACGGGGTCTGGTGGCCCCCCTCGTCTTCAAAACGAGTGGGACGGGCGAACCCCGTCCGGTGGGTTCGATTCCTGCCACCTCCGCGGTTCCCGGCGGGCGACGACCGCTCCGCTAGTGACGAGCCATCGCGACCCGGCTACTCGAGCGCCGAGAGGGCGAACGCGAGGAGGAAGCCCAGCGTCGTGAACAAGCCGACCAGCCGTCCGCCCAGCTCGAATGCTTCCGGCATCATCGTGTCGGCCAGCATCGTGAGGATGGCGCCAGCGGCGAACGCGTCGACGAAGGCGATGATGCTCGGCGACGCGGTGTCGAAGATCCCGAAGCCCGCCATCGCGGCCACGCCGCTCACGACCGCGATGAGAACCCACAGGCCGAGGATCCGGTCCCGCGACCAGCCTCCTTTGGCCAGACCGGTCGTGGCGCTCAGCGCTTCGGGGAGGTTCGACAGGAACACCGCGGCCAGGACGGCGATGCTGACCTTGGCGCCCCCGATCAGCGTCAGGCCGATGACGATCGACTCGGGGATGCCGTCGAGCACGATGCCCAACGTGATGGCGAGACCCGAGCTCTCGCCGCCCGCGCCCCGCGACCGTTTGCGGTCGGCGCCGCCGAGGTGGTTGATGGCCGTGTCGCCGGTGAAGAACGTGAGCGCGCCGGCGAGCATCCCGAGCGCGATGCCCTGACCGCCGGCCGACGTGTCGACGGCATCCTGGACGAGCTCGTATGCCACCGCGCTGATCAGCACCCCCGATCCGAACGCCATGACGAGGCCGAGCACACGGTCGTGAACGTGGATCGAGAGCGCGAGCACGCCCCCGAGGATCAGCGACGACGCGGCGAGGAACCCCCAGCCGAATGCGCCGGCCACGCCTACGCGGTCCCGCTCGCCGCCGGCGAGGGACGGCGCATGGCCAACCGGCTGGCAAGAAACACCTCGATGAGCGCGACGATCGAACCAACGGCTGCGCCCGCGAGCGTGTTCACGACGAACACCAGGAACGGGCTCGCTTCGTCGACGAGCGCGACGATCCCGTGGACGAGATCCTCCTCGACGAAGATCGGGAGCGACACCAAGAGAAAGACCAGCCAGAACTTCCCTCGGACCAGCCGCGCCGACCGGCGGAACCCGTCGAACACCTTCCGGTCCTCCATGACGATGGCGGGGCCGACCAGGCAGAAGTACGTGTAGAAGATCAGGCCGGGGACGAACAAGAAGAGTGCGAACACGATCGCGCCCGACGCGAGCAACACGTCCGCGGCGATGAGGCGGAAGTATGGGAGCGTCCGCAGCACGTGACCGAGCGACTGGCGGTGATGGCCGCGCTCTTCCTCGCCGACGACCCGGTCGAGCAGGCCGGCGAAGAAGGTCGTCCCGAACGTCGCCACGCCGGCTGCGACCAACAGGGGCGCCAGGAGGCCGGGGGAATCGGCCGCCTTGTCGCCGAGCGCGTCCACGAGCACGTCTGCGCCCGCCGTGACACCGAACACGACGAGGGCGGTCCCCGCAACCAACCCGAACCGGCGCCGGTAGACACCGACGGCGCCTGCGAGCACCGGTCGGACGCCGACCGCGGGAAGGTCGCTCACGCCTGTGCCCGGCACCGGCGCAGCGTAGCGATCACGCCGCGCGCCGAGGCGACCTAGATTCGGTCACCCACACGACGGAGGAGAGCACCGTGGAGTACCGGCAGCTGGGCAGCACGGGGATCCGGGTCTCGGAGTTGTGCCTCGGCACGATGACGTTCGGGCGCGAGGCCGACGAGGCGACGAGCGCCAAGCTCGTCGACCGCTTCCTCGAGGCCGGCGGCAACTTCGTCGACACCGCCGACGTGTACGCCGAAGGCGCGTCCGAGGAGATCACCGGGCGTGCGCTGCGCGGCCGGCGGGACGACGTCGTGCTGGCGACGAAGGTCCG
>WNFU01011788.1_pt1 | contig 10496 bp, 8 predicted proteins | sample 5400121 | NCBI WGS metagenome assembly WNFU01 (sample SAMN13153360, study PRJNA577476) | soil metagenome | isolation source: 100 cm soil or saprolite under grassland replicate 1 | place: USA:California | collected 2016-06-15
CTGAAGGCCGAGGGGTTCAGCGATGTCAAGTACGTCAAGATGACCGTCGCGGGTATCACCAAGGCTCTGGCATCCGGAGAGGTCGACGTCTCCATGCACTTCGTCGGGCCGCTGGTCATCCAGCTGGACGCCGGCGCCCCCATCACGGTCTTGGGCGGCGTGCACGTGGGGTGTTTCGAGCTGTTCGGGACGGACCGGGTGCGCGCGATCCGGGATCTGAAGGGTAAGACGGTCGCGATCACTGAATTGGGGTTGACCCAGCACGTCTACCTCGCCAGCATGGTGGCCCACGTGGGGCTGGATCCGCATAAGGACGTGAACTTCGTCGAGCATCCCGCCGCCGAGGGCAAGCGGCTCCTCGCGGAGGGAAAGGTCGACGCCTACCTCGGTTTCCCGCCGGACCCTCAGGAGCTGCGTGCCCTGAAGGTCGGACACGTCGTCGTCAACAGCGCGGTCGACCGACCGTGGTCACAGTACTTTTGCTGCCTCGCCACGGGTCACCGGGAGTTCGTCAAGAAGCATCCGATCGCGACCAAGCGGGCGCTGCGGGCAATCTTGAAAGGAGCCGACCTCTGCGCCGTCGAACCTGAGCGGGCCGCTCGCGCCCTCGTCGATGGCGGCTTCACACCGCGCTACGACTATGCTCTCCAGACCATGAAGGATGTTCCGTACAACAAGTGGCGCGTCTACGACCCGGAGGACTCGGTCCGCTTCTATGCCCTCCGCCTCCGCGAGGCGGGAATGATCAAGTCGACGCCGCAGCGCCTCATCGCGGAGGGCACCGACTGGCGGTTTCTCAACGAGTTGAAGAAGGAGCTGAAGGGATGATCGGGCGCCGAGCGTTCCTGAGGGGATTGACGCTCGCCGGAGCGGCGGCGCTCGTCAGACCCGAGGGAGCGGCGGCCGACCCTCCCCCGGAAACGACCCGACTGAGATTGTTTCGATGGCGCAGCCTGTGCGTCAGCCCGCAGTTTGTCGCCGAGGATCTCTTGAGGATCGAGGGATTCACCGACATCCAGTATGTCGAGACTCCCGACGGGCGCGGCGCCGAGCGGGCACTGGCGTCCGGCGAGGTGGACATCAACAGCCAGTACTCCGCGCCTCTCATCGTGCGGATCGACGCCGGCGCTCCCGTGGTCTTCCTGGGCGGGCTCCACGTGGGCTGCTTCGAGCTCTTCGTGAAGAGCGACATCAAGACCATCCGTGACCTGAAGGGCAGGATCGTGGCCGTCCCGGAACTGGGATCCGTCCAGCACGTGTTCGTCTCGACGATCGTGGGCCACGTCGGTCTCGATCCACGCAAGGACGTGAGCTTCGCCGCGATGGCTCCGGCCGAGGGCATCCAGCGGCTCACCGAAGGCACCATCGACGCCTTTCTGGGTTTTCCGCCCGATCCCCTCGAGCTGCGTCGGAGAAACGTCGGCCACGTCCTGCTCAACAGCTCCGTGGATCGTCCGTGGTCGCAATACTTCTGCTGCATGGTGGCCGGCAACCGTGACTTCGTCCGCAAGCACCCGGTGGCGACGAAGCGGGCATTGCGCGCGCTGCTCAAGGCGAATCAGATCTGCGCGCTCGAGCCGGAGCGCTCGGCTCAGCGCGTCGTCGATGGGGGGTTCGTCGACTACCTGAAGTCGGCGTCGGCACGCGAACGGTACGACTACACGCTGCAGACCCTGAAGTCGATCCCGTACGCCAGGTGGCGCGAGTACGATCCGGAGGACACCATCAGGTTCTACGCGCTCAGGCTCCGCGAGGTGGGAATGATCGCAGCGACACCCCAGAAGATCCTGGCCGAGGGCACCGACTGGCGGTTCCTCAACGAGCTGAAGAAGGAGCTGAAGGGATGAGAAGGCGCGCGTTCCTCTCCGGGGTGAGTGCGATGGGCGCGGGCAGCTGGGTCGGCCTGCGTTCCCGTGGCGCCGGCGCCGAACCACCCCCGGAGACGACGAGACTGCGGTTGTTGAAGACCGCCAGCGTCTGCTGGGCGCCTCAGTACCTGGCGGACGATCTCCTCCGCGCCGAGGGATTCACCGACGTGACCTACGTCGACTTCCCCGGCGGCCCGGTGTCGGAGTTCCTCGCGGCCGCGAAGGCGGACATCAGCCTGAACTTCGTGGGTCCCAACCTCATCCGGCTGGACCAGGGCGATCCCGTGGTGTTCCTCGCCGGCGTGCACGTGGGCTGCTTCGAGGTGATCGCCACGGAGCGGGTGAAACGGATCACCGACATCAAGGGCAAGACGGCGGGGGTGGCGACCATCAACGGCGCCGAACACGTGTTCTTCGCCAGCATCGCGGCCCAGGTCGGTCTGAATCCGCAGAAGGACATCACCTGGGTCGTCAATCCTCCCGAGGACTCCGTCCGCCTCCTGACCGAGGGCAAGATCGACGCGTTCCTGGGCTTTCCACCCACGGCGCAGGAGCTGCGGGCGAAGAAGATCGGCCACGTCCTGGTCAACAGCGCGGTCGACCGCCCGTGGTCCCAGTACTTCTGCTGCCTCGCGACGTCGAGCCGGGAGTTCGTGCGCAAGCATCCCGTCGCCACCAAGCGCGCGCTGCGGGCCATCCTCAAGGCTGCGGATCTCTGTGCGCAGGAGCCGGAGCGAGCGGCGCGCGGGCTCGTCGATCGGAAGTACATGTCCCGCTACGACCTCGCTCTTCAGGTTTTGAAGGAGCTGCCGTACAACCGGTGGCGCGACTACAACCCGGAGGACACGATCCGCTTCTACGCGCTGCGCCTGCACGAGGCGGGGATGATCCGGTCGAGCCCTCACAAGCTGATCGCGCAGGCCGCCGACTGGCGCTTCTTCAACGAGCTGAAGAAGGAGCTGAAGGGATGATCGGGCGCCGGCACTTCCTCACGGGATCCGCCGCGGTCGTGACGACGATCGCCGCGCACCGCGGCGGGCTGGCTGCCGCGGCCGAGCCGCCGCCGGAGACGACACGCGTCAGGTTGGGGGCCGTGGCGAGCATTTGCGTCTCGCCGCAGTACGTCGCTGAGGACCTGCTGCGTGCCGAGGGTTTCACCGATATCCGGTATCCGCTGGCGAGCGGAGGCGTACCCGGGGCGAAGGAGATGGGCGCCGGGGACACGGACATCGCCACGAACATGGCCGCGCCCCTCGTCGTCGCGCTGGACCGCGGCACGCCGATCGTCGTGCTGGCCGGCGTGCACGTCGGGTGTTTCGAGCTGATCGCCACGGACGGCGTCCGGACGATCAAGGATCTGAAGGGAAAGACCGTCGCCGTGTTCGGTCTGGAGTCTGCCCAGCACGTGTTCCTGGCGAGCATGGCAACGCTGGTGGGTCTTCGATCCGCGCAAGGACATCACCTGGGTGACCCATCCGTCGGCCGAGGCCAAGCAACTCCTCGCCGAGGGCAAGGTCGACGCGTTCCTCGGGTTTCCCCCGGATCCCCAGGACCTGCGCGCCAGGAAGATCGGTCACGTGGTGGTGAACAGCGCCACCGACCGGCCCTGGTCCCAGTACTTCTGCTGCATGGTGGTGGCGAACCGGGAATTCGTCGCGCGGCATCCGGTCGCCACCAAGCGCGCGCTGCGCGCGATCCTGAAGGGGGATGAGGTGTGCGCCCTCGACCCGGCTCGCGCGGCGCGCGCGTACCGCCACCGTGGCTTCGACGTACCCGAGCCCCTCGTCCTGCAGGCGTTGAAGGAAGTGCCCTTCGGCCGGTGGCGCGCGTACGACCCGGCGGATACGCTCCGGTTCTACGCCCTGCGCCTCCACGAGGCGGGAATGATCAAGGCCAGTCCGCAGAAGATCCTGGCCCAGGGCACCGACTGGCGGTTTCTCAATGAGCTGAAGAAGGAGCTGAAGGGCTGACACGCTTCGTACCGCGGGCGGTCGCGAGACTCGCCGTCGCCTGCGTCCTCTCGGCGGCGATGCCGGCGCTCGCGCACCAGCCGGGCCGTGACGCGCGGCTGCCCACCATCGGGGCGGCGCCCGCATTCGCGTTGACGACCGCCGACGGCGGACAGCTCGCCCTGGCCGACCTGCGCGGCAAGGTCGTCGCCGTCACCTTCATCTATGCGACGTGCACCGACACGTGTCCGCTGCTCACGGCGAAGCTCGCCGCGCTCGGTACTCGGATGGGCAAGGATTTCGGCGTGAGGGTGGCGTTCGTGGCCATCACCGTCGATCCCGAGCGCGACACCCCGGACGTCTTGCGGAGCTACGCGCAGGCGCACGGTGCGCGCGGGGCGGGCTGGGCGTTCCTCACCGGGACGCCGGCCGAGATCAAGGACGTAGCCCAGCGCTACGGCGTGTTCGCGCGGAAGACGGACCGCGGCGACGTCGACCACACGTTCCTCACCTCGCTCGTGGACCGGGACGGCGCGCTGCGCGTCCAGTACATGGGGGTCCGGTTCGATCCGGACGAGATGCTGCGCGACCTCCGCTCGCTCCTCCGGGAAGGCGGCCGGTGATGCGCAAGTTCCTGCCCGAGCTCCCGCGCCTCGTCGCGAGGATCCCGGCCGCGGTGCATACCAAGCTCCTGGTCGCGTTCCTGATCATCGTCGGTCTGCTGATCGCGCTCGGCGCGGTCGGTCTCGAGGTCCTCGGTGAGGTGAATCACCGGGCGGAAGACCTCGTGAAGCTGCAGCGCAAGATCGCCGCCTACCGGCAGTTGCAACACGACACGACAGGCCAGCTCTACAGTGTGGCCGCCGCGCTGCTCGTCCCCGACGAGCGGAGCCTCGACGGCATCCTCCGCCAGCTCAACCAGTTCGGCTACGACCTGGATCGACTACAGTTCGTCGCGCGAGACGAGGTCGAGCTGCTCGCCCGCGTCCGGGCCGACTACGACGAGTTCATCCGGGTCGTCACGCATGTGGTGGAGCTGATCCGGAGCGGCCGCGCCGCTGAAGGGCGGGAGCTGCAGCTCGCGCAGGCGACCCCGCTGGCCGACCGGCTGGAGCGGCTCACGAACCAGCTCGTTAACCAGGCGGAGGCCGACATGGTGGCCAGCGTGGACACGAGCCACGACGCGTTCGTGCGGGCGCGGTGGGCGGTCATCGGGTTTGCGGTCGGAGCCACCGGCCTGGCCCTGGTCCTAGGCTTCGCCATCTCGTGGTCGCTCGTCGGCGCCGTCGCGGCAATGGATACCGGCCTGGTGCAGATCGCGTCGGGAGACTTCTCCCGGCACGTCGACATCCCGAACCGTGACGAGCTGGGAGCGCTCGCCGCCAACCTGAACCGCATGAACGACGAGCTCGGGCGTCTGTACCGCGAGCTGGAGGCGGCCAGTCGCCACAAGTCCGAGTTCCTCGCCAATATGTCCCACGAGCTCCGCACGCCCCTCAACGCGATCATCGGCTTCTCCGAGGTGCTGGACGATCGCATGTTCGGCGAGCTGAAGGAGAAGCAGGCCGAGTACGTCCGCGTCATCCTGACCTCCGGGCGCCACCTGCTCTCGCTGATCAACGATATCCTGGACCTCTCCAAGGTCGAGGCGGGACGGATGGAGCTGGACCTCGGGACCTTCAATCTCCGCATGGCGCTCGAGAACGCGCTCACACTGATCCGCGAACGAGCCATGCGCCACGGGCTTGCGCTCGACCTGACGGTCGACGAGACGCTCGAGGACATCGTCGCCGACGAGCGCAAGCTCAAACAGGTGCTCCTGAATCTGCTGTCCAACGCCGTGAAGTTCACGCCCGAGGGTGGCCGGATCGACGTGCGTGCGCTGTCCGAGAACGGCACGGTTCAGGTGTCCGTCAGCGACACCGGGGTCGGCATCGCCCCAGAGGACCAGGAGGCGATCTTCGAGGAGTTCCGCCAGGTGGGCCACGCTGATCGCAAGCGCGAGGGCACCGGTCTCGGCCTTGCGCTGGCGAGAAAGTTCGTCGAGCTGCATGGCGGCCGCCTGTGGGTGAAGAGCGAAGTGGGTGGGGGATCGACGTTCACGTTCACGCTTCCCGCGAGCCCCCATGCCAGGTGAGCTGATCCTCGTCATCGAGGACAACGACAACAACCGGATGCTTGTCCGCGACGTGCTTCAAGCGACCGGCTACCGCGTCGCCGAGGCAGAAAACGCGGAGGACGGTCTGCGCATGGCCGCGGAACAGCGGCCGGCCCTGATCCTCATGGACATCCAGCTCCCGGGTATGAGCGGGATCGAGGCTCTGAAGCGACTGCGCGCCGATCCCGCCACCCGCGCGATCCCGGTCGTCGCGGTGACGGCTTCCGCGATGACGCAGGACCGCCGCCAGATCATGGCCGCCGGCTTCGACGGCTACCAGGCGAAGCCGATCAGCGTGAAGGGCTTCCTCCAGACCGTCCGGGAGCTGCTGCCGTCTAGGTGACAGCCGCACGCGCGAGAATCCTGCGCCGAATGTCACGGAGCGACTCCAGGAACTGAAGAGGCTACGCAAACAGAATCTCATCGCAGAAGTAGTTGTAGGAGGTTGGCTCCCCGTAGTTCACACGTTGTTCGGAGGAGTATAAGGCGTTTGGCCTGACCACCCCGCCGTCCCTGCTGCTGCGGGCGGATCAGGTGATCGCGTGTCCAGAGAAAGGCAGGTGCGACTAGCGGGTGCCAGTCCCGCCGGGGCAAGAGCCAGACGCCCCGTAGCTTGGATAGCAGGGTGGAGGGAGACCGAGACTCTGAAGCCTATCGACAAAGCCATCAGAGGGATGGTGAGCGAGTCACCGGGCCGTAACGCAAGTGAACGTGAGTTGGCCCCGAAAGGTCCAAACCCCGGAGGCCGAGCGGTCGATTACCCCGCGAAGGCAACACGGGCCGACGCAGTCTGGCTGACGCGGCGGCGCGCTCCGGCGGGGCCTGGAGCGACAGCACGGTGACACAGACGCATCGAGCAACTGGAGAAACCCTCCTCGTCCCGCTGCGAAATCAGCGGAGTCAGGTCGGGCGTATAACCGGGGGTCCCGGGAAATCGTCCGACGGCGAGAGGGTGGCGGACGGGTCCGCAGTAGCGACGAAGCGGGGTAACGCCCGTGGAGCGAAGGGGCCCTGCTGTTCTGCACTTCCTCCGACGACACGGGAGGCAGGGGCGGCATGACGACGACGCCCGTCAGTCTGCAAGACCTGAGGCGGAGGATCTACGTCACGGCGAAGGCTGATAAGACGAAGCGGTTCTGGGGCCTGTACGTTCATGTGGTAAAGCGGGAGACGTTGAGGACGGCGTACGCGCTCGCGAAGCGCAACAACGGGGCACCGGGGATTGACGGGGTCACGTTTGCGAGGATCGAGGTGGCCGGCATCGAGGCGTTTCTCGCGCAGCTACGGGACGAACTGGTCGCCCGCACCTATCGGCCGCTGCGGAACCGGCGCGTCGAGATCCCGAAGCGCGGGGGCAAAGTGCGCGTGTTAGGGATTCCGGCGATACGGGACCGGGTGGTCCAAGGGGCGCTCAAGCTCATTCTGGAGCCCATGTTCGAAGCGGACTTCTGCAACGGGTCGTACGGGTACCGACCAAGGCGAACGGCGCATGCGGCGGTGGCCCGGGTGGAAAAGGACATCGTCGAGGGCAAGATGCGGGTGATCGACGTGGATCTGGCGGCCTACTTCGATACCGTGCGGCACGACCTGCTGCTCGGGAAGGTGGCCCGTCGGGTCCAGGACGGCGAGATCCTGCACCTGCTCAAGTTGATGCTCAAAGCCTCCGGGAAACGGGGCGTACCCCAAGGCGGGGTGCTCTCGCCGCTGTTGGCGAACATCTATCTCACCGAGGTGGATGCGATGCTGGAGCGGGCCACGGCGGTGACCCGGGAAGGGGCGTACACGCGGGTGGACTACGCGCGCTACGCTGACGACCTGGTGATCCTCGTGGACTGGCACCGTCGTCATGACTGGCTGCTGAGGGCGGTGCACCGGCGACTCCGCGAGGAGCTCGCGAAGCTCGATCTGCGGCTGAACGAGGAGAAGAGCCGGACCGTGGACCTGCGACAGGGAGAGACCTTTGGATTCCTGGGTTTCGACTTCCGGCGCGTCCGCTCGTTGCGGGGCGTCTGGAGGGCGCAGGTAACGCCGAAGCTCACACAGCGGACGGCGTTGCTGACAAAGCTCAGGGAGGTGTTCCGACGGTATCAGTCACAACCGGCGGGTCGGCTGATCGCGGAGATCAACCCGATCCTTCGGGGGTGGGTGAACTACTTCCGGATCGGGAATGCGAGCCGGTGCCTGGCCTATGTGAGGCTGTGGGTCGAGCAGAGAGTGCGGCGCCATTTGATGAGGGCGAGGGGCCGTCGCGGCTTCGGCTGGAAGAGGTGGAGTACGGCGTGGCTCCATGAACGGCTCGGGCTCTTCGGAGATTACCGGGTCCGCTATTGGGCCGCGCCCGAAAGCGCTCCTGGTCGATAGGTCACATAACCCATGGCGCGAAGCGGACAGGAGAGCGGCGTACGGGAAATCCGTCTGCGCCGTTCGATGAGGCGGGGGCTGGAGACGGGCTCATCCGGGCACCGCGCCAGTCCTCGACCCTACGACCGATAGACGCATGCCCAACTTCAGGCTTGAGCGGACCGGCAGAGCCGGCCGCTCAGCCCGGCGTTGGGCAGACCAGTCGGAGCCGGCCACGACTATGACGACTCAAGCGGTCATCGTCGGTCCGGTTGTGAGGGCCGCAGTCAGCCGGCCCGTCGCCGCTGTGGTCCTTCTGCTCCTTTCGGCATCATTCGGCACGGCTGCGGCCCAGCTCCCGACGAAGGTGCCCCGGGTAGGTTATCTAAATCCGGGCGCCCCTTCTGACCCGTTAAGTCAGCGCCGTCTCGGGGCCTTCCGCCAAGGCCTGCGGGATCTGGGCTATGTGGAAGGTCAGAACATCGCCATCGAGTCCCGATGGGCCGAGGGCCAGTATGATCGGTACCCCGCCCTCGCGGCCGACCTGGTCCGTTCGAAGGTGGACGTCATCGTCGCGATGAGTGGGGCCGCGACCCAGGCCGCCCAACAAGCAACCGGGACGATCCCGATCGTCATGTCGCTCGTCAATGATCCCGTAGGCAGCGGACTCGTCGCCAGCCTGGCGCGCCCCGGGGGGAACGTGACGGGGCTGACGATAATGTCCCCAGACCTGGTCGGGAAGCACTTGCAACTGCTCAAGGAGATGGTTCCCAAGGTCTCTCGAATAGCCCTCCTTCGGCATCCGGACAATCCTGCGAGTGCCGCCCAGTTGCGAGAGGCGGAGGCGGCAGCTCAGGCCTTGGGGGGGCGGCGTCAAACCCTCGAGGCGCGGTGTCCCCAGGAGATCGACAGCGCCTTCGCGGCGATGACCAGGGAGCGGGCAGGCGCACTTTTGATAATCCCGGATGCCGTATTCGGGAATCAGCGAAGGCAGATCGCAGAGCTCGCAGCGAAGAGGCGGCTGCCCTCGATATATTGGCTGCGGTAGTACGCGGAGGCCGGTGGTCTCATGAGCTATGGCGCACACGATCTCTGTTGAGCAGCCCACGAAGTTCGAGCTGGTCATGAATCGCAGGGCCGCGAAGGCGATCGGGCTCACGATCCCACCTTCCCTCTTGGACCGCGCGGATCAGATCATTGACTGATGGCGCTCGAGCGCCAGGCCGTGCATGCTGGTCGCTGCCCAACTTTGCAGTCGAGCAGACCGCGGGCCCGCATTCGCTCGCTCGCGGCTGCTCAACGCCGCGTTAGGTGGCGCAACGGCAGCGAAGAAAGGGTCTTGGGATGAGTGGACGTGACGACCATCGCGCTCGGTCACTGGCGATGTGGCGCGAGGTGATGAAAGCCGAACCGCCCCCAGTGACCGACCCCTACACGGAAGTGACGACCGACCACTTGATGGGGCGGATCTGGACGCGGCCCGGCCTCGCCCGCCGTGACCGTCGACTCGTAACGCTGACGATCGCAGCCGTCACTGGTCAGGGCGGCCCCCTTCGGAATCATCTTCGTGCATCGCTGGACTCTGGCGATCTCTCCATCGAGGAACTCCACGAGTGGGTCGTCCATCTCGCTCACTATGGGGGTTGGCCAGCGGGCACAACGGCCTATGCCGCTTTGGGTGAAATCTCTGCCGGTTCGCGGAGTACAGTCGCCCGGAAGAAGTCACCGCGAAAGCCCACCTAACCAGCCCGTGGAGCGGCCGCGGATGAGCCTTGTGTCCTGTGCCACACGTGGTCGCCGCGCCGCTCACGGGCGGCGTTAGACGTCTCCAGATCAGCTCGGCGGGAGACTGAGAGTGGATGTAGCGAAGGCCAGCCGAACGGCGCTCATCGCCGCGTTCTTCCGAGCGCAACATCACCAGTATGATCATCCGAAGATCTTTGACGACCCCGTCGCACAGCTGCTGCTTTCTGCGTCCGGAGTCGAGTCCATTGAGAACGGCCTGCTCACTGCAGCGCATGACATTTCCGACGTTCTCTCGGCGAGTCCCGACCGGCGCACCGCATTGTCCCGCTTGCTACGTCACCATGCGGCTCCCGCTCCCGTCCTCGCCCGTGCACGGTACACAGAAGACCACCTGTTCCAAGCCATCCACGGCGGTGTGGCTCAGTATGTGATGCT
>WNFU01010130.1_pt1 | contig 10494 bp, 13 predicted proteins | sample 5400121 | NCBI WGS metagenome assembly WNFU01 (sample SAMN13153360, study PRJNA577476) | soil metagenome | isolation source: 100 cm soil or saprolite under grassland replicate 1 | place: USA:California | collected 2016-06-15
GCGGCGAGCATGCCATCGAGGAGATGCGCCAGGCGGGTGCCTGTTTCGAAACAACAAGCGGAATATCGCAATGACAGATTCCGGTCTCGGTGAGCTTGGGCTCTTCACCGACCTGTACGAGCTCACGATGCTGCAGGCCTACTTGGCCGAGGGCATGACCGACACCGCCGTGTTCACGCTGTTCGTCAGGAGGCTTCCTGAGCATCGAAACTTCCTGCTGGCGTGCGGATTGGAGTCCGTGCTCGCGTCGCTCGAGCACTTGCGGTTCACTGATGACGACGTCGCGTACCTGCGATCGCTGAAGACGTTTTCCGAGGCGTTCCTGACCTCGCTGCGCGGATTCGCCTTCACCGGGGACGTGATGGCTGTTCCGGAGGGAACGCCAGTCTTTGCGAACGAGCCGATTCTGGAAATCGTCGCTCCTATCAGGGAGGCGCAGCTCGTCGAAACGCTGGTGATGAACCAGATTCACGTGCAGACGGTCCTCGCCTCGAAGGGTGCCCGTGTCGCCGCTGCCGCGAGGGGTAAGAAGGTCGTCGACTTCGGAGCCCGACGGACCCACGGGATCGATGCCGCCTTGAAGGCGGCACGCGCGTTCTATATCGCGGGCATCGACGCGACCTCGAATGTACTGGCCGGCAAGTTGTTCGGGATTCCGGTCGCAGGAACGATGGCGCACAGTTACGTCCAGGCGCACGCTGACGAGTGCGAAGCGTTCCGCGCCTTTGCCAGGACGTTTCCAGGCACCACGCTGCTCGTGGACACCTACGACACGCTCGAGGGCGTTCGGCGCGTCATCGAGACGGTCAAGCTGGCACCTGACGAAATCAGGATCGGCGCGGTCCGGCTGGACTCAGGAGATCTCGGCGCGTTGGCACGTGAGACCCGGACCATGCTCGATGCCGCCGGTCTCCAACACGTTGGCATCTTCGCCAGCAGTGGCCTCGACGAATGGGAGATCGCGAAGCTCCTCGATGCAGGCGCGCCTATCGACGGCTTCGGTGTGGGCACGGGCATAAGTGTCTCGGACGATGCGCCGGCGCTGGACATTGCGTACAAACTGTCTGAATACGCTGGCGAGGGGCGCACGAAGCTGTCGCGTCACAAACCGATTCTGCCCGGACGCAAGCAGGTCTTCAGACAGGAGAAAGACGGCAAAGCCGTTGGCGATGTCATCGCGCGGGCCGGAGAGCAGCTTCCGGGCCGTGCGTTGCTGCGACCGGTGATGCGTGGTGGACGCCGGACCTCGGACGGCCGGGACGATCTCCAACCGATTCGGCGGCGCGCCGCAGAGGAACTCGCAAAGCTGCCGGCGCACGTCACTTGGCTGGAAGCGGCCGACCCTCCATACCAGGTCCGCACGAGCACGGCTCTCGAACGCTACCATCAAGAGGTACGACACACAGTCGGTGCGCAACGAGTGTGACGCATCTCGAACTACCCGTCTGGGACTTCGCGTTCGAGTTCCAGAAGCCATGCGTCCGCGTGGCCGTCGCTCGGCGCACGCCAATCACTGCGCGGCGACAACGACCCGCCAGAACCCACCTTGGGCGCGTTCGGCAGCGCCGATCGTTTGAACTGACTCGTTTCGAAAAAGCGCTGCAGAAAGACAGTCAGCCAGCGCTTGATGGCGCCGCGGTCATATTGCATGCGTTTCTCGGGCGGCACGTCCTCCGGCCAAGCATCCGACGCGCGATCGCTCCATGCGTGCTCCGCCAGAAACACCACGCGGCTGGGCCGGTGACCGAAGCGGCTGATGTAATACAGAAAGAAGTCCTGCAGCTCGAAGGGGCCGATCACCGCTTCACTGCCTTGCGTCGGCTGTGCGGCGGGCTCCTGTCCAGGAACGAGCTCCGGCGAAATCTCGGTCTCCAGAATCGACTGCAAGGCGTGAGTGGTCGGCTGATCGAACTGCCTGCTGGCGACGACCCAGCTCACGAGGTACTTGATCAGCGTCTTGGGCACGGAGGCATTGACGCTGTAGTGCGACATCTGATCGCCAACACCGTATGTGCACCATCCCAGCGCCAGCTCGCTGAGATCGCTCGTGCCCACGACGAGTGCCTGATGTTGGTTTGCCAGGCGGAACAGGTGGGAAGTGCGCTCGCCGGCCTGCACGTTCTCGAACGTGATGTCGTAGACGGGTTGCCCTTCGGCATACGGATGCCGAAGGTCCTTCAGCATCTGGAGACACGAGGGACGAATGTCGATTTCAGCACTCGTGATCCCGAGCGACTCCATAAGAGCCCACGCGTTCTTCCGCGTTCGCTCCGTCGTCGCAAAGCCTGGCAGCGAGTAGCCGAGCACGTGGCTCCGAGGAAGGCCGAGACGGTCCATCGCGCGGACAGCCACAATCAAGGCCTGAGCGGAATCGAGTCCGCCTGAGATGCCAATGACGGCCCGTGAGATGCCGGTGCTCGCCAGCCGCGATGCCAGCCCCTGCACCTGGATGTTGTACGCCTCCCGACACCGTTCGTCGCGGGCGGCCGGATCGGCAGGCACATACGGGAACCGCTCGACCCGACGGCGGAGTCGCACGGATGAATGCCGTAAATCGAATGGAACGTCCACGTGTCGCCATTCAGGCATGTGCGGCCGCATCTGGAGCACCGCATCATTGAAGCTGTTCATCCGAACTCGCTCTTGCACCAGCCGATCGAGGTCCACGTCGGCGACAATCATCTGCTCGTCGGCGGCGAAGCGTTCCGATTCCGCCAGCAGCTGGCCGTTTTCATAGATCATCCCGTGACCGTCCCACGCGAGATCAGTCGTGGATTCGCCGGATCCGGCGGCAGCGTACGCATAGGCGGCAATGCACCGCGCCGACTGCGAGGCACACAGCAGACGGCGATAATCGGCCTTGGCAATCGTGATGTTGCTCGCGGAAAGATTCAACAACACGGTGGCCCCGGCCAGAGCCGCAAAGGAGCTCGGCGGAATCGGGACCCACACGTCCTCGCAGATCTCGATGTGGACCGCGCACCGCCGGATCGACGGGAATCTGTAGAGGATGTCATTGCCAAACGGGACTCGCGCACCGAGGATGGTGAGCTCGCGGGTGAGGGCGTTGACGCCAGACGTGAACTGTCGGCGTTCGTAGAACTCGCGATAGGTGGGTAGATACGTCTTCGGCGTCGTTCCCAGGATCGTGCCGCGATGAATGGCGACGGCGCAGTTGAACAGCTTCTCCTCGACAAGGAGTGGTGCGCCGACGATGAGCAACGGGCGCAGACCCCGACTTGCTTCGACGATCCTGCCTAGCGCGGTAACAGTGGCGTCGAGCAATGCATCCTGGTGAAAGAGGTCCTCGTTGGAATACCCCGACAGACCGAGCTCAGGGAAAGCCACCACCGCGGCGTGCTCGCGGCCGGCGCGCTCAGCGAGCTTGAGGGTGCGTTCTGCATTTTCGAGTGGATTGCCGAGCCGGATGGAAGGAATACCGATCGCGAGGCGCACGAATCCGTGTCGATAGATCGAATCGAACGGCGTGCGCGTCATACACAGTCGATTCTAGCGGTGGCGATGGTGGCTCGCGCGCTGGCGCGAATGTTGATCGTACGAATGTGGAGAGCGACGATGCCTCAGAACCCGCCGCCCGGACCGACGAAACCGCCGCCAAAGCCTGAGCCTGCGCCGTCTCCTCCGTCACCGAACCATCCAGTGCCGACGCCGCCACCACCTGAGCCCCAGCCTCCCATCCCGACGGCGGGCCGGCATCCGCAAGAACGGCCGATCGAATCGACGACGTAGGCGTCCGGCGCGCAGTCTGCTGCTGTCACTCGTATGAACACGGCAGGTCACGAGCCCCAGGTCATCTATTGGCACGGTCAAGTTGCCACCGCTCGATGCAGAGCCCAGTGGCGAGCACGTCGTCGAAGCCGATAGCAAACGCGTCAAGGGAGATCTGGCAAATCGTGGGCCTTTGTGGGATCAATGCCACGATGATCTGATGACTCGCCTCGAAGATCGCTTAAGGCAGGAAGTAGCCCGCCTCGGCGGCAACTACGCCCACGTGCTGGAAGAGTCCATTGACAGCCGGCGCGACGATTCAACAGGCGAGCAATGGCTGCATGGTCGATTGAACTACAGCTTGCAGCGGCGTCGGAATGAGGCCAACCGCTGATTCATTCCGTGTGGTGGGTACGTCGGCTCGGAGATCGCCTTCGACGACCGTCAGCGCAGAGAGAACAGAACTACCAGGCCGCCGCCGTACGCGACGACGACGATGATCGAATCAATTCCCATGCGCAGCATCGTCTTGCGCCTCCCTTCCACGAATCCCGCGAGATAAATGGCGGTCAGCAGGATCCCAAGCAGCATCGCAAAAAGTGAGAACCGATCGACTTCATTCAAAATGGGACCGCCACGATAGGCCACGTCCGCCACGAACAAAAGCAGGGTCGAACAGGTTCGTCCCAAACGCGTCGGCAAACGTCATCTCGTACCGCGCCAGGCGCACTGCGGCGATCGTTGTCGGCACCTCGGGCAGCGAGGTAGCGACGGCACCGAGGAGCATGCCCACGAAGGTGGCGCCAAGCCCAGTCTGCTCGGTCAGCGCTTCACAGGTCAGCGCAAATCCGGCGGCCAGGATAGCACACGCGGCAGCGGCGGTCAGGAGACAGATCGTCGCAAGTGAGCGCTTCCGATGAGGGTTGCCCTGCACGTGTGCTCATGAAGGTCGCGTTCCCTCGTGGGCCGTGCCATCCCGCGCGATCCATGTATCTCGTCCACCATATCGTTTGGCCATGCGAGCGAAGCGTCTACACCTTCCCTCGTCGCCTGACGACTTCTACGGAGCAATGCGGGTGGGCGACGACGGCCTGCGGACACTGCCCATGACCTGCCGCTTGAGCCCCGTTCGTCCGTGAGATCCAATCACGATCAGGTCTGCCTGCCATTCGTCTGCAGCGTCGACGATCGCTGTTCGCGGGTCGCCCTCACGAACCGCCGTGTCGACCGATAGCCCAGGCGCCGCAATTTCAGGAGCGAGTCGTACGCATCAATCGCGAGATGAGAGCCAACACGACTGCGAGCACCAGTAAGACCCAGCCGATGAAGAGCACAAGGAACGCTGCGCTCGCTTCACCGCTCATCATGCGCTCCATTTGGGACATCATCCCGAGGTGCACGGCCATTCCGAGTGCACTCAGCCCCAGTATCACCAAGACCGGCAACACGAGCAGCACGAGTGCGGCCGCCAGAAAGGCGATCTGCGGTTTTGACGTTTGTATCGCGGTGCTCCTTGAATCAGCAGCGCATAACAGATCGGTTGCTTGTTTCGTCACGCGGGCTTGAACGTCACGATGCGCCCCCAGACGTCGGCCGTGCCCCACAGGCCTGCACGCAATGCCTCGAGCTGCACGATTTGGCTGTGATCGACGAAGAGATTGACATCGGGACCGTAGGTCTTCACGTACCACGTGAACACCGCCGGGTCCGCCGCCTCGAACATCACACGATTGAGGCCGAGAGCCGCCACGATCTTGCCGATCACGTCGTGACGCGGCGAGCGCACGTTCTCCGTGAGTCCCTCGGATTCGATCATGACCAACGGCACTCCAATGGCAAGGTACCGTTCGGCTATTCGGATGGCTTCGTCGGCCGCTCGCGGCGCCTCAGCCTCCAACTGTTCGATTGAAGATCCTCCGCCGGCGCCGAACTGCACGCCGACTTCCGGTTTGACGTGAAAGCCGCGGTCGAGCGCGCGCTTCGTAAGCGTCATCAGGTCGTCAGCAGGAGCCGTGATGAATCCCGCCGAAACCTCGATTGTGTCGAAGCCGAGCGTGCGACATTCGTCGAGGCAGCTATCAGCGACACGCGGTCCGAGCGGGAGCGCACGTTCGAGAAAACCTCCCGTCGACACCAGCACGTCGTGACGATGGCATACGTCGATGATTTCCCGAACGCGTTCCTCAGGCATCAAGCAGAACGACCCGCCGGCGAACTTCAGACTGTCCACATACGCTCCCATCGTCTCCAGCACATCCGCCAGATACCGAGAACCCATGACCGAGTAGTAGGGGCCACGGACCTCCGTCAGCCCGGATGCGCGAGGCTTCCCAGCCCGTCGATTTAACTGCAGCAGGTTGCTCAAGCTCTCCATGGCGACGACCCGGCGTGGTGCTTGCTACCCCGATCGGAGCCTGCAAGAACGTTGCGACCATACGGCTGACTCGCAACAGCCGAGCGAGACTGAACCAGATCGATGCCATCCACCTCAAGGACTGCCCGGATGCGGCGTGGCTCGAGGAAGCGGAAGTGGGTACGAGGCGTCACGACCGATTCCACGCATCCGCCGCCGCGAACTTTCATGGGCTCAGCGGCCGAGATTGCCAGGACCATGGCGCGCAAGGATGTGTCGCCACGAGGTCTCGGGTCCGGAATTCGAATGATTCAGTACTTCATCAATCGCGGCGGGAAGAACCTCAGCGCCCGACGGCGCACCGAGCTCGAGCGAGCAAAGCGGATCCTTCAGCGGCGAGCTGCCCGACAGAAGACAGCTACCAAGAAGCGGTGACACACGATATGGACCTGTCCCAGGCCACGGTGCTGATTACCGGCTCGACAGACGGCGTCGGGAGACTGGTCGCAAAGCGTGTCGCGGCAGCCGGGGCGCGGGTCCTCCTGCACGGTCGCAGCGACACCAAAGGGCGCGACACGCTCGCCATGATCCAGCGGGAGGCACCGGGATCACACGTGCAGTTCTTTCGCGCCGATTTCGCGTCCCTTGAGGACGTGCGACGTCTGGCTGACGAAATCACATCCGCTCACGATCGTCTCGAGACTCTGATTAACAACGCCGGCGTTGGCTTCGGACCGCCAGGCGGCCGCAGAGAAATGAGCCGCGACGGTCATGAGCTACGATTCGCCGTCAACTACCTCGCGCCGTTTCTCCTGACACACCTGCTGCTCCCTACACTCCGTCGGAGCACTCCCTCGCGAATCATCAACGTTGCATCGATTGGGCAGGCTCCCATTGATTTCGACGATGTGATGTTGACGCGCCGGTACGATGGCAGGCAGGCGTACGGCCAGAGCAAACTGGCGCTCGTGATGTTCACGTTCGATCTGGCGGTGACGCTGCAAGGCACCGGCGTGACGGCCAACGCGATTCATCCCGCAACGCTGATGGATACGAAGATGGTGGCGCAGGCCGGATTGCGGCCACAAAGTAGCGTCGACGAGGGTGCCGACGCGATCTTTCACCTGGCCACGTCCCCGGAACTCGATGGCGTGTCGGGACGATTCTTCGATGGCCGCCAGGAGGCACGGGCACATCCTGCGGCGTACGACTCGCGCGAGCGGCAACGACTTCGAGAACTTGCGCTCGAACTCACCGGGCAATCGGCTGATGTTACTCGTTGAAGGGTCCACCCAGTCTGCTGACGTTTGCCGTTCACGGCCGCTTCGAGCCGGAAGCCCTCTCGCTTTCCTGGCGAAGCCGTTCGAGGTCGGCGCGCGTCAGCGCGACCTCTCGTTGCAGGCCGCTGACCGTTGTACGCAGCCCATCGATCGCGGCTTCGGCATTCCGTAGGCGTCCCTCTATTCCGCCGTGAGCGGGCTCAGAAGGTTCGGCTTCACTTGATCGTGTTGATGCCCATTCGCCAGGTCCATAGCCAAGAGGTTCTTGCGATACCGGCGGAACCAATTCCTGCGTGTCCAGGTCAATGTCGGCATCGTCGGTCCGAATTCAGTACTGCTGATCCATAGTCATTCCCATGAGGTGACCATCAGAATCGCTTTGCACGCGGTGATCGTGCCGCCATCGACCTGAACCTGCACGAACAGCGGAAGGTCAAGGGCTGATCCGGGACATCGAGGCGAGCAAACGCCCCGCGGCTGATCCTCGCGGAGCGCCGACTTGCGGTCGTGGAGGTTCTCGACGCGTGGCTTGCCCCTGACTGACCACGTTCCGAGCGGAGCGAAACGTTGAGACGGCTCGCGCTATGGCCTCAGAGAACATCTCATGTCGCAGATGGATCGTGCGGTTCATCCCAGGCGCGTGCCCAGACCGGGATGGGCGCAATGTGAGGATCAGATGTTGGTTGTCCGTGTCGCCTGTGCGAAAAGATCCGCGTGCCTGCCACTCTCAAGTTGCGCTATCCGATCGTGGCTGTAGGCTGTCCATCGATGAGGCTGTCAAGTGCGGTCTCGCGGACAAGCGTGTGGTGCTTGGCGCCGTGATCAAGGAAGGTTGAAGACAATGCAGGCACAAGGAGTTCGAAAGCGTGGCGTTGAAGTGCGAAAGGAATTGTCGCCACAACAACGAGATGGATTGCTCAGAACGTTGATGGCCCGATTCGAGAAGAACATGAACCGCCATAGCGGTCTTGAATGGGCCAGAGTCCAGGCAAGGCTAGAAGCAAATCCCGAAAAGCTGTGGTCACTCAACGAGATGGAAAGGACCGGCGGTGAGCCCGATGTAGTTGATCACGACAAAAAGACGGGCGAGTACATTCTTTACGATTGTTCAGTCGAAAGTCCGAAGGGCCGCCGGAGTGTTTGCTACGATCGCGAAGCGCTGGAGGAACGAAAGGAACACAAACCCAAAGACAGCGCCGTTGATATGGCCGCCTCGATGGGTATCGAGATGTTGTCGGAACAACAATACCGAGAGCTGCAGACCCTCGGCACTTTCGATACGAAGACGTCGAGCTGGGTGAAGACACCTACCGACATCAGAAAACTCGGTGGCGCGATCTTTTGCGACCGCCGTTACGACCATGTCTTCACGTATCACAACGGTGCCGAGTCGTACTACGCCGCCAGGGGATTCCGTGGCTCTCTGAGGGTCTAAGTCTGCGTCGGTGCACTGCCTCGCGCAGCCACATTCATCTTGGACATTTTTTACCTTAGCGGACTCTGTCGGGTTCGCTGTGGCAGGCAGAAGGGAGAGCCGATGGCACGAGTTGGTCTGAGTCCCGAGAGGCTTCGTGAGCTGGCAAGGGTCGGCGCTGGGGCGGCCTTGGAGCAACTGCGGGCTGAAATCATCGCGATCGGGCGCACATTCCCCGAGCTTGCGCCCGAAGCGGCGGCGAGCGCTCAGGCAATCCATCAAGCAGGCCGGGACGCGCACGCGGCGGATGTCTGCGGCCGCGCGCAAGGCGGTCTGCGAGCGCATGAAACGATACTGGGCGGACAGTCGGATCAGGTCCGCGAGCGGCGACCGTCGATGATGGCGTTCACGCTGACGAAGACGCTGTACGTCCGGGCATTCATCGCCCGTAGCCATCGCTGAAAGCGTTCGCTTTGGACCCACGACACTGGTCCCACGCGCTGGGCGACACCGCTTCTGTCGTACGACTTCAGAAATATGGCGACCCAGTCCTGCAGTTCGAAGGCGGCCTCCAGGAACCGGCCGGCCGCGCCAGGATCGACTCCAGTCATTGGTTGCGTTCTCGTGAAGGGCGCACACCAAGCCCGACCCCTTGCTCCTATGAACGCAGAAATGGAGGGAAACCTGTCGCGGCTGATCGGCGGGCTCTGGGTTCTTCATTTGCGACTGCGGGAGGTGATGCGGACATCGGTTGCCACTTGGCGACTGATCGTGACCTTCGGACGACTTCCGGTTTATCGACCAACCGGGCGGAATTGCCCTTCACTTTCCCCAATCAGCCAGCGTCGGCTCCCCTCATGTTCGTCATTTGAGGCGGTCGCTGTCCCCGAGTCGGTCCTCCCCCGTCGCTGCGCGTTGTACGCCTTGTCCCCTGAAACACAAACCGTCCGCGGCTTCTTGTGCGGTGAAATCGACCAGGCGGTCGAATATGCAGGAAAGAGTCTCGACGAAGGCTATGCCCTCATCACGACGAACTTGATCTGGCCTTTGAGAAGATGCCCGCCAGTCGCGGGTCTGGCCGGGGTTGAGGAGGAAGCTGAACCTCCGTCAGACGCGGCGATCGGGAGTCATGTTCTGCTAGCCGTTCGGCAGCAGCACGATCTTGCCGAGTACTCCGCCTTCGCCTAGCATCTCGTGCGCGCGGCGCGCCTCTTGGAGCGGCAACCGTTGCGCGATCAGGGGCTTGATCTTGCCTTGTTTGAGCAAGTCCAGCAGTGTTAACAGGTCATGACGGAACCACGCCGGTTTGAACCGCATCAACCACTGGATGCTGTACGGCACCATGCTCTTTCGGCCCGGCTTGAACCAATTGCGGACGATGAACCAACCCAATTCAGCGGACTCGCGAATGGGATGACGCCCCTCGCTGCCGGTAGCCATGCGTCCCCCACGCATTTTCGACTGGAAGCCGTAGGTCACCACGCGGCCGCCCTCCCGCAGGGCGTCGCGGGAACGCCACAGATTGTCGCCGCCGATGCCGTCGAACACGGCGTCGACGCCGTCACCGGTAAGGCGGCGAATCTCCTTCACGAAGTCCGTGTTCTTGTAGTCGATGGGGATGCCGCCCAGTTCCCGGACCACTGCGGCCCCCTGCGCCGAGCACGTTCCGTACATCTCGACACCGGCCAGCCTCGCCAACTGCAACATCGCGGAACCGA
>WNFU01010131.1_pt1 | contig 10493 bp, 7 predicted proteins | sample 5400121 | NCBI WGS metagenome assembly WNFU01 (sample SAMN13153360, study PRJNA577476) | soil metagenome | isolation source: 100 cm soil or saprolite under grassland replicate 1 | place: USA:California | collected 2016-06-15
CCGCTTCCCTCGCGGACTATGCCGAAATGACTCCGCCCCCTTCCGCCTCCCCGGTAGCGAGCGTTGCTGGGGACGACGGGGTTTTGACAAGTGAGCGACCTCAGACGATGCCGGAGGCTTGAGATGGTGAGCGGGCTAAGACCATGCCGGTCGGCGAAACAGCAGATTACCAATCTGCGTTACGCCACATCGTCGCGGTGGGCGCCGATGTGGACAGATACAGATAGAGCGCAACACGGCGCTACTTTAGTTGGGGCTTCGCGGCGCTGTGAGTTCTGCGACAAAGCCGGAGGTTTCACGGATGATTATGAAGACGAATCGGTTATTGCCAAAGGAGGCGCGCCGTGAGCGCGAGCGCCAATGGCGCCCGCCTGGCTGCGCTCTCGAAGGACTTGCTGTGTCGCTGGCAGCAAACCCGAGAGCAGTGGAGGGATAACAAGGCCCGCGAGTTCGAAGATCGATTCATTTCCGAACTCGAGTCGGCCGTGAACTCGGCGCTCACCGGCATCGCCGATCTTGAGCGAGTCATCAACAAAGTCAGGAGCGACTGTGAGTAGCCCGTTGGGTTTGGACAGGACGCTGGAGCTCCTCGATCAGTTAAAGGGCACGGTCCAACACTGCGCCAGACGTGCCGATCAACTGGAAGGCGAACTCCGTCGGAATGAAGCGAGGCTGAACTGGCAAATCGACCAGGAACTCGAGGAACTGCAGAGTCGGCTTGCCGCGGCACGTACCGAGGTGGACGCCGAATTCCAATCGCAAAAAGAACGACTTGAACTCCTTCATGAACTACGCAAAACCAGAATCGTTCGGGCCTTTCCCGCGGCAAAGAAGCGTCACCTGAAGATTATCGAAAGTCGCGAGGGACGGCAAATCAACCAGGTCCAGCGGGAGTTATTGGAGACCCGTCGAAACCGGGAAGCGGGCCAGAAACAGACCGACAAGAACTTCACGAATTTTCAAGAAGCACTGGCCCGCGAACAGGAGGCGTTGGCGCACCTGGAGCGCAGAGCGGGCACTGCCTTTCGCGGATACGCTGCCTTTCGGCGCCTGCTCGACTCCCCGCCGGAAACGCCCACACCCGATTCCGCCCAGGGCGAAAATCGGCTGTGGGAAGAACTCCAAGACCTGCTCGCGAAGACCAAACGGGACCTGGGACGGTTTCGGATCACTCCGCTGCCGCTCCTTTTCAGCCTGCTGCCGATGTGGCTGCTGATAATATTGCTCCTCACAGTTCAGGCCGGTGCCGTCTTCATCCTCCCTCGGTTCGGTATCCAGAGTTTTCCGTGGCCGCGGGCGTGCGTTTCGCTCGCCGCGTCGCTCGGGGGCGTTTTCACGCTCCATTTTCTTGGCCGATACACCGGCAGATCTGGCGCCACGCGGCTGGCGACCGCGCTCGGGCGCGCGCGCGCGTTGGTCGCCGCCTGCGAGAGCGCAGCGTCCTGGCGCTACCAACGCGAAAGCGAACGGATCCAGACCGAGGCGGACAGCCGGACCGAACATCTCAACCAGCACTGGAACCAGGTGGTGGAAGCGGCCGAGGAGATGCGGAAGACCAGGTTGCGGCGGCTGGAAGACAAATTGTCACGCGCCTCCGCGAAAAACGAACAGCTCCGCCGGCAACGCCTAGAACGGTTGTTCCACGAACGCGACGCGCGCGTCGAACGTTTGACAAGGGACGCGGACACCGATCGCGGCCGGCTGGAGGGGTCACGCACGGCCGGGAAGATAGAGTTGGCATCCAATCAGCAGGCTGGATGGCAGGCGTTGGAGGCCGAATGGAAAGGCACGACCCGGTCCGCTTACGCCGCCTTCGCCGCCAGCCGCGACTCCGCAAACACGCTCTTTCCCGAATGGCGCGCTTCGTTCTGGGAGAACTGGAGCGCGCCCCGCGAGTTCATTCCGGCAGTGCCGTTCGGGCGCCTGAACGTGGATGTCGAACAGCTTAGCGGCGCACTGCCTCGCGATCCGCGGCTGGTCCTTCCGGGGCCGACTCAATTTTCGTTGCCACTCTTACTCGCGTTCCCGGATCAGGGCTCGATTCTGTTTGAGACGAAGGATTCGGATCGCGCCCTCGTCATCGGCGCCCTCAACAACCTGGTGCTCCGGCTCCTCGCTGTGGCGCCGCCTGGGCGGGTGCTCTTCACCGTCTTTGACCCGCTGGATCTGGGACAGAGCTTCGCCGGCCTCATGCACCTGACGGATCACGAGGACCGCCTGATCAATCGCCGCATCTGGACGCAATCCGAACACATCGAGCTACGCCTGGCCGAGTTGAGCGAGCACATCGAAAAGGTTACCCAACTTTACCTGCGAAACGAATACGCCACAATCGCGGAGTACAACGAGCAGGCCGGGCGCATCGCCGAGCCTTACCACTTTTTGGTTGCGGCCGATTTTCCGGTCAACTTTAGCGACCTGGCTGTCCGGCGCCTCCTCAGCATTGCCGTCAGCGGACCGCGCTGCGGAGTTTATGCCTTCATCCACTGGGACCAAAGGAAACCGGCACCGCTGGAGTTCGTCCCGGATGATCTCCGAAAACCGAGCGTGCGCGTCAGTGCCCGATCCGGCCGATTCGTGCTCGCGGACAAACCGCTGGAGGGCACAGCCCTGCTTCTGGATCCGCCGCCCGATCCGGCGGTGACCATCGCCCTGCTGGAAAAGGTGGGCCGCAGCAGCGTGGACTCCAACCGCGTGGAGATGCCGTTCGGCGAGATCGCACCGGAGGACTCCGCGTATTGGACGTTGGACACCGCGGCCGAACTCCGTGTCCCCATCGGCCGCACCGGTGCAACCAAGTTCCAATACCTCGCGCTCGGCAAAGGCACTCGCCAGCATGGCCTCATTGCGGGTAAGACCGGCTCCGGCAAGTCCACTCTCTTTCACGTCCTCATTACCAATCTCGCTCTCTGGTGCCGCCCGGACCAGATCGAGTTTTACCTCGTTGACTTCAAGAAAGGCGTCGAATTCAAATGTTACGCCGAGCACCGATTGCCGCACGCGCGCGTGGTCGCCATTGAGAGCGATCGCGAGTTCGGCTTAAGCGTGCTCGAACGGCTCGATGAAGAACTCCGGCGGCGTGGCGACTTGTTCCGCGGGCTCGGCGCGCAGGACCTGCCCGGCTACAAACGGGCCGGCGGCTCCGAACCGCTGCCCAGGACGCTCCTCCTCATCGACGAGTTCCAGGAGTTCTTCGTCGAGGACGACCGCGTTTCGCAACATGCGTCGCTGCTCCTGGACCGGCTCGTCCGGCAGGGCCGTGCCTTTGGCATCCATGTGCTGCTCGGTTCACAGACCCTGGGCGGCGCTTACACGCTGGCCCGCAGCACACTCGGCCAGATGGTGGTCCGCATCGCTCTCCAGTGCAACGAGGCGGACGCCATGCTCATCATGAATGACGACAATTCCGCTCCCCGCCTCCTGTCGCGACCCGGCGAGGCGATTTACAACGACGCCGCCGGCGCCCTGGAAGGCAACAGTCCGTTCCAAGTCGTCTGGCTTCCGGAGGAAGAGCGCGAACTGTGGCTGGAAAAAATCCGTTGCCGCGCCCAACAAACGGGCTGGCCGCAAAGCGGACCGGTTGTTTTCGAAGGCAACGCTCCCGCCGACGTGCGGGAAAATGAAGTGCTGCAACGCCTCCTTTCGGCCGCGTCGATCCAACCGACGACCACGGCACGCGCCTGGTTGGGCGCGCCGAACTCCATCACGGGCCCGACCGAGGCGGCTTTTAGTCGCCAGAGCGGCAATAACCTCCTCGTGGTCGGCCAGCGTGACGAGTCTGCCCTGGCGATTCTCGGCGTAGCGCTGATCTCTTTGGCGGCCCAATATCCGCGTGGCACCGTGCGATTCATCGTCCTCGACACCAGCCCGCCGGGTTCTCGGCACCGCGACTTCGTGGAAAAGATTATCGGCGCCATTCCACACGACCTCGCGTTGACGGGGAATGCCGAATTGGGCGCCCTCTTGGCCGAGCTGAGCGGCGATATGGAGAAACGAAGTGATTCGCAAAACACGGCCCCGGCCTCGACTGTTTTCCTTTTCATCCACGGTCTGCAGCGATTCAAAGCACTTCGTTACGAGGAAGAATTCAGCATTTCATTGGATGACGCCGATGCCCCACGCAGGCCCGGCAGGCAACTGCATCAGATCATCTGCGAGGGAACGCATCTTGGGTATCACGTTATTTGCACGTGCGACACCCTCAACAACGCGAATCGATTTCTTAGCCGGAAAGCGCTCAGCGAATTCGAGCTGCGCGTGCTCTTCCAGATGAGCGCCAGCGATTCCGCCAGCCTCATCGACACTCCCAAGGCTGGCAACCTAGGTCTCCATCGCGCGATCCTCAATAATGTCCAGGCCGGGACATTCGAGATGTTTCGCCCCTACGCCTTGCCCGACTTCGCCTGGATCGACGAGGCGGCGCGGGACCTGGCCCGGTTGTTGGGCTGAGTTTTCGTTCCCTCTCCCTGAGGGAGAGGGCGAAGCGCCACTCCAATCACAGGGGGTCCGGTTGCCAGAGCAGACGTAAAATGAAACCGGCAGCCAGATGACCGCAATCGAAGTAGCGCAGAGTGACACTCTATCTGTCCAAATCATCGCGGGCTTCTCGATTTCCCAATCGTCCCGCCCTCAGAGCAAAGCAAACCTGCTCGGCGCTTCTTCCAGCAACTCCAGGAAATCGCGCTGGTCCCTGTCATCGCGGACAATATCGCGACGCTCCTTCCGCAGCGCCATGAGGTGATACCAACGTGCAATCCGTTCCATTCGCGACAGTCTGGCCATGTCGCCCACTCATAGCTCGGCAATGCCGTTTCGTAAAATGTATAATGAATAGAGCCGGCCCCAATTTCACGGCCCTCAGGCCCCAATTTCACGGCCCCAATTTCACAATTGGCCCCAATTTCACCTGAATCTATCGGCGCGAAGCTCACATGCTCGAGCGACGAAGCTCCTGGAACCGACAGCCGCCGGGTCACAAACCGGACGCCGTCCCAATGAACGATCACCAGCGTGGCCGCCGTCTCCTCCACGATCAACACGTCATCCACAAAATTCGTGAGAAGCGTTTTGGGAATCTTAGTAGCGTCAAGCAAATCGAGCAACGTCAACAGCAGTTGCGACGAAAAAATCGAACCAGCACAACACCTATCCCACTGGGCTGATCGACGACCAATTCCAACGGTTGGCCTGTTGCACTGCTGACCGACAACAACAGCGCACCCACTAGCGCTGCACACGGTTTCCATTTCATACGTCCTCCTTTCACCTTTACGGTTGCGCCTCAATCGGGGCGAAGCTCACATGTTCGAGCGACGAAGCTCCTGGAACGGACAGCCGGCGGGTCACAAACCGGACACCGTCCCAATGAACGATCACCAGCGTGGCCGTGTTCTCCTCCACGATCAACAGGTCATCCACAAAATTTGTGAGAAGTGTTTTGGGAACCTTCAGCACCGCACTGGTGGCCGGCGCAGTGGAGACGAAGTTGAGACAGAAGAGGTTCTGGTTGGTCACCACCAGATCCACATCTTCCGGTAACCCGATGCCTAAATTAAAAACGGCCACGGTTCCGTTCGTGTCGACTGCGCACAGGAGGTTCTCGTGCTCGGCGCAGGTGAGGATTTTACCTGCCCAGGGACCGTATTTGCACGGATCGTTGAACACTGTCAGCACCCCTTCCAGCACCGTTCCTTCGCCGGACGACGCACCGTTGATCTGCGCCACCTTTGTGGCGTTGGTCGCGGCGGTGACCCGCCAGACTCCGCCGCTGCCAGTCACCACAATCAGGTCGCCGCCAAACACCCCGGTGCGATCCACATGGAAGCCGCCCAGCAGCAGGTTGGTGTCGCCCGTCAACGTGGCCCAATTAGTAAACACCCCGGAGCCATCAGCAGTGATTTTTCCGATTTTGCCCGGTTGCGCCGCGCCAAAATAGAGGTCCCCGGCCGTGAATCCATTGGCCGTCGTCTGCACGATGCCCAACTTGATCTCGCCGTTCGGGTCGCCAATCCCCCCGAGGTTGGACCAGTCACTGGCGGCCCCGTTGGACGCAATGCGCCGGAAATTCTTCGGATTGCCGGTGGGGTGGTTGAACGACACGATCAGCGAATTGGTCGGAGGGTGATAGTCGATTCCAATTGGAGCATTGAGGGTGGCCACCGAGTCGGGCGCGGAGAGATCATCGTTGTCGTCAATCGTCAGGCTGGCATGGTCGGGAGTGCCGACGAAGTAGGTGTTGGTAAGTTATCCAAGTCAACGAAACGCTTTCGCGCGATGGGAGTTTCCGGAGCAACGAAGAAGAAGCACAACGGACATCGTACTCAAAAAGAACAACAGGCCGGCGGACGGCTCCGGCACCACGACGCCTTCGCGGAACCAGAGATCGGCAACTCCGCCGGAAGGCACACCGTTGCTGATCAAGTCTCCTCGGTCGTATGTTGATGGCGAATTAAAACCGATTTCCAGACTGCCCAGCGATTGAAGCACCGGCTCGAAGAAATACATTTGGCCGGCCGCAATCGGAATATTGTCAGAAAAATAGAAGGTACCCACGTCCGCAAATCCGGTGATTATGACTGGATCAGTGCTGCTGAGTACCGGACCGTCGTAGGCACCTTGGCGCAGATTCACCACAACAGTGACGCTGCTGCCCGACGGCTGAGGAACCAAGGACCTCAGTTGCACGAAGCCGACAGAACTGAAGAATGGGGTGAATGACTGCGCTAGCTGGTTTCCGGGTATTCGGAGCGAGTTAACAACAGGCTCTTCAAGCGTTCCACTGGCTTGATCGACCAGCAATTCCTGTGCTGCTAGTTCCTGGGCAGAAAGGCACAGAACGGCTGCCAGCATTGCCCACGGCTTGCATTTCATATTGCCTCCTTCTTAAACTTTACGGTGTTGCTTCAATCGGGGCGAAGCTCACATGCTCCAGCGACGAAGCTCCGGGAACCGACAGTCGCCGGGTCACAAACCGGACACCGTCCCAATGAACGATCACCAGCGTGGCCGTGTTCTCCTCCACGATCAAAAGGTCATCCACAAAATTCGTAAGAAGCGTCTTGGGAACCTTCAGCACCGAACTGGTGGCCGGCGCAGTGGGGACAAAGTTCAGACAGAACAGGTTCTGGTTGGTCACTACCAGGTCCACATCTTCCGGTACGCCGATGCTGAAATCAAAAGCGGCCACGGTTCCGTTCGTGTCGATTGTGCAGAGGAGGTTCTCGTGCTCGGCGCAGGAAAGGATTTTACCCGCCCAAGGACCGTATTTGCACGGATCGTTGGAGACTGTCAGCACGCCTTCCAGCACCGTTCCCTCACCGGACGACGCACCGTTGATCTGCGCCACCTTCGTGGCATTGGTCGCGGCGGTGACCCGCCATACTCCGCCACTGCCAGTGACGACAATCAGGTCACCGCCAAACACGGCGGTGCGATCGATGTAGAACCCGCCGAGCAGGAGATTCGTCTCGCCCACCATTTGTGTTGAGTTGGTCAAGGTCGCCCAGTTGGTGTTCACAGTCGAGCCATCAGCCGATATCCGGCCGATTTTGCCCGGCCGCGCCGCCCCAAAGAAGAGTTCGCCTGCGGTGAATCCGTTGGCCGTGGTCTGCGCGATGCCCAACTTGATCTCGCCGTTGGGGTCGCCAATCCCCCCGAGGTTGGACCAGTCACTGGCGGCCCCGTTCGACGCAATGCGCCGGAAATTCTTCGGACTGCCCGTGGGGTGGTTGAACGATACGATCAGTGAATTGGTGGGAGAGTGATAGTCGATCCCAATCGGTGCATTGAGCGTGGCCACCGAGCCGGGCGCGGAGAGATCATCGTTCTCTTGAATCGTCAGCGTAGCATGGTCGGGCGTGCCGACGAAGTACGTGTTCGTGAGGATCAGGGTCAATGTCACGCTTTCGGGCGGTTCGATTAGCGTGTCATTAATCGGGGTAACCACTATGACTGCCGAGGGTTGACCGGTCGGGACGCTCACGGAGCCGGAAAGGGTCGTGAAGTCCACGCCGTTGATTGCCGATCCGCCGATGGTGTAGAAAACGGTAAGGGCCGCGCTCGTGCTCCCCGTGCGGCTGACAGTAAAGATGCCAGGATCGGGGGTGGTGCCTTCCATGCAATTGGTGTCCGTGGCGCTAATGGTCACGGTGCTGTTCGGGTTTACAGCAAAGAAGTGGTAGCCGATATCGACTGTGCCGCTGTCGGCAGCCTGGTTCGTGGTCGTGGTGTAGGCGTCCAGGCCGGCGCTGCTGGCGGTTCGGCTGCCGGCGTTGATCAAAGTGGCGAGATTGGTGCCGTTAGTCGGATAATAGAAATTGCCCAGAAGACTCACCTGGTAATCGAAATTCGTCACCGTCCTGTCACCGCCGCTGGAACCGGACAATTTCGTCGTATTTGTGCTGTAACCGTTGTTGGAGTTGGCGATGGACTTGTTGGGATCGCTCAAGCTGACATTGTCGAACAAGTTGTCTTTTGCGGTCCAAGCGACGCTGTTGTCTCTGTAATCGAACGTCACGATGGCGGTCAAAAACAGATTGTTATAACAACTGAGCGTGAAAGGAAAGTAACCGGGAATCGCTTCCTGGTAGAAAGACATCCTGGATCGCTGAATGATTTTGTTGGTCAAAGCCACTGTCATCCCGGTGCCGGAGGTGGAATAGACATCCAGATATACCCCGCGCGCCTGACAGTGAGTGAGAGTGAACGGATTGGCGCGGGAGCCGCCGAGCAGGAGTAGATAGCGCTTGCCTAGCCCGTCAGCCAGCAGCGAAGCGTCTGTAAACTTCAGCCGCACTTCCGGCGGCGTGCTGGTGTTGATGTCGATCAGGCTGATGAAGGAGACGCTGGTGGCGGTCCAGTTGGTGTTGGCCTGTTCCTGCACCGTATTGTAACGAACCAGCCGGTTGAGGTTATTGACTTGGCCCTCACTGAAGAATTTGGCGCCCGTTCGCAGTGTGGTGCCTTTAGCGCCGTAACCCGCCACAGCCACGCCGTTGGTCAAGGTCAGCGTGGCATTAGTCAGGTTCAGGCCGCTCCAGGCGTAATCGAGGCTTTCATAATGCCACCCGAGGTCCGGGGCGCCCACGTCCCGAATATCGCGGGGTCCAAATGTTGTGTTGACCGTGAAGTTGCTGATCAATACGCAAGGCGGATAGGTCGTTTTCCGGGCGAGGCGCTCCAGCAAGCCTGCGTTGAGCACGGTGGTGCCGGCGTCGCGAAATGCCGTGTCGTATGTCAGATAATGGCTGCCGGCGCCGACCGTCTGGAAAGGGTTCGGGTCGGTGGTCGCCCCAAAGCTGTTCGGCGTCTCCACCGTGTCCAAGCTTCGGTTTGCAAAACCAAATCCCCAGTTGGTGACGGAGAACAGAATGCTGTTGGTCAGGAAAATAGTGGCTGGCTCAAATAATCCGCTGCCGACCACATTGCATTGATCCACGCTCCAATGCGCGCCGCGCACCGCAAGCGGACCGCCCTGCACGAGCGCGTCGATATTGAAGAACAACGCGTTTTCGAGATTAACAGTTGTTTGGCCGAACGCGTAGAGTGGAATCTTGCACTTGACGAACTGCACATCTTGCAGCGTCAGCGCCTGGCTGTTGTTCAGTGTAATGGCAGTCTCCGCGTCGCTGAACCGCAGGTTGCTCAGCGTGGCGCTGCTGATCTTCAATCCGGCGCCGTAATAACCGGTCGGATTGCCAGTGCTGCCGGTAATCTTCTCGCCCACGTCATCGCGGTCCTTGCTCACGAACGCCGCGATTCTGTATGGGCTCGACTGGCAGGAGATGGGACCAACAATCGTGATCTGCGCGGCAGTCGAATTTGTGAACTTCACACAGGTTCCGCCCTCAATGAGGGTGGCATTCGTACCCGTCGCGCTCAGGGTCACAGGCCCGTTGCAATACCAGGTAGTATCTCCCTTGAAATTAAAATTCGTCGCCGTGGTCAAAAGCGTCCAGTCCCAGAGCAAGGCCGGCTCCCGACGGGAGGTCCCCGGCCTTGCGGATGCCATCCGTTCCCATTTATCGTCCTCTGCCGGCGGCGATGAAATCGCTGCCAGAGACAACGGCCGCTTACGAGCAGACGAAGCGGCGCTCAATCGTTCTAGCTGTTCGTGGTCGATGTGGCGCGCTTGGGCTCGGCCCTGCACCGCCGCAAGCAGCGGCTTGAGTTCCGAGTACGGCGCGCTCTCGATGAGCCAGACCTGTCCCTCGGCGTCCTGCCACTGCCGGGCCACTCTGACGGAATTTTGATTCCCTGCCTCGTCCACAAGAAAAGCGGAACCGGAGCCCAAGAGCATCGTGCCGAAGTGGAGCTCCTCGTCCCGGTCCAAGCTCCCGTCCTTACGCGTGATCGCGGTAGCCTGCCTCTCGGGCGCGGGCGATTCGAGTATTTCGTTCCAGACCTCTACGCGAACGAGAGCCTCATTCATCTGAAAATCGCTCGGCTTGGGCAATGGCCCCTCAAGCAAGAGGTCTTGTTCCAACCCGGAGATC
>WNFU01010137.1_pt1 | contig 10491 bp, 6 predicted proteins | sample 5400121 | NCBI WGS metagenome assembly WNFU01 (sample SAMN13153360, study PRJNA577476) | soil metagenome | isolation source: 100 cm soil or saprolite under grassland replicate 1 | place: USA:California | collected 2016-06-15
TCTGCCGTGCGGGCGGGAGAAGGCGTGATCCTCCACGGGTCGTGCGAGCAGACGGGGTTCACGTTCCAACCCTTCGTACAGGCGCTGCGTCACTGCGTGGCCAGCGTCGCCGACGTGGACGCCGTGCTGGGTCCTGGAGCGGCGCATCTGGCCCGCATCGTCCCCGAGATCGAGTCGCGGCTATCGATCGGCGGCGTTCCACCCGCCACGGACGCAGAGACTGCCCGTGACTTGCTGTTCGAGGCTGTGCTCGGGTGGTTGGTCGAGCTCACCCGGTATGCGCCCGTTCTGTTCGTGGTCGACGACCTCTCGTGGGCCGACGATGCGTCGATCAGCATGCTGCGCCACGTGGTCGCCCGTATCGGCACTGAACGAATCCTGATCCTTGCCTCTTACCGGCCCGCAGACGCCACGCGCGATGCTCGCCAGTTCGTGCACGAGCACCGGGGCGCCGTGACCGAGGTCGAGCTGCGCGGCTTGGGCGACGACCAGGCCCTTGACTTCGCAGAGCGTCTCCTCAATGGTCGTCTCGACACGGCCGGCGGCGACCTGGTCAGCTCCGTGTCTCGGAATGTGGGCGGCAACCCGCTGTACCTGGGCGAGATGATTCCGCACCTCTCGGCGCGGGCCGAGCTCGAGCGAGCGGGCCCCGACGTGTGGACGGCGGCCGCTCGTCACGAGCCGTTGGCCGTGCCGACGGCCGTGGGCGACGTGATCAGCAGCCGCATTGACCGCTTGGCCGAGACCACTCGTCGACTGCTCCCGATGGCATCGGTCATCGGTCTGTCGTTCGCGCCCGACCTCCTAGTCGAGTTGATGGAAGTGTCGCCGCTCGAGATCGTGGCCGCCCTCGATGAGGCGGTCGGCGCCGCACTCGTGCACCCGGTTGCGGGTGGCGACCGGTATGAGTTCACCCACGCGATCTATCGGGACCTGCTGTATGGCGGCTTGCCCTCGCTCCGCCGTACGGTCGAGCATCATCGCGTCGGCGAAGCCATCGAGCGGGTATACGCGCCCGAGCTCGACCCTTGGTTGGAGCTGCTCGCCTACCAGTTCGAGCGCGCGGGTAGCGAGGATCGTAAGAAGGCGATCGATTACTTGCGAGCAGCCGCGGCCCAGGCCCAAGCGAGGCTGGCGAACGACCAAGCGGCCGCGTTCTACCGGCGGGCGCTCGATCTGGCCGCCGCGGCCGCCGAGCCCGATCCGCACCTGCGGTGCGCGCTGCTCATCGAACTCGGCGACGCCGAGCGGCGGTCGGGCCAGCACGCGGCGCGCAGCACCCTGCTCGAGGCGGTCGACTGCGCGATCGAACTCGCCGACGGCGACAGCGCGGCGCGGGCCGTACGGGGCGCCGGCCGCGGCCTCTTCAGCGTGGCGGGCGCGATCGACACCGAGCAAGTGACCGCCTTGCGCCGCACGCTCGATCTCCTCGGCCCGGGCCGCACCGCCCAACGCGCTCGTCTGCTGGCCACCCTGAGCGCCGAGCTGCTCTTCGACGACGATCCGCGGGCCGCTGAGCGCGCCAGCGACGAGGCCCTGGCGATCGCACGCGAGCTGGCCGACCCCGCCACGATCGTCACGGTGGTCGGGCTCAGGTTGGTGGCCCTGTGGCGTCCCGACACGGTGAGCGAGCGGCTGCGCCTCGGCGCCGAGTTGGACGCCATCCGCGAGCAGGCCGGCACCCAGCTCTCTGGGCAGTTCCTGACCACCATGACGCAGTACTGCCAGGCTGCCATGGAAGGCGGCGAATTCGACCTGGCTGATCGCTTGCTGGACTGGATCGAAGAGACTGCCCACCTACGTCAGCCAACCTCCGTGGGCGTCATCGGCTCGTCGCAGGCGATAGGGACCTACACGGCCAAGCTCCGCCTCACTATCCACGCGTGCATCGCCGGCAGGCTCGAGGAAGCCGAGGTGCTGGCCCGCGACGCCTATGAACCCCTGGTCGACCTCGGGCTGGGCGGCGCCGAAGCGTTCTATGCCGGCAATCTCTTCAACATTCGTCTGCACCAAGGCCGCCTCGGTGATGTCGCGAAAACGATCGAGCGCTGCGCCGAGCGGTTCCCCGGCATTCGCGCATTCGGCTGGGCGGCGGCGGTGTGCGCCGCGGAGTCGGGCGACCTCGAGCGGTGCCGTGCCAAATTCGAGGAGCTGGCCACGGACCTCGACGCCGTTCGCTTCGACCTGAACTGGCTGCCTGCGATGGCGATGGCCGCCCACGCGGCGGCGGAACTGCGGGACGAAGCCCGGTGCGCGCACATCCGGCGGCTGCTCCTGCCCTATCGGCACCTGTTCATCGACAACGCGTCGACCTTCTTCGGGTCGGTCGAGCACTACGTCGGGATGGTGTCAGCTGTGTTGGGAGACTGGCCCGCCGTCGACGAGGCGTTTGCCGCGGCGCTAGCCGCGCACGAAACGCTGCGGTCACCGCCGCTACTGGCCCGCACCCAGGTCGAGTACGCCCGCGCCCTCTCATTGCACGAGACGACGCCGGTGGAGCAGGTGGTGTCCCTGAGCCGCGCCGCCAGCGCGTCGGCAGGGCGCCACGGGTACGCGTCAATCGCCGCGCGCAGCGCCGACCTGCTCAACCGGTTCGACGTCGCCCTGAGCTGAAACAACGAGTGCCCGAAGCGCACGATCGCTCGGCTATCAATGCCAGGCCCCGCGCGGGGCTCGTTAGCCCACCTCTCTCTCCGCGCAGGGTGGCACCAGCCACCGAACGCGGGGTGACTTACCCAGCGACGATCCCAGTCGCGGGGCGACGGACCAGCTCTTCACGAGCGGGGCCAAGAATCGGTACTGAAGTACGCGGCGACCCCACAACCGCAGCAGAGCTCCGTGGAGTTCTCGAACATGGCGCCGCCCGCGCGCACAGATCTGCCGATCCGCAGTCAACTCTGCGCACCGAGCGCGCGCACAGAACGTCACCAGACGAGTGCCGCCAAGCGCCCCCGAACGGCACGTCGGGAGTGCCCTGGACCTGGCATTCCGGTTAGTTGGCTCTGCGTTACCGATTCGGTCACGGGCAATTCGTTCCGTGTGAAATCCTGAGTGCATGTTGAGTGCCGGCGATCTCGACTGCGCGCGGCGTGTCCTCAGCTTGGCGCGCGGGTACAGGGTTCGTCTGCGCGAGGTTGCCGAGTTCCGTCCTGGCCGAGTGGTCCGATGTCAGGTCGAGGACGATGGTGACACCGTCATTGTCAAGGTGCCTGCCCGCCAGGAAGGCGCCGCCAAGAATCAGGGGACGATCCACAACGAGCACGCGGCATTGCAGTTCCTGACAGAAGTCGGCTCGGACGTCACCGCATCCCTGTTGGGCGCCGATTCTCACGCCGGCGTGCTGGTGCTAGAAGATCTGGGCGACGGGCCCTCGCTGGCGACGATCCTTTTGGCCGACGACAGAGCTGGTGCGGTTCGCGCAGCCCGTGACTCGGCGAGCGCGCTGGGAACGCTTCACGCCCAGACGGTCGGCTGCGAGGACGCCTACTACGAGATCCGCGAGCGACTGAGTCCATGCGACCGCCGAGCAGATCGATTCACGCTGCGCGGCCTCGACATCCGATCATGCATCCGAGATCTCCCGGGCCTCCTCGCTGACCACGACTTTCCCTCTTCGACGCGGCACGAACATGACCTCGATTCGATCGTCGACGAGCTCGCTGAGCCGGGGGACTTCCTTGCTCTCTCCGGCGGCGACCCATGCCCCGACAACGAGCGGATCGCGACCGGCGGCGTGAAGTTCTTCGACTTCGATGCGGCGACCTGCCGCCACGCGCTTGTCGACGCCGCCCACTACGTCATTCCCTTCCCGAACTGCTGGTGCTGGCGCGTCATACCAGACGAACTCTCGCAGGCGATGCTGGCTGCCCACCGGGCCCAACTCGCCGCAAGCAGCAGCCAAGCCGCCGACGACAGCCGATACGGCGAGGCCTTGGCCCGAACCTCGGCGGCCTGGGTCCTGTGGACCCTGACGCGCCGGCTTCCCTACGCGGCCGACGATCAGCGCGCCCAGACGAGGATCATTGTTGCCCTCTCCAAATTCTCCCGGCTCGCTGGCAGCTCGAACCAGTTGCCCGACCTGAAGGGCTACTGCGAGACGCTCCTTGCCACCATGCAGTCGAGATGGCCCGACACCACCGCCGAGCAGTACCCAGCTTTCGGCGGACCCCCGTGGTCACGGCACGGCTGAGCCGCCACCTCATCGTCCTGTCGTGCCAGCCAGCCACGATTGCCGCTCTGCAAAGATCGAGACAGAACCCCACAACAGAACGCGCGATGCTGCCCGACTCTTCGCAACGCAGATCGGCACGTCGGTGCGTTGCGATGATCCAAACGAGCAACTACGTCGCGGCAGCGGAACGTGACAGCGACTCTTAGGATTGCGGCATGGAAGAGCCGACATGGGGTCTTGGCTGCCCGTTTTTCGATCAACTCGATTTTCGTGCAAGCTTGGACGGCGGCGACACCGTGATTGAGCTGGATGTTCGGGACGACATGCGCGGTCCAGGTGGGGCGCTCCATGGCGGGCTCGTATCGATGCTCGTTGACGTAGCCGGCGCCGTGTGCCTCACGGCGGAGAGCGGACGCCTCGTCGCCACCGCGAATGCCTCGATCCAGTACCTGGCGGCTGGTCGCGCAGGCCCAGTACGGGCTACTGGTCACGCGCTACGTGTCTCATCGACGATTGGAGCCGCGGAGGTCCGAGTCATCGATGTCGGCAAAGACGATCGTAGCAGGGCTCGTCGGGTTGTAAGAGACACTTCGATTCTCCCGACCCATCTCGGAGACCAAGTCGATCCGTTCAGGCTCAGCAGGACGCCAACGCGGTCACCGGCGGCCCTGACTGAGTGGTCGAGTTTCCGGCCTTGTCGGTGGCAATCACCTGCCACGTAATGTCGCCGTCGGCCTCGTACGGACCGATCGGTCCCTCATAGCCGCCGCCGGCGCGTCTCATCTGGCGTCGCATCTCCGTGCCACCGGCGTCGACGAACACGAGCTCGACCGAGGCGACACGGCCGGGCTCCGGATCCACAACAGACGCGACGGCCGTGGTCGTGCTCTGGTTCGGGCCGATACAGCCGTAGATGGTCGCCAGCGTCGCCACCAAGGGAGCCCGTGTGTCTCGACTCGAGGCTGTCGCGTCCATAGAAATGAACAGGTCGTTGCGGCTTCCGTAGGGATCGCTGGGGGTGCCCTGGCCCTGCGTGGTTTCGGTGCCGAACGCCAGGTAACGACCGCCGAAGGCAGTTACCGCGGTGAGCGCGGTCTGGGGCGCGAAGTTCGGTCCATTATTGGTGACCGGCTGCCAGGTGTGTCCGTCGTTGGAGACCGACATGATGCCGTCGACAAAGACTTCCTGATGGCCGAAGATGCCGATTGCGACGAGAGACCGTCCGCGGACGGCGACCGACAGATACCGCGAGTGCAGCGCGGGTGCGGATATCGCGACTCGGTGCCAGTGGCGTGCGTCGGCTGAGGTCCAGATGGCGGCTCGTTGCTCGGCCCCGCGGTTCGCGATGTTTGGAGTCTGGCTGCCGACGGCGACGAGCGAACCGCGGTAGCGGACGACCTGGTTGAAGGTGCCGGTGGTCGTTGCGAGGCGTTGCCAGTGACTGCCGCCGTTTGATTCGAGGATCACGGTCACGCCACCGACGGTCGCCGTGGCATACACCGACCCGTTATGGGCGACGACGTCGGTCAGGGCCCACGATGAGGGACCTTTGCCGACGGCGTTTGTGACGTCGACGCGCTTCCAGTGCGCGCCATTGCGTGACGTCCAGACGGCGGGCTCGTAGGGTGCGGTTCCGAGCGTGGCGCCGCGAAACTGTCCAGCGAAGACGGCGCCCACAGCAACGAAGCCGGGCCCGCCGCGGGTTACAGCCGCGATCGATCCGTGGGTCGGCGTCGTGTTCTGCGCAGGGATCGGGGGAGTCGGCGGCTCGAGGTCCGGGTCGCGTACTCGACTCCAGTGCTCGCCGTCCGGTGAGGTCCAGATCGCGGCGACGGCTTGGCCCGACGCGGGATCCACCGCCTGGCCGGCGGCGACGAATCCGCGGCCCGCGGCGGTGACGTCGGCGATGGACCCTTGCTGGGGGAACGAGAGGGCTCCAACGTCGGCGGGGGCGAGGACTTGCGCCCAGGTCTGGCCGTCCCGCGAGAACCAAATCCCGGCTCCGACGGCGACGACGCCGCTCGGCGACGACGCCGACGCGTTTACCTGTGCACCGCCCAATGCGTCGACACGCGTCCAATTCGTCGGCAATGCTCGGCGGCCGCTCGTCACTCGGCTGACACCGCTGTCGCTCGACCGCCATGCGATCCATGCCGTTGGCGCTCCCAGCAGTGCGGCCACCAACGCGACGGCCGCCACCAGACCGAGGCGTCGCCGCGACCGCCTCGGCGACGGAACGATCTCGGTGACGTCGTCTTCCGAGACCGGCTCGACGCGGTCGAGAACCGCGGCGGCGTACGCTCGCAATTGAGTTTCGATCTCAGCCATCGACTCGAACCTTCAACCGCTCACGGAGTCGCCGGAGGCCGCGCGAGAGGTGGTTGCGGACCGTGGAGACCGACACGCCCATCATCTCGGCCACTTCGTCGTGGGTCCAGTTCCAGCCGTGTACGAGCAGGACGGCGACCCGCTGGCGTTCGGGCAGCTCCGACAGCGCCCGGGGCAGGCCGGGCTCGACGTCCGGCACCGACCTCGGAGCATCTGGGAACACCGGCCGCACTCTGCGCGGTCGAGCTCGGCTGCGAGCCACCCGGTACACGTACCCTGCTGGATTCCCCATTGCCGAGACTCGATCCCAGTGCTCCCACGCATACGCCAGCGCCTCTGCCGTCGCGTCCCGTGCCGTCTCGACCCCGCACAGCGCCACCAATGCCCGGCGCAGCCGCGGCTCCACCCGAGCAACAAACTCGCTGTACCCCTCGGCACGATCTGACACCCCAGCTCCGATCGCGACCTCTACTCGATAAAGGTCCCATGCCCCCGCACCCGTCACAATGAATGCGCGTTGACGCTCTGCGGAGCCGTAGACACGAAGAGGCGAGGACTGGAACACAGACTGAAGAGACCCAGGGCGACACATAGCCTCGCCCGGCGCTCGACCTGAAGTAGTCGGGTCCTGCGCAAGGACCGGAGCCAACGCCGACAGGCTCGCTGGACGCGCCGACTCCGCCTACGGAGCAGGAGGTCCGGGATCCGCTGACGCGCCAACACCTGCGGGAGCAGCAACCTGTTGTGGCTAACGAAGAAATGCTGCAACGAAATGGGCTGCTGCGGCATCGTTTCAGTGGTGTCCCGGGATCCGGACGGCAATATCTGGTTCACCACCGCCACCACGATCGGGCGCATCACGACCGGCGCCGCACCCGCCAAGCGCACTAGCCGTTGATCCCGCCGCCGGACCTTGACGTACAACCTGCCGCCGATCCGACGCTTCGGCTTAGCCGGCATGATCGTCGCCGACGACGAAGAAAGGGCGCGCTCGCCGATAGCATCCGGGGCTTCGTGAGGGTTATTCGCTCCCTCCCACGCTCCTTACTGCGCAGCCTGGCCAAGCGCTTCGCAATCGCGCTGGCCATCTCTCTGCCGCTTGTCGTGAGCGGCGTGGTCGCCGTGAACGTCGTGATCGACAGGAAGATCGACTCGATCCCGCGCGTCAAGGTCAAGACAGCTGAGAACACTGACCCGGGTGAGCCAGCGAACTTTCTTCTGATCGGGTCGGACACGCGCAGCTTCGGGGAGACTCCCGAGGAGCGGCAAGCCTTTGGTGACACATCCGCCGAGGGTGGTCAACGCTCGGACACGCTCATGGTGATCCACGTGGACCCGCGGGCAAAGACGGGCTATTTCGTCTCGTTCCCGCGCGACCTGGTCGTCGACATCCCGGGGCTCGGGAGGCAGAAGATCAACGCCGCCTTCAACACGGGCGACCCCAACACGGCACCACAGCGAGTCGTGAACACGCTCGCGCAGAACTTCGACATCCTGATCCAGCATTACCTCGAGGTGAACTTCGCCGGCTTCAAGGGCATCGTTGACGCGATGGGTGGCGTCCCCATCTACTTCGAGGCACCCGCACGTGACAAACACAGCGGCTTCGAGTTCATCCCGTTCAATTTCAAGCCGGGCTGCTACACCCTCGACGGGAGCCAGGCGCTCAACTACGCGCGGTCGCGCTACTACGAGGAGTACACCGAAGGAGACTGGCACCAGGATCCGCGCTCTGACCTCGGGCGTATCGATCGCCAGCAGAGGTTCATGAAGCGGCTCGCGACCGAGGCCTTCCGCCAGTCGCTGCAGAGCCCACTGGCCGCCAACGACATCGCGGACAAGACGATCCCCAAGCTCAAGGCCGACGAAAACCTGAACCGCGACGACATCAACAAGCTCATCACGTCGTTCCGCACGGTGGACCCCAACGATCCGAACAGCCTCCAGATGGTCACGTTGCCGACCGTCGAGGCAAGCTCGAGCAGTCTCGGCTCCACGCAGCAGCTTGCGCCCGATGCCGACACGGTGCTCGCGCCGCTGCGGGGCTCCGGCCCGCCGCCCGCGCAGCAGCAAGCGGGGCCGAAGCCGCCGGAGATCCGCGTGCGGGTGTTCAACGCCTCGGGTCAGACCGGCCTCGCCACGAGGACCGGGACCGAGCTCCAGCAGCAGGGCTTCGTGATCGCGGGCACGGGTAACGAGTCGCGCGTGAGCGCGACGCAGATTCACTACCGGCCCGGTTCCCTCGACAAGGCCAGGGTGGTGCAGAGCTACCTCGGCGGTGTCGGCCGGCTCATCGAGGACAAGGCGGTCGTCGAAGCCGACGTCGCGCTCGTGCTCGGCCAGGACTTCAAGGCGGTCACGGCGCCGCCGAACGCGGCCGCGCCTGGCAGTACCGCCGCACCAGCCCCCGCGTCCACGAGCCCGCCCGCCACGACCGCCGGCAGAAGCCCGGAGCAGAAGGGTAAGCAGCCCGCCCCACCGCCCGACCCGACACAGTGCGCCTGACCGCTGAGGCAGAGGTTCAATACGACTAGCGGCGCGTGTTCGCGCCCCGAACGGTCCGCGCTCGCGCCAAGTTTGGTGGGTCAAGCTGAGGGCGTGCCCCGCGCCCCACGGTGGTGCGCTCACCGCCACGCCCTCTGTGACCTCCTGCACCATGATGAATCTCCGGCGGGCTGACCATCCAACGCGCCATCCAACGAACTGCACGGAACAGAGCGGACGCGTGTTCCCGGTGGACGGTGTGGCCAACAGAAGCGCAGGTCAGCGCAAATGGACGGACTGCGCGGACACATCCAGAGCGACTTTTAACTCCGCCTCTAGCGACGACAGGGATTGCGGTTCCATGCGTTGCGGCACTCGGCGGCGACCGTCGCCCTCAAGCAAGGCGTGCCGTTGGAAGTGATCTCCCGCCAGTTGGGGCACGCCAGGCTATGCGATCACCGCCGACGTGTACGCGCATGTCGGCCAGGCCGCGCATCGGGAGGCGGCGGACACGATGCAGGCGGCTCTCAAGGATTAGTCCGCGTGGACTCGGCGTTCACTGAAATCCCACCCGTGTGCAAACGGTTACTTCAACGGCCCAGTGCGCGACCTAACCCGCCCGTGGCGCTTTGCCCGCTCCCGCCTTGAGCATGGCGGTGAGATACTGCACCGGGTTTCCCGACGACGGCGGCGCTGAGATCACCGCTGAGATCAGCAGGTGCGCGGGCGGCCCCTTACTCCTCGCTCGCCACCCGTGGGGCTCGGAAGATGCGGCCCACAACTGGCGGCCGGGCGCTGGGTCGGCATCCAACGTGGCGTTGGGGCCGGTGGGGATCGTCACCCGGTATGTGAACACCTTGACGCGCTTGCCGTTGACCTTGACGGTTGTTGTCTTGACCGAGCCCGGATCCCCGGACAAGCCCTGCTTGCTGAGCTTCGGGACTGGGGCGTCCTTCACCGCATAGAGGCCGGCCACAAATTGACCAGCGGGGCAGTCCCAAAGACCGCCAAGCGCCACCTGGAGGCCGAAGTAAAGCGGCTTTGGATCGCGGATTACCGCTGCTACATCGGGCGGGATCTCGCACGACGGGTCGGTGTGGCCGACGGTCGAGCGCGGGTCTAGGACGACCTTGTGGCCACTGATGGTGGCCGGAATGTAATCGGCTGGCTCGTTCGACAGCACCGGCTTCCCGCCTCGTCTGTGTCCTGCGGTCACTCGCTTCTCGGGCATCTCCAACAGCGCGACCGTGGCGCCAACCGCGATGGTGATCGCAACGATCAGCGCGGCCGCCACGAGCGCGCTCGTGCGTCGCTGCCCGAGCCAGCCACGAGGCCCCGTCGGCGCCTGCAAAGCACGCGCGATCTGCCCTTCGGTGCCCGCCGCGCGGGCGCGGACTTCCTCGACCGTGATGGGCTCGGCGGAGTCCTCGATGAGATCGTGCACCTGCACTTGGAGGTCAGGCATCCAAGGCCTCCAACGCCGCCCGGAGTCGAGCCAACCCGCGCTC
>WNFU01010140.1_pt1 | contig 10489 bp, 15 predicted proteins | sample 5400121 | NCBI WGS metagenome assembly WNFU01 (sample SAMN13153360, study PRJNA577476) | soil metagenome | isolation source: 100 cm soil or saprolite under grassland replicate 1 | place: USA:California | collected 2016-06-15
CGCCGCGGCGCAGTTGCCTTCGCCAGGTCACCGGCCAGGCACGGCCGGCACCAGCACCGGCGGGAGAAGAACGACCACCTCCCTCGTTACCGGGGCCCCCGTTCGGGCGTTCGTCCCGTCGCCCGGGCCGTCGCCGGCTCTGGTTGTCGCGGAAGAGCCGAACGGCGACAAGGAAGGTTAAGTCGGGACTGTGGGGGCGGCGCACTATTGGAGTGGGTCGAGATACGCGCAGACCCGTGGGTCGTGCGGTAGCGGAGATGCTCCGAGTTTCGCGACTCGGAAGGAAGCGGCCTGCTCCGGTAGCTCTACCCGATCGCCGTCGGGTGGCGCCGGGCCGTTTCGCTCGACGAGCAGGTAGCCAGCGGTCGTCGGCACGAAGAGGAGGTGTCCCTCGCCCGCAGTGGCCTCCTCGGGTGCCTGCTGTGCGGGTGGGGGCGCCAACTCCGCACCTTCGAGCGACGATCGCTCGGCTGGTGTCGGCGGTTCGGTCGATCCGGTCTCCGCAGCAACCTCACTCGCCGTCGTGTAACCGGCTATTCGCCTTCCAACCCAGCCTTCGAGGGTGCTGTCCACCTGCGCTTCGTCGGCGTCTCGGAGCGCGTTCTTCTCGAGCGAGAGCACAATTGCGCGTCGGCTTGGATCGACCTCTGCCACGGCCAGCAGCGGCACCAGGCGTCGCCGCCAGAAGATGACACCATCGCAGCGGATCGCCACACGCTCGTCGCCGGGTTCGTCCGATTCGACGAGCTCGATTAGCATCCCGATCCGGCGCCCGTCTTGGGCGAAGACGAGATAGCCGTGGGCACTCGCGAGCAAGCGTCGAACCGTCCCTGGGTCGTTTCTGAACGGGCCACCAGCCGCAGGCACAGCAGCGAGAGGATACGAAGCGGTCCCCTGGCGTGCCCAAACCGTCCGCGCATCAGAGGGCTAGGTACGCCCGCGATCGGTGTTGCTGTGTGTGGTGGACGAGGCTTCGGCCTAGCACGCCCCCAGCGAACCGACTCTGCCAGTCCGCCGCCTTGCGCCAATTTCTTGAACGCTGAGGAGCGGTGTCCCGGACCGCTCGGCGAGGTGCCGAGGGGCGAGTCGTCGCTCGCGCCATCGGCTCAAGTATCGGTTGCGGGCAGCCGACCTTCGTACACATGCCTTTCAGGTCGGACAGCGCGCACGAGCCAGTCGAGCCCGACGACGATCCGCCGATCCCGAGCAAGGGGGATCGGATCGAAGTCGTGCAGTTCAGCGTTCGGCGGCAGGGAACCGTCCACTACGCAGACGCGTTGCAGGTCCTTGTCGCGTGGGACGGCGGCGGCGCGGCGAGCCTGCGGCGCGGCGTTGACCGCTATCGCATCGTCAACGACGGCTAAGGCGGACGGATCCGACTCACAGCGCCGCGAGGCGCAGCTTTGCATTTCACGCTGCATCCGTCAAAACGAGTTCTCGTCCATCAAAACGAGGTCCTATTCGCGTTGCTCGAACTCCTCTTGGATGCGATCAGCCTCCGCGCGTGTCCACGCTCCGAAGTCGACCCCGGAGGAATGGTCGCCCTGCCTCGACCAAAGGACTAGTGACAGCCCGGGCGATACGCTCCGCCCTTAGCGTCGGGAAGGAGGGCCGCGATGCCGAACTACGACGTGATCGTTTACCACGACCTGAGCAGCCTGGTCGCGAGCGTCAGACCTGGAGACTCAGCGAGGGAGCTCGGCGACATCTTCGGCGAGGACATGTTCATGTCCGGCGTGTATCCGCCGCTTCACGAAGGAAAAGATGCGACAGTCGTGATCTCGGGCGGAGCCAGCCGCCCCGTCGCCGGATTGGAGAAGCTTTTCGCACGTCTTTCCTGACCGACGCAGCGGCGATCATCCGCTAGCTCAAAGAGGGGCGGACAAAGGAAACGGCAGCCACTTCTCGCCGGTTGTCGCGTTCCCAAGGCGACGTCTCCATGCGGGATCGAAGTCTTCTTAGGATGATCTAGTAAGCGTCCGGTTTGGTGCAACCCTGGAAACCGCGAGAAGAGATGTGAGCGACATCGAGATCGCGACCCGCTATCTGGAGACGATGTCGTCGCGGGACTTCGAGATGGCCCAGAGGCTGTTCGCTGCGGATGCCGAGGTGGTCGCGCCGGACGGAACGACGTCCGCCGCTGAGTTCCTCCAAGGCGTTCGCGAATGGGGAGGGTTCGACAGTCTCGACCTCAGCATTGAGGACCGCGTTGGTACCGAAGAGGACGGCGTAATCGTTTCGCGCTCAAAGCGAGTGTTCCGATGGAAAGAGTCGGGGGAGGTCGCCTACGAGCAGCCGGCCGAGGCGCGAGTCACCGTCGAAGGAGGGCGCATCAAGAGAGTGGAGATGCGCTGAAGGGCGAGGAAGGTCTCGTTCGGAGGGGGCAGCCCTTTTGTCCGCGGTTTCCCGTCGCTGCAGAGGGAGGACTGGAGCTTGATCTGGCCCGATTCCCTCTCTAGTCTGCAGACGGGCAGCGGTCTTGACGACGTCGCGCGAGGCCGTCCCCTCGCCCGCCAGCGGCCGGGCGCCGAGGCGAACGAGCGCCTCGGCCGTGGCGACAGCGATCCGCACGCCCCGGCGTTCACTCGGACGAGGGAGGCAGCGCAGGTTTGCGCTGCCCAGAGAGTCTTGCTGGCGAGCGGGGACTGCGGAGCGGCCGCTGCACGTGGACTGACGGTGCGGGGTCCGACCTCCCCGCTCGCAGCGGGTTAGGCTCCACGCGTGCGCCTGTACGCGCTCGTATGCGTGGGCTCGACTTCCGCGAGCTTGCTCGCCCTGAACGTCCAGCGCTTGCCGCACTAGCGGGGGATTCGTTCACCGCGCGGAGCACCTATATCGAGAGGGGCGAGCCCCGGGGAGAGAGCCGCGTGCGGACAAAGCACGCGGTCTCGGGGCTCGTCCACTCTCACCGCCTGCACCCCGGCACGAGCCTACGGCTGCCTCCCTGCGGTTGGGCGGCAGTGCGCAATCCGTGCGCAAACGGGCGCGGTTGGCGGACATCACGGTCCTGGCGCCCGGCCTCGGAATCACGGCCGCTTGCCCCGCCAGGTGTCACGGCCGCGAAAATGGCTACTCGAAGTGCGCGGAGCCGCCCGAACGCGAGAAGACTTTAGCGGTAACGGTTCGCGGTACAGATCGAACGGCCCGCGACAGCAGCCGTGGAATCCGATACCGCAGCCGGTTGCTGTAGCGCAACCGGACCGTGTAGTGCCTGAGCTGAAGAACACTCATCTTCTCACCGCTACCCATTGTCTCACCCGACAACCGGGCGCACGAGGACGGGACCGCATTGGGGTCGTCGTCATGGATGCCAACGGCGGCAATTGGGATCAGCGCCATAGAGGGAGCGTGTCGCGGTTCGGACGAGTCGGGCGGTCCGACGTCGTCCGACGTTGCCCAAGACCTGTTGTGTTGCTTGCATAGGCAACTAAGAGGGCGCGTAAACGGCTTCGACAAGCGCTTCTTGCGCGTCTCGCGGCCGCACTCGCCACATCAAGATCTGGTCTCGCCCCGAACTTCGTCGTCGCGAAACGTTGAAACGTTGTCCGACGCCGGCCGGGCAATGACATCGCGGTCTGACCCCATCGCGGCGAAACATTGAAACGTTGTCCGACGGCGAGCACTATTGTCGCGCTTCCGCCAAAACACGACAGCTGCGCGCTCGCCTATACCGTTCGTCGACGCTGTAGAAGTCGAGCGGCATCGCAGCGTCCTGCTGAATCGCCGCGTCTCAGCGCAATCGGAGCTCGCCAGCGGGGAGTCACTCGATCGAGACCCACAGATCGCCGTCGAGATACGCGATGGCGGTTGGCCTGACCTCCCGTTTCGGCTTGATCAGCTCGATTGTTTGGACGACCTTGTTCGTCGCGGGATCGAGCGCCACGACGCCCGATTCAGTTGTCACCCACACCCTTCCGCCGGCGAAGGCAATGCCGCGCGTCGTTCCTGCGTCGAGGTGGATCTTCGCCTGCACGAAAGCCTCCGAGTTCACGCGTGCCGCGGGAATCGAACTGGGTTCCGGAGCCGGCAACGAGGTCGCTCACCGTTTCCAGAACGTGCTCCATCAGCTGAAGGTATGCGACCATCCGCAGGCACGCCTGCCACGGCCTTCTCAGTGGGCGGAACTCGTCAGTGCGCAAACCGACCAACCTTCGAGGCCGACGCGCTGACGGTCGAATGAAACGAAGTGCCCCGCCAATTGAGCCGCGTCGAGACTGCGGAGCGCTGCAAATCGTTCCCGCGAGATGCGGCTGCGCGCATGAGATTCTGATCGAGCGATAGGGCGCCCAAGAGAACCAAGCAAAACCAAGGTCGTAAATGACTCATGTTGCTTCTTTAGGCACATAGAGAAGCTAAAACGGCTTGCGCGAGTGCTTCTACTTTGTTCTGGGCACCGGCCAAGGCGGCCTTCGCTTACTACTTAGCGAGGCGATGGCGACAATCTGGATCTGACGCAGGCCTGTGGGTTCGGTGAACTCAGTTCGCATAACCTGCTATCCGTGCGGGCTGTGAGAAAGGCGACGCTTCCGCTCTCGTTGTTCCTCCTGGCTGCCGCGCTGGTACTTGCGGCTGGCGTGTCGGGTGCCCCAGCGAAACGGCAGCAGGGTTGCGAGACGCCTGTGTACGAGAACGGACTCGACCTCGTCTTTGGTCGTGCAAAGTCGCCGGCCGCTGCCGACAAGCTTACCCAGCGGGCGGTGGCGGTCGGGTTCAAGGGCGTGAAGACCGTGCAAGAGAGTTGCACGGTCTGGAAGGCTGTTTTGCGCGGCCTCGATTCGTTCCCGACGGCGGTGGGGGTGCAAGCCGAAGCGCGGACTGTTCACTACTTCCCGACGATCGAATGCGTGACAGCGCAGCAGACCGGACAGCTGCAGGCGATCTTCGGGACGCTGCCAACGATCGGTGAACTCAACGTGGTGATCGCAAGGGCAAACAGCTTCGGCTACATCGGCCTGAAGATCAAGCGCGCACCGTGCGGCGGTTATCAAGCCTATGTCGCGGGTTTCAGCGACAAAGCCCAAGCCTTTGAGTTCGCGCAGACGGCGCGCGAGCGGTCCGGACTCCCCGTCACAATCATCAAGGCCTAGACCCAGATCCTGGCGACTGGTTCGCATATCGAGGCTGCGGCGTTGGGATAGATCGGCGCTTGCTGCGCCGCTCGGCCTATTTCGATCCGGTTGCGATGCTGCCATGGTTGGAGCGGGCAGCCGCGGCACAAGACCTAGGCGAGGGTAGCGCCGGTCGATGACCTAGCTCTCGACCCTTAGCGGTCCTCGCCTAGGGCTCACGTTGTGAGGTGCAGGGTGAGCCATCCGCGGTCTCTGCGCGCCTCCTGAGCAGTTGCCGAGCAGGTGCTCCAGGCGCGGGCCGATGTCGCCGTTCCACCAAAAGACGACAACAGGTCGCGCCAGAATCGGCGCGGTGCCTCCGCGGATAACTTCTAGGACGGATTGGCGATTCGATTGGCGAAACGCGATCGCGGGAAAAAGCAGGCCACCATGTACGTCTTCGTTGTCCTTGCCGCCGTTGTGCTCTTGGTGCTCTTGATGCTCTTGGTTGGCGGTAAGGCGGAGCTTTTCAATCTACGCCGACTCATGCGCCCTTGGCAGCCGAAGTACCGCGACGACAGCAAACCACGCTAACGACCTGCGACGGGCTGTGTCGGCCTAAGAACTCGTTTCAAAATCGGCCCGTCCACTGCGCTGAGGGCCACGCCGGAAACGTCTTCCAAACGTGGCCCTCTTCAGACAAACCTTGGCGTGTGTCCTAGGGCGAGACCTGTACCTGCGCCCAACCGCCGATCGTACCGAGCGCGAACCCGGTGATGACAGTGTCCGAGGGCAGCACGGAGTGCTGGTAGATGTCCGGGACTGTGATCGTGACCGGGAATACGCCACCGACGAGCGCGACGCCGGTGATGATGAGGTTGCCGCCAGAGTCGGTCCAGCTCACATCACCCTTCTCGTGGAAGCCGTGGTTCAGACCGGGATGGCCCTCCAGCGAGCCAGTGTGAATGCAGTCGGCGGCGGTGTAGTCGCCAGTGCCGTCTGGATACAACGCGATCCACGCCCAGACGCCATCACCGGGAACGCCACCGACGTTGTTGGCCGAGATTGTCACCTGGAACTGGGCACCTGGACCGTAGTCGGCCGCCGCCGTCCCAGCCCCGATCACAAGCAACGCGGTGGCTAGAGCCCCCGCGGCAGCGAAAACCGCAAGCATCCTGCGCAAACTGATCTCCTCTCTCCCCGGGGGCCAACCGCAGCCCCCAACGTCGAATACGTCGCCATTCTTGCGCGAAATGTTTGAGTGATCAAGGCCGAAGCGCGGATCATCCAGTCCGCGCTACTCGCCCTCCGCTGTGGCATCGGGCCCGGCTTCGCGAAGCGCCCATTCTGAAATGGGCTCTAAGCGGCGAGCGGTACGGATCGCGCTCGCGCGAGAGCCTGTGATAACCGAGCGAGCACCACGAGGTCGGCCAGTCGGAGGGGCGGTCAACTACAAACAACGGGCTCGCAGCCCATAGTGTCGGCGGCCTGTCCAACCCACTTTCTCCCTGAAGCCCCTGTCCCGGAATAGGCGATGACGCTAGCTCGGCCTCCGGACGCAAGGGCTCCATGGGGCCAACTTCACGCCGCTGCAACAGGAAACGACGCATGTCGCCATCTGGCGGAACTGCGACGCGCTCCCTCGATGCGACAGACGTTGGGCAACCCCTGCTGGGGGACGAACTCCACCGGTGCGGGCACGGCACGTCCGCGAGGCCGGTGTCGGCCGTCCGAGATAGGGCGGAAGTCGGCGGCGGCCCTTTTTCGGACGTTGGGCACGGATTGGGTACTGGGGCTGAAGGACATGCAGGGGCCGGTTCGAACCCGCGAGAGTGCCCAGGACCTGAGTTGGCTGTGTTCTCTCCCCTGCGGCAACTCAGGACGGCGGCGCCCCGCCGCAGTGAGCGTCGCCTTCCTGGGCGCCTTGCCCCGCGGTACGAGCGTCGGACGAGCGCCGCGCGCAAGAGTTGAGCCCGGGGCCGCGTCCTGATGGTCGAACCCGAGCGGCGCGAGGGTCTGATGGTCCTCTGGGGTGAGCGCGCTCGCTCGGGTTCCTTGACCGATCGCCTCGGATGCGCAACCGTGGAGGTGACGGCGGGTCTGCTGCAAGCCCGCGGGAAGGTTCTGACCTCTGCTTTCCTGATTTCTTTGCGGCGGCAAGACGGGAGTGGCCCGACCTCGGGGCCGCTTCTGGCCCGCCGCCTGAGTCCGCGATGACACCCCGTCCGCGGGAAGCGCCAACGGTGTGACGACACGACCTCCGTCCAGTTGATTCCTTGCGCATGATTGGCAACACTGAGTAGGCGCGTCTCGGGGGAGAGCCGCAATTGATGAGGGAGAGATGAGCGAGAACCTGCGGGGTCGGTGTGTCGATGGCCCCGATTGCGCGGGGGAGGTCGCGCTGCGCGACCCGATCGGCGTCCCTCGGCCGCTGCCGCGATGCGACCGGCACTGGCAGCGACGGCTGGACGCGCAGCGGCGGTTCGAGACGCTCTACTGCACGCATGTCGCGGACGTGGCCGTGCCGATCACCGACGAGCACGAGCCCCCGGCCGCCTCTGCCGCCGCCTAGAAGCTCGTAAGGTTTTAAAAACTCGATTCCGCTGCGAAACCGAGGTTCTTAGCGTGCGGCCGAATCGACGCACCCTCCGGGTGCCTCAGGTCCTTCGTCTGGCACGACAACTCGAACTGTGATATTCGCGCGCGCCTAACATAATTCGTCGAGGAGATCTCGCCGCCGAACACGCTCGACGGCGATTGCTGGATCGATGGCGGTGAGTGCGCGCCCGCCGTTCGGGGCCGCAGCTGAAGCGAGCGGTGGGGCCGATGGCGGTTGCAGTGGTCGACGTAGACGTGGAGCACGTGTTCGAGCTGACGGCGGCTGAAGGTCAGGATCCGGTCGAGGCATTCGTGGCGGACAGTGCGCACCCAGCGCTCGGCGTGCGCGTTGGCGTTCGCTGCCTGGATTGGGGTGCGGATGACGGCGACGCCCTTGGAGCGGAAAACCTCGTCGAAGGCGGCGCCGAACTTGTTGTCACGGTCGTGGATGAGGAACCGGTAAGGCTGCTCGCGTTCGCGAGGTTGCGCGCCTGCTGGGCGACCCAACGTCCATCGGGATTGCTCGTGCACGCGACGTACTCGACGCGCCGGGTCGGAAGCCACCCGGCCTTAACAGGCCGCGTGCTGAGCGGTAGCGCTTTCGTCGCGGAGTTCGATTCGGCGCGTGAGATTGGCGCTCCGTTCGACAAGATCCGCCCCGGCTCCGCGCTTGGCGACGATCAGGAAGCGGTCGCGGCGTTCAACGACGTCCTCGACGTCTGGGAGTTCGTGACCCGGCACGACAAGGAAACGGTTTGTCGCCCGGTCGATCTCAGCGAACTCGTGAAGCGGAAGCTGGACCGTCGTCGTGCATGACATGTCGACGCACTCGCAGGTGACCTCGATCGGCGCGATCTCCGGGAGCAGCGCCCGCTCGGACAGCGATGCGATCCGCTCGTTGACCTCACGAAACAGCAGCTGATTCTGCGCAGCGCGCTGTTCGCGCTCTCGAAGGCTCTCGTCCATGTTCGCTTCCCCTTGACGAAGTGCCGAAGCCGGCCGGGGGAAAGGCCTTGGAGTAAGCGAGATGCCCTCGGTCACTTCCAGGGTAGCGCGTGCCCAGCTCGCTGCCGCAGCGACGTTCCCGCCCGCGCCGCCCGTTACCTGACCGACGAACCAGCTCGCGGCGAACGCCGCGCCGCCCCTGAGGGCGAGAACGGTAGCGAGCGTGGCGACCTTCCGCCCACTGCCGAACAGAATGACGCGAAGCCGTGATACGACGGCTCCCTGTTTGGGGAGCGTGTCGCGCTTCCGCCAGAACGCGACAAGTGTCCGCGTCGTTGATCACCTCCCACGGAAAACGCGCTTAGATGGTTCGTCGGCGCACCGATGACGGCTGCCTCTTCGCTTCGGATTCGGCTCAGCGACCCTCGCCGTGCTTCCGAGTTGCGGGCCTACTTCCGCCGCCACGACGCCCTTGCGATTGACAACGACGATGGGACGCTCGACGTTCACCTGCTGAGACCGTTCTCTTCTTGTGTGATGACGAGCGCGGCCTGGTTCGCTCCTACCTGCTCGTTTGGAACAGACGGGCGGCGTCCCGGTCGAGCTTCTCGACTAGCAGCTGTCTCGGACGCTGAGCGTCTCGCAGGTGACCTCCATGCGCTTGAGCGCGCGGCAAACTATCTTGAACGCAAACGCATGGAACAGGTGAGAGTCGACAAGTGGCTCTGGGCGGCGCGCTTCTTCAAGACGCGCAGTGCCGCCGCGGAGGCAGTGCTCGGCGGCCGCGTTCATGTCAACGGCGTCCGTGTGAAGCCCTCCAAGGAGCTGCGGGATGGCAATACGGTGGAGGTGACGATCCGCGCGCTGAAGCGCACGGTGGAAGTGATGGGCGTGAGCGACAAACGCGGGCCGGCACCTGTGGCGGCGAGTCTCTATATGGAGACGCCGGACTCGGTGAGAGCGCGCGAGCAAGACGCGCTCGAACGCCGACTGACCAGACCGCCCGGCGCCGATCTCGGCGCACGGCCGACGAAGCTCGACCGTCGCCGTCTGGAGGCGCTGCAGCGCGCCCACCGGCCCATGGCCACAGATGCGCCTTGTGTGCGCAAAGAACGAATCGGCGCTCGCGCTCCGCGCCGCTATCCCTGGCTCTGAGGCTCTGGTCGCAGGGTTTGACAGACCTGGCCAACGAGAAAGAACGTGGGGCAGGGGTCTCAAGGCTTCTCGAAGTCGAGTCTGAGGGGGCCGCTTCGGGGAGCGCGCTAACCCTTCTGCGAAAGGCGAGGCAGACCGGCGCGACGGCACGTTGGTCTGCCTCGCGCTCAGGCCGGCGCGGGGGGACAAACCATCTCGGCGCCGAGCGTCCAAGCCCCGCGATTGGCCGGCCGACCTCAACGGTAACCCCACGTCGGAAACAGGTCGCCGTCGCGTTTTGGCGGAAGTACGACACGGGCGTGAGGACTCCGTTGCGCTTTCAGCGTGCGTGGACGTCGAGTCGCGGCGCAGACCGTAGCCATCCGCAGCCCACGGTCTGCGCGAATCGCGCGGCCAACCCTGCGCATCAACGAGTTTCTGTTGATGCCGCGTGCTGACGGCGCACCGACCATCCCGAACAGAAACAACCAAGCCAAATAGAGCACATCGCAACGCCATGACGTGACTGACTGCCGGCGTCAGGGAGCATCCGCTGAGCGAGGATTCACGCCACGATCCTCAACGATGCGCTCGGCGAGCGCCGAGTGTCGCCGCCGCTGCTCGGCCCTGGCGACGGCGATCGCCACTGCCTTGCGTTCCCCCACGAGTACACACAGCCTCTGTGCACGCGTGACTGCGGTATAGAGGAGCGCGCGCGAAAGCATGACAGCGTACGCAGTCGACCACGGCGCTACCACGGCCGG
>WNFU01010144.1_pt1 | contig 10488 bp, 13 predicted proteins | sample 5400121 | NCBI WGS metagenome assembly WNFU01 (sample SAMN13153360, study PRJNA577476) | soil metagenome | isolation source: 100 cm soil or saprolite under grassland replicate 1 | place: USA:California | collected 2016-06-15
CGACGACCTCCGCGCCTGGGCACAGCCACCCCGCAAGCCCGGCTAAACCCCTGCCCCGCAAACCACCACGGCGCCGCCCACACGAACCGGCCACGCCGCCTATGGCCATGCCCACTCACAGGACTTCCGAATACTTACACCGGTGCGGGCTGCGCGGGCGCGATCAAGAATGAGATCAAATGGGCGGTGAGAATGCAGCGTGAGACCGCGGCCTGCCGTGGGAAGCCGGGGGTCAAGGTCGCCGCCGATGTTAAGAGGTGCGTCGACAAATCATTGGCCAAGCAGGGCATCCCGACCGCGTTGGCCGGTGAGACCAGCGCGAGCGGCGTGGTGACGATAACGCCGACTGCGATGTGGCAGTGCCAACCGATCTTGCAACGCGGTACGGAAATCCATGAGGCCGTCCACAAGAAGACCCAGGGGAAGCTGGAGAAGAAGTACGGTGCGGGTACGGCCGCGTTCGACAAGGCCTGGGCAGCTGCTGACGACTACATCAACGACGACATCAACGCGTTCGGCGCAGAGATCCCCTTCTACAAGGAGGTGCTCTCCGCCATCGCCACCCTGGAAGGGAAGATCTGAGCATGCTGTCGGCGACGGTACGGGTGTCCGCCTCGGTACCCGATCCCCTGCGCCGCGACCGGTTGCGGCGCTGGCTGGTCATCCTTGACCTGGTCGCCGTCCACGAGGGTGAGCCGCCGGACAGTAGCGGTGTCTTGACACTGCTCGTGCACAGTCCCGCGCGCGATTTTCCGGATTCGGAGATCGTCGGGCACGTGTTCCGGATAGCCCTGACCGACCCGCTGGACCAGCCCTACACCGGCGACTTCTCGGTGCAGCGCGCTGACCGTGACTAGCCCGCCACGGTGCAGCTCGTCCGGAACCCACTCGGAATAGATGGTCTAGCTGAACGCATGGAGGATCAGGTCTGAGTAGGCATGCGCCACCAGCTTGGCAGCGGCTGCGTGCCGCGGTGGGTGCGTCAGCGACGGTCGGGCCCGTCCCACTCGGTGGTCAGACGGAGGAAGTGGGTCACACCAAGCAGGCCGAGGATGGTGCGGACCACGGGTGGTACATCTCGACGGGACTCGTCATGGACGATCCTGGGATCGACCAGGCGGACCCGGCGCCCTCGTACCTCCAGGACGCACCCGTTGCCGGCCAGCACGTTCTTGACCCAGTCGCTATCGGCTCCGTAGGTGAGCGCCACGAGGTACCCGCCCCGCACGCCGAATACGTTGACCGGGGTCCGGTACTGCCGGCCTGACCGTCGTCCCTGATGCACGATCATCCCGAAGCCGGGCGTATGCCCGGCGAACAGGCCAGTGATGCGATTGGTCACCACTCGGTTCACCCGAGCCACGATCCTGGGAATCGGCACTCGCCCACCACCCCTCCGCACGGCCGCCGTCGCAGGCTGGTCGGCTCACAAACCCGTCGCCCCGCTACCAGACCGGCATCGCCACACTATCGTGCCACCGACCCCCGACTGAGCCATGAGGTCGAGTTCGGCCGGCCAGATGTAGCGGTGCGGGCTGCGGACAACTCGATGCCGGTGACCGGAACCCATCGCTGGGCCAGCGGGACGGCCACGCGGCCGGTTCCCGATGGCGAACTCGAGCGCCTGTCCGTCGTCTACGCCGGTTGTGCCTCGCCGATAAGCCAGTCGGAGCCGACCGGTCGGACCCAGGCGTACCAGCCCATCCGGGCCAGCGCACGCTCGATGTCCGCACCGTCTCGAAACACCTTGACGATCCGATGAACAGACCCGTCACGTAGCCGGCGCACCACCAACTCGGGCATGCCCGCGACGTACGTCTCCTTGGCCCTCTCCTCGACCTGCTCGTCAACAAATATGGCCCGGCCCGAATCCGCAAGGCATCGGCCGACCAGCGACCAGAACGAGGCGAACATCTCGCTCGGCACATGGGACAGCCAGAACGCGAAGAACACCGTGTCGAAGCGTCGCGGCGGCGTCCAGGTGAAGACGTCCGCACAAACGAACTCCACGCCCTGTCCCCGCAGTCGCTGTCTGGCCAGTTCGACCATCTCCGGCGCGGCGTCGACCGCCGTCACGCGGCGAGCGGTGCGGGTCAAGGCCTCGGTCCACACACCCGTACCACACTCCAACTCCAGCACGTCACCACTCGGGCTCAGCTGGCCGACCAGATCCGCGATCCGGCCTTTGACGCCCTGCACCTGCCCGTACGCGGTCGACTCGTACTCGACAGCCCTGCGCCGGTAGTAGCCAATCTGGTCGCCTCGCACGGCATCACTCACACTGACGAGCCTGCCACGCACAGCATGACCGCAATACCTGTTCCGGACCCGACCCCGGGTCTACCGGATCGACCGGTGACCGCCGTGGCGGCGGGCTCGTTGGCCCCGAGCACGTGCACCGGGCGGTCAGGTGATGGTTGCCGGCCCGGAGTGGTCATCCGAACCGGCCGCCGATCCGTACCTCTAGATGTCACCGGTTCACGGAAAGGTCTGATCACGTCGCATAGAGCAATGTTTATCAGCTGTTCTGGCCGGAGGCTCGACCGAACCCGGGCATCAGGCCATGATGTCCGGGTGACCCCACGCCCAGGCTTTGGCCGATGGGTCGCCGCCCGCCATCCGGCGTACGGCATCGACGACGAGTCGATCCGTGCGTTGTACGAGCAGCATGTCAGGGCGCTGCTGAACTTCGTGTCGCGGCTCGTCGGCGGCGACCAGCAGCGTGCGGAGGACATCGTGCAGGAGACTCTGATACGGGCCTGGCGAAACGCGGAGAAGCTGGACCTGCGGAGCGGCCGGCGGCTGCGCCCGTGGCTGATCACGGTGGCTCGCCGGATCGCCATCGACGAGTACCGCAGCGGAGGCGCCCGCCCCGAGGAGGTGTACGACATCGACCTGGACGGGTTCTCGGCGCTGGACGACAGCGAACGGATGATACGGTCGATGACCGTCATGGCCGCCCTGCGCGACCTGAGCCGGCCGTACCGGGAAATCCTGCTGCACACCTACTTCTACGGCCGGACGGTGGCGCAGGCCGCCGAGTACCTGGGCCTCCCGTTGGGAACCGCGAAGTCCCGCGTCTACCACGGCCTGCGTGCGCTGCGCAGCCGGCTGGAACAACAGGGAGTGGTCGAATGACTCCCTGCGGTCCGCACCGTGTCGCGCTCGCCTCCTACGCCCTCGGCGTGCTGGACGAGGCGGACAGCGCTCAGCTCGAGGCCCATCTCGGCGGCTGCGACGAGTGCGTCTGCGAACTGGCCGACCTGCTCCCGACCGTCAACGACCTGGCCATCGTCGACCCGGAGGCGTTCATCCGCGCCGAACTCGCCGCCAACCTCGAGCCCCCGGCGCGGCGATCCCCGGCACGCGGCCACCGCCCCCACAGGGCCAGGCTCGGCCGGCGGCTGCGGGTGTCCCTCGCGGGCCGCCAGCTGCGACTGCTGGGGTGGGTTCTCGCGGCGGCCGCGCCCGTCGTCGTGGGTCTGGTCCTGGTGCTGTTCCCGCACCCTTCCGGGCCGGACCGATCGGACCTGGCCGGTGGCGCCGGCACACCGTCCGCGACCGTCAGTGCCGCACCGACGCACGTGCCCAGCGACGCGGCGCCGGCGGGCCGGTTCCAGGCCACCGACCCGGCGACCGGTGCTCACCTGGAGTTGACGGTCATCGACAAGCGGTGGGGGAGTCACCTGGCGATGTCGTTGAGCAACGTACAGGGTCCCTTGCGGTGCCGGATGGTCGTCGTTGACATGAACGGCCGCACCGAGGTGGTCTCGAGCTGGCAGGTGCCATGGGACGGGTACGGCACGCCGACCCATCCCGCGCCGCTGGAGCTGCAGACCGACAGCTACCTCCCCCTGGCCGGAATCAGCCGGGTCGAGGTGCAGACGGTGGACCCGAGCGGGGCCGGTGGCAGGCTGGTCGCCGTCACACCGCATTGACCCGCGTCACCTCCGCGTGCGATACGGAGAACACCGCGCAGCGGATTAACGGAGGCCGGGTAATCCCTGTCTCATTCTGGCGTTAATCCATGCGGGCCGATCTGCCCGTACTCCTCGACATGACACGACGGCCGAACACGGAACATCCGGAGTCGGCGTCCGCAGCCAGCACAGCGTTCACCGCGGAGAGTCGGAGCAGGTCGGGCCGAGGTGCGCCGGGCTGGGGTCCTGGTGACCCTCCTGGCGAGCCTGGTACCCATCGTCGTCTGGCATGCGATGGGTGAGGCGTCGACCTTCGCCAACCGGCTGCGCACCGCACACGGCAAGGTCTTCACCGTCGTGGCGGCGGTGCGCGCCGGTACTCGCAGCGACCTGATCCGCGCCGTGGTCCTCCTCGCCGTCACCCTCTCCCGTCGATCGCGCCCGCGCCGACGCGCGGCGTCCTGGTAGAAAGGTTCCAGACGTGCAGAAGATCAGACGACGGCTCGGCCGACCGCGACGGTACCGGCCGCTCCGTACCTTCGCGGTGGTCATGATATGTCTGGCCCTGGCCGGCGGGGTGGTGACCACCGCCATCTACCTCACCTCCTCGGCGGACGCGGCCGACGGGTACGACACCATCGATGCTTTGGCGGACGCCGCCCGGATCCCCGACGACCAGGGGTCGGCCGCGTGTCCGCCGGCTACCAGCAGCCCGCGGGGCTCCGCCCCGGCTACCAGCAGCCCGCAGGGCTCCGCCCCGGCTACCAGCAGCCCGCAGGGCTCCGCCCCGGCTACCAGCAGCCCGCAGGGCTCCGCCACCGCCGCGGCGGCGCCGCAGCACCGCCACCCGGCCCCAACCCCCTCGTCCAGTGCGACCCCGACGCCCCCTGCGTCGCCGAGCGGCAGCGCCGCGCCGCCCGCATCGCCGGGGTCGAGCCCGACATCGAGCCCGACATCCGGGGGCGGTGCGCCCGGTGACTGTGGCACGCACGGTGGCGGGCCGTCGAGGGCCGACTACGTCGACATCAACGCGGTCCCGGTCAATCCGGGCGCCGGCGGCCCGGCCCCAGGGCGCGGCGCCTCCCGGGGCACCTTCACCTCGCGGTGCGGCACCAACGCCAACGGCCACCGCAACCCCGACAACTTCATCGTGGCTTTCGGCGTGTCCAACGGCGCCCACCACATCCACGACTACGTGGGCAACCTCTCCACGGACGGCAAGTCCACCGACCAGAGCCTCGCCGCGGCCGGGACCACCTGCCGGTTCGGCGACCTGTCCACCTACTACTTCCCGGTGCTTCGCCGGCTGGGGACAGAGGCCGGAGACGCCAACGCACCCGGCGGCGGCAAGGACGGGAACGTCGGTACCATCCTCAGACCGACCGCGGTGACGCTGGAGTTCCGCGGCAACGCCCGCAGCTCGGTCGTGGCCATGCCCCGGTTCCTGAGGATCATCACCGGTGACGCCAAAGCGGTCACCAACGGACCGGCCAACGCCCGCGCCCAATGGTCATGCGTCGGGTTCAGCAACCGGACGACGACGAAGTACCCCCTGTGCCCCGGCGGCCGCGGCGTGCAGCGGATTCTCGACTTCGCCAGCTGCTGGGACAGGAAAAACACCGACAGTACAAACCACCGCTCGCATATCGTCTTCCCGCTGTCGAGCGGGCGCTGCCCGAGGAACACCACCGCGGTACCGCAATTGCGGATGACGATCACCTACAACGTTCCGCGGGGCCGGTCGTTCGCGGTGGACACTTTCCCGGAGCAGAAGCACAACCCGATCACCGACCACGCCGACTTCGAGAACGTCATGCCCGACCGCCTGATGAGTTTCGCGGTGTCTTGCATCAACGGGGGACGGAACTGCTGAACCGACCGGCTGGCTCCACCCGGCCGATCCACTCCAGCAGATGCCGGGCTGCAGAGGTAGGCGGGGGCGTCCACGACCGACGCCCCCGCCACCGCCCGGTCCGTGGCCCGCGCCCGGCCGTACCACCGGTGACGCAGACAGGCCCGGCAGCGCGCCGGTCGGCAGCGGTCATCCGCGGGACGCGGCCAGGGTGACCGGAACGGCGACCAGGTTGATCCGGGACCCGTCCTTCGCGGACACCTCGTACGCCTCGACGGTGCCGTTCTGCTCGCTCCCGAGCCGGTACCCGACCCCGACGCTGTAGTCACCGCGGCAGCCGGTACCGCACGTCGCCGTGGTGAATGCCGTGGCGAGCTCGCGACCGGACGCGTCGAGGATCCGCACGGTGACAGTGGCCTCGAACACGTCGGCGGTACCGGCGACGGTCACCGGGCTGCCCACCCGCTGGCCGATGACCGGGCTCGTCACCACGATCGCCGGCAGCAGATCGCCGTAGTCGCCCCGCCCGACCGGCTGTCCACCCGACTGGAAGCCCACCTTCGACACCGTCGGGAACTGGGTGAGGGTGTATACGACCTGGGCCTGCCGAAGCCGGACCGCGTCGCCGCCGCCGGAGTAGAAGACCGGGGCGGCGTTGACCGTCGCCACGCCGCCCGCGATGCGGACGACGTCGAAGGTGGTGCCGGCGGGCAGTCCGGTGACCAGTCCAGCCGAGGCCTCGACCGGGGACGGTCCGGCGACCAGCTCGGTGAGCGCCAGGCGGGAGGTGGCCGCGGTCGCCGGACGGGTACGCCGGGTGGGGACGATCTTCCCGGCGTGCGTGAACCACAGCTCGATCGTCACCGTGCCCGGCGGTGCCCCCGGCCGCGTGTCCCCCGGCGCGGGGGTACCCGGTCCGGGCGCTGCGGTTCCCGACGTGCTCGACGGCGCCGGCCCCGACGGTGTACCGGCCGGGCCGGGCGTGGTGCCGGGACTCGTCGGGTTCGCGGCGGTGGGCGCCGGTCCCAGCGTCCCCGAGCGCCCACCCGAGCACCCGGCGGCCGCCAGGAGGACCGCCACGAGCAGGGCGACGAAGAGCTTCACGATCGGCCCCCTTCTCCGGTACCTCGCGCCTCACGGTCCCCGCCGTCGTCCGCGGTGGTTGCACCGTCCGGTAACCGTTGCGTAACAGGCACCTCCAGCCAGAACTCGGTGCCGACGCCGACCTCGCTGCGTACCCGCAACCGGGCGCCCAGCAGCCGGGCGTTCTCCTGGGCGATGGCCAGCCCGAGGCCGCTGCCGCCGCCGCTGCGGGCCGGGTCGGCCTTGTAGAAACGGTCGAAGACGTGCGGCAGGTGCTCGGCCGGGATGCCTGGACCGTCGTCGCTGACCCGGATCGTCACCGCCGACCCGTCGACGCACACGCGGGCCCGTACCTCGCCGTCGCCGTGCTCGACCGCGTTGGCGACCAGGTTGGCCAGTACCCGTTCCAGCCGGCGTGGGTCGGTGTGCAGCGTGACCATGTCACCGGTGACCGCCACGCGGTCGCGCCAACCCCGCGCCTCGACGATCGAGCGGAGCAGCTCGGTCGGGTCGACGGGCCGGCGGAAGACCCCCTCCTGCCCGGCGTCGAGCCGGGAGATCTCCATCAGCTCGTCGACCAGGCGGCGGAGCCGGACGATGTCGGCGACGAGCAGCTCCGCCAGGCGGCGGACGTCGGCCGGCAGGTGGTCGAGGTGCTCGCGCAGCAACGACGCCTCCGCCACCAGCGCGGTGACCGGCGTACGCAGCTCGTGCGCGACGTCGGCGGTGAACCGGCGCTCCCGGGCCTGCGCGGCCGAGAGCGCGGCGATCTTCGTCTCCAGGGCCGCGGCCATCTCGTTGAACGAGGCCGCCCAGGCGCCGAACTCGTCGCGGCCCCTGACCGGCAGCCGGGTGGCGAGCAGCCCCTCGGCGACGGCCCGGGCGGCCTGGCTGGCCCGGCCCACCGGCTCCAGGGTCCGGCGGGCGAGGACGTGGCCCACGCCGGCGGCCAGGAGCACCACCACGACCCAGCCGGCGACCAGCGCGTTGCGCAGCTCGCCGAGGTCGCGGTGGATCCGGTCCTCAACGTGCAGCACGTACAGCTCGGCCGTCGATCCGGGAATCCGACCGCCGACGACGAGCAGGTAGGGCGGCGCGTCCCGGGACGGCCGCTCGTAGGCGAGCTGCCCGGCGGCCACGGCAGCGCGCAGCTGCGGACCGAGGACCGGGGCGAACGCCGGGTTCGACGGCGTGACGCGCTCGCCGACGGCCAGCACCACATGCCGGCCGCTGTGCTCGAAGCTGGCCAGCAGGCTGGCCCTGCGCTCGTCCTCCAGCGGCAGGAACTCCCTGGCGAGGACGAGCTGGTACCGGGCGTCGACCGCGGCCTGCTGCACCGAGTCGTCCAGCCGGGCCTGCCGCACCATCAGGTACGACCCGACCGCGAGCACGGCGGCGGCGACGCCGGCGACGAGGACGAACGCGACGGTCAACCGGCGCCGGAGGCGACCGGGCGGCACCGCCCGCGCGGCCATCCCGCCACGTCCTCAGGGTGCCGACAGCTTGTAGCCGGCACCGCGGACCGTCTTGATCAGCTTGGGGTGGGCGGGGTCGTCCTCCACCTTGGCCCGTAGCCGCTGCACCGCCACGTCAACCAGGCGGGAGTCGCCGAGGTACGAATAGCTCCAGACCCGGTCCAGCAGGACCTCCCGGGTGAAGACCTGACCGGGCCGCCGGGCCAGCTCCAGCAGTAGCCGGAACTCGGTCGCCGTGAGCGGCAGCTCGTGCCCGTCCTTGTGGACCGCGAAGCGTCCCGGGTCGATCTCCAGCCCACCGACCGACACGGTGGTCTCCGCCACCGGTGCCGACGCCCGCCGCAGCAGCGCACGTACCCGGGCCACGAGTTCCGGAAGCTCGAACGGTTTCTTGACGTAGTCGTCGGCGCCGCACTCCAGACCGACGACGACGTCGATGGTGTCGGTCCGCGCGGTGAGCATCAGGATCGGCACCTGGCTGGTGCGGCGGATCTCCCGGCAGACCTCGAGGCCGTCCAGGCGGGGCAGCATGACGTCGAGCACGATCAGGTCGAGCTCCGAGGCCCGCCACACCGCGAGTGCCTCGCGGCCGTCGACCGCCGAGCTGACCCGGAACCCGGCCCGCCGCAGACCGATAGCGGTGACCTCCCGGATGGAGGCATCGTCTTCCACGACAAGCACGCGGCCCTCCATAGCATCGTCAGCGTATCTCGCGATTGACATTGCCGGTCCCGCCTCTCGGCACGCGCCTGTGGTGGTGGCGGCCCGGTCGGCGCCGGACCGCTACCCCCACCGGCCGCTTGTTACGCCAGCCACTGATGCGCGATGTCCAGGACGATCCGGCTGTGCGTGTCCGGACCGGACAGCACGAACACCCGGAACGGCAGCTGTGCCCGCACCCCGACCGCGAAGGAGGTGTAGCCCTCGAAGCTGCCGCCGTACACCACGTCACGCAGCGTCCGGTAGCCCAGGACGTTGGCCACGTGGTCGCCGGGGCGCTGGGGGTAAGTGGCGATGCCCGACTGGTCGTACACCGGGTCCAGCAGCACCACGTTCAGCACCGCGCCGCCGGCCGTGTACGGCGAGAGCGCCAGGCCCTGTCCTTGGGTGTAGGCCTCGCCGTAGTTCACCCGGTAGCCGTTGGCCGGTCCGGCGAACTCGAACACCACCCGGTCGAAGCAGTCGTGCTGCCCGGTCCGCGTGGTCACCAGCGGCGCCTGGCTGAGCGCCCCACCCGACTTGGGCAGGCTCCCCCACGTGATGCCGCAGTACGGCGTCTCGGTGGTCGCCGCCACCGTGCCGGTCGCACCGGCCGGACCCCCCGCGATCACCAGGCTACATAGCATGACGCCCAGCGCCACGAGCCCACTTCTGAGTCTCATCGTGCCCTCCTTGATCGAGTCGCTCGGAGCGGATCCACCCCAAGTCCACGCTCGGTCGGTCGTGCCACGGCAGCTTCGCCATGAGGTAACGCGGGCGTAACACCGCAGCAGGTGGCGCAGCCCCCGCCGGCTCGCCGGGTGGCACCGACGGCCGGGCCACCCGATGATCGAGCCCATGGAGGTATTGAGCAGCCGCATCCTGGTACGCCCGGCCAACCCGGAGCGCAGTCGCCGGTTCTACCGGGACGCCCTCGGACTGGCGATCTACCGCGAGTTCGGGCCGCCGGACGATCCGGGATTGGTCTTCTTCCTTGGCCAGGGACTGCTGGAGGTGTCTGGTGCCTCCGACGGCCAGCCGGGAGGACCGCTTCGGATCTGGTTGCAGGTCCGCGACATGCGGGCCGAGTGTGAGCGTCTGGTCGCGGCCGGAGTCACGATCACCCGGGAGCCTCGGCGAGAGCCCTGGGGGCTGGTCGAGATGTGGATCGAGGATCCGGACGGGGTCCGGATCGTGCTCGTCGAGGTCCCGGACGACCATCCGTTACGGCGCGACGCACGCTGACCCGCCGTGGTACGGCGGCTTCGTGGCAGCGGGGCGACGGATCGCGGATCTTTACGGCCTGGGCACCGAGGAACGCCCCGTGAAGCGGGCGCGAGGCCGCTTCACGGGGACGCCGATGGGTCAGTTCGTCGCGTAGACCTTCTCGACGAACTCGGCGAGGCGGTGCTCGTCGAGGTGACGGGCCAGGTCGGCCTCGCTGATGATGCCGACCAGG
>WNFU01024571.1_pt1 | contig 10488 bp, 10 predicted proteins | sample 5400121 | NCBI WGS metagenome assembly WNFU01 (sample SAMN13153360, study PRJNA577476) | soil metagenome | isolation source: 100 cm soil or saprolite under grassland replicate 1 | place: USA:California | collected 2016-06-15
CTCCGCGAGCTTGGCTCGCGGAGCCGTTTCAACCCGCTTCTGGGTTACAGGTCCGTTGCGAAGGAAAGGTGCGATCGTCTCTTATCGGTTGTGCATCGTCCGATCAGGAGCCCCGTGGCGTTAGCGTGTGGCTTCGTGAGAACTGAACGACCGTCTGACCCTCCGCGCACGTACTTGAAGGTTCCGTTCAAGTGGCCCGGCGAGCGGCCGATGCGCCGCGACCCTGACCCACCCCTCGTCACCTGGCAGCGAGCAGTCGACTTTCCCGATCTGACGCAGCTTGTCGGGGCGATCCTGGCCGACTCTGTGGATGCGTCGGACGCTGAGGCTGTCGAAGTGCTTGGCCCGCGGGGTGCCGCTGAGAGAATCCTCTCGCCACCAGAGGGCTACAGCCACCTCACCGAATGGTGGCAACTGCTCAGGTATGGCGATGCAGCGGCTGGATTCGTCTTGCCCGTCACCTTCGACGGTTGCGCGCGCGACGGTCTCGACGAGGGAACGATCTACCATATGGGTGTCGTCCCGAGCTACCGCGGGCGCGGCCTCGCGCGGCTGCTGCTCCGGAAAGCAACGCAGACGCTTGTTGATCATGGTGTCTGGCGAATTTATTGCGACACGGCAGCGGCAAACGCTCCGATGCTCCATCTCTTTGAGAGTGAAGGTTGGACACGTCTTCCTGCGGAAGAGAAACTCGTCGCCCTGCCGAGCAGATGACCCGTGGTCGCGCTCTACGAACCGCGTCCGATCCATTCCTCGCCGCCCTCGTAGACCTCCTTTTTCCAGAGCGGCACCTTCTCCTTGAGCGTGTCGATGGCGTCCTTGCAGGCGGCGAGCGCGTCCTGACGATGGGGTGCGGAGACGGCGATCACGACTGACGCTTCTCCGATCTCGATGCGGCCTGTTCGATGGTGGATCGCGATCTCTCGGATGTCGTAGCGGCCTTTCAGCTCCTCCGCGATCTCGGCCATGACCTGTTCGGCCATGCCCTCGTAGGCCTCGTAGTCGAGGTGCAGGACGGTACGGCCGCGTGACTCGATGCGCGTCGTCCCGAGAAACGTCGCGATTGCGCCCGCCTCGTGTGACCGGACCTCGTCGACGACTGCTTCGAGCGAGAGCGGTGCGTCGCTGAGCCTGAAGGAGCCGCCAGACACGGGCGGCACGAGTGCGATCTCGTCGCCGTCGGCTAGCTCGCGGTTGCGGTCGGCGTACTCTTTGTTCACCGCGTAGAGGAGCCCGGCGGGCTCGTTGCCGAGATCGAGCCTGTCCCAGACGTCGCCGACCCGCGCAACGTCGTCGAGCTCGCGCTGCGCCCAGCCTGCACGCTCCCGCAGACCCGCGAAGAGGCGGACGGTCACCCGCATGGATTGAAGGCTACGTCTGCGAGGACGCCGTGTGCGCCTGCCGCTGAGCTCGAGTCGTCCGAAGCGCTACGATCGAGCGACGGTCTCCAACGGTGCGCACGCGTGCCGGGAGGTGGTGTTTATGGAACAGACGATCGGCACCTGAGGCGCGGCCACCCCGGCTGACGCCTGCACACCACCAAAGGAGACATCATCAATGCAATCACAGGCCCTTCAAGGCCTCGTGGTCGCGCCTGTGGAAGACGACCGCGACCTCGAGGCGATGATCGCCGTCCGTTCGGCGGCTGACCCAGAGCGGCCGGCGCCGCGAATTCAGAACCTGCGCCACAACCTCGCCAGCAGCGAGACACTCGTGTACGTCGTCGCCCGCCTCGATGGCGAGCCTGTTGCGTGCGGCTTCGTCGATCCCTGGCCTGCGGATCACGCGGAGGCGCATCTCATCGTCGTGCCGGACGCTCGCGGTCGCGGGATTGGATCGGCGGTGCTGGCCGACATCGGTGCGCGCGCGCGTGCGGCCGTAAAGAACGAGCTCCAGGGTGAAGTCCGTGAGAACGATCAGGCGTCGCGCCGGTTCTTCGAGCGTCGGGGCTATCGCGTCGTCGGCGGGGAGAAAGCCGTCGCGCTCGACCTCAGCGAGATCGACGCCCCCACGCCGGCTCCACCGCCCGGGGTTCGCATCGTTTGCCGTGCTGACCGCCTGGACATCCTCGAAGATCTGTATCCGATCGGCGTCGAGGCGGTTGAAGACATACCGGGCATGTCCGGTGTCCCGAGCTTCGAGCAGTGGCGCGCGATCGACGTCGACCGGCCGACCCGGGTTCCCGAGCTGTTCTTCATCGCGCTCGCCGGCGAAACTCCGATCGGCTACGCGACAATGGACGACCTCGGCCGTGACGCGTGTCACGGTCTCACGGCGGTCAGGCGCACGTGGAGGCGGCGCGGCGTGGCCACCGCCCTGAAGCAGGCGCAGATCGCCGCGGCGAAGAACGCCGGCTTTCGCCGGCTCGTCACCGGCAGCGAAGAGCGGAATACGCCGATGCGCAACTTGAACGCCAAGCTGGGCTACCGGCCGGAGCCGAGCCTGAGCGAAGTCGTCCTGCGCGGTCCGGCCGACGTACGATTGCCGGATGGCGACGACTGAGGGCGGGCGCGAGACCGAGTCCGGCATCGAGGTCAAGCCCGTCTACACGGCAGAAGATGCGCCGGAAGAGCTCGAGCTTCCGGGCGAGTTTCCGTTCACGCGAGGGCCGTACAGGGACATGTACCGCGGGCGTCCCTGGACGATCCGCCAGTACGCGGGCTTCGCCTCCGCCGAGGAGACGAATCAGCGCTTCCGCTACCTGCTCGACAGGGGCCAGACCGGGCTCTCGGTGGCGTTCGACCTGCCGACGCAGCTCGGCTACGACTCCGACGACGAGCGCGCTCTCGGCGAGGTCGGCCGCACCGGCGTCGCAATCGACTCGATCCTCGACATGCAACTGCTGTTCGACGGCATCCCGCTCGACGAAGTGTCCACGTCGATGACCATCAACGCGCCGGCGGCGCTTCTGCTGCTGCTCTACGAGCTTGTCGGCGAAGAACAAGGTGTGAGCGGCGACCGGCTGCGCGGCACCGTGCAGAACGACATCCTCAAGGAGTACATCGCGCGCGGGAACTACATCTTTCCGCCCCGTCCTTCGATGCGGATCACTACGGATCTCTTCACGTACTGCGCCGAGCGGATCCCGAGGTGGAACACGATCTCGATCTCGGGATACCACATCCGGGAGGCTGGCTCGACGGCGGTGCAGGAGCTCGCATTTACCCTCGCCAACGGGATCGCCTATTGCGAGGCTGCAGTGGAGGCGGGGCTTTCGCCGGACGAGTTCGGCGAGCGCCTCTCCTTCTTCTTCAACGCGCACAACCACTTCTTCCAGGAGGTGGCGAAGTTCCGGGCCGCGCGGCGACTGTGGGCGCGGATCATGAAGGAGCGCTTCGCCGCCACCAATCCAAAAGCGCAGGCGCTGCGCCTCCACGCGCAGACGGGCGGTTCGACGTTGACGGCGCAGCAGCCGGAGAACAACGTCGTGCGCGTAGCCGTGCAGGCCTTGTCGGCGGTCTGCGGCGGCGCGCAGTCGATCCACACGAATGGTTTCGACGAAGCGCTAGCCCTTCCCACGGAACGCAGCGCGCAGATCGCCCTGCGCACGCAGCAGCTGCTGGCGCACGAAGCTGGAGGGACCGATACGGCAGACCCGCTCGGCGGCTCGTACTTCATCGAGGCACTGACGGAGGAGCTCGAAGCGCGAGCCTGGGAGCTGATTGAGCGGATCGACGAGCTCGGCGGTGCCGTCGCGGCGGTCGAGCAGGGCTTCGTCCAGGACGAGATCGACCAGGCCGCGTTTCGGTGGCAGCAGGAGGTCGAGGCAGGCGAGCGCGTCATCGTCGGCGTCAACCGGTTCACCGAGGGCGACGAGGAGTCAATCGAGCTTCATCGGCTCGACCCAGAGGCGGAGAGGCGCCAGCTCGAGCGCACGACGCGTGTGCGCGCGGATCGGAACACGCAGGAGGCGGAGGCGGCGCTCGCTGCGGTTCGCGAAACCGCGCGCGGTCAGGCGAACCTCCTCGTTCCGATGCGCGAGGCCCTGCGCGCACGCTGCACGATCGGTGAGATCTGCAACGAACTGCGTGACGAGTTCGGCATGTACGACGCCCAGCGTTGAGCTCACGCGGCTTTTCCGAACTCGTCCTGATCGTCGAGGACGTGCCGAAGGCGGCACGCTTCTACGAGGACGTCGTCGGGCTGACCGTCCACCACATCACCGGGGACGAATGGCATGGTTCTGGGCGGGCAAAGTGGGCCCTCCCCAGCGCATCGGACTGCATCGCGGCTCGCTCCTGTTCGAAGAGCACTCGCCTCTCCCTCTGAAGGCGAGCGCTTCGGCCGTGCCCACTTCGCCTTCCTTCTACGACCCAGACGCGAACCTGCTCGAGTTCTGGTCGCCCGATCCCGGCTAGGCCCAGGGCAATCCGTTCCAGTTGTCAGGCGGGCCGGGCTGCCACTTCGGGAACGGCGCATAGGCCTCCGCGGACGATGTCGTCCCTCGACGCCCGCACCGTGGCGGAGCGCCAGCTCGGAGTACACGTAGACGGTGCCCCTCTCCGGCCACCCCTTTCGCGCGCCGGTCATGAAGATCACGCACGGACCGTCCCCTGCCCCGACGAAGCCGTGCTCGGTGTTCGGCGGGCAGTGCACGAAATCCCACGCCTTGAGTGCTCGCTCCTCGCCCTCGATCAGGAGCAGACACTCGCCGGCGAGGACGAGGAAGTCCTCCTGGTTGGCCTCACGGTGATACCTCCCACCTGCCTGTCCGGGCTGGAGCACAGCCAAGGTGAAGCCGACGTCGGGGAATGGCGCATCGTCGCCCTCGATGATGAAGGCGGCTCCGAGAACCTCGTTCGTCACCCATGCCCCGTCCCGGACGTTGACGACGAACCAGCCTTCGCTTACGGGCGTGAGGCCTGCATCCAGCCGTTCAAGACGTGCTTCCTGGACCATTTCTGCTCCTCTCCTCCAGCTACTGGGCCGATGCGCCCGAGTCGTGGCAGCCGCGCGCAAACGGCTTCCGTTCGGGCACCTTGAATATCTTCGTAAGCTCGGAAACGTGGATGACCGAGGTCGAGTCGGACACGTCGATCAACCTAAATGCCATGAGAATCCTGCTTGTCTCCCAGATGTACCCGGGTCCGGCCGATCCCGACCTCGGCGTGTTCGTCCGCGGTCTGGAGGAGCAGCTCGCCGCGCGCGGGCACGACCTGGAGCGGGCCGTTCTCGACCGGCGTGCGGGCGGTAAGCGGCGGTACCTCGAGCTCGCGCGTGACACGGTCGCGGCGGCACGCCGCTTCCGCCCGGACGTCGCGTACGCGCACTTCCTCGTCCCGACGGGTTTGATCGCTGCCCTCGCTGGCCGCGCGCCGCTCGTCGTGACCGCGCACGGCCAGGACGTGGCGAATGTGGGGGCGATCCCCGGCGTTCGGGCGGCCACGCGCCTCGTCGCGCGGCGAGCTGCCACGATCGTCGCGGTCTCGGACTATCTCCGGCGCGAACTGGAGGCGAAGGTGCCCGAAGCGCGTGGCAAGACGGAGGTCGTCGACTGCGGCGTCGACCTCGAGCGGTTCAGGATCGAGCCCGCGCCCGACGGGGACCTGCGCTTCCTCTGCGTCGGCTCGTTGATCGAGCGAAAGAACGTCGTCCGCCTTGCGCGCGCGTTCGAACGCCTCGGCGAGGGCACATTGACCTTCGTCGGCGGGGGTCCGCTCCGACCGCAACTCGCGGGAAGAGCAGGGATCGAGCTCTCCGGTGCGCTTCCGTATGACCTGATCCCCGGACTCATCACCGCCTCGCACGTCGTCTGCCAGCCAAGCTTGATCGAGCCCTTCGGCCAGGCCACGCTCGAGGCGATGGCATCTGGACGCTCGGTCGTCGGAACCCGCGTCGGGGGCCATCCGGAGTTCGTTTCGCCGGAGGCCGGCGTCTTGGTCGACCCGACCGACGAGGATGCTCTCGTCGCTGCCCTAGGTCTAGCGGCGGCCCTCCCGTGCCCGAATCCCGCCGCCCGAGCTGCGGCGGAGGTGCACGATGTCAGGCGTCAGGCCGTGAGGGTGGAGGCGATTCTGGAGCGAGCCGCTCGTGGTTCGCAAGCCTGATCTCGACGCACGAGTCGCCGGTTCGTCCGGGTATGCGAGAAAAACCGCGTCGCCGCAGAGCTGGTGGACGCGGGCCTCGAGGTCGTAGAGCGTTGATACCCTGGTAACCCCATGGTTCAAGCGCTCGCCGTCATCCAGGTACTCGTCTCAATGGCCCTTTGCGGGCTGATCCTCATGCACTCAGGGCGAGATGCAGGGCTCGGCGGAATGGGCTTCACGCCCGCGTCGCAGGGAGGCACGCACATCGTCGAGCGCAACCTGACGCGCCTGACCGTCGTCGTCGCCATCATCTTCGTGGTCAACTGCATCGCGCTCTTCCACGCGCTGGCGTAGCGGCGCTCTGGACAGCCGCGGTGCTCGTCGCCGGTGGCTGCCACTCGCAGGGCACAGCGTCGCGGGCCGAACGCGCTGTCGGGCCGCTCGGCGTCGTCCGCGTCGCCCTTGCCGGCTTTCGCTGGCCCCTCGATCCGGCGTTTGCCGAGGGACGCGACGAGACGACGATCGCCCGGACGCTGTACGCAACGCCGCTGCGCACGGATCCTGCGACCGGCGCCGTCGTCCCCGGGCTCTGCAGCGAGTGGAAAGCGACCGGTGACTTCCGCGAGTGGCGCTTCACGTGCCGCTCGGCCGCTTCGATCGCTGCCGCGCTTCGCCGCGTCGTGCGGCTGCCTGACGCGTCGGCGGGCTGGCTCTTTGCCGACGCGACACGCATTTCCGCCGAGGGCTCGACCCTGCTCGTGCGCCTGAGTCATGCGTGGCGTCGCTTCCCCTATGCGCTGACGTCCATCGGCGCCGCCCCGCGGTCCGTTTCCGGCCGGTTCCAGCTCGTGAGCGGCTCCCGGGATCGAGTCGTCGTCCGGAGCTCCCGCCTGACCGTCGTGTTCCGTCGCCTCGGGCCGCGCGCGGCGGTGCACGAGTTTCGTCGCGGTGCGCTCGACGAGGCGCCCGTACCTCTCGGCGACCTCGCAGCGACGAAGGCGGATCCCGCGCTGAAGGACGCCGTGCGCGTTCGAACCCTGCTCGGGCTCGACCTCGTCGTCTTCCACCGGCTGGCGGCCGAGGTCCGCCGCGCGTACTGGCAGACCGTGAACCGGGGCGAGTACGAGGAGCTCGTGCCGGCGGTCGAGGGCTCGGCGGCTCACGGCCTGGTCGGAGCGGACGCAGAAGCGGACAGAGCGGCGTTCCGTCGCGCCGTGAAGGCGATTCCCTCGCTTCCGCGCGTCGCGGTGCGGGTCGGTGTGCCGGCCGATCCCGTGTCGCGGTTCGGGGCCGGCCTTCTCTACGCGCAGTGGCGTGACGTTGGGCTCGGCCCGCGCCTCGTCACCGACCCGGCGGCTCCTGTCGAGGCCTCATTTCGCCGGATGCTGGCCGCGTATCCGCAGGAGGAGGCGATCCCGGCCGAGCTCGTGTTGGGCGAGAGTGTCGGTGGGCGCGCCGGGCTCTTGCGGGCGCTCGCCGCCACCCGGCAGCACGACCAGCTCGACCGGCTCGACGAAGAGCTTCGTGACTCAGCTGCGGTGGTTCCGGTGGCTTGGGTCGTCGACGCGCGGCTCGTCTCCCCGCGTCTCCGTGGCTGGCGCGAGGACCTGCTCGGGAACGTCGATTACTCGGCGGTCAGATCCCCGGCTTCGAGCCGACGCCCGTAATCGTGAACCGAGCCGCAGCAAGCGCCGGTGCCAGCACGCCGTATGGATATCGCCCTCCGTAGAAGTTCTGCGAGTTCACGAGCGCGACAGTGCTCGTCAGGCCATAGACCTCGCTCAGAAGCTCGGGAACGGCGACCGTGCAGCGGAGATTCACGAGCGGCTCGGCGATCTTTCCGCCCCGGATGCGGAAAGTTCCATCACGCGTCATCCCTGTGACGACTCCCTCGCGCGGGTGCACGACGCCGAGATAGTGAAGGCGCGTCATGTAGATCCCGTCGTCGACGAGCTCGGCGAGTTCCGCGGCCGATGCGGCCTCGCCCGGCGCGATCGAGAGCGCGTACGGAAGCGGTCCCCAGTCGCGAGATTCGATCGGGGGCGCATGACCGGTAGACACGGCACCGTTCGGAGACCGCCCTGCGGTCGCGCGATCCCAGACGACGCCGCGGGCAATGCCGTTCTCGACGAGCTGCACCCGCTGCTTGGGCGTCCCTTCGAAGTCGAAGGCCTTCGGAAGACCACGTGGATCGAGCGAGTCGTCAGCGATTGAGATCTTCTCGTCGAAGATCCGCTCTCCCATGCGTCCGCTGAGGTAGCTGCGCTCCTCGATCAATCCGAGCCCGCCGAAGGAGTCGTGGGCGAAATACTCCATCAGCTCGGCGAGGGCGTACGGCTCCAGCACTGCGCGATAGGAGCCGGGCTCGATTTCCGTCGCTCCCTTCGTTCGAGCTGCCTTCTCGGACGCCTCACGCGCGACCGCGGCCGGGTCGACATCGCCCGCCCGCCACGCCGTCTTCTCGGCGTACCCCGAGCGGCCTTCGTCGGCCGCGACGATGAGGGCCGTCGCATCGGTCATCCGCTGCTCGACCGCGACGCCGGTCGAAGTCGCGATTGCAAGCTCCGAGACGGCGCTCGTAAAGAAGCCGTATACAGGGACGTCGGCGGCCTCGATTGCGGCTGCCGCGAGCCGCGCCTGCTCCTCCGGCCCCAGGTCAGCGGTCTCTTCGTCGTAGCCCTCGACCCGTGCCGGCTCCGACGCCGGTGCGAGCCCGGGGAACGTCTCGTCGGGGGGAACACTCTCCGCCGCCTCGGACGCGCGGCGGGCGAGCTCCGCCAGGCCGTCGCCGTCCAGCTTGTTTGTCGTCGCGACACCTGCGCGCGAATCGCGAACGACACGCAGTGTGACCACGACGTTCTCGATCAGCGTCGGCTGGTGGATCTCCGATCCGGCGAAGCGGGCGAGACCGGACCGCTCCGCGTGCGCGACCGCCTCCGCGTCGCCTGCCGCTGCTTCGAGCGCAGCACGTGCGACTTCGAGTGCGCTCATGGGCCAACCTCTGGCCCATGAGCGGGGGATGGGGCGGAGGGGGAAACCGGGGGGTTTCCCCCTCCTTTCTCCTCGGCTCGCGCGGCGATCTCAGCGGCGCGCGAGCTGGGGCGTGACCTAAGGAAGGGGTCGCGTAGGGGAAACATGGTTTCCCCTACGGGCGCGAGCCGCAGGCGAGCGACGCTCATGCCTTCAGGCCCACCTGAACGTTCCGGAAGCGGGCCGGCGCCGCCCCGTGCGAGACGTGGGCGCTCTGCCCGGGCTGTCCTTTGCCGCAGTTGGTGAGGCCGTACAGGCGCCACGATTCGGGACCCGCGACAGCGTCGAGCGAGCCCCAGAACACCGGCGTGATTCCGGTGTAGGTCGCGTCGCGAAGCATGCGTCCGAGCTTGCCGCTCTTGATCTCCCAGGCGATCTGCGTGCCGAACTGGAAGTTGAGCCGCTTGTCGTCGATCGACCAGCTGCGATTCGTCTCCATGTAGATGCCGTCGTCCACGTCGGCGAGCAAATCCTCGAGGGTTCCCTCGCCCGGCTCGATGTGGAGGTTCGTCATGCGCACGAGCGGCATCCGGTTCCAGCTGTCCGCGCGCATCGATCCGCCCACGCCGGAACCGATCCTCGCTGCGGTCTCGCGCGACGTCAGGAAGCCCGTCAACCGGCCCTCCTCCACGACCGGCGTTCGCGCTGCGGGGACGCCCTCGTCGTCGAACCCGAAGCTTCCGAGCCCGCCGAGCGTCGTCGAGTCGGCACACGCGGTCGAGCTCCGTGGGATGGCCGACCGACTCGTGCACCTGCAATGCGACCTGGTCGGCGTCGAGGACGACGGTGGTGACAGCGCTCGGACAGGAGTCGGCGCGGAGCAGTGCGGCCGCCTGTTCCGCCACGCGTGGTGCCTCACGCTCGAGCCCCAGGTTCTCGACGTACTCCCAACCTGACTGAGAGCTCGAGCCGACGTGCGCGCTGGGATAGCTCCGGTTCTGGAAGACGCCCGCCCCGGCGGCGGAGCAGTCGATCCCGGCACCGCACTCGATCAGCTCCTGCTCGACCTCGGTCCCTTCGGATGACAGTAGGAGCTTGTGCTCACGTTGCGCCCGCACCATCGCCTGGCGGACGAGGACATCGGGCGCGGCGAGTGCTGCGTCCGCGCGCAGGCAGTGCTCGACCTTCTCGGCGAGCGGCACCTCGAACGGGTCCCGCTCGACCGCGGTGCGAAAGCGGCCGGTGTGAGCCTCGATCGGAGCGAGTCGCCGCGAGTGCTTTCCGGCAGCCGCCCGCGCGAACGAGTAGGCGCGCAGCGCGGCGTCACGGGCACCTGCTCTGGTGAGACGCCGATCGCAGGCGAATCCCCAGGCGCCGCCGACGAGCACGCGGACGCCGATGCCCTCGCTCTCGGAATCCGTGAGCCGCTCGACGCGGCCGTTCTTCGTCGCCACGAACTGGTTGCGCTTCAGGACGACCCGCGCGTCGGCGT
>WNFU01010149.1_pt1 | contig 10486 bp, 10 predicted proteins | sample 5400121 | NCBI WGS metagenome assembly WNFU01 (sample SAMN13153360, study PRJNA577476) | soil metagenome | isolation source: 100 cm soil or saprolite under grassland replicate 1 | place: USA:California | collected 2016-06-15
TCTCCCAGGCCCGCGGGAATTCGCTGACGTGCTTGCCCCAGGAGAGCGCCTCGTAGGCGACGCGTATGCCGAGCGGCACCGCGAGCGTCGCGAGCTTGGCGAGGTCGCGCGAGAGCGCCTGCGGATCGCCGCTCGCGTGCGTGGAGGTCGACGAGCACGCCAGCAGGATCTTCGAGCCCAATGCGCGGCACATGCCGAGCATTGCCTTGGCGATGTCGAGCTTGTAGGCGTGCAGGTGGCCGGGCAGTCCCTCGAAATCGCGCAGCACCTGGAACCCCGTCACGCGCAGGCCGCTCCGGCGCACCGCAGAGATCGCGGCCGCTTCGCCTCCCGGATGCTCGACCAAGTCGCGCGCCGACAGCATGATCTGGGTGAATCCGCCTTCGCGCACCGCGCGCAGCTTGGCCTCGATCGGCCCGGCGAGCGTGATCGTGTCCATGCCGAAGTGATCCTGGTTCATGCCGACGCGCCCGGCTGCAGATGGCTCACCACCAGCTCGAAGGTGACCCCGCCCAGGTAGACCTGCGTGAGCGCGCCCTTGTCGCTCGTCTGCACCGCGCCGTGGTCGATAAAGACCACGCCGCGATCCTGAAGGGCCCGCACGGCGGCGCGCACGTCGGGCGCGCCCAGGCCGATGCGCAACAGGCCCTCGTCCCACTCGATGTCTTCCGAGCCCGGCGGCGGCTCGACGAGCTGCAAATAAAATTTCCGGCACGGGCTTTCCAGCAAAGTCCCCTTGGGCAGGATGCCGAAGTACTTTCCCTCCGGCAGCGCCGTGAAACCGAGCAGTTGCGCGTAGAACTCCACCCAGTCGGCGGTGCGATCGCCCAGGATGGATTGCACCACGCCGAAATAGTGCAGGCCGGCGACGGCGGGCGGCTGCGCCTTCGCACCCGGAATGGGAACGAAGTCCACGTCGTAGATCGAAAAATCCCGGTAGCGGTCGACGAAGTAGATCAGGCTGTCGCCCACGCCGTGGATGCCCGGGATGTTCAGCTCCATCGCGGAGGCGCGCGTGGGCATCTCCCAGGCGCCGAGATCCTGCGAGCGGCGCCACGCGAAGGCCGCGTCGCGCACGCGCAGGGCGATCGCCTTCAGCTCCGGCGTCGCCGACGGCGCGTTCATGCCGGTGAGCGCGTCGGGGTGCGAATTGACGATCAGGTTCATCGGGCCCTGGCGGTACAGCATGACTTCGCGCGAGCGGTGCCGGGCGACGGGGACAAAGCCCATGGACTGCAGCAGCGACCCGAGCGCCTGGGGCTGCGGGCTGGCGTACTCGATGAACTCGATGCCGTCGATGCCCAGGGGGTTGTTGGGCTCGGGATTGGATTCTCGTGTCGTCATCAAGAAGCCTTTGGTTCTCGCGCGATCTCGACGACCGCCCGAAGGGCGGTCGTGTATGAGCGCCAGCCCAGTCCCTGTATCGTGCCGTCCACGACCGGCGAGATCATCGAGCGATGGCGCCATTCCTCTCGCGCCGCTATGTTCGACAGATGAACCTCGATGACCGGAAAAGGCATCGCGGCGATCGCGTCGTGAAGGGGAACCCCGTAGTGGGTGATTCCGGCGGGATTGATTATGGCGCCGTCGGCCTTGTCGATGTTCGCATGAAGGGCGTCGATCAGGACGCCCTCGTGGTTCGACTGCACGATCACCAACTCGGTGCCGAGCTCACGCGCCAGGGCTTCCAGCTTGGAGTTCACATCCGCGAGCGTCTCCTTCCCGTAGATATGCGGCTCGCGCCGTCCCAGGAGGTTCAGGTTCGGGCCGTGCAGAACCAATATGCGCATTGTCTATGCCCGGTTTCTTGCAACCATTCTCAGGAAATGAGTCTCCATGCGCCCCGCGTCGGGCCTGATACCCGTGAACTGCTCAAAGGCCCCCACGGCTTGCCAGACCATCATACCGCCGCCGTCGAGGGTGCGGCAGCCGCGGGCTCGGGCGGCACGCAGAAGCTCGGTCTCGAGCGGGAAATAAACGATCTCCACCACCCACATTTCCGGCCGCAGCAGCGACGGATCGAACGCCAGACCGGGATGGGCCGCCATTCCCACCGGAGTGGCGTGGATCAGGCCGTCCGCGCGTTTCGCCGCGGACGCGAGGTCGGCGGCGGAAGCCACCGATCGGCCGGCGTGGTTTCCCGCGACTCTGCGCGCCAGCGCTTCGGCGCGCCCGCGGTCCAGGTCGACGATGAAGAGCTGCTCCACTCCGATGCTCATCGCCGCGCGGGCGATGGCCGCACCCGCGCCCCCGGCGCCGACGAGCACGACGCGCCGCCGCGCCGCGTCGTTCAGCTTCTGTCCGAAAGACTTGGCGAAGCCCGAGCAATCGGTGTTGAAGCCTTTGCGTTTGCCTTTGCGGAAGACCACCGTGTTGACCGCGCCGATGGCGCGCGCGTCATCGGACAGCTCAGTCAGCAGCGGCAGCACGGCCTGCTTGCATGGGTGCGTGATGTTGAGGCCGTCGAAGCCCGCCGCCTCGGCCGAGTCGATCAGCCGCGGCAGATCGGCGACGCTGGACCCGCCTTGGGCGAGGTCGATCAGCCGATAGTGCAGAGTCAGTCCCTGACACCGGGCCTCCTCCTCGTGCAGCGCGGGAGAAAGCGATGCCTGGATTCCCTCTCCGATCAGGCCGACCAGGAATTTGCTCTTCCCCATCTCAGCCCTGGTAGCCCATAAGCCGGGGCAGAAAGAGCACGAGTGACGGTATGTAGGTAATCAGCGCAAGCGCGACGACCATGGCGCCGAGAAACGGCATCACCTCGCGCACGAGGTCCTTGAGGGACACTTCCGCGATCTTGACCATCATGAAAAGCAGCAGGCCGTAAGGCGGGGTCACCAGGCCGATCATGATGTTGACGACCGCGACCACCCCGAAATGCACGGGATCGATGCCCAGCGCGTTCGCGGTGGGGAGGAGAACCGGAACGATGATCAGCAGAATCGTGGTTCCCTCGAGGAAGCAGCCGAGAATCAGCATGATCGCGTTCGCGAGCAGGAGGAAGGTAAACGGCGAGAGTTCGTACCCCTGCATCATCACGGCGAGCGTCCTGGGAATGTTCTCGACCGTGATGACGTAGTTGAACACCATCGCGGCGGCGATCAGAATGCCGATCGATATCGTGATGCGCGCGCTCGTCACCAGCGATTTGTAGACGCCGCCCCAGGTGACGGCGCGATAGAGGAACGCGGAAACCAGCAGCGCGTAGCAGGCGGCGAGCGCGGCGGCTTCGGTGGGCGTGGTGATGCCGCTGTAAAGGCAGCCGAAAAGGACCACCGGCATCATCAGCGCGGGGAAGGCCTCCCACGTGATGCGCGGGATGTCGCGCAGCGGGACGGCTTTCTCGACCGGGAAATTTTTTCGCCTGGCGACGAGCGAGACATAGGCCATCTGCGCGATGCCGAGGAGCAGGCCCGGGATGACGCCGCCGAGGAACAGGTAGCCGACGGACGTGTCCGAGACCAGGGCATAGATCACCATCGGAATCGAGGGCGGGATGATGGGCCCGATGACCGAGGAAGCGGCGGTCAGGGCCGCGGCAAAGCTCGCCGTGTATTTTCCGTCCTGCGTCATCATTTTCTGCATCAACTTGCCCGAGCTCGCGGCGTCCGCGAGGGCCGAGCCCGACATTCCCGCGAAGATGATGCTCTGCACGACGTTGACGTGAGCGAGGCCGCCGCGGAACCGCCCGACGAACGCGTTGCAGAAGCTCAGCAGCCGTTCCGTGATGCTGCCGATGGTCATGAACTCGGCGGCGAGGATGAACAGCGGTATCGCCAGCAGCACGAAGCTCGAGTACATGCCGTTGGAAAGTTGCTCGGCGGCGGTCCCGACATCGAGGCCGGTCATGAAAAGATAGAGAACCGAACCGCCGATCATCGCGTGCCCGATCGGCAGCCCGAGCAGGGTGAGGGCGACGATCGCCATGACGCAGAGCGAGAAGGGGCTCGCGGGATTCATAGGCCGGAGCTGACCTTGGTCGAATCGGGGGCTTCGGGATCCTTGCCGCGCAGCAGGCGCGACAGGATCCAGAGGTAACGGACGATGACGGCAACGAGGAAAAACACGTAGATCGAGAATAGCCGGTCGAAGGGAATCTTGAGATAGGACGTTTTTTCAACCTTCATGAAACTTACGTATTTGACCGTTGCCGGCAGCGAGGCGGCATACAGGATCACGATCGAGAGCCCGGTGATGATTCCCATGACTCGGCGCGCGCGGGGGCCCGCCGCCCCATAGACGAGGTCGAAGCGGATTTCCTCGCTTTCCTTCACGACGAAGGCGGCGCCCCAGAGCACCAGCCACAGCCAGGCGATGACGCTCAGCTCCGAGGTCCAGCCGATCGGGAAGTTGAAGAAATAGCGGAAAACGATCTGCACCATGAACGCGACGAACATCACCGCGAGCAGGCCCGCGGCGACGTTCTCCGCCCGGCGGTTCAGCCAGGCCCCGGCGGCGCGCATCACTTCAGCGCGTTGATTTTCTCGAGCATCCCTTTCGGCCAGTCCTTCGCCTCGTCGGAGCCGAGGTAGACTTTCTGCGCGTACTCGCGGAAGGCCTTGACGTCCGGGGTGTAGATCTCGAGGCCCATCTTCCTGAAACTGTCGGCCAGCTCCGCCTCACGCTTCAGGTGCTCGGCCGTGCTCCAGGCGATCGCCTTGTCGGCCGCGGCTTGGAAGGCCCTCTGCTTGCCCGGCGACATTCCCTGCCAGATTTTCATGTTCACGGAGAGCAGGTCGTAGCCGATTAGATGCGAGGTCAGCACGATCTGCGACATCACTTCGTAGAACTTCATCGCCTGGACGTTGGGAAGCGGGTTGTCCTGCCCGTCCACCGCGCCGGTCTGCAGGCCGGTATAGGTCTCGGCGAAAGCCATCGGCGTGGGATTCGCGCCGAGCGAGCGGCCGAGTAGCTGCCACGCGTCGCCCGGGGGCATCCTGAGCTTGATTCCGGCCATGTCGGCGGGCGTGTTGATTCTCTTCTTCGGCTTCAGGCCCACCTGGCGCGTGCCGAAGAACGTCGGCCCGAGGATCTTGACCTTGACCTGATCCTCGACCATCTTCTTCATCTGCGCGCCTAAGCCGCTCGCGAAGAAGGCGTTCAGATGATTGGCGTCGCGAAAAAGATACGCCGACGTCAGGATCGACCACGCCGGGATCTGCTTGGAAATATCCTGCGGCGCGATGTTGCCCATCTCCAGGTTGTCGCGCTGCAGGGCGACCAGCTCGGTGCCCTGCTTGAACAAAGTCCCGTTGTAGAAGGGCTCCACTTTGAAATCGCCCCCGACCTCCTTCGCGAACATCTGGATCATGCCCGCGCGAATGTCCTTGTCGGAGAACACCGCGGCAAAGCGGAGCGTGGGCTTGGCCTGCGCTCCGGCAGGCAAGGCGTACGCGGCGGCAAGAGCGGCACCCGCCTTGAGCGCCGAACGACGGTCGATCTTGAAGTCCATGTTCAACCTCCTTTCACGAAGTATACGTGACTGGACGCGGCGATGAGCCGCGAAAGCGAGCCTCAGGAATCTCCAGTGCGTAGGGGCGTGAGGCCGCGACCCGGGCGTAGCGACAAATCCGCAGACTCGGTGTAGGCTTACTCCGGCATTCCAGGGGGCCGACGATGGAAACTCCCGTGCGTCTTTTACCGCCTTGCGTATGCGCCCGTAATGGTCAATAATCCGCGTCAATATAACGCGAGCCGACCCGAGTCGGCAGGGAGGAAGAGATGGGCCAGCTCCGCACCGCGCTTGCGGCGATCGCCGCGGCGTTCATCGTCGTTCCGCTGAACGTCGGCTCCGCTGCCGCGCCGCAGGCGCAGGTCCGCGACTTCGGGGACCCTTCGGTCGTCGGCCTGCTGATCAAGTTCAAGCCCGGCCTCTTCCCCGACCAGATGCAGGCGCATCTCGCGGCGCACGGCTTCGCCAAGACGAGGCGCTTCAAGGCGCCGCGCAGGGTCCCCGACGCTGCGATCGGCCGGTGGTGGCACGTCACGCTGAACAGGGGCCAGCGCGTCGGCCCGGTGCTGCACAAGCTGATGAAGGGCGGCCTGGTCGAGCTCATCGAGCCGAACTTCAAGGTCTCGGTCAACCGCGTTCCGAACGACCCGCAGTTCGGCGCGCTCTGGGGCCTGAACAACATCGGGCAGACAGGCGGCGTCGCCGGCGCCGACATCGACGCGCCCGAGGCCTGGGACACCACCACCGGCAGCAACCAGGTCGTCGTCGCGGTGATCGACACGGGGATCGACCGCACGCATCCGGACCTCGCCCCGAACATCTGGGTCAACCCGGGCGAGATCCCCGGCAACGGCATCGACGACGACGGCAACGGCTACGTCGACGACGTCTACGGCTACGATTTCTACAACCGCGACGCCGATCCCGCGGACGACCACGGCCACGGCACGCACGTCGCGGGAACCATCGGCGCGGCCGGCGACAACGGCATCGGCGTCGCCGGGGTGAACTGGAACGTGCGCCTGATGAGCGTGAAATTCATCGGGGCGGACGGCTTCGGCTTCACCTCGGACGCCATCGACGCCGTCGTCTACGCCACCGATATGGGCGCGCGGGTGATGAACAACAGCTGGGGCGGCGGCGAGTATTCGCAGGCGCTCGCCGACGCGATCTCCGCCGCCAACGCCGCCGGCGTGCTGTTCGTCGCGGCGGCCGGGAACAACGCGAGCAACAACGACGCCGCGCCGTTCTATCCCGCCGGCTACGCGCTGCCCAACGTCGTGAGCGTCGCGGCCACCGACGCATCCGACAACTTGGCGTCCTTCTCGAACTACGGGCCGGGCTCGGTGCACCTCGGCGCGCCGGGCGTGAGCATCTTCTCGACGGTGCCGGCGGCGGGCAACCCCTGCTGCAGCGATCCGTCGGGCTACAAGTATCTCAGCGGCACGTCCATGGCGGCGCCGCACGTCTCGGGGGCCGCGGCGCTGCTTCTCGCGCAGGATCCCACGCGCAGCCCGGCCGTGCTGAAGGGCCTGCTGTCTTCCACCGCCGACTCCGTCGCGGCGCTCTCGGACCGCGTGGCGAGCGGCGGGCGGCTCAACGTCATGAACGCCCTGCACTGCGTACCGAACCTGCTCGTGCTGCAGGCCATGGCGCCGGCGGCCGGATTCAAGGCCTACAACCAGACGACCACGCGCATCGCCGCTCAGCTCATGTCCTGCGACGTGGTGACGGGCGAGCGTCACGGCGAGCTTTTCCACGGGCGATCCTCCGCTGACCTTGTACGACGACGGCGCGCACGGCGACGGCGCCGCCAACGACGGCCTCTACGCGAACGACTGGAGCCCGGTCGGCGACGGGCCCGTGACGGTCACGATCGGCGCGGCTTCCGCGGGCTTCCAGCCCGTCGCGCGCTCGGTCTCGGGCAGCGTCCGGAACCTGACCAGCTACAAATACGAGCAGGTGCCTTACGCCTGGATCGACGCCACGGGAGGCACGCCGTACACCTTCGGCCAGCTGACGGTGGCGACCGTCCCGATCGGCTTCAACTTCAACTTCTACGGCCAGGATCGCGACCGCCTCACCATCAGCATCAACGGCTACGTCACGTTCGACGCGCAGCCGTGGTACGCCCTCTTCTGGCTGACGAAGCCGCTGCCCGACTCCTTTCCGCCGAACGACGTGATCGCAGCCTTCGGCGACATCTTCCAGTCCGACGCCAACACGAAGATCTATACGCTCCTCGAAGGGGTGGCGCCCAACAGGCGGCTCACCATCGCCTGGGTCAACGTGCAGCAGGTGTTCGCGCTCGGGGAAGGCACTTTCGAGATGACCCTGTACGAGGGAAGCGACGATATCGTGTTCCAATACCAGGACACGACCTTCGGCGGCTTCTACTACGATCACGGCTACAGCGCCGCGATCGGCACCGAGGACGTGGACGCGTACGAGGGCACGCCGTATCCGCTGCTGGTTCCGGAGGGCACGGCGCTGCGCTTCTATCAGACGCCGTATAACTACAAGCCGGTCGCGAATCCCGGCGGGCCGTACTCGGGCATCGTGAAGCAACCGCTCGCGTTCGACGGCTCGAAGTCGTTCGACCGGAACGGCGACAGCCTCTCCTACCTGTGGAGCTTCGGCGACATCTACGCGAACGCCGTCCCGGGCACCGGCGTGAGGCCGACGTACACCTACCAGTACAAGGGCCGCTACACCGCGACCCTCACGGTCAGCGACGGCTTCAAGCAGTCAGACCCGGTGAGCGTGACGGTCGACATCCCCAACCATCCGCCGGTCGCGAAGGCGGGCGGACCGTATTCGGGCCTCGGCAACGAGCTCATCGTCTTCAATCCCTCGGGCTCCTTCGACGTCGACGGCGATGCGCTGACGTACAAATGGACCGCGAGGGACGCGACCGGCCAAATCTCCGCGACGTTCGTCGGAAACAGCGGATTTTTCCTGCCGGGCACGTACAGCCTCACGCTCGTGGTGAACGACGGCACGGCCGACTCCGCGCCGAGCGGCACGACCGTGTCGGTCGCGAACCAGCCACCGATCGTGTACTTCAACCCCTCGGGCACCACCTACGTGTATCGCGGCCATTCGGTCGAGCTCGTCGCCATGGGCTACGACCTCGACGGGCAGATCGTCACCTGGTCCTGGCGCCAAGTGTCCGGAGATCCGGTCTCGCTCACGGTGACGAACCAGCAGGTGCTCGACTTCTTCGTGCCGAAGAACTTCAAGCCCGGCACCCTGGTGTTCGAGGTCACCGCGACCGACAACCTCGGAGCGAAAACCTCGGTTCAGGCGACGGTCCAGGTGCTGCGGTAGAGATCGTAGCGCCCGGCGCCGGCCAGCGACGAAGGCTTGCAAATAGAAATAGGAACCATTATCATTTCTATTCATGAACGCATCCCTCGCTCGCCTGCTTTGCGTGCTGGTCGGTCTGAGTGCGCCCCGCGCATGGGGCGCGGACCCGGATTTCACGCTGGTCATCCGCGACCATCGCTTCGAGCCCGCGGAGCTGCACGTTCCCGCCGGCAAGAAGATCAGGATCGTGATCGACAACCAGGATTCGACACCGGAGGAGTTCGAGAGCCACGAGCTCAACCGGGAAAAAGTCGTTCCGGCGAAGTCGAAGGTCCCCGTCTATGTCGGTCCCCTCGCGCCGGGTCGCTATCCCTTCATAGGCGAGTTCAATGCCCGGACCGCCGAAGGCGCCCTGGTAGCTCGGTAGGATCCCGATGCGCCGTTCTCTCGCGTTTGCGGTCGCGCTCGCCCTGCTGCCGCAAGTGGCTCACGCATTCGGCCCGGCGGATTATGTTTTCACGCCAAGCGTCACCTACGCGGAACACGAAATGGACTTCAAGGCCGGAAGCTGGAAGAAGACGGACGAGGAACGGCTTCGAGCTTGGTCGATAGGGTACGGGTACGGAGCAAGCCCACGCTGGTGGACTGAGCTATACCGAAAGTACGAGAGTCTCGCGAGCGAGAGCATCGCGAAGTTCGATGCGTGGGAATGGGAAAACAAGCTCCAGCTCACCGAACAGGGACAATACCCGGTCGATGTCGGCTTCGTGATCGAGCTGGAGCGCCCCCGGGATCGGTCACAGGGCTACGAGGCCCTGTTTGGACCGCTTTTCCAAACGGACGTCGGCAAACTGCAGTTGAACGGGAATCTTCTGTTTCAGCGCAGCGTTCGTGCAGATACACCGCAGCTCACCGAGCTCGGATATCAATGGCAGGCGAAGTATCGCTGGAAGCCGGAGTTCGAGTTCGGCCTGCAAGGCTTCGGCGAAGTCGGAGCGTGGAGCCATTGGGACCCGCCCGAAGAGCGAACTCACCGCTTGGGGCCTGCGGTATTCGGCAAACTGCCGCTCGGTGGGCGTCAGGCGGTGCGCTACAACGCGGCGTGGCTCGTGGGCGCTGCGTCCGGGGCGCCGAGGAACACGTTCCGAATGCAGGTGGAGTACGAGTTCTGACTCGCGGCACGCAGCTTCAGCGGCCGCGCCCTTCGCCGTGCGCTTTTGCCGCGGCCGGCGCAGGGCGGTTTCCCGCCTGCCCGCGATCGAAACCCTGCGGATTGCGGCCGGCGTTCGCGGGCGCGACCGGATGCGGCGCGGGGTTTTGAAAGCGAGGAGCGTTGCCCGGATGCACCTGCGGGGCCGCGGCGACAGGCGGGCGGGTCACGGGGCCGCGAAATTCCGGGCGCGCTTCGCCGCTGCGCGCGGCGGCGGGATTGGCGGGGATGCCGCTTCGCCCGTCGGGGCGGCGCCCATCGTCCGGCCTGCGCGGATTCGAGCGAACATCCATGCCGGGCACCTTCGGGCGAAGGTGCTCGTCATGCACCTCCGGCCGATTCAGCGAGCTGTTGCGGCTTGCCGGGGCGAGCGGACTTGGCCAGTGGAAATCGCGCCGCTGGCCGGCGAGCGCGCTGCCGCCGAACCGCTGCTGCACGGACGGGATGTGATACGGCACGCCGCGGCGGTGCACGGGATCGTGCTGCCACACGACCGGCTGCACGGTTCTCGCGGG
>WNFU01010151.1_pt1 | contig 10485 bp, 8 predicted proteins | sample 5400121 | NCBI WGS metagenome assembly WNFU01 (sample SAMN13153360, study PRJNA577476) | soil metagenome | isolation source: 100 cm soil or saprolite under grassland replicate 1 | place: USA:California | collected 2016-06-15
GTACCCGTACGGAGAGCCCTGCGACCCGCCCTGCCAGAGCAGCGTCGGGAACTTGCCGGAGCTCGCGTTCGGCCACCAGGCGCCCCAGTCGGGCTCGAGCGCGACGTCGGAGTCGATCCCGATGTCGCGCAGGTTCCTGGTGATGATCTGGTTCGACGCGACCCAGTCGGACCAGCCGGAGATCACGTGGATGTCGAGCTTGACGGCGTCCCCCTTCGGATCGATCAGCTTGCTGCCTCTGTACTTGAAACCGGCATCCGTCAGCGCCTTCTTCGCCGCGGCCGGGCTGTAGGTCGCCATCTGCTTTGCCTGCTTCTTCACTGCGGGATCTCTCACCCACTTGGGGAAGAGGCCGCCGAGGCCGATCGCGTCGACCGGCGGCGCGTACCCGTACTCGCCGAGCTTCGACACCGTCTTGCGATCGATCGCGAGGCTGAGCGCCTTGCGGAACGCAACCAGGCTGTAGGGGTACTTCGTCGTATCGAGGACGAGCGAGATCGGGTAAGCCGTGGTCGCGTAGAACGCGTGGTAGTACTTCGGGTTCTTCGCAACGTACGCCTTCTCCACGTTCGGGACGAAGTTGTGCGTCCAGTCGACCTGACCGCTCTGGATCAGCGCGAGCGCCGCGTCGTTCGACGACGCCTGCACGTATTCGAGGCACCGGATCTTCGGCTTCCCCTTCTGCCAGTAGTTCGGGTTCTTGCCGAAGACGTAGTCCTGCGAGGTGAAGCGCGTGATGCGGTTGAACGGGCCCGAGCTGACCGGCTTCGAGTTCGTGAAGTTCGCAACGTCGCCGACCTTGGACCAGATGTGCTTCGGAACGACGAACTGCCGGTTGACCGTCGCGGCGATGAACTGCGAATCGGGAGTCTTGAGGCTGATGACGACCTTGTACGCGCCCCTGGCTTTGACCGAGACGATGCTGTTGCCGGCGCCGACCAGCCCGACACGGTCCATGAGCTTGTCCTGCCGTCCGGCCGTGATGCTGTAGACGACGTCGGCCGCAGTGAGCGGCTTGCCGTCCGACCACTTGACGCCCCGGGCGATGTTGAGCGTCAGCGTCTTGTTGCCGTTGCTCCATTTCCAACTGCGTGCGAGCCAGGGAACCGGCTTGAGGCCGCCCTCGCCGGTGATGATCAGCGGCTCGTAGAACGCGCCCTGGACGAAGGAGCCGCTGGGCTGGCCCGTCGCGGTGTACGGGTTGAAGTTCTTGACGAAGGCCGGGTCCCCCGAGCCAGTCATGACGAGGCAGCTATGCGCCGCGGGGGCGGCAGCCTTGTCGACGGCGGCGGGGGTTGCTGCGGTGAGGACCGCCGCCAGTGCGGCGCAACCCGCGGCGACGGCGACTGCGACCCAACGGGTGGTACGGAGGCTGCGTCGCATCTGCAGTCCTTTCTCGCCCAGAAGGGGCGCTTGCACCAGATTTTCCGAAAACGTTTCCGGAACCGTTACCACGTCTCTGCGGCCAAAGTCAAGCCCTCGTCCGCAAAATGCGCGCAAATTCGGCCCTCGGGGTTTCGGAACGTTCCGGAACATGCTTCAATGACCTCGATGTCCCAGGTCGCTCCACAGCGCCTCACCATGCGCCAGATCGCCGACCTCGCGGGCGTGTCGATCGCGACCGTCTCGAGAGTCCTCAACGGCCGGGGCGACGTCTCCGACGAGACGCGCGATCTCGTCAGCCGGGTCATCCGCGAGAACGGCTACACCGCCAACCGGAGCGCCAGGGGCCTCTCGGCCCGCCGCACTGGGCTGGTCGGCATCCTCGTCCCGCTCGTCTATCCGGCGTACTTCTCGGGAATCCTGGCGGGGGCAGCAGAGGGCCTTTCCGAGCGGGACCTCCAGATCGTGCTCTCGCCCACCGGCGGCGAGCACGACCGCGAGGTCTCGGTGCTCGACCGGCTGCACGGCCTGAGCGACGGCGCGTTGATCATCCTGCCCGAGGAGTCGAGCGAGGAGCTCGAGCGGCTCCTCGACGGCGGCTACCGGTTCGTCGTCATCGACCCGCTGATGCCGCTCGACGAGCGGATCCCGTCGGTGTCGGCAGCGCATACGTCAGGCGCCGACCAGGCGATGCGGCACCTGCTCGAGCTCGGGCACCGGCGGATCGCGCAGATCACGGGCCCGCGCGGCTGGTTGGCGACCGAGGATCGTCGCCGCGGCTACCGCGCCGCGCTTGCCGCCGCGGGGATCCTGCCGGACCCCGCACTGGAGGTGGAGGCCGTGCCCGAGATCGTGCCGGGGAGAGACGCCGCCGAGTCTCTCCTCGACCTTCCCGACCCACCGACGGCGATCTTCGCGTTCAACGACAACATCGCCATCGGCGCGATCCAAGCGGCGCGGGCGCGCGGCATGCGCGTGCCGGAGGACTTGTCGGTCGTCGGCTTCGACGACGTCGAACATGCCACGATCGTGACGCCGGCGCTGACGACGGTGCGTCAGCCGCTCGCAGAGATGGGACGAACCGCGGTCAGCCTCCTGAGCCGGCTCTTGGAGGGGCACCGCTTCGAGACGCTGCACGTCGAACTTGCGACGCGTCTCGTCGTCCGCGACTCGACCGCCCCGCCGCGGGCGGGCTAGCGCCCTCCCCTCTCTGCAGACTCGAACAGGCGCGCGTGGTCACGCGCTTGAATGACTGCCGTCCTGGAGTGCCGCGAGGTTCGGTGAGGCCTTATAGAGTCCCCGGTTGCACACGTCTCACGACCAGGGGAGGGCTTGATGAGACGAATGATTCTCTTCGTGCTCGCACTCGCGGCTGCGCTCGTGCTCATGCCGAGCGCCGCGGTTGCCGACCCGAACAACGAGTCTGCAACGTTCATGCTCATCGTCGAGGTGCCGAACGTCTCGCAGGCGCCGAACGGCGATCGGGTGGCGGTCACCGGCGAGGGCGAGTTCTCAGTGCATCCGAAGTCGGTCGATGCGGCCGGCCGCTTCACGCACAGCGACAGCAACGGAAACATCCTCGCCGCCGGGACCTGGGAGGCGACGCAGCTGCTCTCGTTCGAGTTTTACGGGTGCCGCTTCATCCCGGCGATCGGCGTCGATCTCGGCGACGACAACCTGTGCGGCGGCGTGCTCAAGCTCGCCGTGAACCTCACACCGGACGGAACGACTCTGCAGCTCAAGGGTGTGCTGACGATCTTCTGCATCATCGGTCCGCAGGCGCCCCCACCCCACGACGATCCGACTGGAGAGGGAGTCCACCTCGTCGTTCCGGGCCACGTGAACTTCAACCAAATCGTCAGCGGCATGAACGTCTACATCCGGATGCCGTAGGCATGAGAAAGCTCGGTCTTCTCATCGCGCCGCTCGAGCATGTCCTTGCCGGACAGATCTCGATCCGTTGACGGATCGGCTCGACGAAGTCTGCCTCGCCCGGCTCGAGCGGCCGGGCGAGGCTTGACTTCTCGATTGATACGCCTCAGTTCCCTGCGCTAGGACGGGGCTTGGCGCTCTATCGGCGGTTGGCTCTGATCAGGCGCTGCGCCAGCCGTTTCGCTGGCAGCGTGTTCGTCTATCCAGGCATCGATGGTTTCCCACCAATCGAAGAGCCACGCGATCAACGTTTCGCGCTCGTGGGGGACCTCGCGAGCGGGAACGCGCCAGTAGCGCGCGTGGATATGCCGGGTGAGCGGGAGTCGCCGATGGAGCTGTCGAAACGGTCCGAGTTCCTCGAGCGCGGTGTGCGCAAACAGGACGACGTCCGCCTCCGGCGCCGCGAGGATCGCCGCCAGCGGGCCACGGTGACGCGGTGGCAGAACACGATCCATGGCCTCAGCTCGCTCCGCAGCTGCGACATGGCCTTTCTTTCGAAGGTGCGCGATCGCCCGCAGCCGCAGCCGCTCGGTGAAATCGTGACCTTCGGGGTACAGAACGAACGCGTCGTTCTCGCCCATGTCCTTTGCCAGCCCCGCGATGGCGCGCTGGAAGTCTTCGCTGCGTTCGGGAGCATGGTCGATGAAGAGGCTCGGCAGCCGGTTGCCGATGATGTCGATGACCGGGTCCCACTGGAGGAGCGCCAGCATGACCACGCGGGGGCGGCGGCCGTACTTGAGCATCAGCGTGCGAGCCATCATCAGCGAGTTGCCGGCCCCGGCGTGACGGCCGAAGACGAGTATCGGCCCGGGCTGAGGCTGCGGAGAATCGACGATTACGATTCGGAGCCCGAGCAGCGAAACTGCCGCCCGCGAGAGGCACCACAGCCACGCACGCATAAGCGCGTAGTGCCCGGATTGGATAGCCCGTCCTCGCATGAACAAACCGAACCCTGAGACGACCCACAGCAGCAGGAGCGCCAGGATCATCGCCGCCTCGCTCGCGAAGTAGACGATCGCAAAGGCGACGAACCGGGTCGTCCCCCAGCCGTCGCGGCGCACGGCGTCCACTACGAGCGCAGCCGCGAGCAGGAGGGGCGACAACGCTGTCGCAACGAGAGATACCACGGCAACGACCGGTGCGAGGAAAAGGCGGCGCAGAATGCGAGGAGGCGGTTGCTTCACTCGTGTGCCCCGAGGTACTCGGAGGTCGCCGCGTAGGCGTAGGCGATGCGGCGCTCGCCGCCGCGGAAGTCGCGGTAACGAATCTGTGAGAGATCGTTGTAGCGCGGCGGATCCGGGTCCCCGGTCGGGAGAACGTGCACGATCACGTCGGGGGGCACATTCGCAAGCTCTCGCACGAATCGGTGCCGGCGCGCGATCTCGAACGCGACCAGTGCGACGTCGCGGAGGCGCGTGGGAACGTCGAGTGGCCGGTCGATGCGCCCCACATGCAGCACGTAGATTTCCTTGGCGCCGAGGAAAGCTGCGCGATCGACCGGAATACTGTTCACGATTCCTCCCTCGATGAAATGCTCGCCGCCGATCTCCACCGGGGGCAGGATTCCCGGCACCGCAGAGGAGGCGAGGATCGCATCCACGAGCGGCCCGCTCGTGAACCAGTGCTCTGCAGCGCGCTCGATACACGCCGCGACGCACTGAAACGGAACCGCGAGCTCTTCGAAGGTCTCGACCCCGAGCATCCGGGTCGCAAGGGCACGCAGGGGGTCGTGCGAGCGGACGTGCGTACGAGTACGCAGGAGGCTAGCCGCATCGGTCAGCCAGGAGCGGCCGAGCACACCCAGCTCGGCGAGCTCAGCCCACGCAGCCTCGAGTTTTTCGACGGACGCGATCGTCGGCTCCGCGGCGACCATCGCCCCGTGGAACGCGCCCACCGAGGTGCCGACGATGAGATCCGGAACGACGTCGCGCTCGAGGAGAGCCCGCAGCATCCCGACCTCGGCAGCGCCCAGATGCCCTCCACCCCCGAGTACAAACGCAACTCGGCGCTTCAAATCCGCTACGTACGACCGTCGGCATACAGGGCCTCGATTTCGTCTGCGAAGTGTTGCTCGCAGATACGGCGCTTGAGCTTCAGCGTCGGCGTGATCTCCCCCTCGTCGGCCGTGAAGTCACGCGGCAGCACCGCGAAGCGCTTGATCTGTTCCGGCCGCGCGAGCTCGCGGTTCGCCTCGTCGACGACACGATCGACGAGCTCCCGAACCCGAGGACTTTGCGTCAGCGCCGCGAGGTCGCCGTCGAGGGCGTCCTCCCGCGCCCACGATTCGAGCTCCTCCTCGTTCAGGGTGATGAGCGCCGTGATGTATGGCCGACGATCGCCGACGATGAGCGCGTGCGAAACGAGTGCATCTCGCTGCAACAGCTGCACGATGTTCTGGGGCGCGATCTTCTTGCCGCCGGAAGTGGCAATCAGATCCTTCTTGCGGTCGGTGATCCTGAGGAAGCCGACGCCGTCGAGCTCGCCGATGTCGCCCGTTCGCAGCCAGCCGTCATCGCCGAGCGCCTCCCGCGTAGCTTCCTCGTTGCGGTAGTAGCCCGAGAAGACGTTCTCTCCGTGAAGCAGGATCTCGCCGTCGTCGGCGATGCGAACGTCGCAGCCGGGCAGCGGGATGCCGACGGTTCCGAAGCGAAAGCGGTCGAGGCGGTTGATCGCGGCCGAGGTGCACTCAGTGAGACCGTATCCCTCGAGGATGATGATCCCGAAGGCGTGAAAGAACTCGAGAATCTCGCGCGCGACCGGCGCGCCACCCGAGATCCCGAAGCGGAGCTCGCCGCCGAGCCGGGCCCGAACCTTGGCGTAGACCAGCCGGTCGGCGACGCGCCGCTGCAGCTCGAGTAGCGGCGGCACGCGCCGGCCTTCGCGCTGAACGGCGCTCGAGCGCTGCCCGACGGCGAGTGCCCAGCCGGCGATTCGCTTCCGTAGGCCGGTCGCCGCGTCGAGCTCCGCGCGGACGGCGGCGTGCAGCTTCTCGTAAACGCGAGGGACGCTTGGCAGGAAGTGCGGCTTCACCGTCAAGAGCGCATCCGCGAGCTCCGAGACGTCGGGACAGAAGGCGATCGTGTAGCCGACGCGTGCCGCCGTGAAGTGGACGAGCCGCCCGAAATTGTGCGCCAGCGGCAGAAACAGCACCGTCCGGTCGCCCGGGCGAACGAAGTTCGGTAAGCCGGCGAGCATCTCGACCATTGCGAAGTAACAACGATTTGTGAGCAGGCATCCCTTCGGCGGGCCGGTGGTGCCCGACGTGTAGATGCAGGTGAGCAGGTCGTCCGGCCTTACAGCGGAGGCTGCTTCGGCCACGGCCTGCGGATGCTCGCCAGCGTGCTGTCGGCCCAGCGAGGCGATCCGGTCGAGCTCGCCGAAGCTCAGGACGTGCGCCAGTTGCGGTAGCTGCTCTCGCAGCGGCCGGATCTCGTCCAGCCGGCTGTCGCCGCAGGCGATGCCACGGACCTCGGCGTTCTCGAGGATGTAGGCGCACTCCGAGGCCGAGCTAGTCGGATAGATCGGGACGACGGCGGCGCCGATCGAAAGCAGGGCGAAGTCGAGCAGAGCCCAGTCGACGGTGCTCGGCGCGAGGATGGCGAAGCGATCGCCTTTCCCGATCCCGTGTGCGAGCAGGCCGTGCGCGAGCTCCTCGACACGCCTCGCCGCCGTATCCCACGACACCGGCTTCCAGGCGTCGCCTTCGTGAATCAAGTAGGCAGGCGTGTCGCGCGTCTCGGCGACGGCGGCACGCCAAAGAGCGGCGAGCGTGCGCTTGTCCTCGGTCATCACCGACTCTGCCGCCGTCCGCGTGTCCTATCGCGATCTACGGAGTCTCGTCGAATTCGAACACACCCTCGCTGTCGGGCTCGTCGATACTGATCGCTTCCCCGTAGCCGCCGAAGACCTGTATGAGCTCGAGGCTCCCTTCTCGAGCGGGAAGACCCCTGTCGGCGCGATACAGCTCGACTTCAACCTTGCGGCGATGCTCTTCGAATCCGACGAGCCTGAACTGGAAGAGCTCTTCAGACGTCGAGAGGGCCTCGACCGGAAATGTGGTCTCGGCGCGGACGAGCTCCGCGGTTTCGGCATCCAGCCACAACCGAGTCTTCACGACATCGGTGGTGCGATTCTCGTGCCGCCCAAGCCAACGAAGCACGATATCCGAAGAGCGATCGTACTCGTGAACGACGTATCGCCTTGCTCCGATGACTGCGGCGGAACTCCGCGCCGGCGACTCGTCGAGAAGCTCAGACAAGCCGACGGCGAGAACGGCGTCGTTGACATCGTCGTGCCGGACTCCCTGTGCGATTGCAATCAAACCCTCCTCGGGACCAGCGGCCGACGGGATGATCTGGTACTCGCGATCTGGGGTCGTAATCCAGCTTTGGCGCAGTTCTTCGGCTCCATCTTCATAGAGCAGCTGGGTCGCCTCGATCACGTCCGCAGAGCGAGCGGCCTGCCACTCGAACCACTCGGCCCCTCCAGCGAGCGGCTGCAGACGCGTGATCGAGCGATACGACGGCAACTTCGCCAGCCGAGCGGCACACCGTTCGCGCACCTCTTGAGCCTCCGTGTCGGGAATAGCTCCGTCGGTCACCCACTGCACGGACAGCAGTTGCAAGAGCGGAGCCTGCGAAAGCTCTTGCTCGGCCGTCACGAGGGTTTGTCGCATCTTCTTGGTGTGCGGATGGGCTTCGCCGAGCACGTGCTCACACTCGGTGGCGAGGGAAGCGGCAAGAGTCCGCGCCTTCTCGTGATCCCCGCCGAGCCCGTAGATCCCCGGCAGGTGGCAGCGAAGTGTGAGCACCTCCATGCTGTCGCGGCCGAACACGCGCTCGTAATCCGGCAAGAGCTTTTCGAGGAGCTCGCGCGCGCGTTGTGGATCGTCGTCGGCGTAGGTCAGCGCCAGCTCTTCACGCGCGAATAGGGTGATTCGGTCATCCGGGCCGAGCTGCGTCTCAGCGTCCCTCAGCACCTGTTCACCCGCGACACGTGCCTCCTCGGTCCGCCCATCCGTCCGGAGCTCGAGGACTGTGGTTAACCGTGAGTCGAGTTGTCGCTTCTTACGCGAATCACCGAAGGCCATGTTCCTCTCGACGATACGCTCCAAGCGGACCGGGTTCAATGAGCAGGCCCGTCTCCGAGCACGGCGGCGAGCGCGAGGATGACCATGCTCTTCCGAACTCCGATCTAACCGGTACGGGCGAGGCACGTCTGAGCCGGTATGCGGAGCGTCGTTCTCCTTCTCGTCGTTACGCGCGTAGCTGCGGTCGGGACAGGCGCGGACGCGTCCGACCTGCCGGCGCTGAGCGATGAGTTCGACTCCGCTGCGACGCTGGCGAACTGGCATGCGTTGCAGGGCGATGTCATCGACGGAGGGCCGGCGCGGTACAGCGTCGAGAGCGGCGAGCTCGTGGTGCATGCCGCGCATAGCAAGTGGTTCGACAATGAGCGTGCCTTCTACCTCTCGAAGGAAGTTACGGGCGACTTCGTCGCGACGGTGCGGTTGCGCGTGACGGGCGAACAAGGGCCCGTGCCGACCGCCGACTGGTCGCTCGCTGGTCTGCTCGTGCATGCGCCGACGACGGCTCAGGAGAACTGGGTCAACTTCACCGTCGGCCGGGCACGCGGCAGGAGCGTGTTCGAGCGGAAGTCAACGCGTTCCGCTACCTCGATCCTCGTGCTGAACCCTGCGCCGACCGGTTGGCTCGAACTGCGCCAGGTGAGGATCGGCAACAGTTTCTATCTCTTGCGTCGCGCCGAAGGCGGCAGGTGGGTCGTCCACTGGACGTACGTGCGGCAGGACCTGCCGGCATCGCTACAGGTCGGTTTCGACGCACAGAGCGGTTCAGGCGACGACCACGCCGACCTGCTCGCGCACGTCGACTACGTGCACTACGCCCCGACGAATGTGCGGCGCGTTTACGGGCGCGTGTGCTCCGCGGCTGCGCGCCGCTAAAGGCCTTGCGGCCGTATCTCACGCGCTGACGGCCGCCTGACCCTTCTTTGACGCTAGTTTCCGGCGGACGAACCGCCGTTCGCACGAAGTCACGCACGGTCGTGCGTTCTCGACCTCCGGACAGCGTGCCCCACACGAAAGGGCGGCGCGCTGACCAGGTCTTCGGGTGACGCTGATTGAAGGAATGGCCGAGCCTGCAGACCAGCGACAGCCCATAGCAGCCAAAGTGAACCTACTGAGTTGCGTTCAGTGTGGATCAGTCAGCGGCCTGCGCGCAAGCGGCTGGCGCGGCTACCGAACCGATGATCCAGACGTTGATGAGGAGCCAGCGTTGGCGTTCTTCTGCCCGGCCTGTTCGGCGCGCGAGTTCGACGTCAGATAGCTCACGTCGTCACCGCGAGACTCGTAAGCCCAACGCTGCCGACACGCTGTCGCTTCGGCCCGTTGAGCCATCAGGCCTCCTCTTCGTTGCTCCCCTCGGGGTCTACCCAGCTCTTCCGTCGCTCGATCGCCTCACGCGGCTGATCGGCATCACGAGCGGGCTCGAATCCAGCCGAGAATCAAGGCGCGCGTCGTGGCGGCGAAGGAAGCGTCCTGGACCAGCTCCCACCCGTGCAGCGACGCCTTCCCCTTGACCGAGACCGACTATAGCTCCTCGTACTCGACGACGTGCTTGGTCGTCTGGAAAGTCTGCTCGCCCACGACGAGGGTCCCGACGGGCGCCGCCTGCTGCAGCCGCGACGCGGTGTTGACGACGTCTCCCGTGACGAAGCCCTCACCCTCCGCCGGCCTCGCGCCGAGCGCTACGACCGCCTCGCCCGTGTTGACGGCCACCCGCACCGAGAGCGCCCCACGGGGGCGCCGAAGGCGGCCATGACGGCGTCTCCGACGAACTTCTCGACCGTCCCGCCGAAGCGCTCGACCTCCTGCTTCAGGCGCGCATGGTACGGGCGAAGTCGGGCTCTGACGTCCCCGGGGTCGACCTGATCCGAGCTGGCCGTGAAGCCGACGAGATCGACGAAGAGAATGGAAACCACCTTGCTCTCCTCCTCCGGCGCACGGCCGGCGGCGAGCGGCGTCCCGCAGGCGAGGCAGAAGCGCGCCCGCTCCGGGTTCTCCTCTCCGCAATGGAGACAGATCGCCGTAGCGGAAAGCGTACGGCGGGCGAGCTTCGGCTTCCAGGCCGAGACCAGCAGCCTGTACGAGCG
>WNFU01012246.1_pt1 | contig 10484 bp, 12 predicted proteins | sample 5400121 | NCBI WGS metagenome assembly WNFU01 (sample SAMN13153360, study PRJNA577476) | soil metagenome | isolation source: 100 cm soil or saprolite under grassland replicate 1 | place: USA:California | collected 2016-06-15
ACCGCTACCTGTTCGAATGGCCGCTGGACATCGTCCCGCTGGCGATCCTCGCCGCCGTGCCCGCGGGGCGTGTGTGGGGCCAGGATCGCAAGCTCGCCGCCCGGTTCGGCGACCGCTGGCCGTTCTGAGGCGGCGCCCGGCCGGGGTGGGGCGCGCGCGGGTGCTCCTTACAATGTGCTGACAAGTCGGCCAGGGCATGGTCCTGGCGTGGCCTGGTGGACAGTCCGCGGGCACACTCTACGGACGGCTCCGCGTGGGCGGGAGGGATGCGCGTGACCGGAGTGCCGCTCGTCGAGGCCGGCCAGGCCCCGCTGCTGGCCAGGCGCTACTACGCCGGCGGCGACCCCGGGGCGATCGTCTCGGCGCTCGCGCACGTGCCGGAGGTGCTGGAGGTGGCGATGCCGTTCATCGCCACCACGCTCGGCGCCTCCGCGATCGACGCGCGCACCAAGGAGCTGGTCATCCTGCGGACCTCTGCCCGGCTGGGCTGCCGCTACTGCACCCAGACCCACACGGTGGCGGCCTGCGACAGCGGCCTGTCGCGGGCCGAGGTCGCCGCGCTGCGCGGCGAGGCACCGGTCGACGGTGCGTTCGGCAGCCCCCGCGAGCTCGCCCTGCTGGCGTGGACCGACGCGGTCGCCGTCGGGCCTGGACCGATCCCGCCGGCCGCCCGCGCGGCGCTGCTGGCGCAGTTCGATGACCCGGAGATCGTGGAGCTGACCCTGCTGGTGGCGGCGACGGCGATGCTCAACCGCTTCTGCACGGCGCTGGAGCTGCCGACCTCCGCGAAGGTGCTGCGCCGCCTGGCCGCGGAGGGATGGGCGTGACCCGGAGGGGCTTGGGGAACCCCGAGGGGGTGCCCCAATGAGTTCGGTCGCCGAGGCGGTCCGCGACGGCGTGCTGCCCGGCAGGGTCTGGTTCTACGCCAACTACCACTGCAACCTGGCGTGCAGCTACTGCCTGACCGAGTCGGATCCCAGGGCCGAACGGCGGGAGCTGGGCGAGCAGCGCATGCTGACGCTCGCCCGGCAGGCCGCCGAGCTGGGCTTCACCGCGCTCGGCGTCACCGGTGGGGAGCCGTTCCTGCTGCCATACCTGCCGGAGCTGCTGGCCAAGCTGGCCGCGATCCTGCCGCTGGTGTGCCTGTCCAACGGGACGGTGCTCACCGAGCGCCGGCTGGAGCGGCTACGGCCGCTGGCCGGGCTGCCGGCGCAGATCCAGGTGTCCCTGGACCGGCCCGAACCGCAGGCCAACGACGCGATGCGCGCCCCGGAGAACTTCCGCAAGGTCGTCGACGCCATCCCGCGGCTGGTCGAGCGCGGGGTGCGGGTCCGGATCGCGACGACCGTGGACGCCATCGACGACGAGGAGCGCGAACGGCTCTGCCGGTTGCACCGCCGGCTCGGCGTGCCCGACGCCGATCACGTCATCCGGCCGATCGTGCGCCGCGGCCGCGCCGTCGACCACGACCTGGGGGTGGAGGCGGGCCCTGCCGACCTGCCCGCCGAGCTGACCATCACCACCGACGGTGCGTTCTGGAGCCCGTTCGGACCGACCGTGCACGGCGGCCGGCTCGACACCGACCTGCTGATCAGGCCCGCCACGATCCCAACCTCGACCCGGCCGCTCCGCGCCGCCCACCGGCGGGCAGCCGGCCGCTGGCGGCGCTCGCGGCCGCCTTGCTGCTTGGCGCCGCCGTGGCGGGTTGTGGCAGGCCGGACGTGCTGGCCGGGTTCGCCGCCCCCCGCGGGGTGCGCCTGGCGCCCGACGGCCGCCTGCTGGTCACCGACCTTGGCACCGGGAGGAGCGACGGCAGGGTGGTCGCGGTCGACCTGGCCGCCGGCCGGCGGGAGGTGCTGCTGGACCGGCTGCCGTCGACCCGCAGCAGCGGCCAGCAGCATGCCGACCTGGCCGGGCCGAGCGGGGCGGCCATGGCCCCCGACGGGACCGTGTGCGTGGTGATCGGCGATTCGACCCGGCCGCGGGCCGGGTTCAGCACGCTGCGCTGCTCGGACAGGCTGGTGGCCGACCTGGAGGCCTACGAGCGGGCCGCCAACCCAGACGGCCGGGAGCTGGCCAGCAACCCCTACGACGTCGCCTGGGACGGCGGCGACGGCTGGTATGTGAGCGACGCGGCCGCCAACGCGGTGCTGCACGTGGACCGCGCCGGCCGCATCCGCACGGTCGCGGTGGTGGCCAGCATGGCGCCGTTCGGCGGCCGACCCGCCCAGGGGGTGCCGACCGGGCTCGCTCGCGCCGCCGACGGCACCGTGTACGTCGCGCTGTTCGGTGGTGCGCCGGCCAAGGGCGGCCCGGCCGTCGTGGTCGCCCTGCGGCCAGATCCGGACGGCGGCCGGACGCGACCCACCGCGGTCGCCCGTGCCGTCGCCCCGATCGGCGTGGCCCCCGGCCCGCAGGGGCTGGCCGTGCTCGACTACGGCGGCGGGCCGGCCGACCGCGGCAGGGGTCGGATCGTGCTGGTCGCCCGGCCGGCCGACCCGGGCACGGTGGCCGCCACGGGGCTGGACCGCCCGGTCGGCATGGCCCGGCTTCCCGACGGCCGCTACGTCGTGGCCGAGACCGACCGCGGCCGCCTCCGGCTGGTCTCCTTGGAGAGGGCGGGCTGAGCCGGCTCGGCGGCCCCGGCCTTGCGCGCCGCGGGGGCAGCCAGCGCGTGGCGTCCTGGGCGCTACTTCGGCGGCAGGGTGTGGACGAACCGGAGCGCGTCGTCGATCCAGGCGGCGAGGGCGTCGTCGTCCTCCAGGGCGGCCGGGTCGACGGTGATCCAGCCCTTCATCGGGCGGCCGCTGAAGTCGAACAGCCGGCTGCCCGGCCGCTCCAGCGCCGTGTCCGTGGCGTCGAGGCCGACGCGCGCAATCAGTTCCTCGCCGATCACGCCGACGCACATGTTCCCGTCCACGAGGAAGGCGAGGCCGCCGAACATCTGCTTCTCGGCCAGCCCGCCCGTGGGGGTGAGGTGCTCGCGGATCCGCTGCGCCAGTCCCTGGTCGAACGCCATCCCCGAAGCCTACCTCGGCGCGCCGACAATGGACCGCCGCCGGAGCTCGGCCCACGCGCCGGCCGGGCCCGAGCTGCCGCCGATGGGTGGCCGCTATCATCCTGGGACCGGGTGACCGCGCACGGGACGGCGTGCCGACCCCATCGAGGAGGCCGAGCGCATGGACGAACGCGGTGCGAAGGTCAGCGAGCTGCTCCACGAGGCCGCCGAGACCCACCACCGGGTCTTCAGGATCACCGACGGCGCCGACGACGACTGGGCGTCCTGGTATGCGGAGTGGCTCGTCACCCTGTCCGAGCTGCCCGGCCTGCTCGGTGGCAAGGTGGTCCGCAGCGAGCTGACCTACCTCCTGGTGCGCCTGGACAAGGAGTACACCGAGCGCCGCCCGGACCAGCGCTGGGAGGACTACTACGCCGCCGGGCTGCTGAACCATTTCGGCGCCGGCTGAGCTGTCGCCACGCGCGCCGGCCGATGAGCGACGTCGAGCACTTCGCGCTGGTCACGCTGATCACCGCCGCCGCGGTCGTGGCGGCGGTGCTGTCGAACCGGGTCAGCGACCGGATCCGGGTCCCCGCGCCCGCGATCTTCCTGCTGGCCGCGGCGGTCGCCTCCGACGTGGTGCCGACGCTCGGGGAGGTGTCGGTCACCACCGTCCAGCGGGTGGTGACGGTCGCCCTCGCGGTCATCCTCTTCGACGGCGGGATGCACATCGGCTGGCGGCGGTTCCGCCAGGCAGCGGGCCCGGTGGTCTGGGTCGGCGTCGCCGGCACCTTCGTCACCGCCGCGGCGCTGGCGGTTCTGGCCCACATCCTGTTCGGCCTGGAGTGGCGGGCGGCGTTGCTGCTGGGGACGGCGCTTGCGCCCACCGACCCGGCGGTGGTGTTCTCGGTGCTCGGGCGACGGGAGGTCACCGGTCGAAGCGGGACCATCCTGGAGGGCGAGTCCGGCGCCAACGACCCGGTCGGCATCGCCCTGATGGCGAGCCTGCTCACCACCGACCAGATGCTCGGGCTGGGGGCGGCCGGCGGCATCGCGGGCGCGTTCCTGCTCCAGCTTGCCGTCGGCGCGATGGTCGGCGTGGCCGGCGGGGCGCTGCTGGTGGTGTTCATGCGCCGGGTGCCGCTGCCCAGCGAAGCCCTGTACCCGCTGCGGGTGCTCGCCAGCGTCCTGCTCATCTACGGCGCGGCGACCGTCGCACACGGCTCCGGTTTCCTGGCGGTGTTCGTTGCGGGCATCCTGGCCGGGGATGCGCGAGCCCCCTACAAGGCGGAGATCGAGCGGTTCCACGCCGCCCTGGCCAGCCTGGCGGAGATCGTCGCCTTCATCGCGCTCGGCCTCACGGTTGGCCTGCACACGCTGCCCGACGGTGGCGCGTGGGGGATCGGCCTCACGCTCGCCGTGCTGCTGACGTTCGTGGTCCGTCCGCTGCTCGTCGGCCTGCTGCTGCTCCCGGTCCGGCTGGCCCGGGAGGAGCGGCTGTTCGTGTTGTGGGCCGGGCTCAAGGGTGCCGTCCCGATCCTGCTCGGCACCTTCCTGCTCAGCGCCGGGGAACCCGACGCGTCCCGGCTCTACGCCGCCATCTTCGTGGTCGTCGCCTTCTCGGTCATCGTGCAGGGGGGCCTGGTGCCTGCGGTGGCGGCCCGGCTCGGGGTGCCGATGCGCCCCGTCGAGCCCGAGCCGTGGACGCTGGGGGTGCGGTTCCGCCACGAGCCCCGGGGGCTGCGCCGCTACCTGGTTGCGCCCGGTTCCCCGGCGGACGGGTGCACGATCGGCGACCTCGCCGTCGAGGAGGACGTGTGGATCGGCTTCGTGATCCGCGACGGTCAGCTCGTCCCGGTCCGCGGCTCCACCATGCTGCGGGCCGGTGACGAGATCCTGGCGCTCGCCGACCCCGAACGCACGCACGACCTCGCGCCGGTCTTCAGCGGCAGGCAGATTCCGCGCGACCCCGGCACCACACCGCCCTGACCGACCGTCATCGCCGTGGACGTCACGGTTCCGGGTGGCCGGTGAAGCTGCGCTGAAGCTGCTGAGCCACGAGGCGGGCCGTGGCAGGGTCGTCGCCGAACAACGGTGAGGTGCTCGGGTCGGTGAGAAAGCGCTTGAGTTGCCGCAGGGCCGCGGCCGAGATGGGCTGCCGCTCGTCACCGAGCGCCCCCACGACCGCCAGCAGCGCAGGCCGGCAAGCCCAGACGACCTCGCGGCGCAGGAGCGGCGGGAAGTCCCGGTAGGGATGCGGGAGCTGCCACCAGGGAGGCTGGCAGTGACTGACCGCGTCCAGGGTCTGCTGCACCGACAGGGCCCAGGCGCGGCGCCGCCGCATGCCGGGCAGCTCGCCGAGCGTCCTGGCCTGCTCAGAGGCGCGCTGCCGGCCGGTGACGATCCTCAGCACCCAGTGCGCCCCAGCCAGCATGGACGGCTCCTCGCCTTGCAGCGATCAGGCCGCCGACCAGACTTCCCGGCACACCAGTTGCGTCGTTCCGATGCATTGTCCTCTGCTGGTCGCCGCCGTAAACCCGCCCCGATGCTTCTTGATGCCTTCTTTGCGCTTGCCGGCCGGGGCACGCGCGGGCAAGATGAGCCGTTCGCCTTTCGACCTCGAAACGAGGTGCGCGATGGCCTACTCCCTGCGCTGCGCCGACAGCGGCATGGACTGCCCGGGGCAGTTCCAGACCAAGACCGAGGACGAGCTCATGCACCACGTCGAGCTGCACGTTCGCGAGGCCCATCCCGACATGGAGCTGACGCCCGAGAACGTGGAGATGGTCAAGGGCCTGGTCCGCACGACCTGACCGCCGTCCTGGAGCAGGCATGCGCGTGCTGCTGATCGGCCCGCCTGGCGCCGGCAAGGGCACGCAGGCGACCCGGATCGCGGCGCACTTCGATCTGGCCCGGATCGCCACCGGCGACCTGCTGCGCCAGGAGGTCGCCAGCGGGTCCGAGCGCGGCCGCACGGCCAGCGCCTACATCAACCGCGGCGACCTGGTCCCCGACGAGGTCGTGATCGCCATGACCAGGGACCGGGTCGTGAAGGCCAACAGCGAGGGCGGCTACATCCTCGACGGCTACCCGCGCACGCTGGCCCAGGCGGAGGCCGCCCACCGCTGGGCCAAGGCCCGCGGAGTGCCGTTCGACCTGGCCCTCTTCTTCGAGATCGGCACCGACGAGCTGCTGGCGCGGCTCGCCGGCCGGGCGCGCGAGGAGGGCCGCAGCGACGACACCGAGGACCTGGTCCGCCATCGCCTCGAGGTGTTCCGGGGCCGCACCTACCCGCTGCTGGCCTACTACCGCGGGCGCGGGATCCTGGTGCGGATCGACGCCGTTGGGCCGGTCGACGCGATCACCGAGCGGATCCTGGCCGCGCTGCACTGGCACAAGGCCAACGCGCTGGCCGCGGGCGCCGATCGGCCGGAATGGGCGTTCGGCGTGGGCGAGGGATAGCCCGCCCGGCGGTGCGGCCCTCCAGCTTCCGGGCTACCCCGCCAGCTCGGCGACGGGCTCCGGGAGGATCCGATCCCCGGTGGCCTGCCTGACGCGGCGCCGGCTGCGTGCCTGGGACAGCCGCCAGGCGGCGATGGCGCCGACCACCACGACGATCGCCAGGTACAGGGCCGAGCGCGCGAGGCCCTGGATCCCGAAGGCGGTCATCAGGGTGCGCGCGTTGGTGAGCAGGATGGCCGCGCCCACGATGACGCCGAGCCTGCGGGGCGACAGCCGCCGCACCAGGTAGGCGGCCAGCGGCGCGGCGACCAGGCCGCCGGAGAGCAGCAGCAGGACCATCGCCAGCGGGACGTCCCTCCAGGTGAGCGTGATCAGGAAGCCGATGCTGGCGCCGAGGGCGACGAGGAACTCACCGGTGTCGACCGAGCCGATGACCTTGCGGGGCTCCAGCCGGCCGGAGGCGAGCAGCGTCGGGGTGCCGACCGGCCCCCAGCCGCCGCCGCCGACGGCGTCCAGGAAGCCGGCGCCGAGGCCGAGCGGGGCGAGCACGCCGGCCGCGAGCGGCTTGGTGGCCCGGGTCCGCCGTGGGCCACGGGCCGAGCCGAGGAACCGGAACAGGACGTAGACGCCGAGCACGCTGAGGATGCCCGCCACCCACGGCCGGGCGGTCGCGCCGTCCAGCGACGACAGCACCACCGCGCCGCAGAAGCCGCCGACGGCCCCCGGCACGGTCATGATCCGCACCGTCCGCCAGTCGACGTTGCCGAAGCGCCAGTGCGAGACCCCGGACACGAAGGTGGTGCCGAGCTCGGCGAGGTGCACGGTGGCCGAGGCGGCCGCCGGCGCGGTCCCGGCCGCGACCAGCAGGGTCGTCGAGGTCAGCCCGTACGCCATCCCGAGCGCCCCGTCCACGAGCTGGGCCAGCACCCCGACCAGCCCGATGAGCACGAGCTTGCGCATCCCGCCCTCTCCGGTTCGATTCCGACTAGCTCGATCTTGTCTACCAGCTTGGTAGGAATACTAGGGCCGAGCTATCCCCACGGCCATCCCGCATCGAACGTAGGTCGGCTACCGCAAGATCGCGGTCGCCAGGTTGAACCCTGCCACGGCGCACGACCGTGTTCAGGTAGGTGGGCAATTCGTGAAATCACGCTCGGCCTGTCCGTGGTAATTAAGCCCGCAAAACGGTCCCGGTTGCGTTGATACGAGCGAATTTGCCTTTCCGCGCCTCTTTCCCTTAGATTTCCGCCTCGGCGTCCTCGCCCAGTCTCTTTGAGGTCGCCTGTTCCAGTGGGGGGGCGAGCACACGCCCATCCCCTCGAGCCGGCCACGCGCTGACACCGCGCGCAGCGGGCCATCGAGGTGGCACCGGCGCATGCAGAAAGGCTGGAGCCCATGAAGAAAAGGCTGGCGACGATGCTGCTCTTGGTCGTGGCCTTGGTCGTGGCGACCTTCTCCACCGCCACCACCACTCGCCCGGCGAAGGCGGACGCCCCTTGGCCCGTGAAGGGCTGTCCCGAGGACCCCAACAAGCCACCACCGTGCAATGACGACGATGTGATCCTGCTGTGGAACGAGCAGCTGCTGGCGACGATCCGGGCAAACGCGCCCGGCACCGGCCCCACCGTCACCGCGCGGGCTCTCGGCGTGCTCCACACCGCCACCTATGATGCCTGGGAGGCCTATGACTCGACTGCAAAGTCGACCCGCCCGAACGGCATCCCGGAACCGCAGGCCAGCGCGAATCTCGCGGCCGACAAAGCCAAGGCGATCAGCTACGCGGCCTACAGGACGCTCACCGACCTGTTCCCGTACCGCCGGCTGACCCACTACGCCCCCCAGATGACCGCGCTCGGCTACGACCCCAACGACAACTCCACCAACACCACCACCCCGCAGGGCGTCGGCAACGTCGCCGCCCAGGCGGTGCTCACGTTCCGCCACGCCGACGGCTCCAACCAGACCCGCGTCGACAGCGGCGTCCCGGGCAACCCCGACGACGACACGGTCACCTACCCCGACCCTGCCTGTACGCCCACGCCAACGCCGTCCTGCTACCAGCCGACGAGGCAGTGGAACCAGCCGACCGACCCCTGGCACTGGAAGCCGCTGTGCGTCCGGACCGCCGCCGGCGTGGCCGCCAATGCGCCACCCGAGCCGGCGGACGGCAACTGCACCCCGTCCCCGACGCAGACGCACTACACGACCCAGAAGCCGCTCACCACGCAGTGGCCCAAGGTCACCACGTTCGCCGCCTCGCCGTTGCAGTACAAGGTGACCGGTCCGCCGAAGAAACCGGACGGCACCTGTTGTAGCGATGCGGATGTCGCCACCGCCGTGAACGACACCAGCAACCTCGACGACTACAAGAAGGTCCTCACCGAGTACTGGATCGACGGTCCGGGGTCGGAGTTCCCGCCCGGGCATATGGCGGTGTTCGCCCAGGCGCTCTCCCGCATGAACAGCTTCAGCCTCGACACCGACGTCAAGATGTTCTTTGCCCTCGGCAACGCGCTGCTGGACGCGAGCGTCGGCTCCTGGACCACCAAGTACAAGTACGACTTCTGGCGGCCGATCACGGCCATCCGCTACCTCTACGCTGGCCAGACGATCCACAACGCATGGAAGGGGCCGAACCAGGGCAACGGCGACGTCCAGGGGCAGGACTGGATCCCCTACCAGCCGCTCACCGTGGTCACGCCGGCGTTCCCGGAGTACGTGTCGGGTCACAGCACCTTCAGCGCGGCCGGCAGCATCATCCTGATGAGCTACACCAACAGCGACATCTTCAATGCGTACGTCACGATCCCCGCGAACTGGTCCAAGATCGACCCGGGTGTCCCGGCCTCGCCCGTGACCTTGTCGTGGCCGACCTTCACCGCGGCGGCCGACCAGGCCGGCCTCTCGCGCCGGTACGGCGGCATCCACTTCTGGAGCGGCGACTACCACGCTCGGATGCTGGGCAACCTGCTCGGCCGCGGCGCCAACTCCAAGGCGCAGGCCTACTTCCAGGGAAGAATCGGCAGCTGAGATTCCGTTCATCAAGTGCGGGCCCCGCCAGCTGGCGGGGCCCGCGCCTATGACTGAGCGCCAAGGATCACACCACGACGATAGTGATCCACCTCGTGGCTGTCGCGCCTGGTTGCATCGGCACGGTCAATGTTGCTGTCGCCTTCGCCCTCCCCGCGTCGTATCCCTCACCAGTAATGGTGACGCCGACTGTACGCGTGTTCCCGTCACACACGACCGGGTTAACACCCGACCCGAAGGTCACCGGGTACGGCGTCTCAGGTGGGTATTGGTCCACCTGCACATCGACTAGGCCGTTCATGCCCCCCTGGCAGCGAACACGCAGCCCAACGTCAAGAACGAACCCCGCCGCATCGTAGTCGGCGTGTTCCTGGATGGTCACCGAGGTCCCGGTGGCTCCGGTGGCGCCCGCAGACGTGAGCCCGACCGGCAGCGCGATCGCGACCGCGCCGAGTAGGACGAGCAACCGAATCCGCTTCACCATATTCCTCCACTCGAAATGAACCGACCCACCAAAGGCCGATACCAAACCCGCTCAGCTAATTTGCGACCCCTACCCCGAGGCGGTCGGCGGTATACCCGCCGCCATAGGGAGCAAACTCGCAATATGCTTGCTATGCGGCTGTGTCCGATATTCTCAGTGATATTGCGGAGAATTTTGGGCTGCCTTGGCGAGAATGCGGCCGATCAGCACTTCACGACCAGCGCCCTATCTCGCCGATGAGCCATCCGCTGCGCGAGCCGGCGGCCGTCACCCAAGGCCGGCATAGGCGCAGCGCTGCGCGCTACCGATGGATCACCGTGCAGGTCAGCGTGCGGGTGACGCCGTCCACCAGCTGGATGCGGGAGGCCACTAGCCGGCCAAGCTGATCCAGGCCGGGCGCCTGGACCCTGGCGATGACGTCGTAGGGGCCGGCGAGGTCCTCGGCCATCTGCACACCATCCAGGTCGCTGAGCGCCCGGGCGACATGGGCGACCTTGCCGACCTCGGTCT
>WNFU01017261.1_pt1 | contig 10484 bp, 7 predicted proteins | sample 5400121 | NCBI WGS metagenome assembly WNFU01 (sample SAMN13153360, study PRJNA577476) | soil metagenome | isolation source: 100 cm soil or saprolite under grassland replicate 1 | place: USA:California | collected 2016-06-15
TGACCGCGGAACGGCAAGACGTCGCGACGAGCCGGTTTCCGCGCCGCGCGGCGCCCGTTCCGGACCGCAGCCATCCGGCGATGGCGGTCAATCTCGACGCCTGCATCCAGTGCAATCTCTGCGTCCGCGCCTGCCGCGAGGTGCAGGTCAACGACGTCATCGGCATGGCCGGCCGCGGCTACGGCGAGAAGATCGTGTTCGATTTCGACGACCCGATGGGGGAGTCGACCTGCGTCGCCTGCGGCGAATGCGTGCAGGCTTGCCCGACCGGTGCGCTGATGCCCGCGACCCTCGTCGATGAGGCGAACGTGCGCACCCAGTTCCCGGACCGCGAGGTCCACAGCGTGTGCCCCTATTGCGGGGTGGGCTGCCAGATCACCTATCACGTCAAGGACGACAAGCTCCTCTACGTCAGCGGCCGCAACGGACCCGCGAACGAGAACCGGCTCTGCGTCAAAGGCCGCTTCGGCTTCGACTACGTGACCCATCCGCATCGTCTGACGCAGCCGCTGATCCGCAAGGACGGCGTCGCCAAGCACGCCCACGACACCGTCGATCCCGCCAATCCCTGGACGCATTTCCGCGCCGGCACCTGGGAGGAGGCGCTCGACCGCGCCGCCGCGGGATTGAAAACGATCCGCGATCGCGATGGCTCGCAGGCGCTCGCCGGCTTCGGCTCGGCCAAGGCCTCGAACGAGGAGGCTTATCTGTTCCAGAAACTCGTGCGCGCCGGCTTCGGCACCAACAACGTCGATCACTGCACGCGGCTGTGCCACGCCTCGTCGGTTGCGGCGCTTCTCGAGACGATCGGCTCGGCGGCGGTCACCGCCACCTTCAACGAGTGCAAGAATTCCGACGTCATCATCGTCATCGGCGCCAATCCGACCGAGAACCATCCGGTCGCCGCCACCTTCTTCAAGCAGGCGGCCAAGCGCGGGGCGGAGCTCATCGTCATGGATCCGCGCGGCCAGGCGCTCAAGCGTCACGCCGCCCACATGCTGCAATTCAAGCCCGGCACCGACGTCGCGATGCTCAACGGCATTCTCAATACGATCGTGACCGAAGGGCTTTACGACCGGCAATACGTCGAGGCGCAGACTGCAAACTTCAAGGCCTTCGCCGAGCACATCAAGGAGTTCACGCCCGAGGAGATGGCGCCGATCTGCGGCATTCCCACCGATACGCTGCGCACGGTCGCGCGCACCTATGCGCGCGCCAAGTCGGCGATCATCTTCTGGGGCATGGGCGTATCGCAGCACGTGCACGGCACCGACAACGCGCGCTGCTTGATCGCGCTCGCGTTGATCTGCGGGCAGATCGGGCGCCCCGGCACGGGGCTGCATCCGCTGCGCGGGCAGAACAACGTGCAGGGCGCCTCCGACGCCGGGCTCATCCCGATGTTCTTCCCGGACTACCGCTCGGTGGAGAACCCGGAGATCCGCGCCAGCGTGGAAAAGGCCTGGGCTACCAAGCTCGATCCCAAGCGCGGCCTCACCGTGGTCGAGATCATGAAGGCGGTGCACGCGGGCGTGATCAAAGGCATGTACATCCTCGGCGAAAATCCGGCGATGTCCGACCCCGACCTCAACCACGCGCGCGAGGCGCTCGCCGCGCTCGAGCATCTGGTGGTGCAGGACCTTTTCCTCACCGAGACCGCCGCCTTCGCCGACGTCATCCTGCCGGCCTCCGCCTGGCCCGAGAAGGACGGCACGGTCACCAACACCAATCGCCAGGTACAGATGGGGCGCCGCGCATTGCCGCTGCCAGGCGACGCCAAGGTCGATTGGTGGATCACCCAGGAGATCGCGCGCCGCATCGGGCTTAACTGGAATTACCGGCACCCGAGCGAGATCTATGCCGAGATGGCCTCGCTGATGCCGGCGCTCGACAACATCTCGTGGGACCGCATCGAGCGGGAGAGCGCCGTCACCTATCCCTCGGATGCGCCCGACAAGCCCGGGCACGACGTGGTGTTCGCCGACCGCTTCCCCACCCAGGACGGCCGCGGCAAGCTGGTGCCGGCCAAGATCCTGCCGCCGGACGAGCGGCCCGACGGCGAATTCCCGTTCGTGCTCTCGACCGGACGCCAGCTCGAGCACTGGCATACCGGCGCCATGACCCGCCGCGCCTCCACGCTGGACGCGCTCGAGCCAGGCGCGGTCGCCAATCTCTCGCGCGGCACCATCGCCAAGCTCGGCATCAAGCCCGGCGACATGGTGCGGGTCACCACCCGGCGCGGCACGATCGAGCTTGCCGCGCGGCAGGACGACTCTATTCCGGATGGTATGGTGTTCATCCCGTTCGCCTTCGTGGAGGCGGCGGCAAACTTGCTCACCAATCCGGCGCTCGACCCCTTCGGGAAAATCCCCGAGTTCAAATATTGCGCCGCCAAGGTCGAGCCGGTGAGGCAAGCCGCGCGGGTTGCGGCGGAGTGAACAAATAGGGTGGGCAACGGCGCGCTGATCGGTGTTAGCGCTCGGCCTCATGCTGAGGAGCATCGCGGCGCGGCAAATCGACGCCTCCTCCACAGATGAAACCGCGCCGCGATGCGTCTCGAAGCATGAGGCCGACCAAAGCTTCGGACCGCCTCGTCCTTCGAGACGCGCGCGCATATTGCGCTTGGCGAATCCACGGTTCTTGATGCGCGCTCCTCAGGACGAGGGCGGAGCAGCATCCCGTTCGGCGAAGCAGGGATACTTCATCGGAGAAATCGTCCCTCGTCCTCATATGGCGCGATGCCGCCTGCGCTGCTAGGCTGGAAGCATTCAAAGAAAGACCGCCGAGCGAGGCGGCGCAGCACGGGAGGACAGCATGGCTCAACGAAAATCGCTGAATGTGAACGGCAAGGCGGTCCGGATCGCCATCGATGATCCCGGCATGCCGCTGCTTTATGCGCTGCGCGACAACCTCGGGCTACACGGCCCACGGTTCGGTTGCGGGCTCGCGCAATGCGGCGCCTGCACGGTGCACGTGGACGGCAAGGCGGTGCGCTCGTGCGTCACGCCGCTCTCCTCGCTCACCGCCCAGCAGAAGGTGGTGACGCTCGAAGGCCTCGGCACGCCGCAGCGCCTGCACCCGGTGCAGCGCGCCTTCATCGAGGAGCAAGCGGTGCAATGCGGCTACTGCATCAACGGCATGATCATGGAGTCCGCCGCTTTCCTCGCCAAGACCAAGAAGCCGACCGAGGCGCAAGTCAAGGAGGCGCTCGCCAACAACCTGTGCCGCTGCGGGACGGTGGCGCGCTCGTCGTCACCTTCTCGTTCGGCGGCCCAATCGGCGAGACGTTCGCCCAGGGAGGCAAGCCGCTCGCGCTCACCGAGGTCGACTCGTTCCTGGCGATCGATGCCGGCGGCGAGGTGACGCTCTACACCGGCAAGGTCGATCTGGGCACCGGCGTCGCGACGGCGCTGCCGCAGATCGTCGCCGAGGAACTTGACGTGCCGCTCAACCGGATCAAGCTGATCCAGGGCGACACGGCGCTCACGCCCGACCAGGGCACCACGTGGGGTAGCCTCTCGATCCAGCTCGGAGGCATGCAGCTGCGCAATGCGGCCGCAACGGCCAAGGCCGCGCTGCTCGAGGAGGCGGCGAAACGGCTAGACGCCAAGAAAGAGGATCTCAAGGTCGTCGACGGCGTGATCAGCGCCGGCAACAAACGGGTCAGCTACGGCGAGCTGATCGGAGGCAAATCGTTCGCGCTCAAGCTCGACCACGCCAAGCCCGCCGCCGCGAAAGATCCCAAGGACTACAAACTGGTCGGCAAGCCGGTGCCGCGCGTCGACATCCCGGACAAAGTGACGGGACGCTTCACCTACATGCAAGACTTCCGCGTGCCCGGGATGCTGCACGGGCGCGTCATTCGCCCGGCGGCGATCGGCGCCACGCTCGAGAATGTCGACGAGACATCGCTCAAAGACGTCGCCGGCGTCGTCAAGGTCGTGAGGGAGGGCAATTTCCTCGGCGTCGTCGCCGAGAGCGAGTGGGGCGCGATCAAGGCGGCCGAGAAGCTCAAGGCATCGTGGTCGAAATCGCAGACCTTGCCGGACGCGACAAAGCTGTGGGACGAAGTGCGCGCCAGCAAGGTCGCTAAGGACGAGGTGACGAGCAACGTCGGTAACACTGCCGAGGCCATGGGCCAGGCGGGCGCCAAGACACTGCAAGCCACGTACGACTTTGCCATCCATACCCACGGCTCGATCGGGCCCTCCTGTGCGGTGGCCGAATTCAAGGATGGCAAGCTGACCTCGTGGTCCGCCTCGCAAGCGACGCACAATCTGCGCAAGCAGCTCGCGACCATGTTCGGCATCCCCGCCGAGAGCGTTCGCTGCATCTACATCGAAGGGTCCGGCTGCTATGGCCGCAACGGGCACGAAGATGCCGCCGCAGATGCGGCGTTGCTGGCGAAAGCAGTCGGGCGGCCGGTGCGGGTGCAATGGTCGCGGGCCGACGAGCACGGCTGGGATCCCAAGGGTCCGCCGACGCTCATCGATCTGCGCGCTGCCGTGGATGGCGCAGGCGCGGTTACCGCCTGGGAATCGGAATTCTTCATTCCGCAGCAGACCGCCGGCAGCTTCAACGTGCCGCTGGTCGCCGCGACACTGGCAGGCATGCCCGCCGGCGAAGACGTCGCGCCCGGCAACATTTTCCAGAACTCGGCGATCCCCTACAAATTCGCCAACGTGAAGACGGTGTGCCGCCGGCTTGCATCAACGCCGTTCCGCCCGTCCTGGATCAGGACGCCGGGCCGGATGCAGAACACCTATGCCAACGAGTGCTTCATCGACGAGCTCGCTGCGGCGGCAAACGCCGATCCCGTCGAGTTCCGGCTGAAGTATCTCGATCCCAACGACAAGCGCGGCATCGAAGTGCTCAACCGCGCCGCCGCCTTGGCGAAATGGGACAAGCGGCCCTCGCCAAAGCGTGATGGCCGCGGCGGCGAGGTGGCCACCGGCCGCGGCGTCGCATTCTGCAAATACGAACTGACGCGCACCTATATCGCGGCGGTGGCCGAGGTCGAGGTGAAACGGTCGACCGGCGACATCCGGGTGACGAAATTCTATCTCGCCCACGACTGCGGTCAGATCATCAATCCGGATGGGCTGCGAAACCAACTCGACGGCAACGTCATCCAGACGTTGAGCCGCACCTTGATCGAGGAGCTCAAATACGACCGCTCCGCGGTGACCAGCCTCGACTGGGCGAGCTATCCCATCCTGCGATTCCCGCAGGTCCCGGAGCTCGTTTACGAGCTAATCGATCGGCCGAACGAGCGCCCATGGGGCGCCGGCGAGCCGGCCGCCGCGGTTGTGCCCTCGGCGATCTCGAACGCGGTGTTCGATGCCATCGGCGTGCGGCTGCGCTCGGTGCCCTTCACGCCGGACAAGGTGATGGCGGCGATGAAGGGAACGGCCTAGCCGTCGTAATGGTTTGAGCCAAACCGTCTCCCAGCCGAAGTCGGGTTCACCCGGCTTCGGCCGCTCTAGACATCATGGAAACGCCCGAGGTCCTCAGACGCGAAATCAAGGCGTTGGCCTTCGATCAGTACGGCACCATCGTCGATATGCAGAAGGGGCTCACCGAGGCCGTCAAGCCCTTTCTCAAGCGCAAGGGCTGGGACGGCAAGCCGAACAGCTTCGTCACCTGGTGGCGCCGCACTCACTTCGAGAACTCGATGATCGATGCGCTGTGCGATCGCGGGCACACGCCCTATCGGCGGATCGGGGAGCGCGCGGTGTCTTACGTGATGGATCGCTGCGGCATCCGGTATACGCCGGACGAAGCGCGGGGGCTCGTGAGCGAGATCGAGAAGCTCAAGCCGTTTCCTGATGTGGTGCCGGCGCTCGAACAGCTTCGATCCAAAGGATACAAGCTGGCCATTCTCTCGAATGGCGACCGCGACATGCTCGAGGCGGCCGGGCCGCACATCGGCTTTGCATTCGATCACGTCATCTCGGTCGAGGAGGTCGGCTATTTCAAGCCGCACTGGAAGACCTACGCCAAGGCCGCCGAGATCGTCGGGGAGGAGCGGTCCGACATTCTGTTCGTCGCCAATCACGCCTTCGATTGTATCGGAGCGAAGTCGTACGGCATGCGGACCGCGTTCATCGACCGGCGCAAGCGGCCGTTCGGCCACACGCCGCATCAGCCCGATCTCATCGTGGCCGATCTTGCCGAACTCGCCGCGGTGCTGGCCTGAGTTTGCGCGCCGCTTGCTTTTGCGCTGATCCATGGCCATGGTGCGGACATGACTCTCGCCGCGATTAAGCGTGGGACTCTCGGGGCCGTCCGCCACGACTGGACGCGCGAGGAGGTGCGCGCGCTGTTCGAGCTTGCGTTTCCCGAATTGATCTTTCGCGCGCAGCAGATTCATCGGCTGCACTTCGATCCCACCGAGGTGCAGATGTCCACGCTGATCTCGATCAAGACCGGCGGCTGCCCGGAAGACTGCGCCTATTGTCCGCAGAGCGTGCACTACGACACCGGCGTCAAGGCGGAAAAGCTGATGCGCGTCGATGCCGTCATCGCCGAGGCGCAGGCGGCCAAGCGTGCGGGCGCGAGCCGCTTCTGCATGGGGGCGGCGTGGCGCGAGCCCAAGGATCGCGATCTCGACCACGTCTGCGAGATGGTTGAAGGCGTCAAGGCGACTGGGCTCGAGACCTGCGCCACGCTCGGCATGCTCACGCAGTACCAGGCCCGTCGTCTCAAGGCGGCCGGCCTCGATTACTACAACCACAACCTCGACACCTCGCCGGAATATTACGGCGCGATCATCACCACGCGCACCTATCAAGACCGCCTCGACACGCTCGGCCACGTGCGCGACGCCGGCATCCACGTCTGCTGCGGCGGCATCGTCGGCATGGGCGAGAGCGCCGAGGATCGCATCGGCATGATCGCGACGCTTGCGAATCTGCCGGCCCATCCGGAAAGCGTGCCGATCAACATGCTGGTCAAGGTCGAGGGCACGCCGCTGGCGCGGGGGGAGCCGATCGATCCGATCGATTTCGTGCGCACCATCGCGGCATCCCGCATCACCATGCCGAAGTCGGTGGTGCGGCTCTCGGCCGGGCGCGAGGACATGAGCGAGGAGACGCAGGCGCTCTGCTTCATCGCCGGCGCCAACTCCATCTTCTACGGGCCGAAGCTGCTCACCACGCCCAATCCCGGGCGCGACCGCGACCTGCGTCTGATGGACAAGCTCGGGCTCGTGCCCATGGGAAAATGAGCGCGCTCGCAGGGACGAGGGGCCATTTTGGCTTGGAGGCCGTCAATGCACTGCCGCGGCTGCGCGCGGCATCAGCGCGCCGCGATGGCGGATGACCTGCGCCGCCAGCCGGTGCGCGGCGGCGGCGGCATCCGTCGGTCTCTGGCCGCATAGACGTGCCGCGATATAGGCGGCGTTAAAGCTGTCGCCAGCCGCTGTCGTGTCGATCGGCACCACCACCTCCGGCACGGGTACGAATTCGTTTTGTCCGCCGCTTGCCACCAGCGCGCTGTTGGGTCCGTTCTTCACCACGATCTCCCCAATCCCGAAGGCTTGCAGCCGCTCCACGGTTGCTTCGGGACTCGGATCGCCCCACAACACCGCTTCGTCGTCATAGGCCGGAAGCGCGATGTCGATGCGCTTGAGCGCCTCCATGAACACTGTCCGCGTCCGCGCTAAATCTCCGCGCCAGCCGCGCGGACGAAAATTTCCGTCGAAGGCGATCTTCGTACCTTGCTGCCGCACCATCTCGATGAGCGCGAGAAAACGGCCGATCCCGGTATTGGAATAAAGCGAAAGGGTGATCCCTGAAAAATAGACGAGCTTTGCTTTCGTCAGGCCTTCGGCCACGCGTCCCCAGTCCGGCAGCTCGAACAGTTCGCGCGCCGGCGATTCGCCGCACCAATCGTGGCGGTGACGCGTTCCGGCGGTATCGGTGTCGACCACCGCGAGGCCCGGCAGGCGGCCGCGCACTCGCAGCACCAGATCGCTGGCAACACCCTCCGCCGCGGCAAGCGCGAGGATCGCGTCGGAATAGGGATCATCCCCCAGCGCCGTCGCAAAGGCGGCATCGATCCCGGCACGGGCGAGATAGACCGCCACGTTGAAGGTGTCGCCGGCGCAGCCGACGCCGAAGCGGCCGTCGCCGCCGCGGACGAATTCGACGATCGCTTCTCCGACCGCGACCGCGCGTGGCCCCTGCTTGCTCATGGTGCCGCAAGATAGCGCGCATGGAGCGCCGACGAAACGCGGCGTCACACCGCGTGACGACCCGCCATCGCTGCTCAGTGCCGCTGTCCATGCATGACGGACTGGACGGGCACCAATGTTACATTGTAACGTTCGTCCGAAAGGATTTGCCCGACCAATCATGCCCACGGACGTACCTCACCCGCATCACCACCATCGCCCCGGCCAAGGACACCCCCCGGCCGCGATTTTGCCCTCGATCCTGCGCATGTCGGTTGTGCAGCGGCTGGGCATTGCCGCTGCGCTGATCGTGCTGCTGTGGGGCGCCGTGCTCTGGGCGATGAAGGTGTAAGTCGATGACCGCCGCGCTGCGATTCCGCAATCTCACGCTCGGCTACGACCGGCATCCGGCAGTGCACCACCTCGACGGCACGGTCGAGAGCGGCGCGCTCGTCGCCGTCGTCGGTCCGAACGGGGCGGGCAAGTCGACCCTCTTCAAGGGCATTGTCGGTGTGCTTAAGCCGTTGGCCGGCCGCATCGAGCGCGGCGATCCCAATCCGCAAGATATCGCCTACCTCCCGCAGGCCGCCGAGATCGACCGCACCTTCCCGATCAACGTCTACGACATGGTGGCCATGGGCCTTTGGCGCCGCGCCGGATCCTTCGGCGGCATCGACCGTAAAGCGCGGGCGTCGATCGAGGAGGCGATCGCCGCCGTCGGCCTTTCCGGTTTCGAGGACCGTGCGATTGCGACGCTCTCGGGCGGGCAGATGCAGCGCATGCTGTTCGCGCGTCTGCTGCTGCAGGATGCCCGCGTGATCGTGCTCGATGAGCCTTTCACCGCGGTCGATGCCAAGACGTCCGCCGACCTGTTCGATCTGGTGCGGCGCTGGCACGGCGAGCGACGCACGGTGCTCACGGCTATGCACGACATCGATTTTGTGCGGGCGAACTTTCCGGAGACGCTGCTCTTGGCGCGCGAGCCGGTCGCCTGGGGCCGCACCGCGAGCGTGCTCACGCCGGAAAACCTGCTCGCCGCGCGCCGCATGTGCGAGGCCTTCGACCAGCAGGCCGGACCCTGCGCCGACGAGCAAACCCCGGCCTTGCGGCCGAGCGGTGAAGTTGCGGGCGCCGGCGTCCATCATCCGCGACGGTAAATACTCGAGAACCCGATCTCGCCGGCCCGAGATCGGAGGCGAACCAACGACGAGAGGCGGACGCAGGTGTCGACGCTCTACGAAATCTTCATCGGTCCGTTCAGCGAGTTCGAGTTCATGCAGCGGGCGCTGGCGGGTGTGCTGGCGCTGGCGCTCGGCGCGTGTCCCATCGGCGTGTTTCTGATGCTGCGGCGCATGTCGCTCGTCGGCGACGCCATGGCGCACGCCATCCTCCCCGGCGCCGCAGTGGGGTTCCTGCTGTCGGGTCTCAACCTCTTCGCCATGACCGCGGGCGGGCTGATCGCCGGCTTTGTGGTCGCCTTGCTGACGGGCTTGGTCGCGCGCACCACCGAGCTCAAGGAAGACGCGGCGCTTGCGACCTTCTACCTGCTCTCGCTCGCGATCGGCGTCACCATCATCTCCCTGCAAGGGACCAACATCGATCTGTTGCACATATTGTTCGGCAACGTGCTCGCGCTCGACGATCAGACGCTGCTGCTGATCGCCACCAACGCCACCATCACCTTGATCGTGCTGGCCTTGATCTACCGGCCGCTGGTCATCGAATGCGTCGATCCCGGCTTCATGCGCACGGTCAGCCGGGCCGGCGGTCCGGCGCACCTCGCCTTCCTCGTGCTGGTTGTGGTCAATCTGGTCAGCGGATTCCACGCGCTCGGCACCCTGTTAGCAGTGGGCATCATGATGCTGCCGGCGGCGATCGGCCGTTTCTGGGCGCGCGATATCACGCTGATGATCTCGAAGCATGACTATTGCGCTCGCAGAGGAGGATGCCATGGTGACCCGACGACGCCTGCTTGCCGCGACGGCTCTCGCCGCGCTGTTTGTCGCCGCTCCCGCGCGTGCCCAGGAGCGGCTCCACGTGGTTGCGAGCTTCTCGATCCTCGGTGATTTCGTGAAAAACGTCGGCGGCGACCGAGTCGCGGTCGCGACTTTGGTCGGTCCCAACGGCAATGCCCACGTCTATGCGCCCTCGCCGAGCGACGCCAAGAAGGCTGCCGATGCCAAGCTCGTCTTCGTGAACGGGCTCGGCTTCGAAGGCTGGCTCGAGCGGCTGGTCAAGGCCTCCGGCACCAAAGCGCCGATCGTGGTCGCCACCAAAGGCATCAAGCCGCGCGAGCGCGCCGGCGACCACG
>WNFU01014629.1_pt1 | contig 10482 bp, 9 predicted proteins | sample 5400121 | NCBI WGS metagenome assembly WNFU01 (sample SAMN13153360, study PRJNA577476) | soil metagenome | isolation source: 100 cm soil or saprolite under grassland replicate 1 | place: USA:California | collected 2016-06-15
TCGAGATAGCGAATGTGACCGACGTGCAGCAGATCGAAACATCCGTTCGCAAAGGCGTGCGTCAGACCTCGTGCTCGATTGCGCGACACCTGCTCGACGAGCTCGTCGCGCGACATCACATTACCCATAACAAATCACGAACGTTCCGTCACGACGATTCCATCACAAACGTTCCTTCATGGGGGTTCACGCGGTTCGTTCACGAAGGTTCATGCGTGATCGCTGCACGCAATTCGTTTGTCGTGACCGTCGCGGTGCCGCGTTTCATCACCACGAGACCGCCTGCATAATTCGCCAGCCGCGACGCCTCTTCGAATGTCGCACCCGAGCCGAGCGCCAGCGTCATCGTCGCCATCACGGTATCGCCTGCTCCGGTGACATCAGCGATCTGATCCGATCCGTGAATGGGTATGTGCACCGTTGGCTTGCCCGCCTCGAACAAGGCCATGCCGCGACTGCCGCGGGTAATCAGGACGGCGTCCATTCGTGTCCGCCGCAAGAGCGTGCGGCCTGCGCGCTCGAGCGCCTGCGGGTTGTCGTTGATTTTGAATCCGAGGATGTGCTCGACCTCGGATTCATTCGGCGTGCACGCCGTGAGCCGCGAGTAGCGCGTGAGCGCGTAGCGCGAATCGATGAGCACCGGAATTCTCCGCCGCGCGGCGCGCACGGCGCCGGCAATCGCGGCGACGAACGCCGGACGCACCAGGCCCGAGCCGTAATCGGACACCAGCAGTGCGTCGGCGCCGCGGATTGCACGCCGAAGAACACGCTCGGCGGCAGCCACCTGCGCATCGGTGACTCCTTCGTTCAATCGATCGATGCGCACCACTTGCTGTTTGGCGGAATGAATGCCGCCAGCGAGAATGCGCGTCTTGATCGGCGTCGTGTATCCCGGCGGACGGATGACGTTCTTACGTTCGACCGATCGCGGAAGCGCCGACAGCAGCCGCCGACCCGCTTCGTCGCGGCCCACGATGCCCACCAGACTCACGCGCGCGCCGAGCGTGGCGCTGTTATTGGCGGCGTTTCCCGCGCCGCCCGGCAGCAACTCGGTCGAGTCGTATTCGAGAATCAAGACGGGCGCTTCGCGCGAGACGCGGGCGATGCGTCCGTAGACGAACTGATCCGCAATCACATCGCCGAACACGACGATTCGTCGATTGGAAAAGCTGGAAACAAGGTCGAGCAGGCGGTCTGGAGGCGGCGGGATGGGTTGCACTCGACGCATCAGCAACGTCACAGCTTAGCAGCACCCCGAATGCGCGGAGGTTGGTCACGCGCGAGAATCTCTGAAACCGCGGCAATCAGGTTGTCGCAGGTCGCCGTCGGCGGCGCAACATCTGACGGCCACGCGGATTCCTGATCCGCGCCGTGACCGGTGCGAAGCAACACCGATCGACAGCCTGCCGCGTGCGCGAGCTTCACGTCCCGCCACTGGTCGCCGACCACCCACGATGAGGCGAGATCGAGGTCGAGATCGCGCGCCGCATCGATCAACATTCCGGGCGCGGGCTTGCGGCAACTGCAGTGCACGCGGTATTGCTCGACGACGGCTTCCGGATGGTGGGGACAGTAATACCACGCGTCGATCTCGGCGCCGGCGGCTGCGAAATCCGCCGTCAACTTGTCGTGCGTTTGCTCGACGAAGTCGTGGTCGTACAAACCAAGGCCGATGCCGCCCTGGTTCGTGATGATCACGACGACATAGCCGGCGCGCTTGAGCAATCGAATCGCGTCCGCGCTCCACGGATAAATCGTGATCACAGACGACGGCGTGACGTAGCCGAGCTCGTCGAGAATGGTGCCGTCGCGATCGAGAAAAACAGCGTGGTTCATCGCATGAGAACTTGAGTTTCCCTGCCAGTTGTCAGTTCAAAGTTTAGTTGGGAGTTTCGAGATCACGTGAATTGTGAAGTTTGTCGGAGAACTCACAGCGCTTGGAACTGGCGAACTCAACTTTGAACTGGCAACTGGAAACTGGAAACTGATCGCACGAGCTCGGCGAAGACGGCTCGCGCAGTGACCCCCCTCATACACCGGTGGTCAATCGGACACTCTCGCAGCATGCACGGCCGGCACCACACGTCGGTCTTCACGATGGTGGCTGATAACGCATCCGCTCGCGACGCCAGCGGCGCGGTTTTCATCTCGTTGGTCGGCCCAAACACCGCAACAACGTGTGCGCCCGCGGCGGCGGCAAGATGCATCGCCCCCGAATCGTTGGCGACGACGCCGACGGCCTCCGAGAAGACGCCTGCCAGCGTCGGCAGATCCGTGCGACCGCACAGATCGATTGCGGCCGGCGATGCGCGGCGAGCAATTTCACGGCACACACGAGCATCCACCCCGCTGCCAACGAGAACCGTTCGAACCGAGCGCTCGCCTTGCAGAATGCCCGCAAGCTCCGCAAACCGCTCCGGCAGCCACTGCTTGGCACGGCCATACGCGGCGCCTGGCGCCATCGCCACGAACTCGGCGTCTGGCGCAAGTCCCGCGTCGGTTACGAGCGCTCGCGCGTGCGTCCGTGCCTCGCCGCTCACGGTGACGTGCCCGTGCATGGGGCCGGGCACGACACCGTCGAGCGAGGCCGCGGAATCGCGCGGGTCAGCAGCGGCGCCCGGCCATCTGCACGAAAGCCCCAGCGCTCAGCGATGCGCGCGCGATAGGCAATCCACGCAGAGACGAACGAATTCGGCAGCAGCAGCGCCGTATCGAACGCGCCCGAGCCTAGTATCGCCGCGTTCTTCTCCGCCGACATCACAGCGCCGATGCCTCCTGCTCCATGCAGCCGAATCACGTCGTCCACATCATCGACGAGTTCGAACATGGCGGCGACCGATCCGCGGCCGGCGACTGTCAGGTGCGCACCGGTCCACTGGCGGCGGATGTCCGCAATGAGCGGCAGCGCCATGACCGCATCGCCCAGCCAATTGGGCGCGACGATTACGAGCCGATTCGGCGCGGCGGTCATCGAGCGTTCAGGCATTCAGATCGCCGTCGGCTTTCACCGCCGGATACATACCTCTCGTTTCCGGCAGCGGCGAATCACGCCAGCGGCGATGCATCCACAGCCAGAGGTCCGGCCGCCGCCGCACGTACATCTCGAGCACATCGGTGCAGCGTTGCGTGAACTCGCGAATCGCATCGGCATCACCGGATGTGGGCGGCTCGACCGGATGTTCGTAGATCATCCGATAGCGTCCACCGTCGACCGGCACCGCAAAGACGGGCACCACGGGCGCACGAGTGCGGAGCGCGAGCGCAGCAAGCGTCGATGTCGTCGCAGCGGGCCGCTCGAAGAAGTCGACCCAGATCGCATCGGGGCTGTGCATGTGCTGATCGATCAACAGCGCGACGCCCTCGCCGGCGGCAAGCGTCTTCAGCACACGCCGGACGGCGCCCTGCCTGTAGATCACGCTATTGCCGGTCCGCGATCGCACATCTTCCAGGAGCCGGTTCAGCCCGGGGTTGTCGAGCGCGCGCGCCAGCACCCCAATCGGCCGCAGCCGCAAGCCGTGCACGAGCGCGTGCAGTTCCCAATACCCGAAGTGGCCTGTGAAAAACAGCACGCCCCGGCCTTGCGCGTACGCGCTTCTGGCGCGATCCTCCCCTTCGAACTCGACGCGCTGCAGCATCTGCTCATGCGTCAGCGTGCTGAACTTCAGGATTTCGAAGAGCAGCCGTCCGAAATGCGCAAACACGCCGCGCGCGATACGTCGCCGTTCCGGCTCACTGCGAGTGGGGAAACACTGCGCGAGATTCGTGAGGGCGACGCGACGATGGCGCCAGTCGATGGTGTAAAACATCAGACCGGTCAGCGCGCCCATCCTGCGCACGAGCGAATGCGGAAGAACACTGAGGAGTCCTCGCATCGTTCGCACGAGCTGGTACTCGATCCGCTGTCTCACGATCGTTCCCGCGCGCGCAGCAAGGCGGCCTCGATCGAGCCAAAGAGTGTCTCGCGCGGCTCGATCTCGACGCTGACAGGCACGGCGGTCCAGTCGAACGGCAGCGCGCGAGCGATACCGGGACCGGCCGCCTTCGCCGAGGCTTCGGGGCTCGCGACGTCCCGCGCCACACGATCGCTGCCTGCCTGCTCGAGCCTTACCGCGTCTTTCTCCGTCGTGACGACCAGGTCCGCTCCGGCGGACGCGAGCTTCTGTGAGATGGCATGGACGTCAGTGGCCGTGTAAGCATGGTGGTCACGGAACGTCATGGTGTCTGCGACGTCCCAGCGCGCCTGCCGCAAGCCGCTGAAGAATTGCTGCGGATCGCCGATGCCTGCCACCGCGACCGCGCGTCTCCCTTCATACACGCCGGGCGCGCCCACCGCTCGTTTCGCGGCGCAGTATTCGTGCACGCCAAGCTGCCAGGCTTCGGCGCGCGCCTGTTGTTCGTCGGCGCCCATCACGACGAGGACGTCTGCGCGCGCGGCTGCTGCCGGAGCTTCGCGCAGACGGCCGAACGGCAGCACTCTGCCGCCGAGAATTTCTCCGAGCCCGGTCACGAGCACGTCCAGATCCCGCGCAAGCCGCACATGCTGAAAGCCATCGTCCAGCACATGAACGGTCGCGCCAAGCTTCCGTTCAGCAAGAACGCCTGCCAGATGACGATCTTCCGATACTGCGATGATGGCTCCAGCGGTCCCTTGCGCGAGCATGAGCGGCTCATCGCCCGCGAGATTCACGTCCGCAACAACACGAGTCCCATCGGAGACCACAACGACTCCGGGCTGGCGCCGACTGCGACCGTAACCGCGGCTGAGGATGGAGGGACGTTCGCCGCGAGCAATCAACCACTCGACAATCAGCCGGACGAGCGGCGTTTTCCCCGTGCCGCCGACGCTGAGATTTCCGACGCTGATGACGGCCTGCTGCAGCCGCCGCCGGCCTTCCGGGTGGCGTTCATACCAACTCCGCCGGATGCCGACCGCCTGCGCGTACAGAAGGTCAAGCAATGGGTCTGAACGGCCTGACGTTTGTGGGATACGCCGTGGTCGAATCCTGCTGCGGCAGCAGCTCGGCGATCGCTTCCAGTGATTTCTCTTTCGCGCCTCGGTTGGCCTCCACCAGCGCGCGAGCGGCCGCGCCGAGCCGCGCGCGCCGCACCGGATCGGTCATCAGGTTGCGAATGGCATCGTCCAGCTCGCGTTCGGTCCGGACCTGAATCGCCGCACCGTTGGCGACGAACGCCGCGGCGATTTCCGCGAAGTTCTCCATATGCGGCCCGAACACGATCGGCTTGCTGAACACGGCGGGCTCGAGAATGTTGTGGCCGCCGGTGGCGACCAGGCTGCCGCCGACGAACACCACCGTCGCAATCTGATAGACCGTGGCGAGCTCACCAATCGTGTCGAGGATCACGACGTCGGCCCGCGGCTCGGCGTCGATCGCCAGCTCGGACCTGAGCGTCGTCTTCAATCCTTCTTCGCGGCTCATGCGTGCGACATCGGCGAAGCGTTCAGGGTGGCGAGGGGCGAGGACGAGCAGCGCGTTTGGCGACGCGGACTTCAAGCGCCGGAACGCGCGCAGCACCGCCGCTTCCTCTCCCTTCATGGTGCTGCCGGCGACGAACACGGTCCGGGACGGTGAGAGTCGGAAATGCCGCAGGACGCGCTCACGCGCACGCGCCTGGATGTTCGATCCCATATCGAGCGAATCGAACTTCAGGCTTCCTGTAACCGTCACGCGCGCGGCAATCGCGCCGAGATCGACGAAGCGGCGCGCCGACTCCTCGCTTTGCACGCAGAATCGATCGATGTCGCTCAGCACCCGCCGCATGAACGGACGCACGAGTCGATAGCGCGGGTAGGACCGCTGCGACAGACGTCCGTTCACGATGGCTGTCTTGACGGATCGCCGCCGGCACTCTCTGAGCAGGTTGGGCCAGATTTCCGTCTCCATCATGACGAAGAGTCGCGGCTTCACCAGATTCAATGTTCGGCGCACGAAGATATTCAGATCGAACGGAAAGTAGAAGACGGCATCGACATCCTGCACGCGACGCGCGAGCTGCTGGCCGGCCAGCGTCGTGGTTGACACGAACACTCGGAGGCGCGGGTAGCGCGCGCGCAACGCCCGCGCGAGCGGACGCGCGGTGAGCACCTCGCCAACCGAGACCGCGTGAATCCAGATCGAGTGCTCGGCGTCCATGTTGAACGAGAGCGGCAGGTAGCCCATGCGTTGGCCAAGGCTCGCGATGTACTTCTTGTAGCGAAGCGCCTGGTAGAGAAACCACGGCGACACGACGACGAAAAACGCCAGCACCAGAACGCTATAAAGGAAATACATTGAAGGACTTACAACCGCCGCAGTATAGAACGCGTATTTGACCGCCCGCAAGGCGCGCTATGTAGAATTGTCTGTTCGAGGTTGATCAAGGGGAGGTTCCGGAGGAACGCCGAATGGCAATCAGAGTAGGGATCAACGGGTTCGGCCGCATCGGACGCAATATCATGCGCGCCGCGCTCGGCGACACGAACATCGACTTCGTTGCGGTCAACGACATCACCGACGCGCGCACGCTCGCCCACCTCCTGAAGTACGACTCGGTGCTTGGCAATCTCGACCGCGCCATCGAAGCACGGCAGGACTCGATCAGCGTCGATGGCGATGAGTTCAAGGTTCTCTCGGTCAAAGATCCGGCGCAGCTCCCGTGGAAGGACCTCGGCGTCGATATCGTCTTCGAAGCAACCGGCAAGTTCACCAAGCGAGACGACGCCGCCAAACACATCGCTGCCGGCGCCAAGAAAGTGATCATCACCGCGCCGGCGACCGGTCCTGACGTGACGATCGTCCTCGGGGTGAACGAGGGCTGCTACGACAAGAGCAGACACCACGTGATATCGAACGCGTCGTGCACGACCAACTGCATCGCGCCGCTCGCGAAGGTGGTTCACGACAACTTCACCATTCGGAAAGCGTGGATGACGACCGTTCACGCGTACACGAACGATCAAAATCTGCTCGACCTGCCTCACAAGGATCTGCGTCGTGCGCGTGCAGCGGCGCTGTCGATCATTCCCACCACGACCGGCGCCGCCAAGGCAGTCGGCGAGGTGATGCCCGACTTGAAAGGCAAGATCGATGGCATCGCGATGCGAGTCCCCACGCCCAATGTTTCCGTTGTCGATCTCGTAGCGCTCGTGGAGAAGAAAACCACGGGTGAAGAAGTCAACGCCGCGCTTCAGAGAGCCGCCGATGGTCCGATGAAGGGCATCATGGAATTCGTCACGGCGCCTCTCGTGTCAATCGACTTCAGGCACAATTCGCATTCGTCGATTGTCGACGCCGACTACACGAAAGTGATCGACGGCGACTTCGTCAAGGCCCTGGCGTGGTACGACAACGAGTGGGGCTACTCGAGCCGTTGTGTCGACCTGCTCCATCGTCTCCTGTAGTGGCCCGTCTTCCGCCTTCGCTGAAGCTTCGGCGGACCGCCGCAGCCTTGGCGGAGGCGGGTTAGACCCGCCCTTTCCGCCGTGACCAAATACTCCATCCGAGATCTCGACATCCGCGGGAAACGGGTGTTCGTCCGTGTCGATTTCAACGTTCCGTTGAAGGACGGCCGCATCACAGACGACACCCGAATCATCGCGTCGCTCGCGACCATCAATTACGCGCTCGAACAGGACGCCACCGTCATCCTTGCGTCGCATCTCGGCCGGCCGAAAGGACAGCCTGCCGCCGAGTTCAGTCTCGCGCCTGTTGCGGCGCACCTGTCTCGTCTTCTGCGCCGCGAAGTGGTGTTTGGCGACGATTGCGTCGGGCCGCCGGCGCGTGCCGCCGCCGATCGCGCGCACGCCGAATCACACGTCGCGCTTCTGGAGAACCTTCGGTTTCATCAAGAAGAAGAGAAGAACGACGCGAGATTTGCGGGCGACCTGGCGGCGCTCGGCGAGGTGTACGTCAACGACGCGTTCGGCGCGGCGCATCGCGCACATGCCTCGGTTGCCGCAATGGTCGCCGAGTTTTCGCAAGCCGGCGCGGGGCTTCTGATGGAAAACGAGCTGCGGTATCTCGGAATGGCGATCGGCAATCCCGACCGGCCCTACGTCGCCATCCTCGGCGGCGCGAAGGTGTCGGATAAGATCGATGTGATCGAGAATCTGTCGGCGCGAGTCGACCGACTACTGATCGGCGGCGCGATGGCATACACGTTTCTCAAAGCGCTCGGAAAGCCGGTCGGCAAGTCCCTCGTCGAGGACGACAAGATCGATTCGGCGCGCGACATCCTTGCGCACGCCAGGGCACGTGGTGTTCAGTTGTCTCTCCCCGTGGATCACGTCGTTGCCGACCGAATGGAAGCCGACGCGGCTGGCGCTGTTTTGAAAATCGACGATGCCGCCATCGGCGAGCGCATGGGCCTCGATATCGGTCCGGAAACAACGGCGCTCTACGCGGAGCTCTTGTCAGACGCGAAGACCGTCGTCTGGAACGGACCGATGGGTGTTTTCGAAATCGATGCGTTCGCTGGAGGCACGTTGGGCGTCGCTGAAGCGGTCGCGGACGTCAAGGGCACGACCATTATCGGCGGCGGCGATTCGGTGGCCGCCGTCAGAAAGGCCGGCGTCGCCGACCGCATTACCCACATCTCGACCGGCGGTGGCGCCTCATTGGAATTTCTGGCAGGTCAGAAGCTGCCGGGCGTGGAAGCACTACCGGATCGTTAGGTAGCGCGCCGATTCGCGGGACTAAAGCCAAAATACTGGTCCGGTCGCTCCGCGTGCGTTGGAACGCGCGGACAAACCCCGTCGCGCCCCGGAAAAATTCGCCGCCGGCCGTGACGGTCACCACCAGCAGGATCACTCGCGGCGGTGTCTCGACGCGGGTTGTGCGAATCGGATGAATCCACCAGATCTGCCAGACCGGCCTGCGGCGAATTTTTCGGCATCGCGAGGCGGGCCGCTCCGAGGGTTCGCCGCGCCTTCCACCGCACGCGTTCGCTCACGCATGCATAACGAGGGATGTACGGTTCGTATCGCGAGGGACTTTCGTCGGATCCTTCACGCCGCGGCAATCGATACAGGCCGTTTGCCGAGAAAACTGTGTGGAGCAGACCGTCACCATTCGGGAAAAACGCTGCGAAGCACGAGTGACAGGGTGTGGGGCTGGGGGTCCCCACGCGATTGGACAGCGGGACGGTACGGCACCCCAGCACGCATGGACCGCGTGCCGGGGACCCCGCCTCGTGCAGCAGCGTTTTTCCGGTCGAAGAAGGGGGCCCCCAACGCGCGTTTTTTTGCGCGTTGGGGTGCTGGATCCCAGTTTTGGAGGCAAATGGCCTGCAGCGACAAGCCAGTTCATGAATGATCCGGATAAAATCCCGCACTACACGAGCGCGCGCGACCCGCTGCTCATGACGTTGGTAGCCGATATGCGACAACGACTCATCGCCGGAAACTGGAAAATGTTCAAAACGGTCCAAGAGACCGTTTTCTACATCAAACAACTCCGGGGCATCGTCGCCAACATCCGCGACATCGAGATCGTCGTCGCTCCCCCTTTCACTGCCGTGCATGCCGCCGCGGAGGCCGCGCGAAACAGCAACATCGGCATCGGTGCGCAGGATCTCTACTGGGAACGAGAAGGTGCGTTCACCGGCGAGGTGAGCGCCACGATGGTTGCAGAGGCTGGCGCCGACTACGTGATCATCGGCCACTCCGAACGGCGGACGCACTTTGGCGAAACGGACCTCATGGTCAATCGCAGGCTTGGGGCCGCGCTCACGGCGGGACTTATTCCCATTGTCTGCATCGGCGAAACAGTCGAACAACGCGACGCGAATCAAACGCTCGATGTGCTCGATATTCAGGTGCGCCAGGGCCTGGACGACGTCGCGGCCGATCAACTGGCGGAGCTCGTGCTCGCTTATGAACCAGTGTGGGCGATTGGCACGGGCCGACACGCCACGCCCGATCAGGCGCAGACAGCGCACGCGCACATTCGCGCGCGGCTTCGTCAGTGGTTTGGCGCCAGTGCCGCGGAACGCTGCCGAATTCTGTACGGCGGCAGCGTCAAAGCCGACAACATCGCGGCGCTTGTCGCACAGGACGATGTCGACGGCGCGCTTGTCGGGGGAGCAAGCCTCGACGTGCGGGTGTTCAGCGACATCGTGCGAAACAGCCGCCGCGTGTAATTTCCATCTCCATGCGGGACATCTCATGACGACAATCCTGGTGACAGGCGCAACGGGAACTATCGGTACCGCAACGATTGAAAATCTGCTCTCGAGGCCGAATGTCACGGTCCGCGCGGGAGTTCATTCGCGGCCTGCATCCGCCCTGCGTGGAGCGGCGCAGCCCGTCGAGGTCGATTTCGCTCGACCCGAAACGATCACGAGCGCGGCACACGGTGTTGACGCCGTGTTCATGATCACCCCGCCCGCGCCGAACCAGGTGGAGCTCGCGACGGGCGTGCTCAAGGGCCTGAAAGCTGCCAACGTGCTGCGGCTGGTCCGATTGTCGGTGGCCGCCGCGGACCG
>WNFU01011145.1_pt1 | contig 10479 bp, 8 predicted proteins | sample 5400121 | NCBI WGS metagenome assembly WNFU01 (sample SAMN13153360, study PRJNA577476) | soil metagenome | isolation source: 100 cm soil or saprolite under grassland replicate 1 | place: USA:California | collected 2016-06-15
GAGCTGCTTGCGCGTGCGCGCACTGTTCACACCGTCTACGCGGCCTGGCGTCGGCAGCTCAGCAGCGGCGCCGCAGCCGGCCAGCGAGACATCCTCGAGCTGGAGGCCGGCGCTCGACTGGTGCGCTCGTTCGAGCCGTCGGTCATCCCCGGCCTGTTGCAGACCAGCGACTACGCGAGGCAGATGTTCGTTGACGTCGTTGATCTCTATGGCATTCCCAGCGACGTCGACGAGGCCGTCAAGACGCATCTCCGGCGGCAGCAGCTCCTCTACGATCCGGGCAAGCGGTTCGAGTTCGTCATCGCCGAGTCGGCGCTGCGCTACCAGTACTGCCCGCCAGCGGTGATGCGCGCCCAGCTCGATCTGGTCCGCGCGCTCTCGAACCTTGAGGCCGTCGAGATCCACGTCCTGCCCATCGGCGCGAAGCTGCCGTTCATGCCGCTTCACGGCTTCTGGCTCTTCGATGACGAGCTGGTGAAGGTCGAGACGGTCTCCACTGGAGTCGAGGTCCGCGAGCCAGATCAGGTCGCGCTCTTCGTCCAGGTCTTCGATCGGTTGAAGGCTGCTGCGCATAGCGGCGACGCGGCCCGGGCGTCTCTGACCCGTCTCATCGAGGACTGGCGGCACGGCGCGGGCGAGTGACCTGCTTCCCCTCGCTTGTATGACAGGCCACCTCTGCTTGAGTGAATAAATTCTTGACTGCCTGTCATATTCGGGCTCATACTGCGTGCTCAGCACCTTCCTCCCCAGCCGGTCCTCTCGGGAGGACGCCGATTGGCCCAGCTACTGATCTCGTGCAGCGAGGGACGGCAATGACAGATTCCAGAGATCACGCGATGGCCTCGGCCGATGTCGATCCCAAGGTGGCGGCGGTGTTCGCCGCGTGGGGGACCGCTGCCGAGCTGCTGTACGACTGGGCCGCAGGCCTGCCGTGGGCCAACGGGCAGGTGGGGACCGCGGGGCAGGCCGGGACCACCCAATCCACGGGCGTGGCAGGGACGCACGGTGCGTTCCTTGGGGGCATGCTCGCGGGCATGGGGTTACCGGCCGCCCCGCCGTCCCCACCACCCAGGCCGCCCACGACCGGACGAACGCTGCCGAACCAACGGCGCGCTGCCCGGCTGGCGGTGGGTGTGGCCGACGCGCTGGCTGTCGCGCTGCGGGCTGGCGACGCCGAGCAGGCCGCCAGGTGTCTCGTGGCGTTCGAGCAGGCAAGCCGCACCTATCACGCCACGGCCGGGGAGGACCCTGGCGACGAGGCCGACGACCGGGTGGGATCGTGAACGGCCAGGGTGCGCACGCTGGGATGGATGCTGGGCTGGCGGTGGCGACCGCAGCATCAGCGGTGGAGCTTGCGATCCGGATGGTCGCGGTGAGCGGCGCTGAGGTGCCGGATTGGACCGGGACGGTGGCCGGGCTGCTTGCTGGCTGGTCGCGGCAGCTCGGGCCGGGTGGGTGGACAGCGGGGCAGGCCGGTTCTGCGGGGACGCCAGGCGTCGTACAAGCGCCTGCGAGGTTGGGTGTTCTCGCCAGAAGCCCAGGACCGGCCGCCCCGCTGTCCACCCACCCGCTGGCCACGTGGCTACGGCTGCGCTTCGGGCTGCGCCGCTGTCTTGCGTGCGGCCAGCTTGGCAACGGCAGCCTCCAGCCAGCCCACCCGCTGGTGTTGCCCGCCAGAGCGCGGACCTGGCGGTGCGTGGACCGGCCCGCCTGCCAGGAGCGTCGGCTGCGCCGGGAGCCTGATCCTGCGGAGGTGGTCGGGTGAGGGACCGGACCCTGCTGCAGGTCGCGTTGGCGCGGCTGGATGAGGCGGCGCTGGTGGTCATGCGCAGTGGGGCCACCGACGACGAGCAGCACGAGATCCTCGGCTGTCTGGTCGGTGCGCACAGCCTGCTCTCGGCGCTGGTCCGGGTCGACCCGGCCGCGGTGGACGAGTTGCTCGCGCGGGCGATCCGGCTTGCCCGGCGGGTCAGCCAGCCCAAAACCGGCGCGGCGGCCGATGTGGCAGGGATACCGGCAGGCCGGTTGGTAGGAGTCGGGCCGGCGTCCCCCACGAGCAGCGTGGCGACGGTCGAGGCCAGCGTCGAGGTGCCCCATGCGGTCGGCATCTGAGCTGGCCCGTCGCCGCACTGTGCGGCGACGGGGCTTGGCGCTGCTCACTTTCGCCTGCTATCTGCTGATGACCATCGGCTGCGCGGCCGGGATCGTCGTCGGCGTCTGGCATGGCCTGCTCACCCTGTCCCTCCTTGGCTGTGCCCTTGGCGTGTACTACGCCAGCGAGCTCAGGGTGCTGGTGGTCTGGCTGCGCCTGCCCGACCCGAGCCACCCGCCGGTGGCGCCAGCCTGGCATGTGCTGGCCTGCGCGGCCGGGTTCGCCATGCTGGCGGTCGGCGCGGCGTGCACCTGGGGGCCGTGATGGCCCATATGCCCGAGGTGACCTGGCGGGAGCTGCGCGCGGTGCGGCTGGACCCGTCGCTGTCACTGGCCGCCAAGGGCCTGCTCCACGAGCTGCTGCTGCGCCCGCCGGGTGCGGTCCTCACTCGCGCGGAGCTGTTCGAGTGCAACCGGGACGCGATGACGGCCATCGACGCGGCGATCGAGGAGCTGGCCCGCGGCGGCCTGGTCGTGGTGGTCCCGCCCCGAAAGCGCAGCCAGGGTCGCCGCAGCGGCGGCGTCAGGCTGCCGGCCCCTGTCGCCCACAACCTGCAGCCCGAGCAGGACTCAGGCGCGGTGTTCGGTGCGCGGCCGGCGTTGGCGTGGTGGGGCGTGTGGCAGGTGCCAGTGACCGCGCTGAACGACCGTCGGGCGCTTACGCGTCCGGCGGTCGAGCGTGAGGGGAGGGGGGTGAGGCCAAGGGGTTGACGCGCCCGGCCGCAACCTTACGAGTCAACGAGGCCCCCAAACGCCGGCCTGCATGGGGCTAGAGAACTCCCCCAGGACGTAGCTGTGACCGCTACCGGCGCCCGCCCGTGGGGAGAGCGGCCGTGAACGACGGGCACGAAAAGAACCGAAACCTACTACTGCTGCCGAACCTTGAACTGCCGCTCACGGGATGGAGCCCATCCCAGGTGTCGGCCCCGGAGCACACGGCACGGCGACCCGACCGCGAGAACCGATGGCGCTACCCAGGGGAAGGGGATGCGCCTGGAATGCGGACGGGCGGCACGGCCGCTTGCGCCCCGGACGCCCCCGAGGGCGGGACCGCCCCCGATCCCGTCCCTCGGGGCACCGACACCAGCGCTCGCAGCAGCACTAACAGGTCACGCAGCACTGACAGCGCAGCCCGCCCACGACGGAGATGGAGACGTTGATGCAAAGCCTGTTGTCCGGCTACGGCCTGGCCATCGTGACGCTGCTTGGCCTCGCCGTGGTGCTCGGCTTGGTCCTGTTGGTCATGGCCGAGATCCGCTGCCTGACCCGAATCAACCACCAGCTCGGCGCTCCCAGAGACGAGCCCGGGTTCTTCGCCGATGTTGGCGCCTACCTTGACCGGCACAGGTAGCGGCATGCCGGCAGGGAGCAGGGCCGCGGCTGCCACACCAACCGGTCCTCCGCCGGCACCGTCACGCCGCTCGTCCAGCACCACCAGCACCGCCCGGCAGCGCGGCCACACTCCGCTCCGGCGCACCATCGGCGGGTCTCAACACACTCCTCACCGCGATCCTCAACGGAGACCTCGCAGCGACCCCGCCTCGACTCACCACGTCGCCGCCGTAGCGGTCAGCCACGGTCGCACGGTCGAGACCCACAAGCCAGGTGTTCCCGTCGGCGGCCGGTCGCTGCGACTGGAGCGGCCTGTTCGCCGCCCGCCCGTCTGCCTGACCACCCAACCTCAAGGAGGCACCCGCATGCCACAGCCCCACACGCCCACCGCACCGGCCTCGGCCGCCACGGTGCGCACCGTCATCGCCTACACCCGCTCCGGCGCCACCACCAGCGATGGCCGACGCCGCCTGCAACGCCAGCACACTGCCATCCAGGCCGAGGCCGACTTCCACGGCTGGACGGTCGCCGCCTGGACCTGCGACCTCGGTCAGCCTGGCGACACCCTGGACCGCCCCGGCCTCAAGCAGGCCCTGGCGCTGCTGGCCGAAGGCAGGGCCGACGCGTTGGTGGCCTACGAGGACGGACGCCTGGCCCGGCTGCGCTCGGACCGGCGCCAGCTCAAGCGCGTCGCCCAGCGGCAGGGCTGGCGGCTGCTGACCATCCAGGCGCTGCGAGCCCCCACCCAGGCATAGAGGCTGCTTCGAGGCGGCCAGGGAGGCGTTGCGATGTCTACCCCCACGCGCCCACCAGCCAACACCGGCACCTCCAGTAGCAGCCCTGCCGGCCGTGCCCGCCACCCCATCCATCAGAAGGCAGACATAGACATGACCCGCCTGGCCGTCACGCCCGAGGTCGCCGACCAGCTCGCCGCGCACGCTGCCGCATATGGCTGGCAGCTGGTCATCGTCCAGGACGACCGGCAACTCCCGCTCCTCCAGGCCGCCGAGCCGCAGCGCACATAGCCGGCTCGAAACGTGAAGTGCGCGAACGTGCAGTCCCAGGTCTCATTCCTGAGCGATGCCGGCTGGTCGGTCTCGTAACTCATCACGCTCCAAAGCCCGAAACCCTTTAACCTAACCTGTCGGTATGATTCACAGGTTTAGTACGAGGGCGACGTCGAGCGACTCGGCATTGGAGCGACAGTGAGCGGCGATCCAAGCCAGATGAACCCTCAGCTGGAGAGCGCACCTCGAACGCGCCTCGAGCAGTTGGTTCCCGGGGCCCGTGTTTTGGGAGCGGCTGGCGCGAGCGTGGTCGAGGTGATCGCGGTCCGCTGGCATGGCGCCAACTTCGTCACTCTGACCTACCGCGACGACCGTGGCGGCACTGGACAGGTCGTGCTCGGCCGCGACCACGAGACGCGGCTGCGGCTCGAGCAGCGGGGCAGATCCCATGCCATGGACGGCGATGCGGACTCCTGGCGGCTGGGGGCCGAGGCGCTGCGGATCCGCGCTGCGGCCCTGTTCGACCCGATGCTCGCAATAACCACCAGCGACCTGGAGGCGTTGCCGCATCAGATCAAGGCCGTCTACGGTGAGCTGCTGCCCCGGACACCGCTGCGGTTCCTGCTGGCCGACGATCCGGGCGCGGGCAAGACCATCATGGCTGGCCTGTACGTAAAGGAGCTCATCCTCCGCGGTGACCTGGCCCGCTGCCTCGTGGTGGCCCCGGGAAGCCTGGTGGAGCAGTGGCAGGAGGAGCTGTACGAGAAGTTCGGACTGCACTTCGAGCTGCTCACCCGATCGTTGGTCGACGCCACGCTCGAGACCACAGCCTTCGAGCGGTACCCGCTGCTCATCGCGAGGATGGACCAACTGTCCCGCGCCGACGATCTGCGGGCGCAGCTGGAGGCGTCCGACTGGGACCTGGTTGTGGTCGACGAGGCGCACCGGATGAGCGCCCACTGGTTCGGTGCGGAGCTGAAGACCACCAAGCGCTACCAGCTCGGCCAGCTGCTTGGTCGTGTGACCCGCCACCTGCTGCTCATGACCGCGACGCCACATGCCGGCAAGCAGGAGGACTTCCAGCTGTTCCTCGCCCTGCTCGATGGGGACCGGTTCGAGGGCAGATACCGGGATGGCGTCCATAGTGTCGATCCCGGCGACCTCATGCGCCGCATGGTCAAGGAAGAGTTGCTGACCATGGCCGGGCAGCCGCTGTTCCCCGAGCGGCGTGCGTACACCGTGCCTTACGAGCTGTCCGAGGCCGAGCAAGACCTCTACGAGGCGGTCACGCAGTACGTCCGGGAGGAGATGAACCGGGCCGACCGCCTGAAGGAGGCCGGCGAAGGCCGCCGCGGGAACACGGTCGGCTTCGCGCTCACGGTCCTGCAGCGCCGTCTGGCGTCCAGCCCTCAGGCGATCCTCAGGAGCCTGGAGCGGCGGCGCGCCCGGCTGGAGCGACGGCGGCGCGAGGTCAGCGCTACTCCGCTCGCCGAGGACCAGCCGTTGCGCCAGCGGCTCGACACACTCCTCGGACGGGCTGGCGACGACGACATCGACGACCGGATCGATGACTTGGTCGGCGAGGAGCGCGAGGAACTGGAGGAGGATGTCGTCGATGCCGCCACCGCCGCCCGCACGATCGCCGAGCTGGACAAGGAGATTGCCATCCTCGGTGATCTGATTGAACTCGCCCGGCGAGTGCGCTACGCCGGCACTGACCGCAAGTGGTCCGAGCTACGCGACCTGCTGCAGGACAACGATCTCACCAGGGACGCGGCCGGGAACCTGCGCAAGATCATCATCTTCACCGAGCACCGGGATACCCTCGACTACCTGGTCGACCAAATCCGCACCCTGCTCGGCCGGGACGACGCGGTGGTCGCCATCCACGGCGGGGTCCGCCGGGAGGAGCGGCGCAAGGCCCAGGAGCTGTTCACCCAGGACAAGGACGTCCGCGTCCTCGTCGCGACGGATGCGGCCGGCGAAGGTTTGAATCTCCAGCGCGCCCACCTCATGGTCAACTACGACCTGCCGTGGAACCCGACCCGGATCGAGCAGCGGTTCGGGCGCATCCACCGCATCGGTCAAACCGAGGTCTGCCACCTTTGGAACCTCGTCGCCACCAGCACCCGCGAGGGCGAGGTCTTCCTCCGCCTTCTTGACAAGATCGAACAGCAACGGGAGGCGTACGCCGGCAAGGTCTTCGACGTCCTCGGCGAGGCGTTCGAGGAGCAGCCGCTGCGCGACCTGCTCGTGGAGGCGATCAGGTACGGCGACCAGCCCGAGGTGCGCTCCCGGCTCAACACGGTCATTGACGCGAGGGTCGGTGACGGCCTCGATGCGCTGATCGCCGAGCGTGCGCTGTACCGCGAGGTGCTGGCAGAAGCCGATGTCGAGGAGATCCGCCGGCGTCTGGAGGACGCCCAAGCCCGCCGGCTGCAGCCGCACTACGTGGAGGCGTTCTTCCTCGCCGCGTTCCAAGGGCTTAGCGGGCGGATCGCGGCCCGGGAGGCTGGCCGCTACGAGATCACCCATGTGCCCGCCGACGTCCGCGACCGGGACCGGCAGATTGGCATCGGCGCACCGGTCCTCGCGCGGTATGAGCGCGTCACGTTTGACCGGGCCTACACACGATCCGACGGCCGCATCCGCGCCGATCTCCTTGCTCCAGGCCACCCGCTGCTCGATGCTGTCGTCGACCTCACCATCGAGCGGCACCGCGCGACCCTTAAGCAGGGCACGGTGCTGGTCGATCGCACCGACCACCGCGAAACCCCGCGCCTGTTGGTCGCCCTCACCCAGGACATCACCGACGGGCACACCCCTGCACGTACCGTGTCGAGACGGTTCGACTACGTCGAGTTGACGGCCGATGGCGCGACGCGGGCCGCCGGACCGGCGCCGTACCTGGACTACGAGTCGCTCGATGCCGCAGAGGCCCACATCGCTTCGACCGCAGTGGAGCAGCCGTGGCTCGCTAGCGGGCCGGAGGAACTGGCCGTCGGCTGGGCGATCGAACACATGCTCAGCGAGCACCTCGTGCAGGTCGAACAACGGCTGCTGCCGGCCGTCGCACGCACCTGGGAGCAGGTCAGGCAACGGCTCACCGCCGAGATTAACTACTGGGACACCCGGCACGCCGACCTGCTCGACCAGGAGGCTGCCGGGCGGCAGTTGAGGATCCGGCCGGAGACCGCCTATCGGCGTGCCCGCGACCTCGAGCGGCGGCTGGAGAGCCGCCTGGCCGAGCTCGCCCTCGACTCCCGGCTATCCGCCCGACCCCCGAGCGTCGAGGGCGGGGCCCTGGTCATTCCACAGGGGCTGGTTGACCGGCTGCAGGGCCGGCGCGCCATGCCGGCCGCGACCTACGTCCGCGACACGGCGGCGGTCGAGCGGCGAGCGGTCGACGCCGTGCTCGCCGCCGAGCGGGCACTTGGCCGGCGGCCCGAGGAGATGCCGCACAACCATCCCGGCTACGATCTCCGCTCGGTTGCGCCCGACGGGCTTGTCATCCGGGTCGAGGTGAAGGGCCGCATCGCCGGTGCCGACGATTTCATCATCACCCGCAACGAGGTGCTGGTCGGCAAGAACCTCGGCGACGACTACCGGCTCGCGCTCGTCCAGGTCGACCCACGGGGGCCCGCACACGACCAGGTGTGCTACCTAAGCCGCCCGTTCGACGCCACCGGGACCGACGACTTCCGCGTCACCCGGTTCACCCTGAACTGGGCCCGCACCTGGGCCGAGGGAGGCCAACCCCGATGACCGGACCCGCGCCGCGCCGGCCCAAGCTCATCGAGGTCGCCCTCCCGCTCGAGGCCATCAACCGGGAGTCTGCCCGAGAGAAGTCGATCCGCCACGGCCACCCCTCGACGCTGCACCTTTGGTGGGCGCGGCGGCCCCTCGCCGCCTGCCGGGCCATGCTGTTCGCCCAGCTCGTCGACGACCCTTCGGCCCGCCCCGACCTATATCCCACCGAGGCCGACCAGATGGTCAAGCGCAAGGAGCTGTTCGGGCTCATCGAGCGCCTCGTGGTTTGGGAGAACGCCAACGACCCCGCGTTGCTTGAGGAGGCTCGGCGCGAGATCCTCGCCAGCACAGGCGGCAGACCTCCCGCCATCCTCGACCCATTCGCGGGCGGCGGGTCCATCCCACTCGAAGCTCAGCGGCTCGGGCTTGAAGCCCACGCCTCCGACCTCAACCCGGTCGCCGTGCTCATCAACAAGGCGCTGATCGAGATCCCGCCCAAGTGGGCCGGCCAACCCCCGGTCTTCCCCAGCGCAGCGGAGTCACGGCTGGGAGACTGGCCAGGCGCCACCGGCCTCGCCGAGGACATCCGCCGTTACGGCCAGTGGATGCGTGACGAAGCGGAGCGGCGCATCGGCCACCTGTACCCCAAGGCAGTCCTGCCCGGCGGCACGACCGCGCCGGTCATCGCCTGGCTCTGGACCCGCACGGTCACCTGCCCCAATCCCGCTTGCGGGATCACAATGCCGCTGGTCCGCTCGTTCTGGCTGAGCAAGGCAAGGGCCAAGGAGGCTTATGTGGTCCCGCGAGTGGGCGCTGGACGCATTGAATTCATCATCGGGACCGGCGTCGCTGGCGCGCCGCCCAAGGATGAGGACGGCACCGTCCGCCGCACCGGAGCTGTCTGCCTCGCCTGCGGTGGTGCGGTTCCCCTCGTTTACATCCGCGTCGAAGGCAAGGCAGGTCGCCTCGGCCAGCAGCTCATGGCGATAGCGGCTGAGGGGAATCGGCAACGTATCTACCTCCCGCCGACCCCGGAGCACGAACGCGCCGCAAACCTCCCCGTGCCCGAAAACGTGCCCGACACTGAGTTGCCTGCAGCGGCACTTGGCTTCCGCGTCCAGGGTTACGGCATGCGGCGACACGCTGACCTCTTCTCCGCCCGGCAACTCAGCCTACTCACCACCTTCAGCGACCTCGTCGCCGCAGCCCGCCAGCGGATTTTTGCCGACGCCGCCTCGACAGGCGTAGATGCTCAGGCTTACGCCGATAGCGTCGTCACTTACTTGGGTCTTATGGTTGCGACGCTGGCTGATGATCATTCACTACTCACCGGATGGCGCTCTTCTCACGGTACGGGGGCGAGTCGAAGCACATTCGCTCGTCAAGCTCTCTCGATGATGTGGGATTTCGCTGAAATGAACCCCTTCGCCAGCGCTGCGGGTGACCTATCTACTGCCGCTCCGGCAAATGCTCGCGTAGTCGACCGTTTGCCGACACAGGTACGAGGCTCGGCAAATCAGGCAGACGCGGCCATGCGCTCGTATTCAAGGGTGCTTGTCGCAACTGATCCGCCGTACTACGACAACGTCGGTTACGCTGATCTCTCTGACTTCTTTTACGTCTGGCTGCGCCGGTCGTTAAGCCCTGTCTTGCCTAGACTATTCGGGACCATGCTAACCCCAAAGGCTGACGAACTGGTCGCCGATCCCTTTCGGCATGGCAGCGGCGAGCGGGCGGAGAAATTCTTTGAGGTTGGCTTCGTTAAGGTGTTTCAGCGAATCCGGGAGCAAGCGCCGCGAGACTTTCCTATTACGGTCTTCTACGCTTTTAAGCAGAACGAGTCCGACGTCGCTGGTCTCGCGAGCACTGGTTGGCAGACACTGCTTGAAGGCATGGTGCGATCCGGCTGGGAGGTGACCGCCACATGGCCAGTTCGCACCGAGCGCGCCGGCAGATCCCGCGACATCAGCTCTAACGCCCTGGCTTCGTCAATCGTGCTCGCACTACGGCCCCGACCTGTCACGGCCGGGGCGCTGACCCGGCGCGGGTTCCTCGCCGCACTGCGCGAAGAGCTACCCGACGCGCTGCGGCATCTACAGGAGGGCGGTATCGCTCCTGTCGACCTCGCGCAGGCCGCGATTGGTCCCGGCATGGCGGTGTTCTCGCGGCATTCCCGGGTTATCGATGCGGATGGCGAGGACATGAAGGTGCGGACCGCGCTGGCGCTCATCAACCAGAC
>WNFU01022675.1_pt1 | contig 10478 bp, 4 predicted proteins | sample 5400121 | NCBI WGS metagenome assembly WNFU01 (sample SAMN13153360, study PRJNA577476) | soil metagenome | isolation source: 100 cm soil or saprolite under grassland replicate 1 | place: USA:California | collected 2016-06-15
TCTCGCTGCTTCCGGCGGAGGCTTTCGCCGGCGTGCCGGTCGTCCAGGCATCCGTCTCCGCGCCACCTGGGGATGTGATCGCAGGGTCGACGGTCCAGGTCGGCTGCGACGCCACCGGTGCGCCCGGCATGGTCGGCAGCTACACGGTACAGTCGATCCAGGTGACCGTCGACGGCGGGACGGCGAGCCCGACCGACTTCACGTGCACCACGGGCGCCGGCACGTGCACCGTCGCATCGAGCTGGACGACGCCCGGGGCCCCCGGGATCGTCACCGCCACCTGCACGGCGACGATCAAGAACCCCTTCGGCGCGCTGAGCACCATTGCGAGCTCGGCGTCGATCACGACGGTCGCCGGGGCGAGCCTGCCGCCCGCCGTGAGCGCGATCGTCGGCGCGAGCGACGTGATGGCGGGCTCGACGAGCACGTTCTCCGTCACTGCGACGGATTCCAACGTTCCGCCGAGGCCGCTCACGTACGCCTGGAGCGTCACCGGAGGCACGCTCACCCCGGACGCGGTCAACCCCGCCGTCGCCTCATGGGCGGCGCCCGCAACCCCCGGCCCCTACACGCTGACCGTCACGGTGTCGAACGGGGGCGCGCCCGTCTCGACGAGCACGGTCGTGAACGTGGGACTCGCGAACTACCAGGCCTCGCTCGGCGCCTCGTTCGTCGCGCCCCGGCGGATCTCGATCGCGGACGACGGGAACATGGCGATCGTGGCTCGCCAGCCCACGGACTCCGGGGAGGTCGCGCTCGTCACCGCGCGCGGCGAGATGCGGGGCCTCGCGACGCTGCCCGAACCGGTGCTCGCGGTCGCGTACGGGGGCGGCGTGCTGTGGGCGACGACGTCCCGGGGAAGCCTCTTCAAGATCGACCCCTCGACCGGCCGCACCATCGCGAAGGTCACGCTCGCAGATGGCCCTCTCCACCGCAGCGCGATCGCGCTCGCCTACGACCCCGTGGGGATGGCGATCTGGATCGTGGAATCCGATCTCCTGCGCATCCGCGTCGTCCGGCCCGACGGCGCCAGGGTCGCGTTCGTCACGGACGCAGGGGGTTATGGGCTCAACGGGATGATCGACATCGCGTTCGACTCCGCCGCCGGTCGCGCGTGGGTGCTCTTCATGAACCCGTACCCGGAGTCGCAGCTTCCATCCGCGTTGCCGATCGCGGCAGCCCGGTTCGTCCACTCGTACGATCGCTCCTTTGTGTACGCGGGATCCTACCTGTCCGTCGGCGGCGGCGCGGGGCAGCTCACGCGCGCCGGCGGTCTCGCCGTCGGTCCGGACGGCCGCAAGTACATCACGGACTCCTTCCAGGGCGTCATCCAGGCGTACGCGCCCGACCTGTCGCCGCTCGCGACGATCGGGGCCTGGGGCACCGGGGAAGGGCACCTCTTCGCGCCGGGCGCCGTCGCCGTGATGGCGAGCAACGATCTCGCGGTGGTGAGCGGCTGGAACATCCTTCGATTCGGGACCGGCGCGCCGCTCCCCACCTGCGCCGGCGACTCCGACTGCGACGGGCTGCCCGACGCCTGGGAGATCGCGCACGGGCTCAACCCGAACTGGGCCGGCGACGCGCTCCTCGACTACGACGGCGACGGCCTGAACAACGCCGAGGAGTACGCCCACGGCACGGATCCCCGAAACCGCGACACGGACGGCGACGGCTTCTCCGACGGCTGGGAGGTCGCCATGGGGTACGATCCCCTGAATGGCAGCGATCACGCCCCCGCGGTCTCGGTCTCCGGGCCGGCGCATACGCCGCCCGGCCTCGTCCGGCTCTCCTCCGTCATCGCGGGCACCGGCAACTGCACCATCGGCTGGTCGCAGCCGACCACCGGCACGCTGAAGGCGACGCTCAGCTCGACGACCTCCGCGTCCCCGACCTTCGTCGCGAGGACGGCGGGCAGCTACGCCTTCGACGCGACGGCGAGGTGCGGCGGTGTCGCGAGCGCGCCGGGGCGCGTGACGGTGACGGTCGACAACGTGCCGCCGCGCGCGGACGCGGGACGCGTCGTCGTCGCGGCGCCGGGCCGAGGGGTGCTGCTCGACGCGACCGCGTCGAGCGACGCGAACGGCGATCCGCTCACCTTCACGTGGGACGAGACGCTCGGCTCGCCCATCGACGGGGCCGAGAGCGGCAGCACCATCTTCCGAGAGGCACGCCGCCCCGGCCTGTACGCGTTCCAGGTCACGGTCTCGGACAGCGCCGGCAACCAGGGGACGGCCGAGGTTCCGGTGCTCGTCGCGGGTCCCGGAACGGCTCCGACCGCGATCGCCCGCGCCGTGCCGGCGACCGCGAATGTCGGCGACCGCGTCGCGCTCGACGCGAGCGCGAGCGTCGTCGGCGGCGACGGGGCCTACACCTGGCAGCAGGTCGCCGGGCCGGATCTCGGCAAGCTGGGCGCGGAGATCTCCGGCGCGAGCGAGCGCGTCGCCTCGTTCTCGCCACCGGCACCGGGCCGCTACGCCTTCGAGGTCGCTGTCGCGAGCGGGTCGCTGCGCTCGCCCGCGGCCCGCGTCGAGGTCTACGTGGCCGACACGGGTGGAACGCTCCCGACGGTGACGGCGACCGCGCCCTCGATCGTCGCCATGAGCGCCCCCGTCGCGCTCGAGGCCACGGCCAGCGGCGGGACGGTCTATGCCTGGCGCCAGGTCTCCGGCCCCGCCGCAGGGCTGACGGACGCGGACGCCGCGACGGCAACGGCGGTCCCGTTCGCCCCCGGCTTCTACGTGTTCGAGGTCAAGGTCCGCGACGCGGCTGGCGCCGAGAGCCGGCCGTTCAGCGTCGCCTTCGAGGCCCGTGATCGCGGCGCGGCGATCCCGCAGGCGCGTGTCACGGCGCAGCCGACCGCGATCGTCAACGATCGCGTGCTCCTCGACGGGCGCGCCAGCACCGGTGCCACGCGCTACCGCTGGAGCCAGGTCGGCGGGCCGTGGGTGGCCATCGAAAGCCAGACCGCGGTGACGTCGTTCAAACCGCACGACCCTGGGGTGTATGCCTTCGAGCTCCAGGTGGACGACGGAACGACGCGCAGCGCGCCGGCGTCGGTCGAGATCAACGTGTCTGCGGGAGGGGTTCAGTGATGCGTCCCGTAAGGTTTGTCGCCCTCGCGCTCGTCCTGGGAGCGCCCGCGCTCGCGGTGGCAAGCGACGCCCCTCACAACCTGTCGGCCCCGACCCCGGCCGTGTCCGTCCAGTGCTCGAACTGCCACGCCATGCACAACGCGTCGAGCGCCGGGCTCATGCTGCAGAACGGAAACATCAACAACTGCGCCAGCTGCCACGCGTCATTCTCCGCCACGGTCTTCGGCGGGGACTGGGGCTTCGACCCCGCTCTCGATAGCACCTCGGATCAGGCGGTTCCCGGAATCAAGGGCCAGTCGCACCGGTGGACCGCGATGTCGACGAACCTCGGTGCGACGCCCCCGGACCCGGTCCTGGCGAGCACGATGGCGAGGAACCTCGATCAGGGCAAGCTCATGTGCTCCACCTGCCATGATCAGCACCTGGGGGCGTCACGGAACAAGGGGCCACAGCACACCTCCGTGCCGATCGTGCCTGCGGCGTCCGTTTGCATTGGCGGGACGTCGTGTATCGACAGGACGGGAACGACGTATGGGACGGGGACGCTGCAGCTCGCGACTGTGGCGTCAAACGCGCCGCCGAAGGGCTATCTCATCGACATCCCGGCGAACTACCAGTTCCGGGTCTCGCATGACAACGGGGCGACGTGGTCGACCCCGGTCCCCTTCACCCCGCCCGCGACGGTCAACGCCGACGATCCGTCTGTCACGGTGAGGTTCAACAGCGGCACGTTCTTGGCGGGCGACAGGTTCCAGGGCTTCTACGTCTCCTACCCGTTCCTCATCACCGACAACACCGACAGCGCCATGTGCAAGATCTGCCACAAGGACCGCCTCATGAAGTGGCAGGACGTCGAGGGAGGCGTCGCGAACGGGATTCCGGGCGACCTCCCCTCAGTGACGCTCGGGACGACGGTGTTCCATCACCCCACCAGCCAGACGCTGAACGCGAACTTGCATGGGGTCGACCGGACGGCGGCGGGCATTCTCGCCGCCGACGGCAGCGTTCAGGCCGTGACCACCACCGACCTGAACCAGACGGACCGCCTCGTGCTCGGCACCGGAAGCATCGTCCACTGCATGACCTGCCACCAGCCGCATGTCGCGGACTCCAACTCGCTCACGATCGACCAGCGCACGCCGATTCGTAACGCCGATCAGTGAGGCGGCGGATGGACCGCTCGAGCGCGCTGTCTCGCGCGACCTCGAGTGGCATCGATCTCGGAACAGGCGCAGGGCGACCGCGCCGCCCGGCTCCGGGTTGGCGTGGCTCCCGACGCGTGCGAGAATGGCGCATGGATGGCACGCGATGAGGGTGACGCGCTCGGACGTGGGTGAGCGGATCGCAGCCGCCGAGCGGGGCCGGCCCGCCCGTCCGCCCGCGCGCTGCGCTCCGGCGCTCCTCGCGGCGCTCGTCCTCGCGGCGGCGACGGGCTGCGCGCCGCGCGTGGCGGCCACGGCCAGCGCGCCACCTCCGCCGGCCAAGCGGCTCTTCGAACCCTATCCTCCCGAGCGCGTCGCGGGCGTGCGCAACCCGCACGACTACGAGGGGAAGCCGCTCTGCCAGCGTTGCCACGTGCCCACGGGCGAGATCGTGACGAACGACCCCGTCGCGCTCTGCTCCGGGTGCCACGCCTTCGACACGCACCACAACAGCAGGCACAGCCACAAGGGGAGCCTCCGCAAGCCCTTCAACGACCTTTGCGTCGGGTGTCACCAGGGACACTGAGCGCGCTGCTCGGTTGGGCTGATCCCGTAAACGCGCCCGAGCCCGAGCCCGCGCCCGAAACAGCCGGGCTCGGGCTGGGGCTCGGGCTCGGGGCTCAAGCCAACTGGGCACCGCACTGAGCGGCGGTCCCGTGAGCTTTCGCCGGGCTCGGGCGCGGGCTCGGGCGCGTTTACGGGACCCACACCATGGTGGAGGACAGCCTCATCTCAGCGACACGGGAAGCGGCCTCCCCGCTCGCTCGCGCATGATGCGCGTGTAGGCCTCCCCGAACCACGCTGCGATCTCGGGCCGGCCGGTCTCCCGGTAGCAGTCGGCGAGATTCCGATAGGTGTCCGGGTACTCCGGCACCTGGCCGAGGAACGTCTCGTACGCCGCGATCGCCTCCTCGCACGCGCCGACCTTCTGGAGCGCCTCGCCGAGGTTGAAGTGCGCCTTCGTGTAGGCGGGGTCGGCACGGATGGCGCGCCGGAACCAGACGATCGCTTCCGCCGGATCGCCCCGGGTGAGGAGCGCGACGCCGACGTTGTTGAGGGGGCGCGGCTTGTTCGGCGACTTCGAGGCGGCGTCGGCCCAGAGCGTGGCATCGCTCTGCCACACGCGGTTGCGCGCGAGCGTCAGGGCGGTGAGCGCGACGACGAGGGCGACCGTGAGGACGCCCCACCGTCGCGCAGGAGAGAGCGTGGGGAGCGCAGCGAGCGCCCCGGCCGCCGCGAGGAAGAACCCGACGGAAGGGAGATAGGCCCGGTGCTCGAACATGACGTCCACGATGGGGACGAACGACGACTCGACGAGCAGCGCGACGTAGAACCAGGAGATCCCGAACCCGACGAGCCGCCACAGGGCGTTGCCGCGGGAGCCCCTCGCGATCGCGAGCGCCGCGCCGGCGAGGAGGGACGCGTGCACGGACGCGGCGAGCAGGACGCGAGGGTCGAGGATGGAGCGCGACAGCGGGACGTCGTGGTCGATGTTCTGGCCCACGGGCAAGACGAGGAGCCGCAGGTAGCTCGCGACCACCCGCAGCTGCGTCAGCGCGTAGTCGCTCCGCGGCATGTCCGTGCCGACGCGCGTCGCCCGGTCTAGGCCTTCGAGGGACAGGCCCGAGGCCAGGGCGACCGCGACCGCCGCGGCGGCGCCGATGAGGAACGGCGAGAGGAACAGGAGCCGCTTGCGCGCGGGTGCGGAGAAGAACGAGAGCTCGACGAGGAGAACGGCGAGGGGGAGGACGAAGGCGTTCTCCTTCGTCCAGAGCGCAGCGGCGGCGCTGGCCAGGAAGAGGGCGTAGAAGCCCGCCGCCGCCCGCGCGCTCGACGCGAGCCGGAAGGCGAGATAGCTGCACGTCGCGAGCAGGAAGAAGCCGGCGGCGAGCGATGCGTACCGCTGCACGATGTAGGTGACCGCCTGCGTGTTCAGCGGATGCGCCGCGAAGACGAGCGCGCCGAGGAGCGCCACGCGCTCGCCTGCGGCGCGCGCGCTCCGCAGCGCTTGCGTCCGGAAGAGCAGCCGCCCGAGCCGGAGGACGAGCAGCGCGTTTGCGGCGTGGATCGCGATGTTGACGACGTGGTACCCGAGCGGCCGCTCCCCGAACAGCCGGTAGGACACCGCGAACGACAGGTCGCCGAGGAACCGGTGGCTCGCGGGATCGACGTGGAACCCGGTGATCGCGGGCTCGCCGGTGATCACCACCCCGTCGTCGAACTGGAAGGGGACGCCGATCGAGCTCGAGTACGCGATCGCCACGACGAAGACGAGGAGCAGCGCCGCACGGCGCGGGTGCATGGCCTCGCCGGCCGGGACCCGGGCGCGCGCGTGCGCCCCAGGCATCCAGGTCGTCGGTACGGGCATCGGCCGGACCACTCTACATGAGGTCCCGACCCCGGATCGAGGCGGAGCGTGCGACGTCTCCCGCGCGCCGAGCCGCCGAGCCTCGACGCGGCGTGGGGCGAGATGCCAGAATGCCGGCCGCAATGTCATCCGGCCCCACGCCGCAGGGCATCCTCGCCCGCGATCGGTGGATCTTCGCGGCGGTGTGCAGCGCCCTCGTCCTCGCGGCGTTCGCGCCGGTGTTCGGCAACGGCTTCGTCGAGGGGTTCGACGACGCCTTGTACGTCAGCGCGAACGTGCACGTTCGGCAGGGGCTCTCGTGGGAGAACGTCCGGTGGGCGTTCGCCCCGGGCCCGCAGGAGGGCACCTACTGGCACCCGCTCACCTGGCTCTCGCTCATGGCGGACGTCCAGGTCTTCGGCGTCCGGCCCGGGCCCATCCATGCGGTGAACGTGGCGCTGCACCTCGCGGCGGCGCTGCTCCTGTACTCGGCGCTCGCGCGAATGACGGGGCGCAGCTTCCGGAGCGCCGCCGTCGCGCTGCTCTTCGCCGCGCACCCGCTCCAGGTCGAGTCGGTGGCGTGGGCGGTCGAGCGGAAGACGCTGCTCGCGGCGGCGCTGGGCCTTGGCGCGCTGCTCTCGTATGTGCGCTGGGTGGAGAGGCCCCGCTGGACGCGATACGCGCTCGCGCTCGGGCTGTACGGGGCGAGCCTGCTCTCGAAGCCGCAGCTCGTCACGCTCCCGGTCCTGCTCCTCCTCGTCGACGTGTGGCCGCTCGGGAGGACCCGCTGGGCGAGGCCGGAGAGGTCCGATTCGGGCGGCGTGGTGGCTTCGCCGTGGAGGCTCGTCGCGGAGAAGCTCCCGTTCTTCGCGGTCGCCCTCGCGGTCGCGGCGATCGTGATCTCGAGGCAGGCGGACGTCCGCGCGTCGGCCGTTCCCGTCGGCACGCGTATCGCGAACGCGTTCACGAGCTGCTGGTGGTACGTCGAGAAGATCGCGTGGCCGAGCCGGCTCGCGCCGTATTACCCGCAGCCGCCCGCGATCCCGTTCTGGCTCGCCGCCGGAGCGGCAGCAGGGCTCGCCGTCGTCGCCGGCGTCCTCCTCGTCGCGCGCCACCGCCTGTCGCTCGCTCCAGCCGTGGGGTGGGTCTGGTTCCTCATTGCGCTCGCGCCGGTGTCCGGGATCCTGCGGACGGGGCTCTGGCCCGGAATGGCCGATCGCTTCGCGTACTTCCCCGTGATCGGGGTGCTGATCGCGACGGTCTGGACAGTCGGGGCCCTCGTCGAGGGCTCTCGGGTCGGGCGCGCGGCGGCCCTCGCCATGGCCGTGGCCGCAGCCGCCGTCCTGGCGGTGCAGACACACGCGCAGGCGCGCCTGTGGCGCGATTCGGTCACGCTCTTCGAGCATGCCGCTCGGGTCACCGAGCCGAACGTCGTCGCGTGGTCCAACCTGGCGAGCGCGCTGGAGGCGACCGGCCGCATTGCGGAGGCCCGCTCCGTCCTCGAGCGGATGAGCCGCATGTTGCCGGACTCGCCCGAGGGCCCCGTCAACCTGGGCGTGCTGCTCCACGAGCAAGGGGATCTCGACGGGGCGGAGCGGGAGTACGTCGAGACGCTTCGCCGGGATCCGGGCTGCGGGAAGGCGCACTTCAATCTCGGGCTCCTCGCGAAGCGACGCGGCGAGCGCGAGCGGGCGCTGGCTCTCTTTCAGACGGCGATCGACGCGGGGTTCCACGAGCCGGTCGCGTTCGACCAGCTCGGGCAGTCGTACCTCGCGCAGGGACGCGCGGCGGAGGCGGAGCGCGCGTTCCGCGAGGCGCTGCGGGGCGACTCGTCCTACTGGAGGGCCGAGGCCCGGCTCGGCCAGCTCATGGCCGCGACCGGCCGGGCCGACGAGGCGGCGCGCGCCTTTGCGGCGGCGAAGCGGCACGCGCTCATCGTGCAAGGGGACGCGCGCGCGGTGGAGGATGCTGCCGTCGCCTCCGGCATCGGCGCTCCCTGATCGACCGATCGCGCTCCCGAAACGCCTGCCGCGAGGTGCAGGACGACACGGTCGCCGTTCCCTCGAGCTCGAAGCTCGACGCGACCACGTGCTACCATCTTCGTCCACATGTCCACCCGCGCCCGCGCGATCCTGTTCGCGCTCTTCGCAGTGTCAGGCTTCACGGGGCTCATCTACGAGTCCATCTGGACCCAGTACCTGAAGCTGTTCCTGGGGCACGCGGCGTACGCGCAGGCGCTCGTCCTCGCGATCTTCATGGGCGGGCTCGCGCTCGGCTCCTGGATCTGCAGCCGCGCCTCGAAGCGATGGCGCAACCTGCTCCTCGGGTACGCGGTGACCGAGGGCGCGGTGGGGCTTTGCGCGATCGCCTTCCACCCGATCTTCGTCCGCGCGATCGGGGTCTCGTACGACGCGATCCTGCCGCAGCTCGGGTCGGCCGTCGCGACGACCGTCTTCCGGTGGACCCTCTCGGCGGCGCTCATCCTCCCCCAGACGATCCTGCTCGGGATGACGTTCCCCTTGATGGTGGCGGCGTTCGTCCGCTCGTCTCCGGCGACACCCGGCCGCTCCGTCGCCCTGCTGTACTTCACGAACAGCATCGGGGCGGCGGTCGGGGTGCTGGCGAGCGGGTTCTTCCTCGTGGCGCGCCTCGGGCTTCCGGGCACGATGATGCTCGCGGGGGTGCTGAACCTCGTCCTCGCGACCGCCGCCTGGCGGCTGTCCCGCGGCGCCGCGGCCCCCGTCCCCGACGCCGCGCCCGTGGCGCACGCCGCGTCGAGCCGCTGGTACCGCCGCCTCCTCCTCGTGTCGGCGGGGACCGGCGCCGCGTCGTTCGTCTACGAGATGGGCTGGATCCGGATGCTCAGCCTCGTGCTCGGGAGCTCGACGCACGCCTTCGAGCTCATGCTGAGCGCGTTCATCTTCGGACTGGCGTTCGGGGGGCTCTGGGTTCACCGGCGCATCGACGCCACGCGCGATCCGCGCAGGCTGCTCGCGATCGTCCAGCTCGCGATGGGGCTCCTCGCCCTCGCGTCCCTGCCCCTGTACGGCACCTCGTTCCAGGCGATGCGCTGGCTCGTCACCTCGCTCCCGAAGTCCGACGCCGGGTACCTCGTCTTCAACCTCGCGAGCAACGCGATCGCGCTCGCCGTCATGCTGCCGGCCACGTTCTGCGCGGGCATGACGCTCCCCCTCATCACGTCGATCCTGCTCAGGGAAGGGAGCGGCGAGAAGAGCATCGGCTCCGTGTACGCCGCGAACACCGTCGGGGCGATCGCCGGGGTCTTCTTCACGATCCACGTCGGGATGCCGCTGCTCGGCCTCAAGGGGCTCCTCGTCGCGGGCGCGTCGCTCGACGTCACGCTCGGCGTGGTGCTCGCCTGGTGGCTCGCGGCGTCCTCCCGCCGCTGGCGCCTGCCCGCCGCGTTCGCCGCGGTGGCGGCGTCGGGCGTCCTCGCGGCGGCGCTGCTCGTCGAGCTCGATCCCTACCTCATGGCGTCCGGCGTGTACCGCGCCGGGGAGCTCCTCTCGCCCAGGGACGTGAAGCTCCTCTTCCACCGCGACGGCAAGACCGCGACGGTCTCGGTGGAAGAGCGGAAGGGGTCACGCGCCGTCCGCACGAACGGGAAGGTCGATTCCGCCCTCGCGTTCGGGCCGGCCGCCGCGAGGACGCTCGACGAGTTCACGATGATCCTGTCCGGGGCGCTGCCGCTCGCGCTGCACCCGCACCCGCGGACCGTCGCGAACATCGGCCTCGGGACGGGGCTGACGTCGCACACCGTGCTCTTGAGCCCGGACGTCGAGCGGCTCGACACGATCGAGATCGAGCAGAGGATGA
>WNFU01010166.1_pt1 | contig 10474 bp, 12 predicted proteins | sample 5400121 | NCBI WGS metagenome assembly WNFU01 (sample SAMN13153360, study PRJNA577476) | soil metagenome | isolation source: 100 cm soil or saprolite under grassland replicate 1 | place: USA:California | collected 2016-06-15
GCCCTGGGCGTTGTGCTCAATCGGCCCGCGCCCGTGTCCGTCGGCGAAGCGGCCCCGGCGCTCACCGACCTGGTCCCCGAGAGTGAGCCCGTGTTCCTGGGAGGCCCGGTCCAGCCGGAGTCGGCGGTCGTTCTGGCCGACGTGGAGCATCCCGACTTCGCCGGTTTGATCGTGTTCGGCTCCATCGGCTTCCTCATGGGGGAAGTCGACGTGCACCGCCGGGACGGGATCCGCCAGGCCCGCGTGTTCGCCGGCTACGCCGGTTGGGGCGCCGGGCAGCTCGAGGCGGAGATGGAGGATGATTCGTGGATCGTGGAGCCGGCCCTCCCCGAGGACGTCTTCACCGGCCAGCCCGAGAAGCTGTGGAGCGACGTCCTGCTGCGCAAGGGAGGCGACTACGCGCTTCTGTCCACCATGCCCCCCGACCCTTCCCTCAACTAGTCCGGGGGTGAAGCGTGTACACGAGGCACTCCCCGCGAAGGACCTCCACACCGTCCTGTCGCCTGGCCACGCAGCGAAGTCGGGTGATCGGCTTGTCCCTTGCCTCGATGACCTCGGCCTCTGCCGTCACCGTGTCGCCGATGAACACCGGCGCGGGGTAATCCCATTCCTGGTGCAGGAAGACGCTTCCAGGGCCGGGAAGCTCCATCGTCCATGTGGCCCGAGCTCCCACCTGAGGCGGCTCCCACGGCATGGCGAGAGGGTATCGTTCCGTCGAGAACGGCGCGAGGGACGCCCATGACGGACCCGAAAACGATCCTGCGGCGATCGAAGGTGATCGCGGTGGTCGGCATCTCCAGGTACCAGCACAAGGAGGCGGGGCGGGTCCCTGTTCAGATGCAGATGGCGGGCTACCGGATCATTCCCGTGAATCCGCACGCGGACGTCTTGCTCGGGGAAAAGGTGTACCGAAGCCTGAAGGACATCCCCGAGCCCGTGGACCTGGTGAACGTGTTCCGCCCTTCTGCGGATACACCGGAGGTCGTCCGCCAGGCTGTTGCGATCGGGGCCAAAGCGGTCTGGCTTCAACTGGGCATCTCCTCGGAGGACGCCAGGCAGATCGCCGAGGAGGGGGGCCTCGACTACGTGGAGAACCGTTGCATCGCGGTGGAGATGGCGCGCCACGGCCTGATCGACGGCCACGAACCCGGCCGCTGATCCGGGCGGGTTGACACTCGAACACACGTTCGAGTATACTGATTGACACTCCCCCCGTGACCTGAAAGAGGGTCCGGGTGCACGACCGAAGCTTCGACGGCGACGACGAGCTCATCAGGAGCATCGACGCCCTCAATGCACGAGCTTGCTCCGCCCAGCGTGAGCTGTTTGGGCTGATCGCAGAAGGCGATCGCTGTGAGCTATGGCGAAACCGCGGGGCCGGCAACATGGCCCATTGGGTGTGCATGCGCTACGGGATCTCCTACTGGAAGGCTGAACGCTGGATTGCTGCATCGCACGCTCTCGAGAGACTCCCGCGCATATCCGAGGCGTTCGCGTCCGGGGAGCTGAGCATCGACAAGGTGGTCGAACTCACCCGATTCGCCACGCCCGAGACAGAGGGTAGGCTCATCCTCTGGGCCCAGGAGGTCTCCTCCGGATGCATCCGGCGTAAGGGAGATCTCGCAGCTCGATCGTCCATCGAAGAAACTCAGGAAGTCGACAGGAATCGCTCCCTGTCGTGGTGGTACTTCGACGACGGCAAGCGCTTCGGCTTGGAGGCGGAGCTCCCCGCAGGGTGCGGTGGTTGCTCGAGCACTGGACCGTCTCGCCGAGCGCCTGCCCGCGATGCCTGACGAAGAACATGATTGGTCCGTGGGCGCCAGAAGGGCCGACGCGCTGGTAGGGATGGCGTCGATGCGACTCGCGGCGGAAGCCGATCCCGACCGAGCGACCGTGGTCGTGCATGTTCAACTGGACAGCCTGATCTCGGGCGAAGGTGGCTGTGAGGTCGAGGGAGGTGGGGTCGTCCACCCCGAAACCGTCAGGCGCCTGCTCTGCACGGGCCGGGTCCAGACGGTGCTCGAGGATGCTTCCGGGACGCCGATCCGCCTGGGGCGGATGGCCAGGGAGCCCTCGGCGTGGATGATGCGCCAGCTCAAGTACAGGGACTCGGAATGCCGGTTTTCGGGGTGCGGGGCACGCCGATTCACCCAGGCCCATCACATCGTGTGGTGGGAGCAGGGAGGCCGGACCGACCTGGACAACCTGCTGCTCGTGTGCACGTTCCATCACAAGCTCGTGCACGAGTACGGCTGGACCATCCGGCGGGCTGAGGGCGGCACCGTCCGGTGGTTCTATCCCGACGGAGATCGCTGGAGCCTTAGGGTTCCGGGCGGTCTCTGCTTTCAGGCCCGTCGGATCTGGGGCCAGGTGCCCCGTCAGAGGAGTCGTTACTGGTCCGCTATAGGCGGCGGGGTGGCTCGCAGAAAGACTCTCCGAGGTGCATGCTCGACACGGACGCGCATACCGGCTTCCTGAAGCTGCGGCAGCGCTGGGTCGGGCTCCGTGCTCAGTCCTGATCCCGGGCCCTCAGGACGCAGAACTCGTTCCCTTCCGGGTCCGCCAGCACGACCCAGGAGACATCTCCCTGGCCGATGTCGACCTGCTTGGCCCCGAGGGCAAGGAGACGCTCGACCTCCGCCTGTTGATCGTCGGGGTTGAGGTCGATGTGCAGCCGGTTCTTCACGGTCTTGGACTCGGGCACGGGTACGAACGCCAGGCCGGGGTAGGTGTGCTCGTCCTTGGCGATGACGACCTCGTCGGGGGCGTTGAAGATCACCTGGTAGCCGAGCACGGCTGCCCAGAACTCTGCGACCTTGGCCGGATCGGCGCAGTCGACGACCACCGTGTACCACTTGCTTGGCATCCGCGCATTGTCGACCGGGAGCGCGTGGGCGTGCAACGTTTCCGCCCCGACCTGGGACCATGGAACGAGCAAGAGGCGACTCATTCTCGGTAGGAGGAGAAGATGGGCGAAGAGAAGGCGACGTTCGGAGCAGGGTGCTTCTGGGGCGTGGAGTACGTGTTCCGCCGCGTTCCGGGTGTGGTGGACGTGCAGGTCGGCTACAGCGGCGGGATCAAGGAGAATCCGACCTATCGGGAGATCTGCTCGCACACCACGGGCCATGCCGAGGTCACTCAGGTGACCTTCGAGCCCGATCGCGTGTCGTTCGACCAGCTGCTCGAAGTGTTCTGGGCGATGCACGATCCGACCCAGGTGAATCGGCAGGGACCGGACATCGGTGACCAGTACCGAAGCGCGATCTTCACCCACTCGCCCGAGCAGCAGGCCGCCGCGGAGGCGTCACGCGAGCGGGCCCAGAGCAGGTTCAGCCGCCCCATTGCCACCGAGATCCGCCCGCTGTCCGTGTTCTACCCGGCCGAGGACTACCACCAGGCGTACTACGAGAAGAACGGTCACGAGCCCTACTGCCACGTGGTGCCGACTCGAACCCTGGAGGAGCTCGGATTGATCCCGGCGACCCGAAGCTGAGCCGTCAGGGCTTCACGTCGCCCTGCCCAGGGCCTCGCTCCAGCTTGCCCAGAGCCTTCTTGATCGATGAGGCAACGGGCTTCCCGTTCGTCATCTTGATGAGCGCTGCGGTCACCCGTCCCACGAAGGAGGTGGGGGTCCGCTCCCACACGATGTGGATGCGGCTCCCGCCCGCGTCCGTGGGGGTCACGGTCGCCGAAACGTAGCTTCCTGGCGCACAGAAGTTGCTCTCGCGGACCGTCCAGGTCACCGTGCCAGGCGTGGACCAGTCGTAGTGCTCCTTGGCCCAGATGGTCGCTCCGGGCATCTTCGTGCCCTCCTTGATGTCTGCCTCCGTCTCGCCGACGGAATACACCTCGTACAGGCTTGGCTCGATGCCCGGCCAGATGTCCGGACGCCGCTCCGAGAAGTCGAGCAGCGCCCCGAGCACCCGCTCCGGAGGAAGCGCCGTGTCGATATCCGTTTCCACTTTGGGCATTGCCTTCGATCCTCCCTTCAGGTTCGGCTTGCGGCTTTCTCGTTGCGAAGGGCCCAGGGCTGGAGCAGCGCGTAGATGGCCTCCGACGCCGGCGACGGGATCGCGTGCTTCCTGGCCAGGCGGACCACGGTGCCGTGGAGGGCCTCCAGCTCCATTCGCCTCCCGTGCGCCTTGTCGTGGTCCAGGGAAGAGCGACCGTCAGGCTCCAGTTGCTCGGCAAATCGCACGTGGCGGTCCACGGCGTCCGCCCCCAGGTCCACGCCCTCGGCGGCTGCGACCGCGGCCACCTCCTCGACCACGCGGCGAAACATCGCCCACGCTTGGGGAGCATCTCGGATCTCTCCGATGGGCAGCCCCGTGGCCGCCGTCATGCCGGCCTGGGCGCAGATGAATGCGAGCTTGTTCCACAGGACCTGCCGGATGGTGGATGACACGCTCGCGTCGACCCCGGCTTCCCGGAACATCTCGAGGAGGCGGGTGCCGCGCATGCTCTCCTGGCCGTCCCATTCACCGAAGACGATCCTGGCCGGGCCGCCTCTGTCCTCGATCACGCCGGGTTCTTCGGCGATCGAGGCGAAGATGAAGGCGACGCCGCCCATCACGTGCTCCCACCCGATCTCAGCGGCGATGACCTCCTCGTTGTCGATTCCGTTCTGCAGAGAGATGACGGCTGTTTCGGCATGTAGGAGGGGCGCAAGCTTGGAGGCGGCCTCTTTAGTATCGAAGGACTTGACGCAGAACAGCACGTAGTCGCACGGGCCGATCTCGGCCGGGTCGTCCGAGGCTTCAGCCCGAACCTCGAAGTCTCCACGGACGCTCCGGACGCGGAGGCCCCGATCGCGGATGGCTCGCAGATGCTCTCCGCGAGCGACGAAGTGCACCTCGTGGGCGCCTGCGCCAGGCGGCCCCCGAAGTACCCACCGACGCCGCCAGCTCCGATCACTGCGACCCTCATGGTTCGTGACCATATGATGGACCAGTCGGCCGCTGCCAGCGCCGGGCACGTCTCGATGGATCCACTTGGCTTCTCCGGACGGGCGGATCGTCCCATGGTTGGGCCCATGCCGACCTGCACCATTCACCTGCTCGGAGGCTTTCGGGTCGAGGTGGACGGGCGACCCGTTGGGTCGATGCGTGGCGGCACCGCCGCGGTGCCGAGCTGGTGAAGTTGCTCGCGCTGACACCCCGGCACCGGCTCCACAGGGAGGAGGAGATCGACGCCCTCTGGCCGGATCTCGCCCCAGAAGCCGGAGCGGCGAACCTCCGCAAGGCGGTCCACTTCGCGGGGCTGAGACCTTCGTGCTCATTCGCGCAGCAAGTGACCCACGGCGCTTCACCTCGTTTGGCGCATGGGAGGACATGGCGAGCGTGACGGCCTGGCGGGACCGACCGGAGTTCCAGGAGCGGCTGGCCGCGTGCCGTGCCTTGTGCGACGAGTTCCAGCCCACGGACTCGAGCCTGGTCGCCGCGGTCGGGGTCTGAACGAACAAGACCGGCACGCGGCAAGCACGTACAGCCCGGCGGGAGGCCCGGCTCATCACGGCCGGTTGAGCCCGGCTGCGAGAATGGCCGATATGGCGGAACCGTCTCGGGCTGTCCCGCCCACACACACGAGCCCCCGGGCAACACGACTCGGCGTCGTAGCCGTCCTCGGCCCCATCACGGCGTTCTCCGTGATGAACGTCGTCGTGAAGATCACCCACCTGGGCGCGCTGGCCTTCGCCTTCTACAGGTTGTGGATGGGGGCTTTCCTCATGGTCTGCGTGCTGGCCCTGACGGGTCGCCGCCTCTCCTGGACCATCCTTCGTCGGGCCGCCCCCAGCGGTGTGCTCTTCGGAGCGAATCTGTGCTTCTTCTTCTCGGCGCTGAAGCTCACCAGCGTGGCCGACGTCCTTATCGTGGCCGCCCTTCAGCCCGCCCTGACCTTGATCGTGGCGGGCCCCCTGTTCGGAGAACGGGTAACGGGCCACGAGGTGGCGTGGACGGTGGTATCCCTGGGCGGCGTGGTGCTGGTGGTCCTCGGATCGAGCGGCACTCCCGTTTGGAGCCTCCGGGGCGATATTTGGGCCGTCGGAGCCCTCCTTGCGTGGACCACCTACTGGATTCTGTCGAAGCATGTGAGGCAGGAGATCCGGGCCCTCGAATACATGACGGCGGTGACCGTGACTGCGGCGGTCGTGGTCACTCCGGTGGCGCTTCTGTCGGGCCAGAGTCTGGCCGCCCGGTGGCAGGACCTTCTGTGGCTGATCCTGTTCGTGGTAGTGGCCCAGGGAGGCCACTCGTTTCTTGCCTGGTCGCACGTCCAGGTCGACGTCTCGATCTCGGCGCTGCTCATCCTGGCGGAGCCAGTCATCTCGGCGGTTGCCGCGTTGATCTTTCTGGGTGAGCCCTTGCCGGCGCTGTCCATCGCCGGCGGGCTGGTGGCCGTGCTGGCTGTCGGCGTGGTCATTCGCCGGGCGACCCGGGCTGCTCCGGCCGAGGTGGTGCCGCGGGAGGTCGCCCCCGCCTGATCTCAGCCTGAATCGATCCGGCCGCAGGCAGAGCCGGAGCATGGTGAGACCGAAGGCGTCTGTATACAGGCCCAGCCGGCGAACGGCCACGAACACGACGACGAGCGTGAGCACAACGGTAACCTCTGCGAGCACGGCGAACCTCCGCCGGATCCTTGGGTCCGTCTGGTCAAGCGCTGCTCGCAGCGACAGGACGATCGCCAGCGTGATCGCCGCGACGGCAAGAAGCTGGAATAAACCGGTTCGCGCGTACTCGGCATACGTGAGACCCGCGGTCTGAATGACCCTTCGGCCCCCCTCGGACAGGGCGACGAGCTGGGCCACGGCGAAGCCGAGGAACAACACGTTCATCAGGCCCGAGCACGACCGCGGTCTCGACCCAGCCCAGGCGGGGCGGGGCCGGAAGGGATCCCATGGAAGCTCCCGAAGCCGCCCGAAGCAGCCCGCCCATCGCCCACGCTCCGGCCACGATGGCGGCCGCGTGCAGCAGCACGGATGGGGGATCGACGTCGATCCGGAACGCCGAGGCGAAACACGACATCGGCGGATGCCAGCAACACCCCGAGCACCAGCAGGCCGCCCGCCACGACCGCGACGAGCAGGGCGCCGCCCAACCCGACGCCGCCCGACCTGACGGCGATGTCCGTGGCGATGGCGACGGCCGCCGCCGCCCCCAGCACGCGCTTGTCCGCCGGGACGGAGAGGGAGATATCGAGCCACTCGAGCTCCGGAGGGAGGCGGAGGTCCTCCGGTTCGGGCACGGCCGACATGCATGAACCCTAGCCCCGCACATGTGTCGGACGCGTGTCCGAGATCTGTCGATTCAGTCGCGGCTACCGAGCGACAACGATGTCCTCGAGTTCGATCATGAGCGGTCGAGGCTATCGAGAACCGGGCCCAGCCGTTCGATCGAGCCCACCGTGATGGGGTCGATGACGAGCTGCACGTGGGAGATGCCCTCGGCAGCAAATGACCGCAAGGATTCGGCCACCTCCTCCGGCACCCCGCGAATGGGCGAGGCCTTGTCCTGTGGCCCGCCCCGCCGGGCCGGCTCGCCGCCTTCGACCTGGACCAATACCGCGACCGTGCGCTCGAGAGTGGCCGGGTCCCTGCCCGCGGAGGCGCACGCAGCGTCGACCTTCTCCCTCAACCCTCCGATTCCTTCCGGACAGTTGCCGTACCAGGTGAACCAGGCATTCCAGCCGTCGGCGTGCGCCGCAGCCAGCCGCAGCATCCGCGGACCCGTGGTCCCGATCATGATCGGCGGCCCCTTTGGTCGAAGTGGCCTCGGAAGCAGGATGCAGTCTCTCGCTTCGTGGTAGCGCCCCACGAAGTCGACCTCCCCATCTCGCAAGAGCCCTCGGATGATCGCCAGCGCCTCCTCGAATCGATCCACTCGATGATCGAACGGATACCCGAACGCCCGGTACTCGACCTCGTTCCAACCCGCTCCCAGCCCCAGGATCAAGCGTCCCCCGCTGATCTCGTCGATCGTGGCCGCCTTCTTCGCCAGCATGGCGGGGTTGTGGAACGAAGCGCTGGCAACGAGCGGACCGAGCTCGACCCGCTCGGTGATCGCGGCGAGCGTTGCCAGCACGGACCATGCCTCCCATGGTCCACGTGGCGGCCGGTCCGGGTCGCGGAAAAGGAGGTGGTCGCCCACCCATAGCGAATCGAATCCGACCGCCTCGGCCACCTGGGCCATGTCTCGCAGCTCGGGCCACCGGACCTCCCGCTCGACCTCCGGGAGCTGGACCCCCACCTTGAGCGGCCTGTCTCCACTCACTGAATCAGTTGGCCCCCGAATTCGGTCTGGAACATCGTGGGTGCAGCTTGCCATGATGGATGACGTCATGAGCAACCTGGGCGTCGGCTCGTGGATGGAGCGGTGGGGGAGGATCACTCCCGACCGTACAGCCATCATCTCCGGAGACCGATCGCGCACGTACGGCGAGGTGGCGAGCCGAGTTCGGCGGCTCGCTCAAGGGTTCGGATCACTTGGTCTGGAGAAGGGGGACAGGGTGGGCTGGCTCGGTCGCAACCATCCCGCCTTCCTCGAGACCTTCTTCGCCGCTGGATCGCTCGGGGCCGTCGTCGTGCCCGTGAACCACCGCCAAGAGGAGTCGGCGATCGCTCGGGTGCTCGAGGACTCGGGAACCACACTCCTGGTGCTGGAGGGGTCGATGGCCCGGGCGCAGATTCCGGCGATGGTCACAAAGCGTGTCGTCGTGCGCGACCTCGAGGACCCTGACGCTGAGGACGGAGCACTCGGGATCGACTATGCGGAACTGGTCGCGTCTTCTGACGACGACCCCCTCGACGTGGATGTCGGTCTGGAGGACCTGTGCATGATCCCCTACACGTCGGGCACGACGGGACAGTCGAAGGGCGTCATGCTCACCCATGGAAACGTCACCTGGAACGTCGTGAACTTCCTATCGTGTGCCGACTTTCGCAGCGATGACGTAACCATTGCCATCGCTCCGTTCTTTCGTGTCGGCGGCACCGGGGTGAACGTGCTGCCAGTCCTGTTCAAAGGAGGCACGGTGATCGTTCCCACGACCTTCGATCCCGACGAAATCCTGCGTTTGAGCCAGGAACACCAGGTCACGGTGGGCTTTGGGAATCCGGACCTTCTGGACGCCTTGGTCCGCTCCCCACTTTGGCCGACGACAGATCTTTCGAGCACCCGGTTCATCATGACCGGTGGGGCTCCGGTGCCCGAGCGACTCATCCGGGCGTTTCAGGACCGCGGCGTCCTTCTCCTCCAGGGATACGGGTTGTCGGAGGCGGGGCCGTTGGTGCTGTTGCTCGATCCAGCCACCGCGCTGCGCAAAGTGGGGTCCGCTGGGAAGCCGCCGTTGCTCGTCGACGTCCGCATCGCCCACCGGGATCTGTCCGACGTTGGGCCGGGCGAGACCGGTGAGTTACTGGTCCGAGGACCGAACATCATGCGAGGTTATTGGAACCTCCCGGAAGCCACCAACAAGGTGATCGACCAGAACGGCTGGCTGCGGACGGGCGATGCTGCCCGAATGGACGACGAGGGCTACGTGTGGATCGTCGATCGGATGGCAGACAGTTACGTGTCGAACGATCGGGTGGTGTATCCAGGCAACGTGGAGCGCGTGCTGATGGCTCACCAGGCGGTGCAGGAGGCCGGGGTGGTAGCCGTTCCGAAGGGGACCGGCGAGATGGGCGCTCTCGGGGCGGCGTTCGTGGTGCTCGCCCCCGATGGCGCAGCAACGGCGGATGACCTGCTTGCGTTCTGCCGCGAACATCTTTCCGACCACGAGGTGCCGACGTTGGTCAGCTTTGTCGAGCGACTGCCAAGGAATTCCGTCGGCAAGCTCATGAGGAGCGAGTTGCTCGAATCCGCAAGGGCGTCGGCGCGAAAGCATTAGGCCCGGCCGGGCCGGCCGAGCCCGTAGCCCGTCTGCCGCGCCCAAACGGCTCGACCGTGGTCGTCACGATCGAGCGGGCGACAGAATAGCGGGTGAGGCGTGAAGGGGGCGAGACGGCGTTTATCGAAGTCGTGACGGGCGACCCCGAGTTGCAGCCGACCATGGCGCCACTCCAGGGGGATCGATCGGATCCTCGGTGATCTCCGCGGGGGCGACGCCGCTGGTGGCGCCCGTCGATTCGTCGAAGACGTTGCGTTCGGGCCGGGCGGCTGGGAGCAGCTTCCCGAGCCGGTGTGCCAGGCGTTCGTCGGAATGCCCTGACGTTTCTGGACGAGCAGTCCGATCCGCAATGGGCGGCCCTCGATCTGAAAGCCTTCGGTCGCTTCGACCGGCCCGTGTTGCTCACCCGTGGTGACGCCAGCCCACCCTGGTTCGCGAGGATCACCGAGCGTTGGCGACTGCGCTACCGAGCGCGAAGGCACATGTCTACGCCGGTGCGGGTCACGGGCCCCACGCGACCCACCCCGCAGCGTACGTCGCGGTGCTCACCGGCTTCATCGCTGGCGGGTGATGGCCCGGTCCTCGATCT
>WNFU01010169.1_pt1 | contig 10472 bp, 9 predicted proteins | sample 5400121 | NCBI WGS metagenome assembly WNFU01 (sample SAMN13153360, study PRJNA577476) | soil metagenome | isolation source: 100 cm soil or saprolite under grassland replicate 1 | place: USA:California | collected 2016-06-15
GTGCTCGAGATGCTCCCGGTGCCGATGGAGCGCGGCGTCGGCCCCGTCATCGGAGACGTGTGCGGGCAGCTCCACCGCGACCACGGCGTCGACCTGCGCTGTGGGGTCGCGGTCGCCGGCTTCGCGGGTTCCGAGCGCGTCGAGCAGGTGCTGCTCGCCGACGGGAGCGCGATCGACGCTGACCTCGTCGTCGTCGGCGTGGGCGTCACGCCCGAGACCCGTTGGCTCGAGGGCAGCGGCCTCACGCTCGACGACGGCGTCGTGTGTGACGAGACGCTGCTTGCCGCGCCCGGGATCGTCGCCGCGGGCGACGTCGCCCGCTGGCCAAACCCCTTGTTCGACGGCGCACGCATGCGCCTCGAGCACTGGACCAACGCCACCGAGCAGGGCGTGGCCGCGGCGCGACGCCTCCTGGCGGACGATGCGAGCGCCGAGCCGTTCGCGCCGGTGCCGTTCGTCTGGTCGGACCAGTACGACGTGAAGATCCAGACCGTCGGGTGGATCCGAGGCGACGACGAGGTCGCGATCGTCGACGGCTCGCTCGACGAGCGGCGGTTCGTGGCGGTGTTCGGTCGTGCCAGCCGGCTCGTCGGCGCCCTGGGTTTCAGCCGGCCGCGGATCGTGATGCAGTACCGGCGGATGATCGCCGAACGCGCCTCGTGGCAGGACGCCCTGACGCACGCTGCGCAGCAATAGCAGTCCAGGGATAGCCGTTGGCGCCGATCCACACGGGGCGGCGACGATGGCGGCCATGCCGCCCCGTGAACGCCTGCTGACGCCGCGTTTCCTGCTCGTTGTCGCCGCCGGTCTCAGCTACTTCATGGCGATCGGGATGCTGATCCCGGTCATCCCTCGGTACGTCAAGGGGCCGCTGGCGGGCGGCAACGTAGGTGTCGGCGTCGCTGTGGGCTCCCTGTTCGTCGGCGCCGTCCTCTTGCGCCCGTACGCCGGGCGCGTCGGCGACCGTTTCGGCCGGCGGGTCCTCATCATCGGCGGCGCGCTCATCGTCGCCGTCTCGACCGCCTTCTACGGCGCCGTGGACGCGCTGCCGTTCCTCGTGGCGATCCGAGTCGTTTCCGGCGTCGGTGAAGCCGCCTTCTTCGTCGGGGCCGCCACGATGATCACCGACCTCGCGCCCGAGCATCGCCGGGGCGAGGCGGTCAGCTACTGGTCGGTCGCGGTGTACGGCGGCCTCGCGTTCGGTCCTGCGCTCGGCGAGGCCGTGTTGGGCGACGACCGGTTCCTCGCCGCATGGATCGTGTCCGCGTCGCTTGCGCTGTTCGCGGCCGCGCTCGGGACGATCACCGTCGAGGTCGCCCGCACGCTCCCGCGCGGTCCCGCCGGCAAGCTGCTCCACCGCGCCGCGCTCGCTCCTGGTGTCGTTCTCTTCCTCGGCCTCATCGGCTTGGCCGGGTTCACCGCGTTCGTCCCGCTCTACGTACGTGAGCTCGACCTCGGCGGCGCCGACACGCTCTTCCTGCTGTACGGCGGGCTGATCCTGTGCGTGCGGATCGTCGGAGCCCGCCTGCCCGACATCCTCGGAGGACGCCGGGCCGCCACCATCGCCTTGACGTGCGGGGCCACGGGGCTCGCTCTCATGGCGGCGTGGCCGAGCGTCGCCGGGCTGGTGGCCGGGACGGCGGTGTTCGCGGCCGGCATGTCGCTCCTCTATCCCGCGCTGCTCGTGCTCGCCCTCACCGCCGTGCCCGACAACGAGCGGGGCTCGGTGGTCGGGACGTTCTCCAGCTTCTTCGATCTCTCGCAGGGCATCGGCGCGCTGATCCTCGGTGGCGTGGCCGCGCTGAGCGGGTATCGGGGTGCGTTCGCCGGCGGTGCGATCGCCGCCGGCGTCGGGGTGGTGTTGCTCACGACCGGCGTGGGGCTTCGGGCTCAGGCATCCGGCGCACGAGAGCGTGCACGCTCCGAGGCCGTCCCCGCGTAGTCGCAGTCTGCATCGTGCCCTCGCTGCTCGTGACGAACGACTTCCCGCCCAAGCTGGGCGGCATCCAGTCGTACCTGTACGAGCTGTGGCGGCGCCTCCCCCCCGAGGAGACGCACGTGCTGACGACGCCGTACGACGGCGCGGCGAAGTGGGACGAAGCGCAGCGCTTTCACATCGAGCGCGTCGACCGGCGCGTCCTGCTCCCGACGCCGGCGTTGGCGCGCCACGTCGAGAGAACCGCGCGTGACATCGGCGCGGACGTGGTCTTCCTCGATCCCGTGCTGCCGCTGGGGCTGATCGGGCGCCGGCTGGGCGCCGTTCCGCACGTCCTCATCGCGCACGGCGCGGAGGTCAAGGTGCCGGCGCGGCTCCCCGGGGGAGGGGCCCTCGTCCGCCGGGTGTTGCAGAGCGCGGCGGGCGTCGTAGCCGCCGGCGAGTACCCCGCGCGAGCGGCTGCGCGCGCGGCGAGACGGCCGCTCCCGACGCTGGTCGTGCCCCCGGGCGTCGACACCGATCGCTTCCGTCCGCTGTCGCGGCTGGCCCGCGACTCCCTCCGCCGCCGGTTCGACCTCGCCACGGATCGGCCGGTCGTGCTCGGGCTGAGCCGGCTCGTCCCCCGGAAGGGCTTCGACGTCCTCATCGACGCCGTCGCCGGCCTCGACCGCGACGTGCAGCTGGTCGTGGGCGGCTCCGGCCGTGACGCCGCCCGCCTGGCGGGCCGCGCCGCCGAGCGCGGCATCGCAGCACGCACCCGGTTCCTCGGGCGCGTGCCCGACGCCGACCTGCCCGACCTGTACGGCTGCGCCGACGTGTTCGCCATGCTGTGCCGGGAGCGATGGGGCGGCCTCGAGGCCGAGGGGTACGGCATCGTCTTCGTGGAGGCCGCCGCGTGCGGCGTGCCGTCGGTGGCGGGTCGGAGCGGCGGCTCGCACGAGGCCGTCGTGGACGGCGAGACCGGGCTCGTGGTCGATCCGCGGGACGTGCCTGCCGTTCGCGCCGCGCTTGAACGTCTGCTCGCCGACGACACCCTCCGGGAGCGTCTCGGTGACGCGGCGCGCCGGCGCGCGGTCGACCAGCTCACGTACGACCGACACGTCGCCGAGCTCCTGCCCGTGACGCGCGGCGATCTGACCACCTTGGTGCCGCTTCGAGGCGCGTAAGGACGGCCGGTACGCTCCCCACGAATGTCCGCTGTGGAAGCGCACGACGAGATGCCCGGACAGCGGATCATCGTCGCGTCCTGGGCGGCGAACGCGTTGTTCGCGGTGACCGCGGTGCCGGCTGCCCTCGGAGTGCACGCCTTCGATGTGGCTTCGATCGTCGTCGCCTTGGGGCTGTTCGGGATCTCGCTCGTCGTCTGGTGCTGGGCGTTCGGGGTCGCGCTGGCGCGCACGACGAGGGGTGACGACGTCGTCGTCGCGAGCATGTTCCTGATCCAGAGTCCCGCGCCGCGGCGCGTGCGCGTCCACCTGTTCGGCTCGCTGGCCGTGTGCCTCGCGGTGACGGCCGTGACCGCGGCGCCCGAGCCGTTCGGCGTCCTGGTCCCTATGCTGCCGCTCGGGCTGATCGGGCTGTGGGGAGCGCGCCACGGCTCGTTCCCACCGCGTCGCATGCCCGACTCCGCCACCAGCGAGAGGAGGTCGAGTGGCCGAGCAGGTCAGTGACCGCATCCGGATCGACGCGCCACCGCAGCGTTGCTACGAGGTGGCGATCGACTACGAGCGGTACCCCGACTGGGCGAAGGACGTGAAGCAGGCCACGGTCGTCGAGCGCGACGCGGAGGGCCGGGGCGCCAAAGTCGAGTACCGCGCCGCCGCCTTCGGGCGCAGCGCCCGCTACGTGCTCGAGTACGACTACTCGGAGGCGCCCGCCGCGTTCAGCTGGTCGCTCGTCGAGGGCGAGATGGTGCGCGCCATCGACGGGACGTACCGCTTCGACACCGACGACGACGGGACGCGGGTCAGCTACGACCTCGCCATCGAGCCCTCCATCCCGCTGCCGGGGTTCCTGAAGCGGCGCACCGCGGGCATGATCGTGGGCACCGCCCTGAAGGAGTTGAAGAAGGAAGTCGAGGCGTAGGTCGTATGCGCATCCTGCTGTTCACCGGCAAGGGCGGCGTGGGGAAGACGACCGTCGCGGCGGCCACCGCGCTCCGGACCGCCGAGGCCGGCATGCGCACGCTCGTCTGCTCCACCGACCCTGCGCACTCGCTCGCCGACGCGTTCGACGACCCGTCGCTCGGCGACGCGCCGACTCCGATCGCCGGGTTCGCACGCGGCGTGCTCGTCGGTCAGCAGCTCGACACCCGCGCGCGGCTCGAGGAGTCGTGGGGCGAGGTGCGCGAGTACGTGACCGCGTTGCTCGACTGGGCCGGCGCCGACGCCGTGGAGGCCGAGGAGCTCGCGGTGATCCCGGGCCTCGACGAGGTGTTCGCGCTGGCCGACATCCGCTCCCACGCCGAGTCGGGGGAGTACGACGTGGTCGTCGTCGACTGCGCGCCGACCGCCGAGACGCTGCGGCTGCTCTCGTTCCCCGACGTGCTCGGCTGGTACATGGAGCGCGTCTTCCCCGCGCAGCGCCACGCGACCCGGGCCGTGCGCCCTCTGCTGTCGCGGCTGATGAGCGCCCCGATCGCCGGGGACGACGTGTTCAAGGCCGTCCGCCGGTTCTACGCCCGGCTCGACGGTGTGCGCGACCTGCTCACCGACGGCGCCGTGACGAGCGCCCGGCTCGTCGTGAACGCGGAACGGCTGGTCGTCGCGGAGGCGCGGCGGACCTTCACGTACCTGGCGCTGTTCGGGTACCACGTCGACGCGGTGATCGCGAACCGGCTCCTGCCCGACGCCGTCGCCGACCCCTGGTTCGCATCGTGGAAGGGCGTGCAGCGCGAGCACCTCGAGTCGATCGAGGCCGCGTTCGCCCCGGTTCCCGTGCTCCGCGCCGCGCTCGCCGACCGGGAGCTCGTCGGCGTCACGCCGCTGTCGAAGTTCGGTGCCGAGCTGTACAGGTCCCTGGACGCGTCCGCTCGGCTGTCGACGGTGGAGCCCTTCCGCGTGGACTCCGTCGGCGATGCACTGGTGTTGTCGATGCAGCTCCCGTTCACCGACCGCGCCGACGTCGTTCTCGGTCGGAGCAACGGCGAGCTGCTCGTCGCGGTGGGGGCGCATCGTCGTGCGGTGGTGCTGCCCGAGAGCCTGCGACGACGAGAGGTGTCCGGCGCCCGCATGACCGGCGGGCGACTCGAGGTCGAGTTCGTGGAGGTTGTCAACGATGGAGTCGCATGACGAGCAAGCCGACGTCGAGGCGCCGCGCCACGACGCGAACGAGAGCGAGGCCCACGGTGCGGGTCCCGGACCGGATCGTCTGAACCTCGGCACATCGACCGAGGCGATGCTCGCCGCCCTGCTCGAGTCGGGCCCCGAAGCGGTCGACCACCTGCTCAAGGCGGCGCAGGAGCTGCTGCTGGCAGCGAAGGCGGTCGTCGACGCCGGCGAGCGCGCGGTCGAGGCGCACCGCGCGGCCGCGGATTCCGCCCGGTCGGCAGCCGGCGGCGACCGCGCGGCGGGCGGCGAGCGCGTGCGACGCATCGACCTCGCGTGACCGACGAGGCCCGGAAGCCGGGTCCACCCACCATCGGGATCGATCTCGGCGGGACGAACGTGCGTTGCGCGGTCGTCGACCGCGACGGCGGCATCATCGCCGAGGTGCGCGAGCAGACGGGCGAAGGCGGCGGCGACGTCATCCCGGTGACCGCAGGCCTCGCGCAGGGGTTGCGCGACGACTTCCCGGAGGCGACCGCGGTCGGAGTGGGCGCCGCCGGTCTCGTCGACCGCGACGGCGGCGTGCAGTACGCACCGAACATCCCGGCCTTTCGCCGCACACCACTGCGCGACGCGCTCGAGGCGGTGATCGGGCTCCCGGTCGTCGTCGACAACGACGCCAACGCGGCGGCCTGGGGCGAGGTCGTGCACGGGGCGGCCCGCGGCGCCTTGTACGCGCTGATGATCACCCTCGGGACGGGCATCGGCGGCGGCATCATCGCCCGCGGGCGCGTGATCCGCGGCGCGCACGGCTTCGCGGCGGAGGTCGGGCACTTCCAGATCGACCCGGACGGGCCGATGTGCGCGTGCGGCGAACGCGGCCACTGGGAGGCGTTCGCGTCGGGGAGCGCACTCGGCCGCATGGGCCGGGAATGGGCGGCGGCCGGTCGCGCGCCCGGCGTGGTCGCGCGCGCCGGCGGTGACCCGGATGGGGTCACGGGCGTGCACGTGGGCGACTCGGCCCAGGCGGGCGAGCCCGACGGCGAGGCGTTGCTGGCCGAGTACGCGGGGCTCGTCGCGGTGGGACTTGCCGGTCTCGCGAATATCCTCGATCCGGAGCGCATCGTGATCTCGGGCGGCCTCGTGGAGCTCGGCGACACGTTGTTCACGCCGCTACGCGCCGCGTTCTCACGCCGGGTCGAGGGCGCTGACTACCGCCCGCCGACCGAGATCGTCCCCTCGCTGCTCGGCGAGCACGCGGGCGTCATCGGCGCCGCCGCCCGCGCCCGCGACCTCGAGCCGGGCGAGTCGGGCGTGTGGAGGAAATGAGAGTCGGGCTCACGCTCCCGAACTTCCGCGACGACCCCGAGCCGGCGCTCGCCGTCGCGCGCACCGCCGAGGCCGCCGGGCTCGACGGCGTGTTCGGCTTCGACCACCTGTTTCGCCGGGCGCGCAACGGCGCGCTCCGTCCCGCGCTCGAGGGGCTGACGCTGCTCGGCGCGGTCGCGGCCGAGACCGCGCGCATCTCGTTCGGCCCGCTCGTCGCCCGGGCGTCGCTGCGCCCTCCGGCGACGCTGGCTACCGGCCTCGACACCCTCGCCCGCATCGCGCCCGGCCGGCTGCTGGCCACACTGGGCGCGGGCGACTCCCAGAGCCGGGAGGAGAACGAGTTGTTCGGGCTCGGCGTCGGGACGCTCGAATCTCGAGTCGCGGTCCTCGAGGCCGCGGTGGCGGCGACCATCGACCACGGGTACCCCGTCTGGATCGGCGGCGCGTCCGTCGGTGTCGGCGCCGTGGCCGCGGCGCGAGCCGACGGGTGGAACCGGTGGGGCGGTCCGCTCGAGCGATTCGAACGGGAGGCACGGGCGGTGCGCGAGGCGCAGACTCGCGACCCGTTCACGATCTCGTGGGCCGGGCTCTTCGTCCTCGGCGCCGACGAGCGAGAGGCGCGGGCGAAGGCCGAACGCCTCGACATCAGCCCCGAGGCGACGGTGGGCGGACCCGAGCGCGTCGCCGAGACACTGCGCCGCTACGGCACCGCCGGCGCCGAGTGGGTGATCGTCGGGCCGGTCGACTCGTCCGACCCCGACAACGCCGCCGTCCTCGGCGAGCTCGTGCAGCCGCTCCTCACATGATGCGTCCCTCATGCGCAATAGGTGCGCACGAGGGACGCATCATCGGGGCCGGTCGTCGGGTACGACCGGGAGGGCCTCCACGCTCACGTTCTCGAGCCAGGGCGTGAACGAGGGGAGCGAGTAGCGCTGGCGAACGACCTCTTCGAGGAGGTCGGACGGCTCGAAAGCATCACGCTTCTGCTCGTCGGGCCCGAGCTCTTCGATTCGCTGCTCGTCGTCGCAGCGCGCCGTCACGGTCGCGAACTCGAGCGGGCTGAAGTCGACGTCGGGCTCCGGCTTGTCCACGCGGAGGCTGGCACCGAAGTTGTTGGCATAGCGGTCGCGTCTCGTGAGGAACCACGCGTCGCCCCGCTTGCCTGGGCCTTGCGGAGGCGCGCCGAGGAATCGCCACTCGAGGAATCGGAGCACAGACGTGTGGTCGTACAGGTTGTGGTCCACGTAGCCGCGCCGCGCGTACGGGGACGCGATCATCGACGGCACTCGAAAGCCGAGCTGCCCGAAATTGTTGAAGTCGTCGCTGCTCGACCGGGCGTCCGGCACGACTGGCGGCTTCACATGGTCGAAGAAGCCGCCCCACTCGTCGTACATGAGGACGAACATGCCGCGGTTCCATTGGGGCGAGTTGATGAAGGAGGTATAGACAGCCTCGATGAAGCGCGAGCCGAGCGCGATGTCACCGCGAGGGTGGTCGTCGGTGCGGAAGGGACCACCGACCCAGGGCGTGACGAAGGTGACGGCCGGCAGCTTGCCCGCCTCCGCGTCGGCGAAGAAGGCGTCGATCTTCCGCACGAACGGGAACATGCGCGCGCCCCAGCACAGCGCGATCGGAAGGTTCGTGAAGTACTCGGCTGACTCCACACCGGCGCGTGCGAGATGCTCGAAGATCGTCGGGGCGCTGTACTGCCCGAAGTCGAGCGGGTGCAGGCTCTTCTTCAGCCCCTCCGACTGCGCGGAGTAGATGTATTGCCGGTTCGGGAATGTCGGGCCGAGCAGCGACGCGTGATGCCGGTCCGTCACCGTGAACCGCTTGGCAATGTGTGCCTGCACCGGGAGATCGGCAGCCAAGTAGTAGCTGGCGGCGAACTCGTCGTTGTCCGTCCCCGCAGCGAGGAACCCGAAGTCGCGCTGCACCCGCCCCGCGTTCCAGCCGTGGCCCGGGTCCTTGTGGTTGCACCCACGGTACGGACTCGGATCGTCGCCGAGGTCCAGCGCGTGCCGTGTCGGGACGCGCTCGTCGAACGGGTTGAGATAGAACTCGTTCAGCCGCGCGTTGACGCGGAAGCCCTTCCCGTACTGGCGACGACCGTCCTCGAGGTACTGGTGGTCGGCTGCGAGCCAGCCGAGGTAGTGGTCGAACGACCGGTTCTCCATCGTCAGGACGACGACCGTGTCGATCGGGCACTCCTTGGCGGAGTGCCCCAACACGCTGTCGGGCGGGAGTGGCAGACGGGGGACGTTCTTGGAGCTCGCCGCCGTCGGTGACGAGTCCCCGCTGCACGCGACCAGTCCCGGCCCACCGAGGATCGCGGCGCCGCCGACCAGCCCGGCGGCGCGCAGGAACTCACGGCGGTGGATCGGGGGCATCGGCGGAACTGTAGGTGACGCTCCCGCGCGAGCTAGCTAGCGCGGGCGGTCGTCCGGGACGGCCGGGATGTCGCGGATGTCGGTGTACTTGAGCCACGGCGTGAACGACGGTCCGTCGGGGTCGACGCGCGTGGCGAGGGACTCGAGCTCGTCAGACACGTCGAACGGGTTCGCCTGGTTGTCCTTGCCCGACTCGCGCAGGCGCTTGTCGTGGTCGCAGTCGTTCGAGACCGCGGGGATGGCGGCGAGCGGCGTGTCGAGGTCGACATCGGGGTCGGGGTTGTCGGCGCGCAGGCTCGCGCCGTAGTTGTTGGCGTTGCGGTCGCGCTTGGTGAGCCAGAAGTTCTCGCTGTCCTTCCCGGGGCCTTGTGGCGGGGCGCCGAAGAACCGCCACTCGAGGAAGCGCAGGATCGAGGTGTGGTCGTAGAGGGTGTGGTCGACGTAGTTCTGGCGTACGTACGGCGACGCGAGCACCGCCGGGACGCGGAAGCCGAGCTGCCCGAAGTCGTTCTCGTCGTTCGAGCTCTTGCGGTCGTCGGCCACGACCGGCGGCTTGACGTGATCGAAGAAGCCGCCCCACTCGTCGTACGTGAGGATGAACGCGCCGCGTTGCCACTGTGGCGACCGAACGAACGCCGAGAAGACCGCCTGGATGAACCGCTGGCCGAGGGTGACGTCGCCCTGGGGGTGGTCGTCGGTCCGGAAGGGCGAGCCCATGCCCGGTGTGATGAACGTGACGTTCGGCAAGGTGCCCGCTGTGGTGTCGTACCAGTACTGGTCGATCGACCGGATGTACGGGCTCATGCGCTCGCCCCAGATGGCAGCGGCGGGAACATTCATGAAGTACTCGCGTGCTTCGACGCCGCCCTGTGCGAGGCGGTCGAAGATGGTCCGGGAGCTGTACTGCCCGACGTCGAGCGGGTGCAGGCTCTTCTTCAGCCCCTCCGACTGCGCGGAGTACAGGTACTGCCGGTTCGGCCACGTCGGGCCCAGCAGCGACGCGTGGTGCCGGTCCATGACCGTGAACCGGCGCGCCATCGCCGCCTGCACCGGGATGTCCTCGGAGAGGTAGTAGCTGATCGCGAACCGATCGTTTCCGGTCCCCGCGCCGAGGAACCCGCTGTCGCGCTGCTGGCGGGCGGCGTTCCAACCGTGCCCGGGGTCGTTGTGCAGGCAGCCGCGGAACGGGTTGGGCTCGTCGCCGAGCTTCTGGAGATGCCGGGTCGGGATCTTCTTGCCGGTCACGTCGCGGTAGTGGAGGTCGATCTTGGCGTCGATCGAGAAGTCCTTGCCGTAGCGACGGCGACCCTCGTCGAGGTACTGCTGGTCGGAGCCCAGGTGTCCGAAGTAGTGGTCGAACGACCGGTTCTCCATCATGAGCACCACGACCGTGTCGATCGGGCACTCGGACGCAGGGTGGTTCAGGACGCTGTCGTCCGGGATCTTTGGCGCCTTGGCGGTAGCGGCGCCCGCCGCGCTCGACGGGCTCGCGGCACCGAGGAGGGTCGGGCCGCTGACCACCGCGGCCCCGCCGACGAGGCCGGCGGTCCG
>WNFU01010170.1_pt1 | contig 10471 bp, 9 predicted proteins | sample 5400121 | NCBI WGS metagenome assembly WNFU01 (sample SAMN13153360, study PRJNA577476) | soil metagenome | isolation source: 100 cm soil or saprolite under grassland replicate 1 | place: USA:California | collected 2016-06-15
GATCTCAACGTCGCGGGCGCGAGCGCGCCCGGCGCACCGGGCATCCTCATCGGCCACAACCGCCACATTGCGTGGGGCATCACCGCCACGATGGCCGATGTCCAGGACCTGTACGTGGAGCGGGTGGATCCGGGCGATCCACGGCGGACCGAGTTTGCCGGTCGCTGGGAAACGGGCACCCACGTGCGCGAGGTCATCCGCGTCAAAGGGCGGGCGCAGCCGTGGGTCGAGGAGGTGCTCATCACGACTCGACACGGTCCGCTGTTGACGCCGACCCCCAGCCTCGCCGACGAGCACCGGCCGCTGGCGCTGCGCTCGATGGTGCTCGAGGCGCCCTCGGCCGCGAGCGCGGTGCTGGCCATTAATCGCGCGGCGTGTTGGGATGAGTTCCGCGCCGCGACCAGCCGCTGGGGCACGCCGGCGATGAACGTGCTGTACGCCGACACCGAAGGCAACATCGGTTACCAGATGGTCGGTCACATCCCGGTTCGTGCCCGAGGCGAAGGCCTGGTGCCATCACCAGGCTGGAGCGGGCAGTACGAGTGGCAAGCGCCGCTGCCGTTCGATCAGATGCCAACCGCGTTCAATCCGCCTGACGGTCTGTGGGCCAACGCCAACCACAACGCGGCGCGCACCAGCCCGCACTTCTTCGCGCGCGAGTTCATCGCGCCCGCCCGCTACCGACGCATCCGCCAGGTGCTGGAGAGCAAGCAGCGACACTCAGCAGTCGATTTCGGGGCGCTGCAGGCAGATGAGGTGAGCCTGCCGGCACGCGAGATCGCTTCGCTGCTCGTCTCGCACCTGACTCCCACGGGTCGAAATGAACTGCGCGCGCTGGACGAGCTGCGCGGCTGGGATGGTCGCATCAGCGCCGACTCGGCGGCCGCTGCTGTCTACGAGGTCTTTCGCAACGAGCTGGTGCGAGCCCGATTCAGCGACGCACTCGGCGATCTGACCGCGGCGGCGCTGGGTGTGGGACCGCATCCGCTCCTGGGCGCGGTGAATTCGCATTACTTCTTCCAGACCGAGCGGGTGCAGACCTATCTCGACGAGCACGGTGGTGATGAGGTCGTACAGCGCGCGTTCACGCGCACCGTGCAGTGGCTCACGCGGCGCCTGGGGCCCGACGTCAAAAACTGGCAGTGGGGGCGCCTGCATCATCTGGCCATGGAGCACCCGCTATCCATCCGCAAACCGCTGGGCATGTTGTTCAACGTCCCGCCGTTTCCGTGGAGTGGCGACCTGGAGACCATCCGTGCCGGTGGCTGCCTACCTGGCGAGCTGAAAGCTGGTGGCCCGATCTCGGCGTATCGGTTCATCGCCGATTGCTCGGACTGGGACAACAGCCTGTCGTGCATTCCCGCTGGTCAGAGTGGCCAGCGTGGCTCGCCGCACTACGCTGACCAGGTGGACACGTGGCGGCGGGTGGGCTACCACCCGCTGGCGTTCACGCGCCCGGCGGTTGCCCGCGTGGCCCGCCACACCCTCACCCTGCGGCCGCAGTAGCGATCGGCTTTCAACATCTGGGATGTCATCCCGAGCTTGCGAGGGATCTCGCGCTCGAACCACGAGATTCCTCGGCTCCGCCTCGGCATGACATTGTCCTGCCGACGTGATGCGCCTGTAGTTTCGCCGTAGCGTCGATGTGATCAGGCTCCGGCGAGAATCGAGGCGTGCCCCGCTCTGGGCCGCTGGATGCGCTGCAGCGGCTAACCCCGTTACACACGACTGTTGCGAAGGCTGAAGACGCCGCGCAGACCGGAGACGTGCCGCGCGTCGTCTATCGAGATGCGCTGGGGATGCTGCTGCGCGGCGATTGTGCGCGGCTGATCGAGTTCCCCGAGCGGACGGAGTTCGACCTGGTGGTGACCTCGCCACCGTACTCGCTCGGGGTCGACTACGGTCGGGCCGGCTATGCCGATGACCAGCCGTACCACCACTACCTGGAGTGGGTGCGCTCGTGGGCCACGACGCTCCTGCAGGCCAGCGCGCCCGGTGGCCGCGCGTGCATCAACATCCCGCTCGACTCGAACAAGGGCGGCAAACGGGCGATCTACGCCGACTACCTGCGGATCTTCCAGGACGTCGGCTGGACGTACCAGACCAGCATCGTCTGGAACGAGCAGAACATCTCCCGCCGCACGGCCTGGGGCTCCTGGCTCTCCCCGTCAGCGCCATTCGTGACCGCCCCAGTGGAGATGATCGCGGTCTTTCACAAGGGCGACTTTCGTCGACCGGCCAACGGCGCCCGCAAGGGCGACATCGAACGTGATGAGTTCCTGGCCTGGACCCTCGGCATGTGGACGTTCGCGGGCGCCAATCCGCGCCGCGCCGGCCATCCCGCGCCGTTCCCCGAGGAGCTGCCGCGTCGGCTGATCAAGCTCTACAGCTATCCCGACGATGTCATCCTCGACCCGTTCGCTGGCTCCGGCACCACGCTGGTGGCTGCGCGCAAGCTCGGCCGCAGGAGCGTTGGCATCGAGATCAGTCCGGAGTTCTGCGAGCTAACCGTCCGAAATCTCCAGACCGTAGAGCTTGCAGCCGCCAGCTAAGTAGACTGGGCTCAGAGGGTCCGTCGCTCGGTGTACATCTGCCTGTGTCACGTGGTCACGCGCGCGACCATTGAGGCGGTGATCGCGGCTGGCGCGCGCACGGTTGAAGAAGTCGGCCAGCAATGCGCGGCGGGCACCGATTGTGGCAAGTGCCAGCGCAACATCATCCGCTTGTTAACCCTGGTCACTCAGGAGCACGACAAAGAACCAGCGCGAGGAGCGTGAGAGCATGCAGGGCAGCCCGCGAGTCATCGATCTACTCAACCAGCTGTTGTCTCTGGAGCTGCGAGCGATCAACCAGTACTTCTTGCACACCAAGATGTGCCAGAACTGGGGCTACGAGCACATGGCCAAACGACTGCGCAAGCAGGCGATGTCGGAGATGACCGATGCCGAAGAGATCATGGACCGCATCCTGTTCTTCGACGGCCTTCCCAACCTGCAGCGATTCGACGGTTTCGCGGTCGGCGAGACGGTGGCCGAGCAGCTGCAGCTCGCGCTCGAGCTCGAGCAGGAAGCGGTCGCGCTGATCGACAAGATGATGGCCGCATGCCTCGAGGAAGGCGACACGGGCACGCGCGAATGGCTCGCGCCCAAGCTGCTCGAAGAGCAGACCCACATCGACTGGATCGAGTCACAGCTCACGCTGCACGCGCAGATCGGCGACCAGTTGTATCTGGCGCAGCAGGTGCGCGAGTAACACGCCCGTGGTGATGATGTTCTGGAGCTATCGGGTGCTCGACTGGGAGGCCTGGTCGGCGAGCCTGAAGCTGATCAACGAGCAAGATCCCGGGGCGCGCGAGCGACGCGAAAAGTACGGCATGCAGCGCCGCTGGGTGTACCGATCGATCGACGATCCGAACGAGATCATGATGGTCGCCGAGTTTTCTTCACGCGAGGGCGCCGAAGCGCTGTTGCACGATCCAGATGGCATGCGCCGCTGGAACGAGCGCACCGGGCTGGAGGTGTTTCCGCCCGTGCTCATCACCGAAGAGTTCAGCGCTGGCCGCTACTCGCCGGGGAGCGAGACTTCGATCTGACACTGGGTGCACCAGCCCGTATGCGCGGCGCGTAGCTCGAGGCGTCGCGCGCAGCGGCACACCCAACCGTGCTGCCGTGCCGGCTGGCCGAACACGAGCGCGTGGTCGGGCACATCGCGCGTGACGACGCTCCCCGCGCCAACGAGCGCCCAGCGGCCAATGGTGATGCCCGTGACGACCACGGCCTGCGCGCCCACGGAGGCACCTTCGCGCACCAGCGTGCGGCCGACGTGCCAGTCATCGGCAGTTTTCAACGACAGATCGGGATTGACCGCGCGGGGAAAATAGTCGTTCGTGAAGCACACCTGGGGGCCCACGAAGACGCCATCTTCGAGCTCCAGGCCCTCGTACAACAGGGCGTTGTTCTGAATCTTGCAGTTCCTGCCGAGCCGCACGTCCGCGCCGACGTATACGCCCGCGCCGATGATGCAGTTTTCGCCGATCACGGCGCCCTCGCGGATGTGGACCTGGCGCCAGACGCGGGTGCCCACGCCAATCGTCGCATCGGGTGACACTTCGGCGGTCGGATGAACGTTCACACTCTTAGACTCTAGGGCTCAAAACCGGCAATGCGTCTCATCCTGACGTTTCTCGCTGTCGGCATCTTCTGCGCGGCTCTCGGCTTCGCCGCGATCATGGCGTTGTACTTGTACTACGCCCGCGATCTGCCCGACCCCAACGCATTGTCGCGACGGCAGCTCTTCCAGACCGCGCGCATCCTCGATCGCCAGGGGCGCTTGCTGCAGGAGATCAACGATCCGACGGGCGGGCGGCGGATCGTTGTCGACCTGTCCGATGTGACCAAGGTCATGCGCGACGCGACCATCGCCGCCGAGGACGCGTCCTTCTACGACAACCCCGGGTTCGACGTCCGCGCGGTCGTTCGCGCGACCTACCAGTGGCTGCGCAGCGGCACGCCGCAGAGCGGCGCCTCGACGATCACCCAGCAATTGGTCAAGAACACCCTGCTCGGGCCCGAGCAAACCGCCGAACGCAAGATCAAAGAGGCATTCCTGGCCATGGAGCTCACCCGTCGGTACTCCAAGGACCAGATCCTGGAGATGTATCTGAACGAGATCGGGTACGGCAATCGTGCCTACGGCATCGAAGCCGCCGCGCAGACCTACTTCGCCAAACCCGCGCGCGAGCTGACGCTTGCCGAGGCATCGCTGCTGGCCGGCTTACCGCAGGCGCCCTCGTACAACGATCCGTATACGAACCTGGCGGCGGCAATAGAGCGCCAGCGTTACGTCCTGGACCAGATGGTCAGGACGGGCGTGATCACCGTGAGTCAGGCCGATGCCGCCGCGCGGACGGCGCTGAAGTTCACGCCGCCGAGCGCGAGCGGGACCCGTGAGGCACCGCACTTCGTGACGTATGTGCTGCAGTCGATCGAAGAACGGTTCGGCACCGAGGCGCTGTACCGCGAGGGGCTCCAGATCACGACCAGCCTCGATCTCGATATGCAGCACACGGCCGAGGACGCGGCGGCCAAACACATCGCCGACATCCGCGCGCGCAACGCCACCAACGCGGCACTCGTCGCCATCCAGCCGGGCACGGGCGAGATCATGGCCATGCTTGGCTCGGTTGACTTCGACGACGAAAGCATCGACGGTCAGGTGAACGTCGCCCTGGCGCCACGCCAGCCGGGCTCGACACTGAAGCCGTTCACGTACGTCACCGCCTTTGCCAAGGGCTGGAGCCCGGCGACCCTCATGTGGGATATCCCGACCACCTTCCCAGGCGGCTACCGACCCAACGACTTCGACAACAAGTTCCCTGGCCCGATGACCGTGCGCGATGCCCTGGCGCAGTCGCGCAACATCCCGGCTATCGAGGCGCTGCAGTTCGTCACCGTGCCAGAGATGCTCAACACCGCGCACCGCATGGGCATTCAGGACTTGCGCCAGCCAGACCGCTACGGCCTGTCGGTGACGCTGGGTGGCGGCGAGGTCAAGCTGCTCGACCTGACGTATGCCTACGCGGCGTTCGCAGCGGGCGGCCGACAGATCGGCGCGGACGTGCCCGCTGAGCGACGCCAGGCCGGCTTTCGACAATTCGAGCCGGTCGGTGTGTTGAAGGTGACCAACGCGGCCGGCAAGGTCCTGTACCAGTACAAGGCGCCCGCGGGCGCGGAGGTGGTCGATCCACGACTGGTCTACGAGATCACTTCGATCCTGTCGGACGACAAAGCGCGCACGCCGACCTACGGCCGCAACAGCGCGCTCGTGTTGCCCGATCGACCAGCGGCGGTCAAGACCGGCACCACCGACGAATTCCGTGACTCCTGGGTGGTCGGCTACACCCCGGATCTGGTCACTGGTGTCTGGGTCGGCAACTCCGACAACAGCCCGATGCGCGATGTCCTGGGTGTCGCCGGCGCGGGCCAGATCTGGCACGAGTTCATGGACGCCGCGCTCGACGGTGTGCCGCCGACGCCGTTCAAGCAGCCGCAGGGCATGGCGGAAGCCGAGGTGTGCGCGCTGTCAGGCATGCTAGCCACGGCCGAGTGCCGCGAGAACGCGCTGCCCATTCACGGTGTGGTTAAAGAGCTCTTTGTGCCTGGCGTCAATCTGCCCACGAAAGCGGACGATTGGCACCAGCGCGTGGAAGTCTGCAAGGTCAATGGCAAGCGCGCCACCCCGCTGGTTCCCGCGAACGCGCGTGAGGTGCTCGTCGTGGCGAACGTGCCCGAGCCCTACCGAGCCTGGGCGCTGAGCCATGGCTTCCCGACCCCGCCGGCCGAAGAGTGCAGCGACGTCTACCAGGGCGAGCGCATCGCCGCTGTGCTGTCGCCGACCGTGGCGGATCGCATTACCGCCGGCCAGACGCTGCAGATTGTGGGCTCCGCCTATATCGACGACTTTTCCAATTACACCCTCGACTTCGGCCCAGGGGACAACCCGTCGCAGTGGACGCCCATTACTGACGCTCGCCCACAGGCGGTGGATAAGGCGCTGCTCGGCGTGTGGAACACCACCGGCCTGGCGCCCGGCCGCTACCGCCTGCGCCTACGCGCCTTCGACAGCCTCGGCAACTTGCAAGAGTCCGCGCCGCTGATCGTGAACGTGGCTGCTCAGCCGACAGCGACGCCGCAGCCCAGCCCGACCGCTGCGCGGGCAGCCACCGTAGCGGCGACACCGCGAGCTACCGCGAGGCCGGTGGCGCCAACGCCCCAGCCAACCCCGCGGCGCTAGGCTGAGTGTCCTTCGACAGGCTCAGGACGACCCTTCGACAGGCTCAGGGTGAGCGGGTCCGTTCGCAGCCGCTCATGGTGAGCTTGTCGAACCATCATGGTGAGCTTGTCGAACCATGCTAGTCCCGCGCTAACGCCTCGTCGGACTTCTTCGCGGCGTCGTCGAGTGCCGCTTTGGGCTCGGCGACCTGCGTGACCGCGTTGGTGACCGCGTCGGAGACAAATGTGCGCGCATCGGCCCAGCCAGCGACGGACGGGCTCGTAGTGCCCGTGGGGATCATGGCCAGGGCGACTTTGAACCGTGGCGTCTTGGCGATGTAGTCCTTCAGGATCTGCTCGTTCAGCGCCGACTTGCGGACTGGTAAGTAGTTGGTCTGCACGGTCCAGTACGCCGACTGCTTGGTCTCCGTGAGCCACTTGATGAAGGCCCACGCGGCCTGCTCCTTGTCGGGCGAGCTCTTCATGATCGATAGATTGGTGCCCGAGAACAGCGTCCGCGGAGGCTTGCCCGCCGCGGTCGGCGGGGGCGCAATCGCGAGCTCAAACGCATCGTTGACGGCCTTGGCAATGAACGGATCACCAGCAATCGTCGTGATCGGCGACATCGCGACCTTCTTGGCGCCGAGGTCGTTCTGCCAGTCGAAGCCTTTGCTGACGTACGCCTTCTTGGCCTTGACGTTTGTGACGTCGAACGTCAACGCCGCGACGCCTTCAGGGCCATTGAACAGTGACTTCTTGAGGTCCGGGCTGAGTATTTCGCCGCCGCGACTCCACACGCCGACTACCAACATCTCGGGTCCAGGCTGCACCGCGTAACAGGGCATATCGGCAACGATCTTGTCGCACGCGTTCTGCACGTCATCCCAGGTCTTTGGCCCATCCGGGAAGCCGACTTTGGTGAGCTCGGGCTTGTTGTAGTAGATGACGTAGATGCTGCGGTTGAACGGGAACGACAGCTGGCGGTTCTCATATTGCGGGAAGCGGCCCGAGTCGAGCAGCGCCTTCTGGACATCGTCCAGATCGGCCGCGGTCAGCGTCTGTTTGACAAAATCGTCCAGCGGCGCGATCGCGCCGGCCCTGTACCAGGCCGCGACGTCCGACTCGAACGCCTGCACCAGGTCGGGCGTGTTGTTGGCGGCGATCGAAGCAGTGACCTTTTGCTGCAGCTCGTTCGCCGTGTATGGCGTGAAATCGAGATTGATCGTGACGTTGGGCGCGACCTGTTTGTACTGATCGACCAGCGTGCGCAGCGTGCCACCCTGCGTGCCCGGTTCGGAGCCGTTCATGCCATGCCAGAAGTTCAGCGTGACCGGCGGCCCGGCGACTTTGGCTATCGCGGTGGCGGCGCTCGCGGCCGCGGCTGCGACCGTCGGCGCGGCTTGCGCCACCGCCGTCGCCGCGGGGTTCGCTGCCGCCGCGACCGTTGGTGCGGCAGCTACGACCGTCGGTACAACTGCCGCCGCGGTCGCGCCCGCTTGCGAGACCGCCGTTGCTGCCGCCGGGGCGGCGGTCGGCGCTGTGGGAGCGGGCGCAGTGCACGCTGTGAGCAGCAGTCCCAGCACTGTGGCGAGTCGCAACGCGGTCATCGGCGGACCTCCTTCAGCCTTTCAAACCAGTTCGGGCAATGCTCTCGAGGAAATGCCGCTGCACGAGGATGAACAGCAGCAGCACGGGTGCGATTGTGAAGGCGCTGGCAGCCATCAACGTGTGGTAGTACGTCCCATTCTCCAGCGCGAACGTCGATAGCCCCACCTGGATGGGCCGCACCTCGGGCCGGCTGGTCATGATCAGCGGCCACAGGAAACTCTTCCAGCTGGCGACGAAGGCGTACAGCGCTACGGTCAGCATCGCGGGCACAGACAGCGGCACCACGATGCGCCACAAATAGCCAGGATGGGTCGTGCCGTCGATCTGGCCGGCCTCCCACAGCTCGTTGGGGATACTCAGGAAGAACTGCCGCAGCAAGAAGATCGAGAACACGCTGACCCACCACGGCACGGACACGGCGGTGAACGTGTCGAACCACCCACCGCGCGGGTTACACACCGTGTCCAGTGGAATCGGGCACGGCAGCGACCGCAAGATCACGAAGTTGGGAATCAGCGTCACCTCGTGCGGGATCATCATCGTGCCCAGAAATACCAGGAACAGCGCGTCCCGCCCCGGAAAACGCATGCGAGCGAATGCGTATCCGGCCAGCACGGATGTGACCACGGTCCCCGCGACGGTGCTTACAGAAATCACCACACTGTTGGCGAAAAAGCGCGGAAAATTCGCCGCCCGCCACGCTTCAGCGTAGTTCTCGGGTCGCCAGGTCAACGGCAGGATCGATGGCGGGCTGAGCAGCGTTTCCTCGAAGGGTTTGAACGAGGTCAGCAGCATCCAGATGAATGGGAACGCCATCACGAACCCGAACGACAGCAGCAGGCTATGCCGTACCGCGCTGTTCATTCGGCGTACACCACCCGATCGCGGGTCGCGCGGAACTGGATGAGCGTCAACAAGAAAATGATCACGAACAGTACGATGCCAATGGCCGCCGCATACCCGAGATTGAAACTCTTGAAACCCTGCTGATAGAGGAAGATGGTGACCACCTTCGCGGTGGGCACCACGTTCGCCGACATCATCTGATAGAAGAAGTCGAACGACTGGAAGGCGCGGATCGTCTCGACCACGAGCAGGAAGAGCAGCGTCGGCGTCAGCAGCGGCAAGGTGATGTGTCGGAACAGTTGCCAGCGGTTGGCGCCGTCGATGCGCGCTGCCTCGTACAGCTCGATCGGAATGGTCGTGAGACCGGCCAGCGCGATCACGGTGTTGAAGCCGACCGAGTACCACACCGACACCAGCGCCACGGTGACCAGCGCCATGCTCGGGCCGGCGAGCAGGCCGCCGATGGGGACGTTCGCGAACTGACCGATCAGCTCGAAGATGCCGCGCGGCTCGTCGGCCCATTGCTGCGGTGGGAGTCGTAGCCAGTCCAGGACGGCATTGGCGACACCGATGCGGGGCTGAAAGATCCAGCGCCACACGACGGCCGCGGCGACCGTCGACGTCACGTAGGGCAGGAAGTAGGTCACGCGGTAGCCGGCGCGGCCCCAGATGCGGGCGTTCAAGAGCTGTGCGAACAGCACCGCCAGCGCTATCCCAAAGGGCACCGTGAGGGCGGCGAACCACACGGTATTGCCCAGACTCTGGGCGAACTCCCCGTTGGTGAGCAGTCGACTGTAGTTGCCCGCGGCGATGAACGGGCCGGGGTTCCACATGTCGCGAAAGACGCGTGCGTCGAACAGGCTCAGGTACAGCGCGTAGGCCACTGGCGCCAGGTGGAACAGGACCAGGAGCACCAGCGCCGGGGCCAGGAAGCCGTAGCTCTGGAACGCTTCCCAGCGCAGCATGGCCGAGCGGCTGGCGCCGGGCGCCTGCGCGCGAACGGACGGCTTTCTCAGCGCCTCCGAGACGCTCATCGCAGTGGGCGCGATTGTATCTGTGTGTGCTCCCTGTCATGCCGAGCGGAGCGAGGAATCTCATGGTTCTTAACCCGAGATCCCTTGCAAGCTCGGGATGACACGCGATCGCTAACGAGATTCAAACACACAAATGCTTACACTCTGGGATGTGCCGACCTATACGTACACGTGCACTGCATGCAACGACGTGATCGAGAAGCGGCAGAGCTT
>WNFU01011823.1_pt1 | contig 10469 bp, 13 predicted proteins | sample 5400121 | NCBI WGS metagenome assembly WNFU01 (sample SAMN13153360, study PRJNA577476) | soil metagenome | isolation source: 100 cm soil or saprolite under grassland replicate 1 | place: USA:California | collected 2016-06-15
GCCTCGACCGCGTGCGACTCCATGTACGAGTAAGGACAGACGACGTCGTAGTAGAACCGCACCCTTCGCACCGAATGTCAGACTATTAGACTCACCGCGACGCGGCCCGCAACCTAGGAGGCTGAGATGACAGCGGTGGAACAAGACTTCACGTTCGAGACGGATTTCGAGCAGGACGGGCTGAAGGTCTCGAAGAGCCCCTGGGGCACCGACGACGAGATCGGCCGCCTCAACTGGATCACGCCCGACACGAACCGCGCCATCCTCGAGCACCTCGACGGCGCCCACCTCTTCGATCTCAACGTCGAGTACTTCATCGGCATGCCGTCCTGGGTTGCGGCCGGCGATCCGGGTTACGGGATCTGGATGACCCACACGCCGCAGGGTTCGGTCAACGACAACCTCTCCGGCGTGGGCAGCGCGGTGCACGAGAAGTACTCGTACTGCGGCGATTCCATTCACATGTACACGCATTGCGGCACGCACGTCGACACGCTCAACCACCTCGGCTTCTATGGGAAGTTCTGGAACGGCTGGACGGCCGACCAGGATCTCGGCAGCCGGATCTGGAACAAAGGCGGTCTCGAGAAGTACCCGCCGATCATTGCGCCCGGCGTGCTCCTCGACGTTGCGGGTCTACACGGCGTCGACTGCCTTCCCGACAGTTACGCGATCACGCCGACCGACCTCAAGAAGGCCGCGAAAGAGCAGGGCGTCGAGATCAGGCCGAAGAGCGTCGTCCTTGTCCGCACGGGCGTGATGACGAAGTGGCCGGACTTCGACGGCTACCTCGTGAACCCGCCGGGTATCGGGCTGCCGGCCGCCAAGTTCCTCTGCGAGGAGGCCGGTGCCATGTGTATCGCCGGCGACTCGATCGGCCTCGAGGTGCTGCCGTCTGAGGAGCCGGACGTCTTCCTGCCGGTGCACGCGTACATGTTCGCGACCGCGGGCGCGCAGATCATCGAGGTCGTGGACATGGAAGAGCTCGCCGCGGAGAAGCAGTACGAGTTTGCCTTCCTGGGATTCCCGCTCAAGCTGCGCGGAGCCACGGGGGCGCCGATGCCGTCCTACGCGGTGCCGCTCCGCGACTGACCGGGCCCGCCCTGGTCGAAGACGTCGAGCGGCAGCAGCGCCGAGACGAGCGGATACGGCACGTCGACCGCCTCGGAGATCCGTAGGTCGACGACCGCGCTGCAGAGCGCATACGCGGCCGCGCGTTCGAAGCCTCGCGTCGCCTCGAGGTAGTCGATCATCTCGACGAGGGCGGCGCGCGCCGCGGACGGCGCCCGCGACCTCAATCGCGGTCCCGCACACTTCGCCGTCTCCCTGCGCAAAGTGCAGGTCGCCGACCGAGAGAAGCGCGCCGGGGACAGTAACCGGGAGCAGCAGACGGCTGCCGGCGACAAGTTGGCGGATGTCGATGTTCCCGCCGGTCTCGCGGGGCGGGATCGTCCGGAGCCCCGCCGCCGCCTCGGGCGGCACGGCCGACTCGGGCAGCGGCTCCGCGACGGGGCCGCCCGTCCGGGCGATCTCCTCCTCGCGCGCGCGCATCGCCGCCAGCAGCTCGTGTGACGGCGCGACGCCGACGACGCCGGCGAAGGTCTCCTCCGGCACGGCCACGCCCGGCAGCTCGGCCGACCGCGCCAACCCGCCGTGGATCTCCCACTTCACGACGTACGGCTCGGGGAAGAAGTCGGCGAGGAAGCCGAAGCCCGGGATGACGGCCGTGACGCCGAAGTCCGCCGGCTCGTAGGAGACGAACTCCACCTCGAGCACGTCGCCCGGCTCCGCTCCTTCCACGTAGACAGGCCCTGCGAGCGGATGGCCGAGCCCGAGGTCGAGACGCCCGGCGTCCGCGTGCGTGCTCTCGCGGGTCAGCTGTCCCGCGAGGCCGTCCTCGCACTCGAGGCGCACCTCCTCGCCCGCCACGATCCGTACCGCGGGTTCGAGGTCCGGATGCCAGCGGTTGTGCATCAGAGCAGCTCGGCCAGGCGCGCCGCCGCCAGTCGGCAGGCGTACGCCTCGTCCTTGCTCCACCGCCGAGGCGAACCGAGCTGGTGTACCGAGACGATCGCCGCCAAGCTGCCCTCCGCGACCACCGCCGTTACGATCTGGGCCGCGAGGCCGCCGTACGTCTCGAGCATCTGCTGGAACGCGGGATCGTCGTTGGCCGCTAAGCAGTCCTCCTGAACGACTTGTCCGCGCCGCTGCACCTCGCGCACGACCGGTTGCGCACGTAGGTCGACCGTCCGCTCCTCCTTCAGCGATGCGACGCCCGGTGCGAGGGCCTCGTCCGTGACGGGAAAGACGTAGCCATCGGAGACGCCGCGCCGCAGCGTCACGCGGCTCGCGCGTGTCTCCGCGAGCAATGCCTGCAGGATCGACTGGACCTCGGTCACGATCGCACGCGAACTAGAGGCCTGATATGAAATTCCGCCGGGCCGGATGACGCTCCAGACACGGCGCCGGATCCGCACGTCCGCCCGCGGCACGTAGCGCCGCTACGCACCGCGAACGACCGCACGGCCCGGCTTGGTCTGGAGCGCCCGCGACGGCGGCCGAATCTCACATCAACCCTCTAGCACTTGAAGCCGACCGAGCGTCTGACGCGCTTTGCGGCGTCACGCGACTTCCCGAAGGCCGCGAGCGCCTGCACCATCGGGAAGAGCTCGCGCCGGCCGGCGTGAAGCCGAGTGCGCTGGAGGTGGCCGAGCGACTGGTCGGTGAGCGCGAAGAAGCGGTTGACGTTCGCCTGGAGGACCCTCGGCGGAGCCAGCGCACGCACCTGCGCCGACTGCTCGCGCAGGAGTGGCAGCGCCAGGCCGATGGACTCGTAGACGGCGCCGGGACTCGCCGGGTCGAGCGGCGGCGGGATCCGATCGAGCCGCTTGGCGTACGTCTGGCAGATCGCATTCGCGCGCTGGAGGTACGCCGAGCGCGTCAGCCGCGAGGGGTCGCCGCCCTCGAAGGCGAAGACGATGCCAGCCCCTGCGCCCGTGGCGACGAGGCCCAGGGCCAGCACCAGGAGGAGGGCCTTCCGGCTCATCCTCGCTCTCGAGCCCGAGGCCGTACTCGTTGCGGCGAGTGGACGTTCACTGGACCGTCGAGCATGACGGGGGCCGTCGAGCGGAGCAACAGGACGCTTACGGTGGTGAGTCGTTCCAAAGATGCCGGTTCGGTTCACATTGCTGCTCGGGAGTACTCGTGGATGAGTCCGCCGCTCGTTCGGTTGAAGAGGCGCAGGCTCGCTGCCTTCCGCGCTGGCTCGAACCGAATTGTGTTGTCAGAACTGACGCGAATTGTGTACCCATTTTGTACCCATCTGAGCTGATCTCACGTGATCGAGCATACTCGGATATGGCTTAGATAAGCCAATCTCAGGTCAGATCAGGTGGATTGACGCGTCTCATGACCGTCCCGACGTCGCCCGTCTCCTGAGCGACCGCCGGCGGATCGCCCAGGAAGCCGTCGGCCACGAGCTCCTCTCCCGGCAGCCGGAACTCCTCATGAGCCTCGCAGCGAACAGCGCGACGCTATGAACCCGCGACGTCCGGGCTTTTCCGGTGTTGGCCTGCCAACGGGTGCACGTTCCCGAGAAGCTCTGAGCAAAGCAGGTCTGCAAGCCACTTCTCGTGCTGATCGGACGTCCAGCCGCGGTCGATGACGAGCAAGCGGTACAGGTTGGGGTGGTTGAGCGTCCAGAGGATGTCGGTGGCGCGGGCCACTCCGAGCCCGGGTTTCAGCGCCCGCTTTCGGTGCAGAGCTTCAACGACCGAACGTTGGTTGTCGTAGAACTCAGTCTGAATGCGGGTCCAGAGCGCGTCGATCTCCGCGTCGTGCGCGGCCGCGCTGCGGATCACCTCGAGTAGCGGCCCGAGTCGGGCCCTGACCAAGTCAATACGCAATTGGTGCATGCGGAGCGGTCCTCGCGGCCGACTTAGTCGTGCGTCAAGTCGCGTGGCGCGGATCCGATAAGGCGCGGGACGATCAGAGCGCGTCGCAATATCGGCACTGAGTGGAGGTCGACGCTTGTCATTCAAGGCACGACCGCTCACCGTAAGGGGAAACCTCGAGACGTGAGCGCCTCTCAGCGCACGCGCTCAATGGGCGGCAGGCGTCTGCGCTGCGCGACGCGCCACGTGGAGGATTGCGTACCAGTGGCGCCGCACCCGCGGATCGGGACGGAAGCCGATGCGCCGTCGTATCTCTCGGTAGAGCTGCTCCCGCTTCGCTGCCTCCATCGCGATGTGGCCGGAGAACGTGTTCAGGAGCGCGATGTACTCCTCGGCCGTGTAGTGCTTCTCCCAGACGTAGCGGCGGACCTGGATCTCTTCGAACAGGCCAGTGGCTTCGATCTCGGCGGCGTCATCCGGGAGCTGCTCTGGCGGAGCCGGCGGCCACTCTCCTGGGCGGCTCTCGCCGATCGCGTCGTAGACCTCCTGAATCTCGCCGAAAAAGGGATCGAAGTCGGCGGGGAACGCGTGTCCGGCGCTCCAGAACGCCAAGTGGCCGCCGGGGCGCAGGAGCCGATGAGCCTTGCGGTACCGGATCGCCGGATCGACCCAGTGCCAAGCGGTCGCGGCGTAGACGAGTTCGAACGCTTCAGGCTTACCCTCCCAGGCCTCGAACGGCGCGACGTGGATTTCAACCGGAAGGCCGGTCAGGTTGCCGCGGGCTCGCTCCGCCAGTTGCGCGCCCATCTCGACGCAGACCACCGAGAAGCCGCGCTCGAGCAGAGGACGCGTCGCTTTGCCGGTCGCGCAGCCAATCTCCAGCAGGCGAGCGCCGGGTTCGAGCTCCGCAAGCGCGACGAGGTCGTCGAACAGCTCCTCCGGATACGAGGGTCGCGCCGCCTCGTACAGGTCGGCGGCCTTGTCGAAGGTGCGCCGAAGCGGCTCGCGCGTTTCGCTCATCGCATCAATCGTCCCGAAAAGCGCCAAGTCCTGCGAAACCCGCGGTGCGTTCCAATGCCGGTGGCATCATGGCCGCATGCGGGCTCCTCCGCGCTACGACGGACTCGCCGCCTCTATTTGGCGTCGAACTCGCGCGCCGCACAGGCTGGGCAGAAGAACGCCAATGCCGGCTCAAGATCAAGCTCGGGATCATCCGTCCGGACTCCGCGCCAGCCGCTTGCAGACAGGCCGCTGAGCGATCCGCACTGAGCGCAACTCAACAGATTCACCTCTGCTCGAGGCTGTCGCTGTTCTGCAGATTCCGCCATTCCTTGCTTAGCGTCTCCCAGAGACGAGCTCCTCGCGCCGCCCTATGGCGCGGGGGATACTGGCCGGAGGTCGAGTACGGCGGGGCTTGACGCGGCATCGCCGCATGGTGTTCGGCAGAGGATCGCGACCCAGTTCACGGTCTCCGTGCTGACGCTTCCGACGGCAGGCCCGCCGCAACCGTCGCGCCCAGGCCGCAGCCGGCATCGAGCGCAGCGCGCAGGCCGGCCCCCCGGGTCAGTGCAACGAGCAGGCCTGCGGCGAAGGCGTCGCCTGCGCCGACCTGGCTCGCGCTGTCGACGGGCTCCGGTCTACTCGTCTCGAGGCGACCGTCGAGCACGGCCACGGCGCCGTCGGCGCCGCAGGTCACGCACGCCAGCCGGAAACGTTCGCCGAGCATCCGCGCCGCCTCATCAGGCGCTGAGCCGGTAAGCCGCCGGGCCTCGACGTCGTCGACAAGAATTGCGTTAGCTCCGGGTGGGAGAGGATCGAGCAGCGCCGGTGCAAGCGCAAGCCACGTTGCCTCGGCTCGCTCGAGCGCCTTTGCCACCGTCGGGCCGGGCAGGTAGCCGGAGACGAGCACTACGTCCGCCTCGAGCGGATCCGGGAGATCGTCCGGCGAGAAGCGCGCGTTCGCGCCGCGATCGGCGCGAATCTCGCCGTCGACGACGAGGAAGGTCCCGGTCGCCGCTTCGAGGTCGACCGAGAGTTCGCTCCCGACGCCGCGCTCCTGGAGCGCCATACGGAGAGCGCGGCCGCCGAGGTCGTCACCGACCCGACCGACCACCGTTGCGTCGGCGCCGGCGACGGCTGCCCAGATCGCCGCATTGACGGCAGAACCGCCGGGTGCGAGCGAAATGCGCGCGGCGTGACCCAAGCCGGCTGCGGTGACGTCGACCATCACGTCACCAACGGCGACGAACCTCGTGTCCGACACGCTCGCGTGTCGCTTGGCCGCCATAGTCAGCGGCTGCCTTCTATCCTCGACCCACCGGATCGATGTTGTGATTGGTGTCGGAGAGGCTCGCCGAGAGAGTGTCGATGCGATCGGCGTCCAGGGCTGCCAGAGTCGTCATCAGTCACCTCCGATTCCGGTAGATCGCCAAGTCTAGAACGGCAGTCGAAGCCGCGCGCGCGATCGGCTGAGCCGTCAGCGACGGCGGCTGCATACGAGGGCAGTCTCCTCCATCGAGCAGGTCTCCGCCCACCGTGGCAAGGAGAGCTAGTCGCGCTTGAAGCGCGGATCGTTGTGCACCGCCAGCGTAAGCAGTGCCTTGTGCAGCAAGTCTCGTGATCGCGGCTCGAGCGGTTCCAGAACCGCCTCCTCGATTCCCTTGACGAGCTTGCGCAGCTTGACGAGCTGGCGTTTGCCCTCAGGCGTGAGCTTGACCGCATGGCGGCGGCGATCGCTCGGGTCGCGCTGCCGCTCGACGAGCCCTCGTTCTTCGAGTTCGTCGAGCACGCCGACGAGCTGGCTGCGGTCGAGGTGGAGCACGTCGGCGATCATTGCTTGGGTCCCGCACGCCCCTTCACTCAGGGTCGCGAGCACGCCGTACTGATAGAGGCTGTACCCCGCCTGCTCGAACTCCTCGACCAGGCGCGCCTTGAGCGCGTAGCCCAACCGCGCCAGCAGGAAGAGCGGACTCCCCAGGAGCTCCTCTGGGATCTGGGTTTCGCGGGGCTGGATCTGTGCAGTGCTCATTGGCACCAAATAAGAGTAGCGCAGCCAATCGTTGTTGTGTATTATCGTGGAAGTCTTCAACGATCGGAGTGACAAATGACTCAATTCGACATGCGCAAACGATGGTTCGCCCTGGCTTTGATCGTGACGGCCCAGTTCATGGTCGTCCTGGACGTGGCGATTGTGAACGTCGCCCTTCCGTCGATCAAGACCGACCTCAACTTCAGCCAGGAGAACCTCCAGTGGGTGATCACCGCCTACTCCATCCTCTTCGGGGGCGTGCTCCTTCTCGGCGGCCGGCTCGCCGACCTGCTGGGACGCCGCCGGCTCTTCATCGCCGGGATCCTCCTATTCACGGTCAGCTCACTGCTTGACGGGTTTGCCTGGTCGGAGGGCTCGCTGATCGCGTTTCGCTCTCTGCAAGGGCTGGGCGCCGCGCTCGTTTCTCCCGCGGCTCTGTCGATGCTGACCACCCTGTTCCGCGAAGGCCGGGAGCGCAATGTCGCGCTCGGCATCTGGGGTGCCGTGTCGGGCAGCGGTGGTGCGGCCGGCGTGCTCCTCGGGGGCGCTTTGACGAGCGCTTTCAACTGGTCCTGGATCTTCTTCATCAACGTGCCGGTCGGCCTGCTGGTGCTCGCACTGAGCCCGGTGCTGCTGCGCGAGAGCCGCGCCGAACTCGACCATCGTCACTTCGACTCGGCGGGTGCCGCGTCTATTACCGGTGGACTGATGGTGTTGGTGTACGCCATGACCCGCGCCACCCAGCACGGCTGGGCCACCGCCGAGACGATCGGCCTGCTCGTAGCGGCCGCAGTGCTCATCGTCGGGTTCGTCGTGATCGAGTTGCGCTCGAAGGCGCCGCTCTTGCCGATGCGGATCTTCAGGTTGCGGTCCTTGACGGCGTCCAACGTCAGCGGCTTGCTGCTCGGTGGTGCGATCTTCGCGCAGTTCTTCCTGCTCACCCTTTACATGCAGCAGGTCTTGCACTACTCGGCGCTCAAGACCGGCGTCGCGTACATCGCGCTGACGCTCACGATCATCGCCTTCTCGGGAGTTGCGCAGGCCCTGGTCACGCGCCTGGGTGTTCGTCGTGTCCTGACGACCGGGATGGTGGTGTCGGCAGCCGGATTGGTCCTCTACGCGCGACTACCGGTAGACGGCCATTACTTCTGGAATCTCTTCCCGGCGTTCTTGCTCAGCGGCGTGGGCTTGGCGCTCGCCTTCGTCCCGATGTCGATCGGGGCCCTGACCGGCGTGGCAGCAGCTGATGCCGGCATCGCGTCCGGACTCATCAACACGAGCCAGCAGATCGGCGGCGCGATCGGCGTCGCGGTGGCGACGACGATCGCGACGACGTTGACGGCCAACTACGTCGACGTGCACCCGGGCACGAACGCGCTGGCCGGCGGAGCGCTCACGCACGGATTCCAGGCGGCGTTCTACGTGCTCGCGGGAATTGCAGTCTTCGGAGCGGTCGTTGCGGCGGTCTTCACGGAGTCGCACTCGCGAGTCGCCGACGCCGAGCCGTCCGAGGAGCCTGTTTTCGCGGAGGCGGCGTAGCACCAAAGGCGCCGGAGACGGCGCCTTTGGTGCAACTCACGTGTTCCGCAGATAGGCGTCCGATCCGTCAAGCCAGTCCTGCCGTGGTGGGCAGAAGATGTCGACGTCGAGCGTCGCCTCGAGCGCCTCCGCCTTGTGCGGTAGGTGCGAAGGAATGTGGAGGACCTCGCCCGCGGCGACGTCGACGACCTCCGCCTCGTCGTCTCCGAGCCAGAAACGGAGGAGACCCTCGAGGATGTAGGTCAGCTGCTCGTTCTCGTGCGAGTGCGTCGGGACGACACAACCCTTCTCGAGGTAGACATGCGCCAGCATCAGCCGCTCCGTAGAGATGAGGCGCCGTCCCAGATCGGTCTTGAGCTGCTCTTTCGGCAAGTCCTCCCAGCGGTACAGGGTCGCACTGGCACTGTTCACGACTTCTCTCCTCTCGTCTGCTGAAGGGCCGGTCGAGCCCACTCTTCTATATTGGGTCACATGGCAGTAGCGCGCGAGACGCCCCGGTGGGATCGGCTCTTTGCGGAGCGGACGCGCGGCGACGTCGGTGAAGGGATCGCCGCTGTCCTTGCATTCCTGGGCCGGCCGGACTTGACCTCGTTCGCCGGTGGTTTCCCCGATCCGTTGACGTTCCCGCGTGCGCGCGCCTCCGCGCTGCTCGAGGAGTTCGCTGCTGCGGGCGAGTCTGCCGCCTTTCAGTACGCGCCCACGCGAGGGCTCGCCGGTCCGCTCGACGCGATCGCGGGCAGGCTCCACGCGCTGCAGGGCCGCCGCCCGGCAGAGGACGAGCTGGTGATCACGAGCGGCGCGATCGAAGCGCTCGAGCTCGTCGGCAAATCGTTCCTCGACCGCGGTGACCTGGTGGTCATCGAGGGCCCGACCTACCTGGGAGCGATCATGGCGTTCCGGAGCTTCGAGGCCGAGGTCGTCGCCATCCCAATGGACGAGCACGGGCTCGAGGTCGACGAGCTGGAGCGGCGCCTCGTTGACGGGCTGCGCCCAAAGCTCGTCTACACCATCCCCGATCACCAGAACCCGGCGGGTGTCAGCCTCTCGCGCGAGCGGCGCGAGCTGCTGGTGGAGCTCGCGCGCCGTCACGGCTTCCTGATTGTCGAGGACGTCGCCTACCGTGAGCTTGGCTTCGATGACGAAGCTGAGCCGAGTCTCTGGAGTCTTGCGCCCGACGTAGTCGTCCAGGCGGGAACGACATCGAAGACCTTGTTCCCAGGTGTGCGGCTCGGCTGGGCGGTTGGTCCGGCCGACGTGTCGGCGCAGCTCGTTTCGGCGAAGCAGAACACCGACCAGTGCGCAGGTGCGCTCGGACAGCGGCTCTTCGAGGAGTACGTCCGCCGCGGCTGGATCGACGAGCAGCTCGCCCAGTCGCGATCGCTGTACCGGCGCAAGTGCGAGCGGATGCTGGCGGCGCTCGAACGTTGCATGCCGGTGGGGACGCGTTGGACATTTCCGAAGGGCGGTTTCTTCTCGTGGCTGACGCTGCCGGACGGCGGGGACGCCGCCGATCTTGCGAGGCGGGCTGTCGAGCGCGGCGTCGCCATCGTCCCAGGTTCGCTGTTCTTCCCAGACGCACGCGGCGGCGACAACGTGCGGCTGTCCTTCAGTCTCGTCGATGAAGCGGAGATCAACGACGGCATCGAGCGACTCGCGTCGCTCGTGAAGCCCTAGGGGCAAGCGGCTGGAACAGCAGAGCGAGAAGTCACTTGGTGGGCCGTTCAGGGCCGGTGCGCTCGCGCTTCTGATCCTCGGCTTGCTGGCTCTCGTCACGCTCGCCGCCAGCGGCGGCCGCCCGACGCTGCACGGCCACCTCGCTGCGCGCCCGGTGACGAACACCCTTCAGGACAGCTGGGTGACCCTGCTGACGATCACGTACGCGGTCGTGATCGTCGGAGTGCTGCTCACGGTGTTCCGCCGGCGCCGTGGATGGCAGGATCCAGGCTCTAACTGGCTCCGGAACTACTGCGTCATCCTCGTGTTCATGGCGCTGTTCACAGGGATTGGCT
>WNFU01010174.1_pt1 | contig 10467 bp, 6 predicted proteins | sample 5400121 | NCBI WGS metagenome assembly WNFU01 (sample SAMN13153360, study PRJNA577476) | soil metagenome | isolation source: 100 cm soil or saprolite under grassland replicate 1 | place: USA:California | collected 2016-06-15
ATCGACGTACGGATCGAACGCGGAGTCCCTGAACTGACCGCGGTCGCTGTCGAGGAGCGGATTCCAGCCCACGAGCTGGAAGTTCGCGGCGATCCCATGGGGTGGTATGTCTGCCGTCTCCGGCGTGCGCACAGTCGCGCGCGTCTCGTCGTGACCGAGCTTGGGATCCTTCAGCGCTTTGATCCCGAGCATCGCGCCGATCGACGGCCCCGCCAGTAACGCAAAAGCGGCCGCAAGCAAAAAGATGACGCCTGCACGAACAACTCCAGTTGCTCTCATCTCGGCTCCCTTCGCCAGGTTGCGGCTCCGCAACAGTCGGGGCAAGCACCGACGGCGGAGCACGCGCAACAGCGCGCGCACAGATGCCGACTCGTCCGGCAGGAGACGTGATCGACCCCCCAAGGTCTGGACGCGCGATGTTGTAACGACCAGGAGCCCGACTGTCAAGCGAACAGGGGCGCGACGTCGGTCGCGAGCCATCCCAGGCGAACTCGATTCGGGTCGCGTCTTCCGTCCGCGCGAGCCGACGCGGGCCGGTCGATGCCCCCCGACACCACCGAGCCAGTGATCGGTTGTCCACCTAGCCAACGCAATGGGCGTACACGCGATTTGCAGCACGTTGCCGTTCGCTGCAGTTGGTTGCAGCTAGTTGAGCCGAAACTAGCGGCGTTCGCAGACCGCGGCGTAGTCGCGGTCAGGCAGGAACTGGTCCCACTCGTCCCGGGTCAGGCTGCGCCCCGCGACGGAACACGCGTGACGCTTCCACGCGGCGGGGTCGACGTCCCAGAACAACGCGCGGCCGTCGATGTAGCCGACGATCACGCGCTTGCCGTCCTTCGAGAAGACGGCGGTCATACGGCCGCCTTCGTTCGGCGCCTGCAGCGGCGTGCCGAGCGCGGTGCGCGAAGGAACGTCGTACAGGCGCGCGCCGCCGTCCGAGCCGCCGACGAGCAGCGTCTTGCCGTCCGCGCTGAACTCGAGCGAGCTGAGCGCCCCTCGGTTGGCCTGCAGGAGCGGCCGGCCCGCGCGGCGTCCGGTGCCGGCGTTCCAGAACAGGACGTTCTCCGCGCTCGAGGTCGCGAGCAGGCGGCCGTCCGGCGAGTATGCGACCTGGCTCCCGTGCTCCACGGGCAGCCGGTAGAGCACCTGTCGATCGCGGAGCCGGTAGATCGAGACGAAATGACTCGGCGGCCCGCCGAACGTGACGGCGAGCGTCCTGCCGTCCGGACTGAACGCGAGCCCCGCACCGTACGTGCCGGGCGCACCCACCAGCGGCCGGCCGACGACGCGGCGCGCGGCGGAGTCCCACAGAAAGACGGTATTGATGTCGTAGCCGCCCGCGATCAGCTTTCCGTCGGGGCTGAAGGTCAGGCTTTCGATGTCCGCGCACGGACCGGCCTCCTTCAACGCCTGCGCCGGGATCGGCAACTCGCCGAGGAGGTGGCCGGCGCGCGCGTCCCAGAGCAACGTGCGCGCGCCCCGACACTCCGGTCCACTCCCGCGATGGGTCTCGGTGACGAGCCGGGAGTCGGGGCCGAACGCGAGCGTGTTCACCCCGCCGCTGCCGGTGTCGAGCGTTCTCAACCTCCGCATCGACGCGGCGTCGCGGATGATCACCTTGCCGCCGTCCTCGCCGAATGCGAGCAGCCGCCCGTCCGGCGACGCAACCATCGGGCGCTGCGCGGGCTCCGCACTTCCCGCGTCCGCGACGTACGCGCGCATCAGCGTTTGCTCGCCCGACAGACTCCAGACGATCACGCTGCCGTCGACGCCGTCGGTGTAGAGCGTGTTGCCGTCGGGGCTGAACGCAGAGGCGTACACGCGCCCTTGGTGGCCGGTCAGCGTCGCCCGAACGCTGCCGCTGCCGACGTCCCACACCAGCACCCGGCCGTCGTCGCCCGTCGAGACGACCGTGCGTTCGTCGGGGCTGAAAGCGACGCTCTGGACGAAGCCGTCGTGACGGCCGTTGAAGCTCCGCCGTTCGCCCGTCCGCAGGTCGAACACGCCGACGGACCCTCGCGTGCCGCCGATCGCCAGCGAACGGCCGTCACGGCTGAGCGCCGCGGTCGCGATGTCGCCGCGGATGACGTGCAACGGCCTGTCCGGCCGGCTCAACCGCCAGACCGAAACGACGCTCGGTGCGTCGGGTGCGGTCGGCGACGGCGGCTCTCCGGCGACCAGGTAACGCGACTCCGAACTGAAGTACATCCAGACGTACGGCTTCGTCTCGTCCACGGGCGGCAGCAGCGCGACGCGGCGCACGGGTGAGGTCGAGGACACCAGCATTCCCGCCTCCTTCTGTCCCGGGCTGATGCCGACGGGAAGGGCGATCGCCTTCAGGTTCGGACTGAAGGAGACCAACTCGACGAGGGCCGGATCGCGGAGGCTCTGGAGAGCCAGCTCCGACAGTCGTCCCGGCGCCTGCGTCGTCTTGCCCGTATCGACATCGAGGAATCGGATCGTCCCATCGGGCCCGCACGTGCCGAACCCGATGCAGGTTCCGTGCTCGGGCGTGAGGAGGGCGACACGCGTGCCGTCTCGAGAAAGCGCGGCGCGGTGCGCGTCGAACCTGCGGATAACCCGCCGCGTCGCGGAGTCGATGACCGCGAACCTGCCCTTGTCGTCCCCGACGAGCAGGCGACGGCCGTTGCTCGAGATGTCGACCCGGCCGACGAGCCGCTCGCGCAGCGGGCGGATGATCCCGATCGCCGACGGGGACTTGAGCAGCGCGGCGAGCAAGTTGCTCCGCGTCGCCACCGAGTCGTCGAGATTGACGCCCTCGCGCGCGAGCAGCAGCGAACGGTCGAGGTCGTTTTGCACCAGCGCCTGCGACCCGAGCCGCTGCGCCTCTGCGCGCGTCGCCGACCGCTGCGCGTGTGACCGCAGCACGAACGCGAGAGCGCCTGCCACGACCGCGGCGAGAAGGAGCACGGCGACGCCGGCGAGCAGCATGCGCAGGCGGCGGTTCACGCGCCGCTGCCGTTCCGCTTCGAGCTCGGACTGGCGGCGGCTCTCGGCCAGATACTCCCGCTCGAGGTCGTTCAGCTCCTGCGACCGCGTCGAAGCCCAGTCGAGCGTGGCGGACAGGCGCGCGCCGCGATACAGCTCCGACTTGTCGCGGCCCGACTTGTGCCACCGCTGAGCGCTCGCGGTCAGGTGCTCGCGCAGCTCGCGTCCCTGCGCGTCCTCGGCTAGCCAGCCTTGCAGGCGCGGCCATTCGCGCAGCAACGCCTCGTGCGCAACCTCGACGGTTGTGCCGTGCGCGGTCAACAGTCGGTCTTCGGTCAGGCGCTCCACGACCGACGCGAGCACGTCGTCGCGCTCGAGATCGAGCTCCGGCCGCGAGACGCGCCTCCGCGCGACGACCCCGTCGTCGCCGCTCGTCACGAGCCGGAGGAAGAGGCGGTGGACGGCCGCGCGCTGCGGCTCGGACAGGTTCTCGTACGATCCTTCGGCGAGCCGCGCGACCGCCCCACGGACGCCGCCGAGCCGCTCGTGCGCCTCGAGCCGAAGCCATCCGTCCCGGCGCGCCACCCAGAGCTCGACGAGCGCCGTCGAGAGCAACGGCAGCCCGCCCGGCTCGTTCGCGACCTCGTCGACGAGCGTCTCCGCGAGCGCCGCCTCGACGCGCACGCCGGCGCGGCGGGCCGGCAACTCGATCGCTCGGCGAAGCTCGTCCGCGCTCATCGGCCCAACCAGCACCTGGTTCGCGGCAACGAGGCTCGCGAGGGCCGGGTACGTGCCGCAGTGACCGTAGTAGTCGCCGCGCAGGCCGACCACCACGACGGCGCGCTCCGGATCGGCCGCGATCGAGACGAGGCGCTCGACGAACCGCTCGCGCACGTCCTCGTCGTGACACGTCGTGAAAACCTCCTCGAACTGGTCGACGGCCAGAACGAGCCGCTCCTCCTCCTCTGCGTCCGCACGCACCGCGTCGAGTTCCTCGAGCGGGTGCGCGCCGGGCCGTATGACCGCGGACCGCCAGCGTTCGCTCCCGGGAAGCAGGCCTGCGCGCAAGGATGGAAGCAGCCCGGCCGCGATCACCGAGGACTTGCCGCTGCCCGACGCGCCGACGACCGCGAGCAGGCCGGCTCCGACCGTCCGGGCCGCTAGCTCGCCAACAAGCCGCTCGCGGCCGAAGAACAGGGCCGCGTCCTCCTGCTCGAACGGCGCCAGCCCCTTGTACGGGCTCTCGCCCGCATCGACGCCGGCCCGCTCCACGCTGTAGATGCGACCGAGCTTCAGGCCGATGACGTTGTTCGCGAACTCCAGGTCCTCCCGTCGCTCGCGGCGACCCGCCGCGAGCCACTCCGCTGCGGCGCTCAATCGTCTTGTCGCTTCCTGTTCCGCCCACTCCGTCATCAGCTCGTGAACCCGGCCGGGAACGCCGCCTGACGCACGCGCGATCGACTCGAGCGGCACCTCGAGCACGTCGTCGCCGGCGTACACGCGCGCGATCTCGCGCACGCCGGCGGGGTCGAGCGCCGCGAGCGCGCCGTGTCCGTCGCCGGCCCGGTCCGCGCGCGCGACGAGCGCCGCAAGCTCAGGGTTCGCGTCGGGCTCGCGGACGAGGCCGACGACCATCGCCGCACGCGACTCGAGCACCTCGAAGTGCTCTTCCAGCACCGGCGCAACGGCGTCGGCGATCCCGTCGAGATCGTCGAGGACGAGCAGCGTGGGCTGCGCTTCCGTGGCGGTGTCGCGCACGCCGTTTGCGGCGAGCGCGGCGGCCGCTCCTCCCGCGCCCGTGTAGGCGACCTTTGCTCCGAGCCCGCGCGCGAACGCAGCGAGCTCGGCCGCGAGCCGCGATTTACCGATTCCGGGCGGCCCGGAGACGAAGACGATCCGCCCGTGGCCCCGCCGAGCCTGGCGCCACGTGCCGCGCAGCCATGACAGCTCACGCGCCCGCCCGACGAGCGGAGCCTCGGCTTCGAGCTCGATCGGCAACGGCGCGAGAGGTTCCGCCGTCGGAGCGCGCGGTGCGCGGCGCTCCGGCTGGGCGACCACCTCGATCAGCTCCACCGGCGTCTCGAACCCCTTCAGCTCAGCCAAGCCGGCGGCTTCGAAGCGGACGCCGGTCACGTCTCCCGCGCGCTCCGCCAGCTTCGCGCTCACGAGCACCTGTCCACCCGCGGCCTGAGAGCAGAGCCGAGCCGCGGTGTTCAGCGCAGCGCCGCGAAAGCCGTCCTCGACGGGCACCGCCTCGCCGACGTCGCCGCCGACGCCGACCGGCAGAGGCAGCGACGGGTCCGCCGCCGTCTCCTCTTCGCAGGCGGCGACGAGCTCCCACGCGGCGCGGACGGCGTTCGCCGGCGACTCGAAGACCGCAAGCGCCTCGTCTCCGCGGAGCTCGACAACACGTCCGTTTCGCGCTTCGACGACGTCTCGAGCGAGCTCGGCGAACCGCGCGGCCAGCCGTGCGGCCTCTGCGTCGCCGCGCTCGCGGGTGAAGCTCGTGTACCCACGCACGTCCGCGATCAGGAACGCGAGCTCGCCGGAGGCGCGCGCATCCTCGGAAGGTGACGCGGTCGTCGGGCGTCGCAGCAAGTCGCTCACAGAACCGATTGTCCCTCCGGTCGTTTCGTGTTTTCAAGACGAAAAGCCGGCAGGCGTTCTTCCGGCGGCGGGAGAACTACCCGCCGAAGATCGCACCGAAGTCGCTCCAGCAGCTCCTCGTTCCGGGCTGGAGCGGATCGAGAAGGCTGTCGTGCGGCTCTTGCGGGTCGAAACGATTCCGCTTTCGCCCACGCCCGTTTGGACAAGTCCGCGAGTCGCGTCCGCAGCAACCCAAGGCTGCCCCACCTCATGACTCGGAGACCGCATTCAGCGAAGAGGAGGGCAGCGGCAGGTAAAACCCATTGACCCGGTCGTTTTCTATTTCGTCAACGAGTGGGTGTACGCTGGGCGTACAGGCTCCGCACGCTGCACTTGGCTGCAGTTCGTTGCAACGACGAACCGCGCGATTTGCAGCCCGTTTCAGTTAGGCGCGGTTCGTTGCAACTAGGCGAGCCGGACTTTTAATCCCAAGGTCGGCGTGGTTTGCGCACGTTCGGTTCCGCCCATACGGGTTTTGCAGTCGCTCGCGCCCAGCCCAGGAGTGGTTCTTGGGCGATACCTGCGACCGTGATACGACGGCGCAGGTAGTGGGAGGCCGGTCTTGCTCTCGTCCAGCGTGCAGAATCGAGAGCGTGGAAGTGCACACCCGGATCGGGGCTTGGCCCGCCGATGCGATCCGGCGACAGGACCAGAGCGCGCAGCTCGAAGCTCACCGGGTCACCCGCTCGTCCTCACACGATCTCACGGAGTTCGCGAATCCGTTCGGCGAACTCGTCGCCAACTTGCAGATAGAGATCGAGAAGCTCCTCGTACGTCCCGGTGCCGCCAGCGAAGTCCCAGAACGGGAGGCCGAGCATCACCTCGTCCTCGAAGTCGAAGAACGCCAGCGGGTAGACCCAGCGATATTCGCCTCTCCCGTACGGGTTGTACGGCACTCCCCACCACGTCCGGGTTGACTCCTGCCGGCGGATCGCAAGGGCCGTGAGGAGGCGCTGCTTCATCTCGATGCACTGACCCTTGTTCGGTTTCGCGCTCTTGATCTCGAAGTAGTGATCCTCGCCGCCGTGCGTCCGAATGTAGAGGTCGATGCGGGTCGACGCGTTCACCTGGTTGCCGAAGTGGCTGAAGATCTGCTCGCGTTCATAGCTAGCGCCCGGTTCAGCCTCCCGATGCGCCAGCGCGCTGATGCGCTGAGTGATGAACTCGCGCGAGAGCACGGGGATCGCGCCGGCGAGGTCGTGGGGCTGACGCACGTCGGCGTGGATTTCCGAAGCGATCACTGCGGCGATCTTCTCGTGGAGGTTCCCCAGGCGGGTCGAGAAGCTGCGCTCCCCGAGCAGCGTGATCCCGGGCACGAGTGCATCGTGAAACGGCGTCAGGAGCCCGCTAGGCGATACTCCTTCCTCTGCGATCCGCTCCAACTCCGTCGCCGGGATCGAGTCGGCGATCCACTTCTCCATGAAGTCGGAGATCAGGGCTCTGACCTGAACCCGCGTCTCGGTGTTCATCGTTTAGACCGTGACGCAGACGAGCACGTTTTCGAAGAACTCGCCCGCGCGGCGCCCCGTACGCCGGTTGACGTGGCGGGTCAGCTTCTCCTTCAGGCGGAGCCCGGAGTTCTCGAGGATCTCCGGGTAGAGGTCTCTCGAGTCGTTCACGACGACGATCACCGGCGCACCTTTCGGGAGCTGGCGGTGCGCGTTCGAGAAGACGGCGATCATGTCGCTCACGTAGGCGAGGACAGCTTGTCGCGAATGGCCACGCGTGGCAGGGCCGATCTCGTCTCCTCGACGATCCTTCAGCCCGAGCAGCTCGTAGGAGTACCGATGCTGCTCGTGGTAGTCGATCAGGCCCGGGTAGGGAGGAGACGTGATGATGCCGCTCGCCTCGAGTGGCAGGTCAACAAGGCGAGCGTCGCCGTGAATCACTTCGACTGGCTCGTCTGAACGCAGGACGGCGAACTCACGGATGCGGCGAACGGTGTCGTCCGTGTAGCGGTGGAGGAACTTCATCGCCTCATCGACTGGCCGACATTCGCGCTTGTGCTTGTGGCACCAGTACGGCTCCATGATCGGCTCGCGCGGGAAGTCGAGGTCGAAGTGCGTCGTCCGCCGCGCCGATCGAGCTGCGCGCGAGAGGATCACCCGTGCCACGTCCCACCCGGGATCGTCGAGCGACTCTGAGGCGACGCAGTGGTACGCGAGCAGCTCGCTGAGAGCGCGCTCGGAGTACCACGCCCTCAACCAGTCGCTTGCGTCCGCAGTGCTGACTACCTCCGCCGTATGCCGTGACTGTTCGAGAACACCTCGTAGTCCAAGCTCGACCGTCCCGAGCGAGTAGGCGGTGGTCTTCACGCGCGTGAGCAAGCAGTTGAACGCCGAGATGTCGCAGCCGACGGCGGCGGCGCCGAAGGCATTGGCTTCGACGAGCGTCGTTCCCGACCCCACGAACGGGTCGTAAACGCACTGGCCAGGTCTGAAGTGCCGGCGGAGGAACACCTCCACGAGTTGCGGAATGAACTTGCCGAGGTAGGGGTGGAGGCTGTGGACGTGCTTTGTCCGCTCGACTTGGGGCAGAGCGTCCTCCGACCACGAAAGCTCGAGGTCGATCTCCGCGTACAGCGCCTCCTGCGTCCTCCCAGCCACGCGAGCGAGTCTATGAGGCGCGGCGGACTGCATTCTTCTGCCGCCACCCCTGTGGGATCGTTCGGTCTGAGGTCGTCAACTGGGCAGCGGGAGGCGCGCAGGCGTGCGCTGCCGTTCGCGTGTCGACGCGCTCCGTCAGGAAAGGCTGAGGGCCGGGGCGGCGATGGACACGCCGAGGATCACGCGGTTTGCGCAACGTTCGGTTCTGCCCATCGAAAACTGCCTGCAAATACCCGATTCGTAGGCAGCGAAATTCGCGGAGAACGACGCGGGTCGAAACATCCGGTTGTTGACCCGCGCCCACGCAGTCACCTGCAGCACCTTGACCGGGGGCGGTCGGCGAACTTCGCCGACCGCCCCCGGCAACGTCGTCAGCTGGCGCGGAACGTCACGCCGTCGAACGACACGTAGCGGTTGTCGACCCCGTAGACCCTGACCTCCCCGTCGGCGGCGTCGCCTCCGAGGCAACCGCCCTGGGCGCAGACCTCCACGAAGCCGCCGGGCACCGAGATCTGGCCGCCCGTCGTGCTTACGATCGGCTGGTACTGGATCTGTGCCGGGCGATAGCCGGGGGGCAGCGTGAATATGGGATGGGCGTTGAGGTCGTCGCTGACGAGGCCGTCCCTCACCGAGCCCGTGAAGTGGACCACCCCGAACGGGTCCTTCCAGTAGGACACCTCGTAACCGTCGCCCCACGTGACCCAGCCGTTGCTGAACGAGGTGACGGCGATCGGCGCCGCCGGTGTCGGGACCGCGCCGGTGTCGCCCTTGGGGCCGGTCACGCCGGTGTCGCCCTTCGGGCCGGTCGCGCCGGTATCGCCCTTCGGCCCTTGCGGCCCCGAAGGTCCCGCTGGCCCGACTGGACCCAGAGCGCCTCGGGCGCCCCTCGCTCCACGAAGCGCACTGCGCGCCTTCGCGCTCAGGTCAGCCTTCTGCAGCGAGCCGTTGATCACCTGCGCGGAGCCAACGCTGTTTCTCGGAAGCAGCTTTGTAACCGCTGCATACGAGGTTCCGCCCAGCGCCGCGAAGAGCGCTATGAGCGAAATGAGAATGGCCGGCGACGGCCGACGCCAAGTGGTGCGATACACAGGATCCTCCTTCTTCTGGGAAGGTCCGGCGACGTGGCGTCGGCAATCACCTGCGCGTCGGCGGCGCTCCGCGCAGAACCTCTGCGCGAGAGCAGCCGGCGCATGCTCATCCGGGCCCTCCTCGTGGAGGGTAATCGCGCCGACGCGCTCGCCCACAACAGGCAGTTCGGGCAGCTCCTTCAACCGTTGGGGCTTGCGCCGTCGCCCCGCTTCGACGAGCTCGTACGCGATTTCGTCGACCGCTGACGGTTCAGTAACGCCGCGCAACCTAGCTTGCCGGGATGTCGCCGGCGCCGCACGCGACGTCCGCCGTCTTCCTTGTCCGTGTGTGGATGGAGGACGAGGTGGTGCGCGCCCGGATCATCGAGAGCCTCGACCTCGTCGACCGCCGCGACGAGGCCGTTTTCATCGTCGGCAGCGCGGCGGAGATCGAGCGTCGATTGCACGACTGGCTCGAGGAGCTGGCCCGCTCCGGTAACGCCGCGGCAACGGCGGCTCTGAAAGCACACGCGAGCTCGCATCCGTCTCGCGCGGCGACCCCGGCCGGCGAGCAGTTGCGGCTCAGCCCGACGAGCGCGGATTACTGACTGCGGCCGGGGCGGAGTAGCTTCGCGGGCTCGAACGCCGGCGCGGCCGAGCCGCTCGATTGCGTCAGGTTCCGGATCTCGCGCACGGCGACCGACAGCCGCGCGAGGTCGGCGGGCCCGCCCGCCTTGATATCGCCGAGCACTTGCAGGCAACGCTCGACGGCGTCGGCGTTTTGCGTCGACCAGGTCTCGATCCGATCGCGCGCGCCGAGGCCGCCGGAGCTCGAACGGATCACCTCCGCCGTGAGCGCCGCCTGCTCGGTGTAGACGTCGTCGCGGAGCGCGGCGCGTGCCATCGCCTCCCAACGCGTGTCGCGCGAGAGCGCGACGATGCGGTCCCGCAGCCAGTGGAGATCGAGCCGCGCGCCGAGCGCGAAGTAGACCTCGGCGACGGACGTCACGTCGAGCCCCGATGACACAGCGATCTCCGCGATGTCGAGCGTCGGCACCAGCGCCTCGGCGAAGGCGACGCGCTCCGCGAGCGGCTGCGGCACTCCGGCCGAGACCAACGCGTCGGCGTCGACGCGCCCCGACGGGTCGAGCGAGGGCAGCGCGTCGGCGAGCGCCGCGGTGGCCGCGGCGAAGCGGTCG
>WNFU01016760.1_pt1 | contig 10467 bp, 6 predicted proteins | sample 5400121 | NCBI WGS metagenome assembly WNFU01 (sample SAMN13153360, study PRJNA577476) | soil metagenome | isolation source: 100 cm soil or saprolite under grassland replicate 1 | place: USA:California | collected 2016-06-15
GGCGCTAGCGTCACTCTGACGCTAGGCACGTCCGTTCGAATCTGGAGGTCGGCATGCGACCAGGATTCTCGTTGCGGCGGCACCCAAGGCTCGTGCGCGTTTGGCGCGGTCTGGCGGCCGTGGGAGGCCGGATCGGCAAGCCGCTCTTTCTCGTCGTCGTGGCCGCGGTGCTGGTCGGCGTTGCCGATTCGCCGTCGCGGGGCTCGACCGCTGCGGGGCTGATCGCGTTCATGCGTCCGCCGCCGTCGCAGGACACCTACATCTACCCTTGTCGCGGCACGGTTTACACGATCCAAGCGGATGCAGCTGGTCTCAAGGCGGTGGGGGAGGGAGGCTGCCCGGATTGGTCGCGCGATGGGGCGCGGCTCGCCGTCGCGGCCGGGCGCGGGATCTTCGTGATCGATGCTGCTGGCGGCAGCCGGCGCCAGCTGACGCGGAATCCTGCTCCCAATGCTCGCGGCGGTGACGCCTACCCGGTGTGGTCTCCCGACGGCAAGAAGATCGCGTTCATACGGATCCGGTTCGGATTTACCGGGCCGAGCGTGATCTACGTGGTGCCGGCAAACGGTGGACGCCTCACCAAGGTCGCTGTCACCTACGGGGACATCGGCAGCAACGCGGATCTTTCGTTCGGGCCAGTCAGCTGGTCGCCAAACAGCCGCCGGATCGCATACGCCCGCTGCGTCGCACCCAGCGGGCGGAGTATCTCCGTCGGCTGCCGCGTTGAGACCGTGGGGGCCTGACGGTCGCGGGCGCCGCAAGGGAGCAGCGATCGAATCCCGTCCGGACTGGTCGCCCAGCGGCCCTCAGATCGCGGTCGTCCAATGGATCGGTAACCACAGGGTTCTTCGCCTCGTCCGGGACGGCGCGACGGGAGGCCGCACCCTACTTCGCTGCGGCTGCGACCAGCCGAAATGGTCGCCCGATGGTCATCAGCTCGCCTTCACGGATGCCGAAGGCAGGCTCGACATCGTCGCCCCCGGCGGAGGGCAGATGCGCCGACTTACCGGGGCCGACAGGTTTCTCTTCGATGACTTCGCCTGGTCTCCCGACGGCCGCGAAATCGCCTTCATTCGCGCTACCGACACTGTCATCTATGACAGCCCGAGTTGGCGCCAGTTCGCTGCGCAGGTCGAGATCGCACGGACGGACGACAGCGGAACGCGGACGATCGACAGCGGCCCCAACGCCGATGGAAATGTGGCGTGGCGCCCCACTATGTCCTCCGCGAACCAGTGACCTGATGACCTCATAAGGTGCGCGGGCGCCCAGTAGGTTGGCTACGCCGCGGGCGCTGCGATCCACCTGCTTCGCTTAACCGCCCTCGTGCCATGGGCGCATCTCGAGCGAGCAATCGAGGTTCGAAGGCGTGACGAGGCGGCAACGGGCGCCGGTGGCGGGTCGATACGGCGCCATGGCGCTGATTCGTCGAGGCAACCGCGGCATGCCCGAGCATTAACACGACGATCGCAGCCGCCGCGCCGAGAGTCCGGCTCAACGGTCTGCGATCCGCTCTATCTGCGGCACGCTCGAACCGTAGAGCTGGGTGCTCGCGCTCCATCGCTCACATCGCGGGCGCCGCGGAAGCTACGCGAGCCGTCGGAGCACCGCCGCGAACGGTTCGAACGCGACACGTCCGCCAGCCCCGGCCGACGACGAGTAGAAGAGTCCTGCCGGCGTCAGCTGAGCGTCGACCAAGCCGTGTAGCGCACGGGCCGTCATGCCGTCTGCGATTCGTACGAGGCGGACATCTGTGCCTGCGACGTAGACGGCAATGCCGCGCGCGAGACCGCGCAGCCTCGGTTTAGCTCCCCGGAGCGGGACGACTCGCAACGGTCGGCCGGTGGCAAGGCGATAGGCGACGAGCGATCTGCCGCGCTCGGCGACGAGGAGTCCGCCGTCGAGCTCGGCCGCGCTCGCACGGACACCGAGCTGCCGGAGAACGCGGCCTGTGCTGTCACGGACGTCTACGACCCCGCCGTGACGAACGACGATCCGCTCCTGCGCGACGTCGAGCACGTCCGTTCGGCCCTGGATCGTGACGATCTTCCGCGCGTGGTTGCCGACGATCCTCCAGAGCTCGCTCGCGACGTTCGTGTAGCGGCTGAAGACGAGCAGATTGCCCGACCCGCGCATCCCGCCGTGCCCCGCGGAATCGAGGTCTCCGTAAACGCCGACGGGCTTCGGCCGCGTCGCCGTCGCCGTCACGAAGCCGACGTCGTAGTGGAGGGTCTGCATTGAGGCGATCCAGCCGAGGCGGCGACCGGCCAAAGCCACGACGTCAAGGGCAGAGTTATCGATCTCCTCGCATGCGCTTTCGTCGAACGTCTCGACCCGCGCTATCGGTGGTTCCCAGAGCGCGACGCAAGGCGTGTTGGCGGGCGTCGCCGAGCCGATCGCGACGCGACCGCCGTCGGCTGCGAGCATGCCGATCTTGCTCTTCGTCGTGACAACCCGAGCGGTCACACCGGCCGGGGCGCCGGCTGGAACCGAAGATGCCGCCGCGGGCGCACTGACGGCTAGGGCGACCTGCGAGGCCGGCGGCAAGGTCATGCCGGACTTCGGCGTCTGCGAGACGACGCGCCCCTTCTTCACTCTCTTCGAGTAGACCTCCCTGACCGTCCCCGCCGAGCAGTGCGCTTGCGTGATCGCCTGCTTGGCGGCGGCGAGCTTCTTGCCCATCACCATCGGGACGACGCACTGCGCGCGCCCGAAGCCCGGGACCTGGACCGGCGTCGCGCAGCGGGTCCCGCAGGCGTCGTTGTCGCCGATTTGGCCGTCGTGGTTGTCGCCCCAGCACTTGACCCCGCCTGCGCTTGTGAGCGCGCAGGTGTGGTCGACTCCTGCTGCGATCGCGATGACGCCGCGCGTCAACCCGCGGACGTTGACGGGGGTGTGCCGTTCTTTCATCGTCCCGTCCCCGAGTTGGCCGAAGTCGTTGTAGCCCCAGCACTTGACCCCGCCTACGCTCGTGAGCGCGCAGGTGTGCTCCTGGCCGACGGTCACCGCAGTGACGCCGTTCGCCAGCCCGCGGACGTCGATGGGGGCGTGCCGTTCTTCCGTCGTACCGTCCCCGAGCTCGCCGTGCGCGTTGCTGCCCCAGCACTGCACCCCCTGCGAGGTCGTGAGGGCACAGGTGTAGAAGTCGCCGGCGGCGACCGCGGCGACACCACTCGTCAGCCCAAAGACGTCCAGCGGGGTGTACCGGTCCGTGGTCGTCCCGTCCCCGAGCCCGCCATAGGCGTTGGAGCCCCAGCACTCGACCCCGCCCGAGGCCGTGAGGGCGCAGGTGTGAAAGCCGCCCGCTGCGACCGCGCCGACGCCGCTCGTGAAGCCTGACACGCTCAGTGGCGTATTTCGGTCTACGGTCGTCCCGTCTCCGAGCTGGCCGTACTCGTTGTCCCCCCAGCACTTCACCCCGCCCGCGCTCGTCAACGCGCACGTGTGGAGGCGACCGGCGGCCACCGCGGCGACGCCGCTGGTCAGGCCGGCGACGTCTACCGGGCTATCCCGCTCCGTCGTCGTCCCGTCGGCGACCTGTCCCTCTTCGTTGTCGCCCCAGCACTTGACGCCGCCCGCGCTCGTGACGGCGCAGGTGTGGAAGCCGCCAGTGGAAACGGCCGACGCGGCGGAGGTCGTGGCTCGATCCGCCCGCGCGCGCGCATCGCCGGAGCCGGCCGACCCCACGACGGTACTGGCCCCGGCGAGGACGAGGACGCGAAGCGACCGCAGGGCGCGGGCGCAGGTCATCGGCGCCTCATTGTCGCACGATCAAGAACGTACGTCGACCCGCGTGCGGGGAAGTTTCGCCCCGGGATAAACCTCGCAGGTGCACTGCCGATGCCCATCCTGCTCATGCGCACCGTCATGCGGACCTTGAGCGTGGACAGTGGACCCCCGCGCCGGGTGCACGGGCTGTCGGGCCCAGCGAATCGGCGGCGTCGTCGAGAGGGCGTGATCGGCCGACGCCTCACCTCCCACGACTGGCGGCCTCTCTGCGGATGCTGGACTGCGCGCTGGTTTTGGGTAATCGTTGGGAGGCCGTGCGAGTCGTTCGGGGTCGCAGAGCGCCGGTACCCGCTGCCGTTGTCGGAGCCGCGGCTGTGCTCGTGATCGCCGGAGTTGGCGCAGCGGTGGCGATGCGTGCCTCAAATGCCCCTGCGCTTTCGCCGGATGGAGAGGTGGTTGGACTGGCGGTTGCGGGGGGCAAGGTGTATGTCCAGGGCGCGTTCTCGCGCTTCGGCCCGTACACGGGCAACTTCGCGGTGGTCAGCAGGTTGACCGCTAAGCGTCAGCCGACTGTGGGCGTGGTCTCGGGCGGTGTCGAGGCGATCGTGTCGGACGGCCGTGGAGGTTGGTTCGTTGGTGGGGAGTTCGACCGCGTGGGCGCTGTGGCTTGCGACCACCTCGCGCATCTCACTGCGGATGGCCAGCTTGACCAGCGGTTTTGCCTCGATCCAGACAACACCGTCCTGGAATTGGCGCTCGAAGGAAAGACCCTCTACGTCGGAGGCGCCTTCGACAGCATCGGCGGCGAGCAGCGAAAGCTCGTTGCTTCGCTTGATGCGAACACCGGCGCGATCAACCCGTGGCATCCGAGCGCCAGCGGCAACGTAGTCGACGCGATCGCCGTGACCGGCACAATCGTCTACGTCGGCGGCGTATTCACCGCGCTCGGCGGTGCTCCGCGTCGCAACCTCGCAGCCCTGGACGCCGGCACCGGCAACGCCCTGCCATGGAACCCCCACCCGAACGACAGCGTGGACGACATCACGCTACTCGGATCGTCCGTCTTCATAGGAGGAGACTTCACTCGAGTCGACGACGAACCGCGTGTCGGAGTCGCCGCGATCGATGCACAGACCGGACGCCCGACGACCTGGCGCGCCGATGTGAGCTCGTCGCACGGCTCCCCAGACGTGGTCGCACTGACAAGCAACGAGTCGACGCTCTACATCGGCGGCGACTTCGACCACGTCGCCGGCCTGGCACGGGATGGGCTTGCCGCCGTTGACAGCGTAAGCGGAGCTGTGCGGCCTTGGCGCCCGCCGCTTAGTCCAGTTACAGGCGACCTCTTCCTCGCTGGGGACACCGTCTACGCAGGCGGGGACTTCTTCTCGCCCAACAACGGGAACAAGGAAATCGGTTCGCTGGTCGCGATCGACGCGGACACCGGCGCGCTCGAGGACTGGAAGCCCGATCCCAATGACACCGTCGACGCGGTCGCCGTCGCTGGCGACAATGTCGCGGCTGGCGGAGGGTTCGTGAGCGTCGGTGACGCCCGGCCTCGCCCCTGCCTAGCGGCGACCACAGCCGCTGGCGGTCTCACGCGCTGGCGACCTCGGATCGCATGTCAACCGCTCGATGTCGAGACCGAGAATGGAATGGCGGTTTCGGGCCAGGACGTGTTCGCCCTCGCCGCCGCCGAAGCAAGTCAGCCATTCAGCGACCGGCTAACCGTGCTCGACGCGCGGACTGGCCGCGTGAAGCGGTCGCTCTTGCTTCCCTCGACCGTAACGTGCTGCGTACTCGCCGTTGTCGGTCCAAGGGTGTACATCGCCGGGCCGTTCAACCGGATCGCGGGGACGCGACGGTCGAACCTGGCCGCGCTCGACCGTACAAGGTTGCGTGCGCTTCCCTGGAATCCACGAGCGAACGGCGGCATCGATTCCCTTGCAACATCAGGAGACACTGTTTGGGTCGCCGGCACGTTCACGCGGATCGGTGGAGCGCGCCGCGCTCACCTGGCTGCTCTCGACACGCGCACCGGACAAGCCAAAACCTGGAACCCGCACGTCAACGGACCAGTCACGTCCATCACGAGATCCGGCTCGACCATCTACCTGCTCGGCGCGTTCACGAAGGTTGGAGACGTTCAGCGGCCCGGGCTCGCGGCCGTCGATGCGGTCACCGGAAGACCAAGAGCATGGAACCCACGCCTCCCCCGCCGGGCTTCCGGGAGTCGCGTTGACGATCTCGATCGGCGGCCGCTCCTGGTAACCGGCTCGGTTGTCTACGTCGTGCTGGAACAAACGTACGTCGGACAAGACCTATCCGCACCTGCACAGATCATCGCGCTCGACCGAAGATCGGGAGCCGAACTCAACTGGAAAGCGGAGCCTCCCGAGGGAGGATTCTTTGCACCCGGATGGACGGATGCCATCGACGCCCTGGCAGTCGCACGGGGTCGGCTCATCATCGGCGGCGCGTTCGAGCCCTACTCGTCACATCACCGCTCGCCCACTCCTCACGCCGCTGATCGCCGCTGCCTGCGGACGATTTCGCAGTGCGGCGCTTTCAGATCGGTGACGAAGACGAGTAAAGCACGGGAGCGAAGCAACTCGAACCATGACGCGCGTCGAGATCCGGGTACCTAAGCCTTATGCGCGGTAAAGCAGGTGGGACTCGGTGAGAGTGAGGGCGAGGGGCTGGTCCGAAGAATTGGCGCACGTTTGCCCGTGCGTGGTGCGGTGCCCGGGGCCGACCCCAAGTTGCTAGGTGTCGGAGTGCGGCGTTTTGCGGCAATACGCGACCTGGTCGATGTGCCCGTCGTTGCTGTCTTCGACGCGGATCACGCGCCATACACCGTCCTCGAGTGGCAGCTCCTCGCCCACGTGCATCTTCCTCTGGCTGCTGAACATTCGCGCTGGCACGCTCGGGTCACCGTCGACCACGAACTCGATCTCGAAGTGCGGGGCCGGCGCCGTCGACGTCCGCAGCTCGAACGTGATCGTGCGCTTGTCCTCCTCGAGGTACACGCGCTGGGGTACCTCGACGCGGGCGTCGACGGCCAGCGACTTCGCCAACGCTGCGAGTAGCTCTTCGAGCTGCTGCACCGAGCGCTCCGCCTCGTGTAACCGCCGCTTGAACAGGTCGGCCGCGGCGGCTCGCCTTCGGGATGATGAACATCGCACTCCATCCGGAGCTGCTGCGACGCCTCGAGGAGACGCCACGCCGACTCGGAACCGCGTACCCGCGTGATCGACTTCCTGGTGAGCTTCGAATAGAGGACAGTCTTTCCACTCCGCGCGTCCACGTCCTCGGTTACGGGCAAGGCATCCAGTCGTTGGTCGCTGCGCGCGCGGTCTAGACTCGGTGCATGACAGCCTGCCCGCGCTGTGGCCGGGAGAATCGCCACGGGGCGGTGTTTTGCGACGTCTGCGGCACACGCCTCGTACCGGTGGGCATGACGCGCGAGGAGCGCAAGATCGTGACTGTCCTGTATGCCGATCTCGTTGGCTTGTGGAGAAGTTCGTCGGGGACGCGGTTGTCGCGCTCTTCGGCGCGCCGCAGGCTCACGAGGATGACCCTGAGCGGGCGGTGCGGGCGGCGCTTTGGATCCGCGACTGGGCGCGCGACGAGGATGGGTTGGAGGTGCGGATCGGGATCACGACTGGCGAGGCACTCGTCCGCTTGGGGGCGCAGCCGCTCGCCGGGGAAGGGATGGCCTCAGGCGACGTAATGAATACGGCCTCAAGGGTGGAGGCGGCGGCGCCGCCGAACGCGATCCTCGTTGGCGAAGCGACCTATCGGGCCACCAGGCAAGTGATCCAGTACCGCGAGGCTGAGCCCCTTCGAGTGAAAGGCAAGACGGGGCCGATCTTGGTCTGGGAGGCGGTCGAAGCGCGCTCTCGCTTCGGCGCCGACATCGCTCACCACGCCGGGGCGCCGCTGGTCGGCCGGGAGCGGGAGCTCGACGCGCTCGCCGATGCGCTTGCGCGTGTGCGGGAGGGGAGCTCGCCGCAGCTCGTGACGCTGGTCGGTGTTCCCGGAATCGGCAAGAGCCGACTCGTGTATGAGCTGATGCAGAGGGTTCGGTCAGACCCGAGTGCACTGATTACCTGGCGTCAGGGGCGGTCGCTTCCCTACGGCGACGGTGTCAGCGCCTGGGCGCTCGGTGAGATCGTGAAATCGCATGCGGGAATTCTCGAAACGGACTCCGGCGAGGAGACGGAAGCGAAGCTGAGGCGCGTCGTCCGCGAACTGGTCGATGACGAGGAAGCGGGCTGGGTCGAGGCGCACCTTCGGCCGCTGGTCGGACTTGCGCCTGACGATGAGGACGCCGCGATGCAGCATCGGGAGGAGGCGTTCGCTGCTTGGCGGCGCTTCTTCGAGGAGCTCGCGAGCCGGCGGCCGCTCGTGCTTGTGTTTGAAGACCTGCACTGGGCTGACGACGTGCTGCTCGACTTTCTCGACCACTTGGTTGAGTGGGCGAGCGCCGTGCCGCTGCTCGTCGTCGCGACGGCGCGGCAGGAGCTGCTCGAGCGGCGTCCCGGCTGGGGCGGGGGGAAGCTGAACGCGGCGACGCTCACACTTCCACCACTGGACAAGGCCAAGACCTCGGAACTCCTTACATCGCTGCTCGGCGATACCGCCGGTGACGTTGACGCGGAGTTGGTCGCGAGGACGGGCGGGAATCCTTTGTACGCTGACCAATACGCGCGGATGCTTTCCGACCAGGGTGAGCGTGCGCGGCCGTCGCTGCCTGAGTCGGTGCACGGGATTATCGCGGCGCGTCTCGACCTTCTTCCCTCTGGCGAGAAGAGCCTGCTCCAAGATGCCGCCGTCGTGGGCAAGGTGTTCTGGCTGGGAGCGTTGGTCGATCGCAGGTCCCGAAGCGATGTCGAGCAGCAGCTTCATGCGCTTGAGCTAAAGGGGTTCGTCCAGCGTGCGCAGCGCTCGTCCGTCACACGCGAGCCCGAGTATGCGTTTGCCCACGTGCTTGTCCGCGACGTCGCCTATGGGCAGATCCCGCGGGCCGCGCGTGCGAATAGGCACCGCGCGGCGGCCGAATGGTTCGAGTCGCTGGGCCGTCCTGATGACCAGGCGGAGATGCTCGCCCACCACTACTCGGCCGCGCTCGAGCTCGCGACAGTGGCGGGAAGCGCTGACGCCGACCTCGCTGACCGCGCCAGGCGTGCGCTCGCAGACGCGGGTGATCGTGCGTCGTCGCTCAACGCGTATGCAGCCGCAGCCGTGTTCTATGAGCGAGCGCTTGCCCTCACTCCGGGCGACGAGTCGCACCGATCGGAACTGCTCTTCCGTCGCGCGGAGGCTCTGTACCGCACGGGTGACGAGCGGCGCGAGCAGGCGCTCGAGAAGGCGCGCGAGGAGTCGCTCGGGGCCGGCGACAACGAGACGGCCGCGGTGGCGGAGGCGCTACTGAGCGATGTGTGGTGGGGACGCGGTCAGCTTGAGGTATCGCTCGAGCACCTCGACAGGGCGCTGGAGCTCGTGCGCAACGCCGGGCCATCGTCCGCAAAGGCGCGCGTGCTCACACAGGGAGCACAGAGTCGTCTGGCGGCGGACGAATATTCGGATGCGATCACGCTCGCCGAGGAGGCGCTTGCGATCGCCCGCGCGCACGGCCTGAAGCACATTGAGGCCGAGGCGTTGGTGCATCGCGGCTCCGCGAAGTATTCCAGCGGCGACGAGGGCGGTCTCCGCGACATCGAGCGCGGGCTCGAGCTCGCACTCGAGGCCAACCATCTCCCAACCGTCGCACGCGCCTATCTCAGGCTTTCCGGCGGTTACGTCGCGCCCGACGAACCGCGCGCGTTGGAGCTCTTGAGCGCGGCAGAAGAGCTCTACAAGCGGCTCGGCGACGCCACCGGCGTACGGCAAGTGCGTGCCAACCGTGTGAACCGGCTCGCGTCGACAGGCCGTTGGGACGAAGCGCTCGAACTAGCGGACAACCTAATCGCCGAGTGCGAGGCAGGCTCGCCTCAGCGATCTGAGTGGGTGCTGCGCTACTGGCGTGCGCGCATGCGCTTCGCGCGCGGTGACAGCCGCGGCGCACTCGACGACCTCGAGCGAGGGGTCGCTGTCGAACGCGCGGCGGGGCACGAGCGCTTCAACCTCGGCGTTGCGGCGCGGCTGTACGCCGAGCTCGGCCGAATCGAGGAGGCCCGCGCGCTCGGCCGCGAGTTCCTCGCCGCCTCCCCGACCGAGCCTATGGCCTGGCCGCTCGACTTCGTCTTGGTGGCCGGGGAGCTTGGCTTCGCCGAGGCGCTGGAAAGGCCAGCGAAGCTATTAGCGAAGATGCCGCCAGGACGCGGCGGCTGGGCGGCGGCCAAGCTTGCCGTAATTGAAGGGCGGCTAGCCGCCGCGGCAGACATCGCGGCGGCTGCGGGGAACCTGAGTTACGCGGCGGAGCTCAGGCTTGCCGCCGCGAAGAGTTTCATCCAAGAGGAACGGCGCGCCGAGGCAAGTGAACAACTCGAGCAAGCTCTTCCCGTGTTCCGCTCGGTCGGCGCGACCAAGTACCTACAGCAGGCTGAAGCGCTGATCGGGGCTATCGCTCCGGCCGCGCTGAAGTAGTCCGGGCGCTGCGAGGGTGGGCCGATCCTCGCATGATGCTCTCCTCGACATCGCGAGCTTGAGCAGACGTCATCTGCGGGTCGCGACAAGTTCAGTGCGTATACTCCACCGTCGTCGAATCCGCGCGCTTGCAGCAAGAATAGAGTT
>WNFU01023376.1_pt1 | contig 10467 bp, 11 predicted proteins | sample 5400121 | NCBI WGS metagenome assembly WNFU01 (sample SAMN13153360, study PRJNA577476) | soil metagenome | isolation source: 100 cm soil or saprolite under grassland replicate 1 | place: USA:California | collected 2016-06-15
ATGCCATCGTCCTCCACCTCGATCGTCATGTGATCGGCGAGGCCTCTGACGCGCACGACAGCCTTCGTCGCGTTGGCGTACTTCGTCACGTTGGCGAGGGCCTCCGAGATGACGAAGTACGCGGCGCCCTCCACCGTGGGGGAGTAGCGCTCCGAGCCGACATCGACTGTCACATCGACGGTCGTGCGATCAGCGAGGGACTCGACGGCCTCACCGAGGCCACCTTCCGTAAGGATCAGGGGATGGATCCCCAGCGCCAGATCGCGCAGCTCCACGAGAGCGGCTTGCGCTTCATCGGCTGCCCGATCGAGACTCCGTTGGACCTCAGGGTCGCCAGCCTCACCGAGTTTGGACCGGGCGACCCGCAACTCCAGGCTCAGTGAGATGAGCCGTTGCTGGGCGCCGTCATGGAGGTCCCGCTCGATCCGCCGGCGCTCAAGATCACCGGCCTCGACGATCCGCGCACGCGAGGCGCGGACCTCCTGGAGTTGTGCTTCGACCTCTCCCGTCAGCCGATCGTTCTCCACCGCCAGCCGCATGGCGCTGGCAACCGAGGCGATCAAGCCCGGCTCCTCCAGCAGGATCGCGTCGTGGATGATCGCGGCCTCCTGGATGCCATCACGCTCGAGCATCGTGACGGCCTGGCCCGTGCCGTCTTCAGGCAGGACGATCGGCTCGCCGGCCGCGTCGACGAACCGATCCTCGCGGGGCGCCCAGTAGGCCACCTGCAGGGAGGGATCACCGAGCGCGTTGGCGAGGGCGTCGCGGAGGCGGGCCGGTGTCGGCGTCTGGCCCAGTTCAACGACGAGGTCCGCGACGCCGGCGCGGGCCATTCGGCCCTGGAGTATCACGAACAGGACCGCGATCGGGATCGCGATCTGCGCCAGGAAGATCAGGTCGTCCAACAACTCGAGCCTTGTTCCGGACGAGAGGAAGATCCACGACGCCGACTGTAGGAGGATCGCGACGGCGCCCACGAGGACGGGCGTCATCTGGCGCCGAACCGGGCCGGAGGATCGCAGCCAGCGCCGGCCGAGCGAGATGACCAGGAGCACGGAGCCTAGCGAGATCAGGTCCCGCTGGATCGTGTCGATCACGTGGGCGGCGCTCTCGTTGGGCGCGATGCCCAACGCGTTCAGGCCACTGTCGAGCACCAGGAACAGAAACCAGAGGAACTCGAGCGGAACGGTGACGAACAGGAAGACGCCGACGATCGCGAGGTCGGCTCGAGAGCCGAGGCGGCCGGTCGGAAACGACAGCAGGAACAGGGCGAACGCGGGCGCCCAGAGGTCCGTCAGCCAGAGGCCTGCGGTGTAGACGACGGGATTCGGGACCAGCGTCATCGTTCGCCCGAGCAGCCACAGGAACCCGACGGTCGTCATCAGCGGTCCGAGGCGGTTGGTCGGGCGGCGAGCCCAAATGAAGATGCCGCAGGCGACGAACGACCAGCCGACGAGCACTTCCAGCACCGTCCCGAGCGCGAGCGGACCGCGCTGGGCGTTGCCGACGAGCATCCCCAGACCGAGCGCGCCTGCGATGATCAGGAGCAGCGCGCGAACCCAGTTGAGGGTCGTCGATCGCAGCGCAGGCAACGTGCTGACCAATGGCGTCCTCCCTCGAATGCCGGCATCGTCCCACATGCCCAGTCCGACGCAACGGGGTCAACCCTGCCCAAGCCACCCGTCTCCGGGTAGACCCTCTCCCGGTCCCCGAGCAAACACCGCGTGAACCACTGGGCTGACTCCATTGGCGGTCGCCCATCGCCGGCCTACGGTCGCGCTGAGACACGGGCCGACGGTCCAACCGAACCGATCGCTGCTCGCCTGTCCACGAGGGATCAGATGACCGACCGATCGATGACGGACCCGAATCGCCCCACCGCCGATCGCCCCAAGCGCAAGGTCGCTCTCGCCGCGGCGGTCAGCCTGCTGTTCATGGCGCTGCTCGCGCCGTTCGCGCAGTTCGGCGTGCTTGCGAGCCTCATCGTGCCGACCGATGCGATGGCCACCACCAACAACATCGCGGCTTCGATGGGGCTCTTCGGTGCCGCCATCGCCGCGTTCCTGGTCGTCGCGATCCTCGACGTCGTCGTCGCCTGGGGGATGTACGTCCTCCTTCGTCCAGTGAATGAGCGCGCTGCCCTGGTGGTCGCCTGGCTGCGCGTGGTCTACGCCGCGATCTTCGTCTACGCGTTGCTCAACCTGTTCGATGTCGCCCAGCTCCTGAACGGGGCGTCCGCGGCGACCTTGCAGTCGGACCAGCTCCACATGCAGGTCGCGACATCCATCACCGCATTTCGCAACAGCTGGGACCTGGCCCTTGCGATCTTCGGCCTGCATCTCGTCGGCCTCGGTGGTCTGTTGTTCCGGTCCGTGGACTTCCCGAGGTTCCTGGGTGCTCTCGTCGTTGTCGCCGGAACCGGGTACCTCGCGGATTCGTTCGGACGGATACTCGTCCCCGGCTACACCTTGACGATCAGCACCTTCACGTTCGTGGGGGAAGCGCTGCTGATCGTGTGGCTCTTCAAGCTCGCCATCAGGGGATCCCGATCCCCTGAGAGCCACCGAACCGCGGCTGAGACCCCGATCGGCACGTCCCAGGCGCTCGCGTCATGAAGCATCCCAGCGCGCTGACCCGCTCGCCCAACCTCTATCCACTGTCGGAGGACTCCATGACTCTCTCGAACGTGCGGCATACGCCGTCGCACCGCCTCTTCGCCGTGGTCGCCGCATCGCTGATCGTCGGCCTCCTTCTCCCGGTCGTCCTCGCCCTGGGACCCGCGTCCGGTGGCGGCGAGAGCCGCATGACCGGCGCCGCCCTGCTCGGCTGGGGCATCGGCTGGACGCTCATCGCCATCCTGTCGGCCCGATACACGGACCAGGCACAACGCTGGGCGTTCGTGCCCGCAGCCATCCTTGGCCTGACGGGCATCGCGCTCATCGCCTTCGCTCCCGGGGCCACCGTGATGGACCTGCTCGCGTGGGTCTGGCCAGTGCCAGTGCTCGTGCTGGCGGTCTGGCTGATCCTGCGCGTGCGGCGCGACGTGCCGGGCCGGTCGCGGTGGCTTCTCTACCCCGTCGTCGGCGTCCTCGCCGTGCTCGCCGTCGGCGGCGCCGTCGAGACGATCATCGAGGCGACGGACGGTGGTCGGTCCGCAGTCGGCGGCGAGCTCGTCGACGTCGGCGGGCACAAGCTCTTCATCTCGTGCAGCGGCACCGGGAGCCCGACCGTCGTCCTCGAGGGCGGCCTCGGCCAGGGTTCGGACTACTTCGCGCTCATCGCCCCGAAGGTCGCCTCGATGACGCGGGTGTGCGCCTACGACCGGGCCGGCCACGGCCGGAGCGAGGCCGCGACCGGTGCCCAGGACGGTGCGGGCATTGCCCGCGATCTCCACGCGCTGCTCGTGGAATCGGGCAACCCGGGCCCCTACATCCTCGCCGGCCACTCCTCGGGCGGGGTGTACGTGCGCTTCTTCGCTGCCGCGTACCCCGACGAGGTCGCGGGGGTGGTGCTGCTCGACGCGCAGTCGCCGCATGCGACGCCGGTGCGGTCCGCCACCCAGTCCGCCGAGAACCCGATCAGCACCCTCTCGGGGATCCTGCCGGGTCTCGCCCGCGTCGGCATCGTCCGACTCGTGACCCCGGCCGGGTCGAGCGATCTGCCGCCGGACGTCGCTGCGCGCCGGCGCGCCCTCGAGGCCACCCCGCAGGCCGCATCAAGCTTCGGTGAGGAGTTCTCACGGCTCGATGGCATCCTCGATGCCGCCGGTGCACTCCCGAACCTTGGCGCCCGGCCGCTCGTCGTGGTGACGGCGATGGCGGAATCCATGGACGGCTGGCTCGACCAGCAGGACCGCCTAGCCACCCTCTCCACGAACGTGTCGCACCTGGTCTTCCAGGACATTACGCACGACGCGCTGATCGAGACCGCGAAAGGCGCGACCTCGGCGAGCGACGCCATCGTCGCCGTCGTGTCATCGGTCCGTGGCGGGACGCCGCTTCGATGAACGCTTAGCCGAATGGCCTCGTCACTCAGGCGTGGCGATCGATCCCGGCTGTCGGGTTCGATCGCCGCCTGGTTGGAGTCCGAGATCGTTACGCAGGTGATCGGTCTTCGTCGCTTTGGCCGTCGCTAGCTCCTTCGGAGCTGGCGTTGTTGCCATGAAGGCGATCATCCAGTTCGACTCCGCGCCCCGGGACTGATCGTTCGAAGCCGTGGGCGTGCCAGGCCCGTCAATGTGCCGGTCCCCTTCGCACTCGCTGGTGCACGACTGCTCGAGCTCGGGGGCGAGGGTCAATGACCGTCTGCCGGTCGCCACGGGCAGAGGTGTGAGGGTGCTTGCCGTGCCCGAAGCGATTTCGCCAGTCCGCGCCCAGGAGGAGCTGGAGGTTACCTTTCGCCCTTTGAAGGTGACGATGGGCGACGAAGCAGCCTGGTTCAGGCTGCAGGGGTCGCTCGGCGGGGTCACAGCGCCCAAGACCATGCATGTGATCCCACCGGCAACATCGCGCGGTTTCACTACCTCTCGAAGACGACCAGCTCTCCGGCAGAACCGTCGTGGGGCGCACGGCCCAACAGGACAACGGCGACGGCGATTCTTGGTCTCAAGTTCCTCTGGGCGCGGTCAGCTTGCGGCCCTTGAAGGAGCCCGACTTCGTCGGCGTCCAAGCGCGCCACTGCTTCGGCGAAAACCTGAACGGCAAGTTTTCCTGTAGCCAAGGAACGACCCGACGCAAGAGGTCCTCGTCGGCATCGGGAATGCATAGTTCGATCGCGAGTAAGGCCCGGTTATGGAGGATGACACGGAGGCCGCTGGTGCCGAGTGGCACTGTCCCCTCGTACTCGACGCCGTGAAATCGCTTGGGATCCTGCCCCGGCAAGGGACGCTTCGTGGTGGGATCGAGGATCCGGAACTTCGACATCACCGAGAACCAAACAGGCGCCATGCCCCATTGGTTCGTTGGTTGGGGGTCGATGTCGTCCAGGAAATCGAGGGCGTCGGGCACTCGATCCTCCTGGAGGCCGACATGGTTACCGAACCGACGCTTCAATTCCCGCTCAAGTCCCGGGACGGGCCCTAGTTCTGGGACGTCGTGGACCTTGAAGGTGTAATCGATCGCACCGACCGGTTGAGTGCATGCCTGCAAGAACGCGATCGTCCGCTGGTACGCGGCGCGACGCGACATCCGCCCAAGCGAATGCGCTCCGCCGCTGGAAATCGGAAGGCCCACATAGGTAACCGCAGCAGGAGTCACTTGGGCATGAAGCATGCCCTGCAGGATAGTCAGGTAGGTGAGCCGGACGGTTCACTCGGGCGCGCGCCTCGTAGACTCCCCAGCCAGCGAACACGTCGAGGAAGACCGGGCCCTTCACCTTGCCGGATGCGGTCTTTTACCGTCGGCCTGACCGCGGGCGATGCTCGGCAAACGTCGTCCTTAGGCTGGCATGTGCGGCGGCGTTGATCGCGGTCTGTCGGCGAACGAGCCCCGCGTGCACCGACTGATTTGCGAGGGTCAGGCCCGGCTGTCCCGCCTGCGAACTGGAGAGGTCGATGCCGGCGACCTTGGAGAGACGCCAGGACTCGGCGATCGACTGCCACACCCGAGCGGCGCGACCGGCACCCAGATAGTCATGCCCGATCTGGCGAAGCTCGTTTGCCCGCAGCGATGGAGACGATCCAGCGGATCCTTGGCCACACGACCCTCGACATGGTGAAGCGCTACGTCGCCTCGCCGACGTCGACCTCGTCGCTCGCCATCGAGTCGCCTCACCGGCGGATCGGCTCATGGGCGGGAGGAGGCCGTGGACCACGGCTGGGTTCTACTGTCGAGCCGAAACAACGGAGCCACGCCACCTGTCGACGGAGGAGTCCGAATCGGCTTACAAGCGTGAAATCGGTGCCTTTTCAGCTCAGGGTCGGTCTGAAGGACGGCCGTCGGGATTTCGTCGCCTGATCGTGCGGCTTCTGGCGCTCGAGCCTGGTGACCGTTTGGCGACCGGATGCCTCCGACCCAAACCTACGAGGACCTGATGACCGGATATGAGCCCGCATTCCTGATCCAAAACTGATCTCGGAGTTCGATTGCTCGATCCGAGGCGGATGCGACAAGCCGGGTCACGGAACGGTGACATGCTCGTTTCTCCGGCCATGACATCCTCATGAACTCCTCACACTCCCGCGTTCCTCGAAGCGCACGAGCGCGTCATAGGCCACGCGCGGTCGATCCCCGCTGAGACCTGGCGCGAGGCGGGCACGATCCCGTGTACGGGCTGGAGTACTCGCTCAACGATCTCGTCGTGTACCAGATGTACGGCCAAGCGGGAGCACGACCCCCAGCTCGCGGCGGTGATCGAACAGCACGACTAGGCTCGCAACGAGGCGCCGAGACTAGGCGCTCCCCGTTTCGATGCGAGCGAGGGCACCGAGGATCATCGCGATGACCTGGACCGTCGACGCCGCAGGCATGTCGATCCGGATCGTCGCGGCCTCGGTGAGCATCGGGTTGTAGTCGCCGGCCGAGCCGGCCAGCGCGCGGATGTCCGTCCGAACCAGCACGATCCATTTCTTCAAGCCGAACGCATAGCCAACTTCCCAGCACGTGCCAGAGTCAGGATCCGGGCCGTCAATGATCGCCACTAGCCCATCGGCCCAGTCGATCCCTCCGACATCGGTGGCGAAGATGCCCGCCCCGTCTTTGCCGGGCTCCTGTTCCTGCGGCAGGAACACCTCGTGACCGGCTGCCCGTAACGCGGCGGTGACCTCGGCATTCCAGACGCGCTCGGGCGTCGTGAACAGCGGACCGGCAACATAGAGCTTCATTGCCGCGAGTATCGCGGAGTGCAGCCGGTACGCGCGTGCCCTTCGCCACGGGATGCACCGGAGGCGAGACGTCGATGTTCCCGGAAGCCCTCGCCGTCGAGCTCGGCGCGTGGGTCGTGTGGGCCGAAGGGGCCCGTGTCAGGCTCGGCGGTTCAACCAGCGGCGGATGACCGGCATCCAGGCAGCACCGACGGCGAGCTGTACATGCGGATCGGTGCCGCCTGGGCATCGGCCCTTCCGGGGGCCAGGGCATACGCGATCTGCGAGCGGAATCTCGACTCCGATAGCCTGGCCGCATTGTCGGCCCGACAGGTCATCGTCGAAGGGATTCTGATCAACATCCTGAACCCGAAACTCTCGATCGAGGTCGCACGTATTGCCAGGCTCGTTCGAGCGTGTCTCCGACACCCGTGAGCGCGTTGCAGCGACGCGCGAGAGCCGCGCAGTCGTCGGTGATCGCGTCAGCGAGCCGCACCTCATCTCGATGCCGGTCACCGAGTTCGTGCTCGAGGCCCTTCCCAGACCATGCTGGGGTCGGGTTCGCCATCGCACGAGAGGATCACGAACCGTGGCGGAACCAACACTTGTCCGCCGGGAATCGGGCAGTATGCCAGGCGGACCAGGACATCTATGCGGAATTCGGCTGCGGTGGCGTTCAGCGTCTCCACGTCCAGTCCTACAGGCTGTGCTGGAGTGGGAGGAGCGACTTCGTCGGCTCGATGCGCTCTCGTAGACTGCTTGCAAGACCATGATCAACAACGTCTTCCGCAAATCGATGTCGCGGGCCGATTCCCCGGTCTTCGAGGTTGAGGGACCCGCATGACGATCGAGATTGGCCCCGTGATCGAGGTGGTGGTCTTCACGCTGGCGATGGCCGTCCTGGGAGCGCTGCTTGCCGGTGATGCGCTGAGGACCTGGTTCCCTGCACTGACGCGGCCCTGGTTCCAGATCCCGACGCCCTTGTTCGTGGGTGTTGGGGTCCTCGGCTATCTCTTCGACGTCGTGATCCTCTACCGGCTATTGACCGTCGTCCACACGGCGGATGCTCGCATCGTCTGCCTGGCCGCCATGGCCGTCGTGATGCTCTACAACGAGCTGTGGAATGCCGCCCTCTTTCGACTCCGCAGCCCGTTCGCAGGATTCCTCCTCGTCCTCGCGTTCCTCGCTCCGCTCGTGGTCCTGGAGGTCGCATTGGTGGTATTCGAGCCGGCTTCGGCCGTGCTGATCGGCATCTATCTCGTCTGGGTCATCGCCTACGACGTCCCTTGGACGTACCGACTCTGGAAGCTGAATCCGGATCCCCGGGAGGTCGGTGCCTGAGCCCACCCCAAGCTTCCGATCGACCGTGCGCCGGCTGCCAAGATGTGGCCAGCCCCGCCGAGCTGTCGATCCCCGCATTTCTTGATGAGGAAGAGGACACTCGAGCAGGTCGAGTGGAACAGTCCGGCTGGTCCGCGATGAAGCCGCGCAGGAGGTTGCACGGCTCAAGGCGCAGCCGGGGTTCGAATGGACGTCGGTGGGCCAGCCACCGCCTCGACGCTGATGCGGCTCGGGCTGATCGACGAGTTCCGCCTCTTCGTCCATCCGGTGATCCTCGGCGCCGGCACGCCGTTATTCCCAGCCCTCGACGATCGCATTGGGCTGAAGCTTCTCGAGACGCGGACATTCGGCTCGGGTGTGGTCTACGTCCCGGTACGAGACGGTCAGTCCGGCTGGCTGAACGGCGTGCTCCACTCGGGGACCGGATGGTGCGCATGCGACTTCGCTTGGCGGGCTCACGTCGTAGCGACCTCGGCACGATCGATGAACACGAAATACCCCCATCCGGCCGTGAAGACCACTTCCAGCGCCACGGCCAACCATGGCTGTGCCCCCGCGAGGCCGATGACCACTGCAGCGATGCTTACGACCAAGCTGAGAGCCCAGCTCACGAAGTTCCCCAGCGCGATTGCACGCCGAGCGGCGCTGTCCAGGACGTCCCTGCCGAACCAGGCGATCGCCGCGTAACCGAGGTATGCCGCACCGAGCAGGCGTGTCTGCGAAAGACCTACGTCATCGAGCTTGACGCCGAAGACCGTGGCAAGCTGAGCCGCTGCGAGCAGCGCCCCAAGGCCCGTGACGACCGAGACAGCGGCCGCCACGCTCATGAACGTTTGCCTGTTCATCGTCGTCCTCCTCCTGCCCGCGCCTCTGACGTTCTCTTGGATCGATCCATCGCCGACACTGGGATGGAGCGCACGGCGGCGTGACCCTCGCGGCGTGTCGTCCGTGAATCGTTACGGGTCGGCGGGCGCGATACGTCGCGCTTGGGCGCTCGCAGCCAGACGTCGATCCTGCTCGGGCGGAGCGCGGTGCCCACGACACCGGCGATGTCGCCGCTGAGCGAGGCGAGATCGACCTGGTCGCGGAGGCGTTCGGCGCGGGGCTTCGGCAAGTCGCCATCGTCAGGCGTCTTTGGAGCGGTGAAACATGATCCACGGGTGGGTCATCGTGTAGAAGCCGGTCCGCAACGCCGCGTTGTGGCGGACGTTCTTCGCGTTGCGCCACAGACGGCGGCCGTCGACGCAGGTCCGCATCTGCGTCGCCCGACCTTCGAGTCCAAGATGCGCGCCAAGGTTGTGCAGAGTCGCAACCCAGAAGGCATCCTCTTTATGACCAACGAAGAAACCCATCAGCTCATAGAGTGGATCGTTCGCTCGGAAGAGCACGTCGACCTGGACCACGGTCGCTGTCGCCTCCCGGAATGCGCTGAAGGTGATCCAGCCGGCGAACATATGACCTTCGGGCGTCATGAACGTGAACGACTCCTCGTCCGCATAGATCACCAGGATGCCGGTCGACAGGGTCTGATGCGCGCCGACGTCCAGGTTCAATAGCGCGACCTCTCCGGGGGCGATCCCGGTGATCGGCCCATAGAAGCGGTTCCCCTCCGGCCAGAAGGAAGCGAATTCGGCCTTCCAGGTCGCGATGACTGCGCGCGGGTCCAGCTCAGGGGCGTCCAGGACCAGACGGAACCGCTTCTGCCAGAGCCGGCCGAACCCCTGCACGGGTCCGACGAGCCGGCGCCCTTCGACGTTCAGATTGATCGCGCCCTGGTGGGCGGCCGTGAGAGACAGTCGCCCGACCGGCTTCGACCAGTTGTCGTCGGTCGATGGGATCGCCGGCGTCTCCTCGGCCGGACCTGCGGCGACCGGCGTGGCTTCCTTGATCGTCATGTCGCGCTCCTAGTTCGTGCCGGCAGCGGCCAGGGCGGCAGCTTCCGTGTCGTGGATGCCGATCGCCTCGTCGAGCCGCGTCAGCAGGAAGATCTGTCGGTAGTGGTCGGACAGCCCGGTCGCCAGCAAGCGGGTCCCGGCTCGCTGCGCTCGGACGAGGAGGGTGACGAGCAATCCGATGCCGCCGCTGTTCATGTACTCGAGATCGCTGAAGTCGAGAACCACGACGCCCGCGCCGCCCTCGGCCGCTCGCGAATAGCCGGCCATGAGCTCTGCTTCGCTGGCCGACGTCACGTCGCCCGCGATGCGCAGGATCGCTGCCGATCCGGTTCGATCGATTCCGACCGTTGTTGCGTTCATGCGGCATCTCCCTCGACGATTTCCATGAAGTCGGACAGGCGAGTGATTCGAAAGATCTCGCGGTAGTGCTCG
>WNFU01023729.1_pt1 | contig 10467 bp, 7 predicted proteins | sample 5400121 | NCBI WGS metagenome assembly WNFU01 (sample SAMN13153360, study PRJNA577476) | soil metagenome | isolation source: 100 cm soil or saprolite under grassland replicate 1 | place: USA:California | collected 2016-06-15
GTCCCGACCGAGCCGCGGCGCACCCGCCCAGGTTGGTTTCCCGACACGATCGCTGAGCTCTCGCTCAGGCCATACCCCTCGCGGATCTCGACGCTCGGGACGCGCCGCTCGAAGGCGTCCGTGACCTCCGGCGGCAGCGGCGCCGCTCCCGAGACGACGTACCGGAGCGACGACAGGTCGTACTCCTCGAGCGGCTGCGTGAGCAGAAGCTGCAGCATGGGCGGAACGACGGCCGCGATCTGGACCCTGTGCTCCTGCGCCAACGAGAGCCAGCCCGAGGGCTCGAACCAGCGCATGAGGACTGCCGATCCCGGCTCGCGCGCGTGCAGGCCGACGGCGAGGAGCAACAGCCCGTAGGCGTGCGAGAGCGGGAGCGACGTCAGCGACCGGTTGACCCCGGGGACGTAGCCGTGGTCGTGGCCGGCCTTGCCCGCGTGCCAGAGGTTCGCGTGCGAGAGCATGACCCCCTTCGCACGGCCCGTCGTCCCGCCGGTGTAGATGAGCGCCGCGAGGTCGTCGTCGGCGCGCGGAACGGGCGGCATCGGCTCGACCTCCGCCACGCGATCGAGCTCTTCCCCGGCAGCGACGATCGTGCGAACGGTCCCGATGCCGTCCGCCGCCGCCTCGACGGTCGAGCGAAACACCGCCGACGTCACGATCGCAACCGGCTCGGCGTCCACGAGGATCCGCCGCAGCTCCTCGGCCGGCACGAGGAAGATCACCGGCGTCACGACGGCACCCGCGCGCCAGACGGCCTGGTAGACGACCGGTACGTCGGGCTGGTTCTCCATCAGCACGACGACCCGCTCGCCCGGCCCGACACCGAGCCCGCGCGCGATTCGCGTGGCGCGGTCGTGCAGTCCCGCGCTGCCGTGCCACGCGCCTTCGAACCAGAGCACCGGGTGATCGCCGTGCCGCTCGAGCGCCTCGTCGGCGAGCCGTGCAAGATTGTGCGTTCCGGACGCGGCGGTCACGGGCGGAAATCTATGCTGGTCCCGTGCCCGAGGCAGTGATCGTATCGGCCGTGCGGACGCCGATCGGCCGCGCGGCGAAGGGGTCGCTCGTGGACGCGCGGCCGGACGACCTGTGCGCGTTCGCGGTCCGCTCGGCGCTGGAGAAGGTGCCCGAGCTTCCGCAAGAGGAGCTCGGGGACGTCATCGTCGGGTGCGGGTTCCCGCAGGACAAGCAGGGGATGAATCTCGCACGCCGGGTCGCGCTGCTGGCCGGCCTGCCGCAGACCGTGCCCGGCACGACCGTGAACCGTTTCTGCGCCTCGAGCCTGCAGACGATCCGGATGGCGTTCCACGCGATCAAGGCGGGCGAGGGCGATGCGTTCGTCGCCGCCGGCGTCGAATCGATCACGCAGGTGAACGGGTATCCGAAGTCGGAGGACGAGCTCCACCCGGCGCTCTTCGGCGACGACGCGCCGATCGCCAACGTCTACATCCCGATGGGGCTCACTGCCGAGTACGTCGCCGAGCGCTGGGACGTGTCGCGCGAGGACATGGACCGGTTCGCGCAGCAGTCGCAGGAGCGGGCGGTCGCGGCGCAGGAGAACGGCTTCTTCGCGCGCGAGATCGCGGCCTGGGACGGTGTGTCGAAGGACGACGGCCCGCGCCCTTCGTCGACGCTCGAAAAGCTCGCGGCGCTCGAGCCGGCGTTCAAGCCCGGCGGCAAGGTGACGGCCGGCAACTCGTGCCCGCTGAACGACGGCGCAGCCGCGGTCGTCGTCATGGCGGACACGCGGGCGCGCGAGCTCGGGATCGCGCCGCGCGCGCGCATCGTGGCGTCGTCGGTGTCGGGCGTCGAGCCCGAGATCATGGGCGTCGGGCCGATCGAGGCCGTCCGCCGTGTGCTCGCGCGCGCGAGCATGACGATCGACGACATCGATGTGGTCGAGCTCAACGAGGCGTTCGCGGCGCAGGTGCTACCGGTGTGCCGCGAGATCGGCGTCGACCCCTTCAGCGACAAGCTGAACCCGCACGGCGGCGCCATCGCGCTCGGCCATCCCTACGGGATGACGGGCGCGCGGATCATGAACACGCTGCTGAACGACCTCGAGACGCTCGACCGCACGATCGGCCTCGAGACGATGTGCGTCGGCGGCGGCCAGGGCATGGCCATGATCGTCGAGCGCCTCTAGCCGCGCGAGGTGGCCGGGCCTGCAGCGGGGCCGCCGGCGAACCGCGCCGTCGTTGCACTTTCGTCACACGCTTGTTGCACTTCCGTGACGGTGCCTGGCACCGGACGCGTCCCGAACAGACGAGTGCGAATTTCGCTTGTTCAAGCCGTTCCCGCGGCTGCGTTACCGTTTCGGCACAGGTCCGTGACGCTTCTGTGACGGTGCCTGGCACCGGACGTGGCCGTTTCGGACATGGCCGGGCGACATGTCCCGACGGGCCGTCAGTCTGCTTCCGCCCCAGGCTCCGAATTGCGTTCGTCCAGCCAGCTCTTGAGCTCGCGCCAGAGGTCTTCCATCGTCGTCGTCCGCGCCGGGTGGAGAGGGTCGTACGGGACGTAGTTGACCGTCCTGACGATCCACCCGCCTTCTCCGAGGTCGAGGACGTTGATGCACGCCGGCGCCTGCTCGAACGTGCCGTAGTACGTGCGCTCGCCGCCCGTCAGCGCGTGCGAGATGAGGATGCGGTTGATCCCGCCGTGAAGGACTGCGAGCGCCGTATTCCACTGGCGCGCGACGAGCTCGTCGAACGCCGGGTGCACGCGATCGAGGGCCTGCCCGAGCGACTCGCCGCCGAGGAAGCGCGCCTCCTCGTCACGGATCTGCAGCGCGCCGACGAACACCTGCTCGAGCTCCTCGGGCGGGATGTCGCTGAGCCGGCCGCCGCGCCACTCCGCGAACGCCGCCCACTGCTCGATCTCGGCGTCGGGGGCGACCACCTCCGCGGTCTCGAGCGTTCGCGGCAGCGTGCTCGTCACAACGAGGTCGAACCTGACGTCCTCGAGCGCCCGCCTCGCGGCCGCAGCCTGCTCGAGGCCGCGCTCGGTCAACCGCACAACCTCGGGGTCGCGCTCGCCGACGTACGACACCTCGGCGTGACGCATGAGGTAGAGCCTGCGCCTCACGGCCGCGTAGCATCGCAGCCATGGACGTCGTCGAGACCGCGGAGGACGCAGCGAGCCCCGAGCGCCCGCCGATCATCGTGCTCGACCGCGTCGCGGCTTTCCTCGACGCGCACGGGCTCGGTGCGGGCCCGATCCGCGCGACGCGGATCGGCGAGGGCGGCGGCTCCAACTTCACGTACCTGCTCGAGCGCGACGAGGGCAGATTCGTGCTGCGCCGCCCCCCGCGCCCGCCGCTCCCGCCCTCCGCACACGACATGGTGCGCGAGGCGCGGCTCCAGCTCGCGCTCCGCGAAGGCGGGTTCACGCGCCTGCCGACGATCGTCGCCGTCTGCGACGACGACGCGGTCCTCGGCGTCCCCTTCTACGTGATGGAATGGCTCGACGGGCACGTCGTGACCGACGCGCTCCCGCCGGGACTCGAGACCGAGGACGCGCGGCGCCGGCTCGGCGACGACCTCGTCGACACGCTCGTCGAGATCCACGCGGCGGACGTGACGACCCCGGCGCTCGTCGCGTTCGCGCGGCCGGGAAGCTACAACGAGCGCCAGGTCCGGCGGTTCTCGCAACTCTGGGAAATCAACCAGACGCGCGCGGTGCCGGCGGTGGACGACGTCGGCAGGTGGCTGCGAGCGAACCTGCCGGAGCCGCTCCCGCCGACGGCCGTGCACGGCGACTACCGGCTCGGGAACATGATGGTGTCACTCGACGACCCGACGCGGATCGACGCCGTCCTGGACTGGGAGATGGGCGCGATCGGCGACCCGCGCGCGGACGTCGGCTACCTCCTGGCGACCTATACGGAGCCGGGCGGCCTGCCGAACCCACTTGGGACGTCACCGGTGACCGCCGAGCCCGGTTTTCCCAGCAAAGCAGAGCTCGCCGAGCGGTACGCGCACCGGAGCGGCCGCGACATCGAGCCGCTCCACTGGTTCGAGGGGCTTGCACTCTGGAAGGCGGCGGTCTTCTGCGAGGCGATCTACGGCCGCTACATCCGCGGCGAGCTCGGCCGCGAGGACCGTGGCGCGGCGCGCTTCGAGCTCGGCGTTCCGTATCTCGCGGAGACGGCGGCAGCCGCGATCGCGCGCGGCTGACGCGCGCACCCGCCGATGTGTGCGAACGCGTCCGCGCGGGGATGGTCGTGGAGACAGCACGCCCGGTCAGCTCTCGGGATCGACCTTCGGGGGGAGGCCTCGATGCACAACCAGCCCAGTCGCGTCCAGCGCCTGCTCGTAGGCGCTCGCAACCTGTTTGCAGCTATCTCCATCGTGGCGATCGCATCCACCCTGCTCGCGTCAGCCGCCACGTCCGCCCGGACGGCAGCGTCGCAGGACTTCTCGTCGTCGTTCGAGGCTGGCGATCCGCAGCCGGCCTGGACGGACACCGTCGACGCCGGTAAGGCGTCCGGCGTCACGGGGCCCAAGCCGACCGGCATCCCGGGCAACGTGACGAACAAGGTCGTCGAAGTCACCGCCAACGGCGAGAACACGGGAGCGGGCGAGGTCAAGGAGAACCTGACCGACGGCGACATCTTCTCGAAGTGGCTCGTCTTCGAGTCCACCGGCTGGGTCCAATACAAGCTCTCCGAGCCCGTGAAGGTCGTGCTCTACGCCCTGGGCTCGGCCAACGACGCCCCCGAGCGCGACCCGCGGGACTGGACGCTCCGCGCCTCCAACGACGGGCAGACCTGGACGACGCTCGACACGCAGGTCGACCAGTCCTTCAGCGAGCGCTTCCAGATGAAGGAGTACCCGATCGTGAACGACCAGGCGTACCTGTACTACCGGCTCGACATCACGCGGAACCACGGCGCGGACATCGTCCAACTGGCCGAGTGGCAGATCTCGAACGGCGAGGTCGCGCCGCCGCAGACCACCGTGATGCGCAGCGCCGTCGGCAAGGGCCCGCGGAGCGCGTACAACGCAAAGACCAACGTCGGCTTCACCGGAGTGCGGGCGCTGGAGTACGGCGGCGAGCACACCTCGGACGGCCGCGGCTACTCCTACAACAAGGTCTTCGACGTCGACGTGGCCGTCACGCCGGCCACCGAGCTGTCCTACGTGATCTTCCCGAACTTCGTCCCGGACGACCTGAGTTACCCGAGCACGTACGCCGCGGTCGACCTCGCGTTCACGGACGGCACGTACCTCAGCGAGCTCGGCGCCACCGACCAGCACGGCGCGACGCTCAGCCCGCAGGGGCAGGGCGCGTCGAAGACGCTGTACACGAACCAGTGGAACTACAAGGTCTCCCGGATCGGCGACGTGGCCGCCGGGAAGACGATCGACCGGATCCTGGTCGCCTACGACAACCCGGACGGCCCCGCCGACTTCGGCGGGTGGGTCGACGACATCGTGATCGCCGGAAGCCCCGTCCACCAGCGGCCGGCGCGCCCCTCTGACTGGGCCGTCACGACGCGCGGCACGAACTCCAGCGGCAGCTTCTCACGCGGGAACAACATCCCGGCGACGGCGGTCCCGCACGGCTTCAACTTCTGGGCGCCGGTCACGAATGCGGGCACGAGGAGCTGCCAGCCATGAGCCGAGCCCGTGGATGGGCGACCGCCAGACCTTCCAGGTCATGCCGTCCCCTGCCTCCGGGACGCCTGACGCGAGCCGCAGCGCCCGCGCACTCCCGTTCCGGCACGCGAACGAGATCGCCAAGCCGCACTACTACAGCGTCGTGTTCGAAAACGGGATCAGAACGGAGATCGCTCCGACGGACCACGCGGCGATGTTCCGCTTCACGTTCACCGGCGACAGCTCGAACCTGATCTTCGACAACATCAACAACGAGGCCGGACTCTCGATCGACCAGGCAAACGGCGTCGTCACGGGCTACTCCGACGTCCGCAGCGGCCTCTCGAACGGCGCCACGCGCATGTTCATGTACGCGACCTTCGACAGGCCCGTGATCGCGAGCGGGAAGACGCCCACCGGCGGCAGGGATGCCGGCTACGTCAAGTTCGACACGGCCGCGAACAAGACGGTGACGATGCGAATCGCCACCTCGCTGATCAGCGTCGACCAGGCACCGCGGAACCTCGAGCTCGAGATCGCGCCCGGCGACAGCTTCGAGGCCGTCAAGGACCGCGCCCAGCAGCAGTGGGATCGCGGGTGATCGAGGTCGAAGGCGCGACCGACGACCAGCTGACCACGCTGTACTCGAACCTCTACCGGCTCAACCTCTACCCGAACTCCGCGTTCGAGAACACCGGCACCGCGGGAAGCCCGGTCTACAAGCACGCCGTGCAGTCGTCGTCCTCGTCCTCGATCCCGCCCAGCACGCCGACCGAGACGGGAGCGCCCGTCGTGAACGGCAAGGTCTACGTGAACAACGGGTTCTGGGACACCTACCGGACGGCGTGGTCGGCGTACTCGCTGCTCTATCCGTCTGATGCCGGCGAGCTCGTCGACGGGTTCGTCCAGCAGTACCGCGACGGCGGCTGGGTGGCGCGATGGTCGTCGCCCGGCTACGCGAACCTGATGACCGGCACGAGCTCGGACGTCGCGTTCACGGACGCGTACGTGAAGGGCGTGCGGAACTTCAACGCGAAGGACGTCTACGACGCGGCGCTGAAGAACGCAACGGTGGCGCCGCCCGGGTCCGACCCGAACGACACCAGCGTCGGACGCAAGGGCCTGCAGACGGCGCTCTTCCTCGGGTACACGCCCTCCTCGGTCGGCGAGGGCGTGTCGTGGGCCCTCGAGGGCGACATCAACGACTTCGGCATCGGCAACATGGCCAAGGCGCTCGCCGCGGCCCCGACGGCGACGGCCGCCGAGCAGCGGCGCTACGCGGAGGAATCCGAGTACTTCCTCGAGCGCGCGCGCAACTACGTGAACGTGTTCGACCGGAGGATCGGCTTCTTCCAGGGGCGGTCGGCGAACGGCGAGTGGAAGTCCTCGCCGGACGAGTACGACCCGCTCGTGTGGGGCCACGAGAACGACTACACCGAGACCGACGGCTGGAACTTCGCGTTCCACGCGCCGCAGGACGGGCGAGGCCTCGCGAATCTCTACGGTGGCCGCAGCGGGCTCGCCGCGAAGCTGGACCAGTTCTTCAGCACCCCCGAGACGGCGAAGTACCCCGGCTCCTACGGCGGGATCATCCACGAGATGATCGAGGCCAGGGACGTGAGGATGGGCCAGTGGGGCTTCAGCAACCAGGTCTCCCACCACATCCCGTACATGTACGACTACGCCGGCCGGCCCGCCGCAGCCCAGGAGAAGATCCGCGAGACGCTCCGGCGGATGTACCTCGGCAGCGAGATCGGCCAGGGGTACGCCGGCGACGAGGACAACGGCGAGACCTCCGCGTGGTACCTGTTCAGCGCGCTCGGCTTCTACCCGCTCCAGGTCGGCAGCCCCTACTACGCGATCGGCTCGCCGCTCTTCAAGAAGGCGACGGTCCACCTCGAGAACGGCAAGGACCTCGTCGTCAGCGCGCCGGCGAACAGCGACCGCAACGTGTACGTCCAGGGGCTGACCGTCAACGGCGTGAGCCGCGACAGGGCGTACCTCTCGCACGCAGACCTCGCGAACGGCGGAACGCTCACCTTCGCGATGGGTCCCGCGCCCTCGGGGTGGGCAACGGGAGCGGACGCCGCGCCGCCTTCGATCACGACCGACGACGAGATCCCGCGGCCGCTGCGCGACGCGACGGGCAACGGCAGCGGTACCGCAACCGCGAGTGCGGGCGACGCGCCGGCAGGCCTCTTCGACGACAGCTCGGGCAGTCAGGTGTCCCTCGGGGGTGCGCAGCCGTGGATCCAGTACCACTTCGCCGGCGACGTGAAGCACCAGGCGCGCTTCTACACGCTGACCTCCGGCGCGGGCGATGCGCGCGCCGACCCCGGCAGCTGGGTCGTGAAGGGATCGAACGACGGCAGCTCGTGGAAGGTGCTCGACGAGCGAAGCGGCGAGGTGTTCCAGTGGCGCTCGCAGACGCGTCCCTTCAAGCTCGCGCGCCCGGGAACGTACTCCTACTACCGCATCGAGATCACGAGCAACGGCGGCCTGGCCGCGACCACCCTCGCGGAGGTCGAGCTGCTGACCAAGGAGAAGCCCTCGCCGCTCACCGCCAAGGTGCAGGGATCCGTTGCGGGTGCGGGAGAGACGGTCCCGGTGCGCGTCACCGTCTCGAACTCCGGGGACGCCCCGGCCGGCGGCGAGGTCTCGTTGACGGGCCCGCAGGGATGGACGATCTCACCCACGACGGCAGGATTCGGCCCGGTCGCCGGCGGCGCGTCCGAGACGGTGACGTTCAACGTCTCGGTGCCGGCCGGTACGGCACCGGGGGACTACCCCGTCGGCGCCGTCGTCACGTCGAAGGTCGGGACGACGGCGGCCGGCGGCTTCGTCCACGTGGCCGGGGACGTCATCGCGTTCACGCCCTTCACACCGGCAGAGGAGCCCTGGCTCTACGAGCCCGACGGGTCGCAGGCCGACGGTAGCGTGTTCGACGGCAACGCCCGCTTCGCCGACGGCAACGCCCACTTCACGTACCGCTTCGACCTCCCGAGCACGGTCACGGGCGGCACGCTGACGCTGGACATCGGCAACCAGTTCCTCGTCCAGGTATCGCCGGACAACCAGACGTGGCGCACCGTGCTCCAGGAGACGCTGACGGGCGACACCGGCCTGAGGAATCGGGCCGAACGCCCCCTGGACCTCAACGACCTCCGAGGTCAGAGCCGGACGCTCTACGTGCGCATCGCCGACAGCCACACGGAGGACGGCTGGGGCGGATGGCTGGCGAGACTGAGGCTCGAGATGCAGAGGTGACGCGCGGTTAATCCAGAGCGACCTCGGCGAGCGCGCGCAGCGACGCCGCGTCGCGCGTCGACGCGAGGAGCGTCGTCGCCCCCGACTCGCGCCATGCGGCGAGGCGGTCGGCGATTCGCTCCTTCGTCCCGACGAGCGCGACCTCGTCCACGAACGCGTCCGGCACCTTGGTCGCCGCCTCGCGCTTCTGGCCGTCGAGGAAGAGATCCTGGATCTCCCGGGCCTCGGCTTCGTAGCCGTAGCGCGACATGAGGTCGTTGTAGAAGTTCCGGCCGCGCGAGCCCATGCCGCCGACGTAGAACGAGTAGTACTCCTTGAGCGCCGCCCGGCCGGATTCGAGGTCGTCAGTGAGCACGACCGGCACCGAGGGCGCGATCTCGAAGCCGTCGCGGGCGCGGTCGACCGGGAACACGTCGCGTGCGCGCTCGGGCGACCAGAAGATCGGGAGCCATCCGTCGGCGATCTCGAACGCGAGCTCGACGGCCTTCGGGCCGAGCGCGGCGAGGTAGATCGGGACGTCGGCTCGGAGCGGCCGCGCCATCAGCTTCAGCGGCTTGCCGAGTCCGGTCGCGCCGTCGCGCGAATACGGGATGTCGTAGTGCACGCCGTGGTGCTCGACGATCTCGCGCCGGAGGGCGGCTCGGACGATCTCGACGTACTCGCGTGTCTTGCCGAGCGGCTTGCCCCATGGCTCGCCGTGCCAGCCCTCGACCACCTGCGGGCCCGACGTGCCGAGGCCGAGCATGAAGCGGCCGCCCGAGAGGAGGTCGAGCGTCGCGGCGGTCATGGCGGTGTTGGCAGGCGTCCGCCCGGGGATCTGCATGATCGCGGAGCCGAGGCCGAGCGTCGACGTCGTCGCGCCGAGCCACCCGAGAACGGAGACGCAGTCGGTGCCCCACGCCTCGGCCGCCCACGCGGACGAGTAGCCGAGGCGTTCCGCCTCCTGTGCGAGCTCGATCAGCTCGAGCGGGCTCGTCCCGGGCTGTGCGTACCCCATGTAGAAGCCGAGCTTCATTCCGTGCGAGGATAACCGCATGACCGTCACCGATCTCGCAGCCACGCAGGACATCGCCGAGCTCCGCGCGCGTTACCGCGCGTTCATGGAGGAACACATCTATCCGAACGAGGCCGCGATCGGCCGCGAGGACGACGAGGCCATGGCGCTCGTCGACGCGCTGCGTGAGCAGGCGAAGGCCGAGGGCCTCTGGGCGCCGCACCTGCCGCCCGAGGCCGGCGGCACAGGCTCCGGCTTCCTGACCTACGCGTACCTGAACGAGCAGATCGGCCGCTCGGCGTGGGCGCAGTACGTGTTCGGCTGCCAGGCGCCGGATGCCGGGAACGCCGAGCTCCTGCACCTGTTCGGGACGCCCGACCAGAAGGACAAGTTCCTGCGCCCCCTCGTCGCCGGCGACGTGCGGTCGTTCTTCTCGATGACCGAGCCGGAGGTGCCCGGCTCCGACCCGACGACGCTGCGGACACGGGCCGTGCGTGACGGCGACGAGTGGGTGATCGACGGTCACAAGTGGTTCTCGTCGGGTGCCGAGGGCGCGGCGTTCGCGATCGTGATGGCGGTCACCGATCCCGACGCGGCACCGCACGC